>ENA-OVGH01000512-OVGH01000512.1-human-gut-metagenome-genome-assembly--contig:-NODE-512-length-35459-cov-3.270111_pt1 | contig 35459 bp, 39 predicted proteins | sample MGYA00237770_ERZ505419 | MGnify/ENA primary metagenome ERZ505419 (study PRJEB26158, sample SAMN06016353) | human gut metagenome | biome: human gut; feature: ankylosing spondylitis patient; material...
CTTGCCGCACTGCTGCAAAAGACGTTTGCCTTTTCTTCACATGAAGATGCTGTGCGCGTGACCAATGCCTGTGTGCGGCAGATGCAGATGGGCGGGCTGCTGCAAATCTCAGAGGATGGCATCGTCCATACTTGTGATTATGTAAACACGGAAATAATCAACGCCATTGCTGTGATGCTGGAGCTGTCCAGCGTGCAGTCGCCGGAGGAATTTCGCGCCGTGGACAGGCGCATCCTGCTCCGGTTTTCGCTTGGAGAACCGAGCTTCAAGCAGTTTGCCATTGTGTCCGGAAGCGCCTCGCCGCCAGAGCGTGAACTCCGGCAGGAGGAAACCGTCATCGTGCTGCTCCCAAACGGCGCAAAGCCGGAGCTTTCATACGCCAGACCCATTATTTTTGCCATCCGGCAGGAGGACGGTACGCACCGCTTCTTTGCCAGAAAATAATTTTACAGGAGGAATTACAAATGCCCAGAAAGAAAGCTGAACCCGAAGTGCTGCAAGAGGAGGTCTTGCAGTCTGAGAATCCCAATCCCGAAATGCCGATCGAGGAATTACCCGCAGAACAGCCTGTATTGGCGCCGCAAGTTGAAGAAGCCTTCGCAGAAGAACCCGCAACCGAAGCGCCGGTGCTGCCATACGGCGAGGAGAAAGAAGAAGCCGCAGAAGAAACGCCTGCGGAAGCGGCAGAACCGGAGAAGAAGTCATTTTACGATCTGGACTTCCGTGCCCTCGACCAGGATCTTTCACCGGAGCAGCGGCAGGAATGGAACGCGATCTATGCTTCCTTCCGCAGCCGAAGCGTCATGCGCGGCACGATCATCGGCGTAGACCCGCATACCATGACCGTCCGCAGCGCACAGACCGGGACGGTAGAAACGAAACGGATGTACTGCGCGGTCATTGTGCCATTCCGCGTCCGCATTTTGATCCCGGAAACCGAAATGTGGGCAGAAAAAGAAGAACGCCCGGCGTTCGTTTTGCGGAACATGCCGGGCGCTCAGATCGATTTTGTCATTACGCATGTGGATCGTGAAGCGGGCTTCGCTATCGGCTCCCGCCGTCTGGCGCTGGCGTCACGGCGCTATTTCTTCTCCACACAGCCACTCCACCAGCCGGGCAGCCGTGTGCCGTGCCATGTGCTGGCCGTCGGCCCGCGCCGGTGCCTCGTCGAATGCTATGGCTACGATGTGAATCTTTCGCAGCGTGATATGAGCTATGCGGCTATTCCCGACCTGCGGGAACAGTATCATCCGGGCGACGAGCTGACCTGCGTGGTCAAGCAGTTTGACCGCAAGGCCGGTGCCTTGGAGATCTCCGTCAAGGAGACTGTTCCGAATCCCTTCGATGAAGCCAGTCTGCGTCACCCCATCGGCTGCCGCCGCAGGGCAACCATTGCGGGCAAATACGCCGGAGGCGTGTTCTGCAACCTCCCCGATGGCGCTGTCGTCATGTGCCGATATTCGTTCCATTACGAGGACTCGGATTTCAAAACCGGCGATACCGTCATGGTCGTGATCCAGCGGTATGACGAGGGTAAGAAACAGATTTTTGGGAAAATCGTAGGACGATAATGCGCAAATATATAAACGGCAAGGCGCATTTCACGCCTTGCCGCTTTGTTGCAAAAGATTATGATTTTTCGCGCTGCTGGTGTGGCTGCGGAACATACTTTTCTTTTTGGTACTTCTGATATTTTTCCGTTCTTTCCGATTGTCCGCCAGAATCAAGAGTCTGTTCGTCATAGATGACCGGCTCGGTGCAGACCGCATCCATCAAAATGCGCTCCAAATGCTCATACTCGGAAACCTGATCCAATGAGGCCATAACAAAGGAATCGCGCACATATCCCGCACTTGCGGCCATCAATTCGTGATCCATGTAATATCCATAATGCTCAACGAACAGCGTCATCATCATAACGACCGTTCGTGTATTGCCTTCACGAAACGGATGCACCTGCCATACACGCGGAAACAGCCTTGCAAGATCATGTACAAATTCTTCTCTGGAGAACCGCTCCCACTGTTTTGCTGAAATAGCGGTGTATGCTTTTTCCAAATCATCTGGAATTGCTTCATCGTTGCTGTACCAGACGCTGCGCCCACCCAGCAAACGCTCCCGTTTTTCAATGTTGATAAGCCGATACTTCCCAGCCCAATCATAAATATCGCCAAACAGGAACTGATGAATCTTGCGCAGTCCGGTCGGTGTAAAATCCGAAAAACCGCGCTCATACAAGATCATCATGTTGGCGCGGGACTGCTCCGCCTCGATCAGATCAAGCGTTTTCTCATCCCGAATGTCCAGTTTGTTTTTCAGGACAGGAACATCCTCGTATAAATAAATGTCAGACACGGCTGCGCACCATTGCTGCAAGCTTTCTGTGGGAAGCAAGCAGCGCAGATTTCATTTGCTGATCTGTGATCTCGCCCCTTGCCCAACAAGCAGAGAGCGTCTTTGCATAATCGGAAACCGGAACGCCTTCAATCGCATTGATCGCGTCGGCTGCCTTGACAGCAGCAATCCTGCGGTTTTGCATTTGATCCATGACAGTTGCTCCTTTCGAGGCTTGGACTCTGCTATCCAGTATAGCCGATTTGCTTATCAAAATCAAATTTCTTTAAGTATTTCTTTTCAAAATCTTATCCTGCAAGAATGCGATCTGGATCAGCTCCTCAGGCGTTACATCAAGCGCGTCGGCGATGTTAAAGAACGCTTCCATGGAGAACGCACGGACCATATTCGGTGCTTCGATTGCGCTCAGATGAGAGCGGCTGATGCTTGCTTTTTCGGCTAACTGTTCCTGTGACATCCCGCGCATTTTCCGCAGAGAGGAGATTGCAATGCCCATCTGGATGAAGCGGTCCCGGTTTTTGAAGCTGATTTCGTCTTTGCTCATAATAAACGCCCCCTTCTGTGAAAATTATAGAAGCTGCGGCGTTTTTGTTCAGCTTCACCTATAAAGCGATTGACTTATTTATAGAGCATTATATAATTATATTATGCAATTCGCCAAAATATACGGCGCATGCACTTTATAATAAGCAGACAATCGTTCTGTTGAAATGGGAGCGGAGGGAAACAGCTATGATTTGCGCGCTGATTGGAGATCAGACGATCAGAAATTTGAATGAGGAGCGTTTGGAACTGCGGCTTCGTACGCTGATTGAGCAGGAGTATGTTTCCGCGTTTGTTCTTGGCTATTTCGGTCCGTTTGAGCGGCTTGCGCTCCGCGTAATCCGGCGCTTGCAGCAGGACTATCCGCTGCTGGACTATACAGTGATCCTGTGTGGACTGCGAAAAGAGAGACCGGCAGAGCCGGAGCTTGACTATCTGCACACACTGTACCCGCAGGGCTGCTGGCTCTGGCCCGGACGGATCGGGTTGACGCGGAAGCTGTGCTATCTTGCGTCGGCGTCGGACATGATCGCCTATTATGATGATACGGAGCAGCGCAGAGCCGCAAGCTGGATTCGTCGGGCAGCACGGAGAAAGCGGTTATGCGATACAACACTTGAGTAATCCGCAAGTTTGCACCTGTCTGCTGCTGCGCTACAATAAATCTGTATTCCAGGTCAGAGCAGTATCAGGGCGGAGCAGATGAAGGGCGGAGGTGAAAGCTTGGGGACAGGTATGCCCCGGTTCCGTGCGCAGGCCAGTGAATACCAAAATACAACAGGACCTATAAGACCGTAATTGCCATCTGGCAGTTACGGTCTTTTTGCGTCCAAAAACGATGAAAGGAGTGAAACCATGAATGCCAGAAAAGAGCCGGTTAATGCCAATCAGCTACTACAATCCCAAGCAGGAGATCCGTCTCAACGCGTATGCGGACACGATCGTCCTTGAACCGGACGGACGCGAGCAGCGTCTTCGGGCGATCCGCTTCGGCGGGTATCTGGAGATGGTGCGCGCCATGTCGGACGCGATCTATGCCGGCGCGACGCTGGAAGCGGAATTTGCCGGTGAAACAGCCAGGCTTACCTGCGAACCGAAGAAGTACGAATGCCATCTGAGCCACGACGGAATTTACGCCGAGGCGACCATCCTCTCGCTGGATGATGCGGACACTGCGGCAAAAAAGGACGAAGATGCACAGGCGGACGGTCAGACAAATGTAGAGCTGCCGCCGAGAAAGTGCATCCTTTTTTGTCCGGCCGGAGACCGGCGGGCGCTGTTTGAAGCGCTGGACCGGAAAACGGCTGTGCCGCTTATCCCGGAGTTTCAGGACTATGTTCTGGACGAATTGCAGCGGCGCAGATTTCTCAAGCCTCTGCGCGTCATCTCCATCCGGGAACGGCTGGAGGCGTGGCTGCTGCTGTGCAAAAAGGATGACGCCAATATCGTCAAGATACTGGAGGACGGCCTGAAAAGCGGTGCAATTCGTATTCCTGGAACGCTTCAAGATCCACACGGCTTTGACAGCGTCCATTCCGTCACCAGCTATCTGTCTGCGTTCGGCGTGACTGTCGCAGAAAGAATCCGTGAGCAGTTTCAGCCGCTCTTTGACCCCGCCGCGGAGCAGCTTTCCCCGGAGATTTTGCGCATCAACGACTATATCCGCAAACACGCGGGCTACAGCCTGTATCCAGCGCAGCTTGCCGTCGCGGAATCGGTCAAGCGCAAGCTCTCGGAGGGAAAGTCTGCGTTCATCGTGGCAGAGTGCGGCAGCGGCAAGACGAAGATCGGCGCAGCGGCGCTGGCGGCGTATCAGGCGCAGAAACGGAAAAAGACGTTCAACATCGTTCTCTGCCCGTCGCACGTCGCAAAGAAGTGGGTGCGCGAAATTGCCGAAACGCTGCCGGACACCGCGGGCGTCCTTGTCCGCAGCATTACAGAGTTGGACAGCCTGTATGCACAGTACCGGCAGGGAGACAAAAGCATCTATGCCGTCATCAGCAAGGAAAAAGCCAGAGACGGCTATATGCGCCGCCCGGCGGTTCTGTTTGACACGCGGAAAGGTGCGTTTCGCTGCCCCAACTGCGGCGAGATCGTCGAATTACCGGGCAGTGATGACATGGACGGCACGTCGTGCGCAAAGCCGGAAGCGTTCCGTGCGGAGAACCGGCGCAATCATCAATGTATGAATTGCGAAAGTCCCTTGTGGACGGCTGTGAATCCAAGTGTGCCTTCTCCGTGGGTCAAAATCCCGGAATACGGCTGGGTGCATCGGAAGCTGGCAGTCCATGCCATACAGAAGACGAAGAACCCCGCTGCACTGGATGCTTTGCTGTCACTTCACGAGAATCCAGACGGATATTTCCCGACGCGCGGCGCGTGCCGGCGGTATCCGCTCAGCTCGTACATCAAGAAGCGATATCGCGGCAGGCTTGACGGTCTCATCGTGGATGAGCTGCACGAGTACAACAACGACAGCGGGCAGGGCGACGCGATGGCAGAGCTGTTCGGCACGGCAAAAAAGATCATCGGCATGACCGCTACACTCATCAACGGCTACAGCTCCGGCATTTTTCATCTGCTTTACCGTACGTCGGCGCAGCTGATGCTGGCGGACGGAAAGCCGCATGAAAAGCCCGCGCTGTTCAACACGGAATATGGCGTTGTGGAAACGACCTACACCGAAGCCGATGAAAGCTATGCGGCAAAGCGCAGATCACAGAAAAGCGGCGTTCGGACGCGTCAGCTTCCGGGTGTCTCACCGCTGGTGTTTTCGAGGTTTCTGCTGGAAAAAACGGCGTTTTTGTCGCTGTCCGATATGGGCAAGGCGCTTCCCAGCTACGAAGAAATTCCCATTGCCTGTGAAATGGACGAGGCCGTGCAATCGGAATACAAACGCATTGAGAATGCGCTTGTACGGGTATTGCGGTCGGACCGCCGCGCAGCACAGAAGATTCTTTCCGCGTATCTGAATCTGTTGACTGTCTATCCGGATCAGCCGTATGACCAGAAGCCCATTCTCTACCCCGACAGCGATGTACCCATCGTCGAACCTGAGAACATCGGGGATGCGGATACGCTCGGAGAAAAGGAACAGCGGACGCTGGAGATCGTAAGAGCTGCCATCCAGAACGGGGAGCGTGCGCTCATCTACACAAGCTGGGTGCGCACGGATTCCCAGCAGAAGCTCAAAAAGCTCCTGACGGATGAAGGCTATCGCACAGAGATCCTGACCGACAAGATCAAGACCACCGACCGTGAGGAATGGGTGCAGAAAAAGCTCGCCGCCGGGATGCAGGTGCTGATCACAAACCCGTCTCTGGTGGAAACGGGGTTAGACCTCAACGCCTTTACGACGCTGGTGTTTTACAGTATGGGCTATAAGCTCTTTACGCTGCGGCAGGCGTCGCGCCGAAGCTGGCGCATCAACCAGAAAGCGCCTGCGGTCAAGGTCTATATGCTCTACTACGAGGACACCATGCAGCAGAAATGCCTGAAGCTCATGGCCTCGAAGCTGGCAGTTGCCGGTCTCATTGAAGGAAACTTTTCCGAGGAAGGGCTTGCCGCAATGAGCGACGTGCAGGACATGACCTCGCAGATGGCGAAGGAGCTGATGCTCGGTATCCGCGACAATGTGGAGGATATTGCGGCAGCGTTCAAGAAGATGGCGTTTGAGAATCCGGACAGAGAAGTACCGGACGTCCCTGCCAAAGAAACGTCTTTGCCGCCGGAATCCGTGCCCGCGATGATCGAACAGCCGAAGCGCGTGTTTACAGTGGAGCAGGAAGAAAAGCTGCAAGCTGCCATGGTGCAGCTGGAACAGCAGAAAGCCAAGCGGACGAAGAAAACGCAGCAGGTGGAAAACCAGCTGAGTCTATTCGATTCCGTTGCGTAAAAAGGAGGATGCTATGAAATTCACCGTCAACCGAACAGAGCTGCTTGCCGCGGCGCAGAATGCCGAACGCATCGCACCAAGGGTGTCTACGATCGAGATTCTGCAATGCGCGTATTTGCAGGCCGAGCAGGACACGCTCACCGTTGCGTCGGGAAATCTGGAAATTGCATTGGAGCAGCAGCTCCCTGCGCAGATTGAAAGCGAAGGAAGCGTTGTCGTAAAAGCACCGCTTCTCTCTGGAATGCTGCGCCTGCTGGATGGCGAGCGCGTGACTTTCCAGATGAAAAACGGAAAGCTCGTTGTTTCCTCCGGGAACGCGGAATACGCCATTCCCGTCATGGACGCGGCACAGTACCCGCGCATGGAGATTCCCTGCCCGGCGGCAACCGTGCCTGTGAGCGGCATTCCGTCGCTGACCAAACGAACGGCGTTTGCCGTTTCTGAGGATACGACCCGCCCCATGCTCAAATGTGTGAACCTGATCTTCGGTGCGGACGGCTTGCAGGCGGTCAGCACGGACAGCTTCCGCATCGCGTCTGCCAAGGGTGACCGCGAGAGCCGCGGGAACATCAGCTTCCTCATTCCGGCTGCTTCGCTGGAAAAGCTGGCAGGTCTGGTAAGCGACCGCGAGAAGCTGCAGGTCGGTACGACCGGGAAAGCCATTGTCTTTCGGAAGGAGAATTTCCTGTTCGCCGCGCGAATTATGGAAGGGCCATATCTTGCCGTGTCGCAGGTGCTGTCCAATCTGAAACAGCAGTTTACTGTCCTGACCGATGCAGTCCTGCTCCGCGATACCATTTTGCAAGCCCTGAGCGTCACCGGCACGCAGAACCGATTTTCCCTGTCCTTTGCAGGAAACCGGCTGACCGTTCGCTGCGAGAGTGAATACGGCATTTCGGAGACGGCTATGGACGTGGTCGCGCTGAGCGGTGAACCCACGGGTGTGTACTGGTACAATCCGGCGCAGCTCATGGAGTGCCTGAAAGCATTGAACGGAACGCTCATGCTGGAGGTCGTGCAGCACAGTGCGCTGCTTCTCAAAACAGACGAGCTTGTCTGCTTCCAGATGGCGGTGCGTGAACCGAAGGTCATTGAAGCAAAGCCACAAAAGACAAAAAAGCCGCGCAAGGAGGCGGCATAAAAAAGGAGGACACGCCTATTTGAAGAAACCGACCATCTGCCGCTACTGCGGCGGGATCATCCGGCTCGTTCCGGCTGCTGATGTCTATGGCAGCTCGACGGAACGGCTTGGAATGCAGAACGAATATCTGTACCAGTGCCAGAACTGCAATGCCCGTGTTGGCTGCCACAAGGGTACCACGCGGCCGCTCGGCGATGTGGCAAATGAGATCCTGCGGCTCAAGCGCATCGAAGCCCATCAGGTGTTCGACGCTTACTGGCAGAAGCAGCACATCAGCCGGACGAAAGCCTATCAGTGGCTGGCAAGAGAATTAAAGCTCTCAGAGGAGGAGACGCACATCGGCGGGTTCGAGATCGATACCTGCCAGCGCGTGATCGACCTCTGCCGGGCCAAAATGGATAAAAAATAAGGAGAATGTCGTATGAAGATCCGACCCAAGGTTCCCGTATGCACAGACTGTAACCACGTTTTTGAGTACAGGGGCCGAAACCCCGGTCAGCTCGGCGGCGTGGTGGTGCAGTTTGGAGAAGCCTACTGCACGAAAAAGAAAAAGCCGCGCTTACTAAAACGCTGGCACAAGATGCTCCGCGTTCCGGACTGGTGCAAGAAGCGCATCCGTCCGAGCTTGGTGCGCATCTATGATTTTGCCAGCACGGAAAGCTGGCTCATGCACGAAAATCTCTGCAAATCTCTCGGACGGGAGATCGGCCCCACGGCATCCAGATACACGCTCTCCGAGGTGCGGCAGCTTGATCTGGACGCATATGCGTTCCAAAAGCAGATTCGCACAACACCTGTGGAGGAGCTTTTGAATGTGCATCTGGGGCTGCATCAGGTCGTGGAGGTATTTGACGGCGTACAGTCCGTTATCCTCTATAAGACGCTGGACGGATTTATCCCGGCTCCGACGTTTGACGCCGAACGCGCCAGACAGAACCGCAGAGAACAGAAAAAGGCATCCGCCTGACAAAACACAACCGGAGGCGTCTGCCTCCCCAAATACAAAGGAGAAAGACCATGAAAAACAATTTCACCATTTCTCAGAGAAACGCCATCGTGGAAAACCATCTGTGGTGCGTCAATGCCGTGATGAAACAGAACCGTGCGCTCATCCGCGCGGCGAAGCTGGACACGGACGACGTGTACCAGCAGCTTGCGCTGCGGCTTATCCGGGCGGTCATGTCGTATGACCCGGAAAAAGGTAATCTGGCGCAGCATATCTTCGCGCAGCTTCATTTTGAGCTTCTCAATTGCAAGCATCCGTACCGGCTGCACGGCATAACCGGAATGCCCGCGGAATCTCGCGGGAACGTGATCTCGCTGGACGCCTATCGTATGAGGGATGCTGCATGAGTTTACGAGATAAAATGCTGGCTGTCATGGCCGATGTAAATGCCTCTGTTGCCGAGCGTGAAGAACTGGTCGAGCTGATTGCCATTGCGCTCCTGACGCGGAAGAACCTGTTTATCCTGGGCGATCCCGGTCAGGCCAAGAGCTACGCGATCAATGCTTTCCGCAGCCGCATCACGGGTGCGAAGCAGTTTGAACGGCTCCTTTCCAAGCAGACGGACGAAGAACAGCTTCCAGTCTGATCCCCGGCTCCGTGCCGGAATCTGCATTCGAGGGTGACGGCATCTACCAGAATCTTCGCTTTGATTTGCAGAGCTTCCTGAGCGGTCTGCCGCAGATGAAAAACGAGACGGCGACGTTTGACAAATTGGCAGAGATCAGCGGCAAGCTGGACGCCTATCGCAAAGCCGTCGCCGCGCTGCATCCGTGCGAACCTGTCGTGCAGACCGCGGGCAAAATTCCGGAGGCCGACATTGTGTTTCTGGATGAGATCTTCAAATGCAATGACGGCGTTCTGAACGCACTTCTGACGGCGCTCAACGAGCGAAAATACACCAATGAAGGCCGGACCTATCCCATCCCGACGATCTCCTTTTTCGCCGCGTCAAATGAAATCCCGAATTTCAATGACCCGGAGGAAAAGATCCTCTCGGCGCTCTATGACCGGCTGGAATTGAAGGTCGTCACGGAAAATATTTCGGAGAAGTCACATCGACTTGCGATCCTGAAAGACAAGCTCGGCGGCTCGTTCGGCGCAGTCCATGCGACGATCTCGCTGGAGGAGCTGCGCACCATGCAGCAGGAAGTCACAGCCATTCAGGTACCGGACAGCATCCACGACCTGATGGACGACGTACTTTGTGCGCTGCGCGCACAGATTCCCGTGTCCGACCGAAAATTCCTCAGCTACTTCTCCATTGCGCAGGCAAAGGCGTGGCTGGAGGGACATACGGAGGTCACATCGACGGATCTTCTGGTGCTGCGGAATTACTTCTGGCAGCAGCCGGGTGACCGCGAATTTGTAACCGGCACGTTGGAGCGTCTTTGCGTCAATCCGATGCAGGAAAAGGTCAGTGACCTCCTTGCCATGGCACAGGACGCAAAGGACGGCTTTGACAGCGCCTGCGGTGCGGCTGAAAATGTACGCACAAAGCAGGCTGCGCTCCGCAAATTCCGCGGCGAGCTGGTGCGGCTCTACCAGATGCAGACCGAGATGGCTGCAAGCGTCGGCTCTGACAGCGAAAAGGCGCTTACGGACGGACTGCTTTCCGAGCTGGAGCGTATCAGCAAGGCAGCGCATGAGGCGATTGGCTTTACTTATACACCGCTGGAACAGTTGGCAGTATTACAGTAATTGTTGGGAGGTCGAGGAATGGAGAGTCAAATTAAAATCAGAGCAACGGTTCCGGAAATGAATACGTTCTTCGAAGAAGAAAGCGGTGTTCGGTATATGGAAATTCGAGACCGCCGCTACTCTTCAGATGAAATTGAGCGTATGCCGGAATCAAAGTTCAACAGCAAGGTGTTCATGTGGGCTGTGAGGCTTCGGCATCCTAAAGTAGGAAAGGAACTTCACGGCATCTTTACAATTTCCGAGATAAAAAAGAAGCTGGAAGAAATGAAAGCCAAACAGGACTAATTTTCAAGGAGGGTAATTTATGCTGAATCACATTGTAGTTATGGGCAGACTCACACACGATCCGGAGCTTCGCAAGACAGCTTCCGGCGTTTCCGTTGCGTCATTTTCCGTGGCGGTAGACCGCGATTTTTCGCAGCAGGACGGGAAAAAGGAAACCGATTTTCTTGATGTCGTCGCGTGGAGAAGCACAGCTGAATTTGCGGCGAAGTATTTTACGAAAGGCCGCATGGCAGTCGTGTCCGGACGTTTGCAGATCCGGAACTGGGAAGACAAAGAAGGCAACAAGCGCCGCACGGCGGAAATCCTTGCGGAAAACATCTATTTTGGCGACAGCAAGAAAGAAGATGACGGCGGTTCTGCCTCTGCACCCACGCAGGGCTTCGGTGCGCCAGCGCAGTCGGGCGGCTTTACACCCAACTTCGGCAGCGCACAGTCTGGCGGTTTTGTACCGAACTTCGGCGGAGGCTTTTAAGCACATCTCCTGCCTGTGCGGATGTTTTGATTGCATAAATTCCGGAATGCTGGTAAAATAGCAATAGAAACATTTGCGGGAGGTGACGGAAGATGATGTGTCCGTTCCTGACGCTGGACGACCAGACCGAGATCGTACACTCTCAGCTTCTGGACAACGGCAGCGTAAAGGTTTATGTGGAAAAGCCGGACGCAAAGGATTGCTTTCATTATGCGACGTGCTTTCTGCCAGGATACCGCTGGGAAGATGTTTCCGGTTTCTCTGAAGCGGAGATTCGGAAGTATCAGGAGATCATCTCATCCGCGCTTTCGCAAGGACGTATGGACAGATTGCTCAAAAGGTCATCATGAGATTTGCAGAGGAATACGATTCTTCTGCTGAAACAAGGACGAGGGAACGCAGTGCTTATGCTGCGTTCCCTTTTGCTATCTTTATAGGAGGATTTTGATTGAAACGATATTTTCGCACGATACAAAACGTCATGGATTCCCGCTGGGGCAATTTTCAATATGCCGGGACACCCGCAGCACAGAAAACAGACCGTGTTCTGCAAAGCTCCAAGCTGGAGGACTGCATTTACCGCGATCTGAGCAAGGATGATGAAAGCATGGAAGCCATCCAGCGGGAGGCCGCGCCCAAGCTGCACAGCTTTCCTGCGCTGTCCAGAGATATTTTTCAGTCGTTTTACTCGCTGTTTCCAAAGCGAACCGACGCGGACAGGCTTACGGCAGAGGCGCAGAAATTCAACGCAAAACTGCTCGACCATGTGACCGAGGATACGGACTATCCTACAATCAAATCGATCTGCGAGGGTCGGGAGCTGCCCGCTTATGAGGCCGCATCCGAGTTTACGGCAAAAATCGGCGCGCAGCTGGATGAGCTGCTGCCAGAGCTCGGTGGCAAGGATGGTACGCTGAAAACGCTTGAAAAGCTGCAAGCAGCGCGGAATCAGGCACAGCAGAAGCTCACAGAGCTTTTAGCGCAGATGCGGGATTCTGTGCAGAATCCCACACTGGAGCAGGCGGTGATCGACGCGGCAAATCAGGCTGAAAGCAAAACGCAGCAGGCTGAGGCCGTTGCAAAGATGGTAGATACCACAGCACGGCAAAACAAAGCCGCTATATCTGAAAGCGTTTCTGCCGCCGTCGATGCGGCTACGGAAAAGGCAAAGGAAGTCCAGACGATCCTCGGCGCGTGGGGCGATGATGCCGGTACCATGGAGAAAAACACGGTGAACACCGAGCTTCTTCAAAAGGTGCGGCAAAATCCTGCGCTCTTGGAGATTTCAAAGCACCTTGGGCGCTTTCGGGAGATCTTCGCGCATGGCAAGCGCAACGGCTACGCCTATGGTCGCGGAGAAACCTACGCGCTGGAGCTGGGCAATGATCTTTCCCGTGCTATCGGTTCGGAGTTCGCCATGCTTGCCTCACCACAGACACTTCCGCTGTTTGCAAAGAAGTATCAGCAGCGGCGGCTCAAACAGTACCGCAGGCGCGAACCTGTTCACAAGGGCATGGGTGACATCATCTGCTGCCTTGATGAATCCGGCTCCACGCGCGGCGACGCTGCCGCTTGGGGCAAGGCTGTGGCGTTGATGCTGCTGGATATTGCCACAGAAAACCGGCGCAAGTTCGCGCTCATTCATTTTGCCGATTCTTCCTCGTGCAAGGTGGACGTTTTTCTGCCCGGTCAGTATTCCATGCAAGATAAGTTGAATGCCGCAGAGACATTTCTTGGCGGCGGCACAAATTTCAAACGTCCCTTGGGTGAAGCGATCCAGCTCATGGACGCCGGCTTTGAGAATGCCGACATTGTATTTCTGACCGACGGACTGTGCGAGCTGCCGGAGGACTATCTGGCAAAGCTTCATAAAGAGCAGGCTGCACGAAAATTCACCGTGACCGGCATCCTGCTGGACGCAGGCAACCCCGGCATGGCATTCAGCCTGACGCCGTTTTGTCAGAAAATCTATCGGACCAGCGAGCTGGCCGGTGATGAGATCGTAAGAGGTCTGGTTACGCAGCGTATGTAAAACTGTCAAAAAGGATTGACAGTTATCCTGAAACTATTATAATAAAGAAAAAGGTACTGTATAATTGATTATGTGACTGCCTGAAAGGAGGCGTTTTTATGAAGGGTACAACGCTGAAAATTGAACCGGAATTGACAGCACAGGCCGCCGCTCTCTTTGCAGAGCTTGGAATGGATCTGAGCACTGCGACCGGAATCTTTTATCGTCAGGCATTGCGGTATCGCGGTCTGCCGTTCGATGTGCGTCTGGATGAACCGAACAAAACCACTTATGCCGCAATGGATGCCGCAGAAAACGATAAAATGTATGGCCCGTTTGATACAGTGTCCGATCTGATGGAGGCGCTGAATGCTTAAACCAGAGTTTTCAGGGCAGTTCAAGCGCGACTATAAGCTAGCTGTCAAACGCGGCTGTGACCCCAAGAAATTGGAGACTGTCATTACAATGCTGTGCGCCGAACAGCCGCTGCCAGCAGAATTTCGAGATCATGCACTGACAAATTCCCGTAATTATAAGGGGATGCGTGAGTGTCATATTCAACCAGACTGGCTGCTGGTCTACCGGATCAGGCACGAGATCTTGGTCTTACAGTTGATCCGAACTGGAACGCACAGTGATCTGTTTTAGCCATTTTTCTCGAAGTGAAGATTATTGCAAATCCATAGCAAGCAAGAAGCAGACAAGCACACAGCTTGTCTGCTTCGTTTTTTTAGTATTGCTTTTATTTTTAAAATAGTAGTAATCGTATTACTGCGTATTTCTGGTAAAAGTCTTTCGGTACATACCATTTTCCGCCTTGTCGGATCGGCTTGCTTTTCATTGCTCCAATAATATATGTGTCTCTAGTATTGATTGACAAATAAATTTGTAGACCATCCTCAACAAAGGTCACAGCATCAGTATCCGTTTTAATTAAAATATCGGAGTTTTTCTCCAAATCATCCACACAGAAATATCCGCTATCAGATGCTTTCTGAGAAAAGCCATCTGTCACATCCGCTGCAATCGCCGTTGCAATAAAGCTTGGCAATAAAATACAAATCGCCAATACAATCGCGAAGCTCTTCCTTACTATAGTATTCATTTTACCCAAGCTCCCCAATATAATCTTGCAATCTATACTTTTTCTGTCGCTTACATCGATGACGTAAAACAACCCGCGGAAATTATTGAACCATAGTACTGCGGATGCAAATGTACCTAGCAGCACAAGCGTAGGTCTGGCAGTCAGTTCATCTGGTAGTTCGTCTGTCCATCCCAGTGTGTAGTAAAGCGTGATGGCAAGAAGAATATGCACGAGAATTGCGGTTAAAAATGTGCGGATGATTTTATTTTTCATATATTTCCAGCATCAAAATGTTTAATTGTAGAACTTTTCCGCGATTTTGGTTACAACGCCGTCCTGTATGGTCAGCGTATAAGGTTGGATGAGCAGTCTTTCGTTGGCCTGAACAGCCGAAACAAATTCCTGCCATGTTTCAAACGTATACAGCCGGTCTTCTCCCGCACCGTATTCCTGAGAGATGTCGTAAATCGTGACGGGTGTGCCTGGGTCTACATCGTAGGTGTAAATTTCGCCGGAGTCTTTTCGATAATATCCGTATTGATATTCCTCCGGTGGGATGTTCAGGTCTTTAAGTGTTTGCAGATCTTCCTCAAGATATGAGTTTAGAAGGACAATGTGTTCGACCGTAATAGAATTATCGCGTACCTGTTGGATAATCACGGTCTGGAGGATAGGTTCTTCCGTCTCAGCCTTTGTACTGCTCTCAGAGCCGTGACCGGTATGCTCTGTAATTTGCGTGTCCTCATGCGCTTTGGAAACCGACGAATCTGTGCTTTCACGCGTGGCAGAACACCCGACGCCCATAAGGCTCATCAAAAAGCACAGGAACGCAAGACACACAAGTGATTTCTTCTTCAAAATACGCACCTCCTTAACGGGTTAATTATACATATAGAAGTTTGCAGGAACGCTGGTTGAATAGACAACGTTCTCCGCTGGCTGCGAATGAGCTGTATACTTAATTGTATGTGTATCTCCGTAGGTTACCAGTGCAACATGGGAGATATTGACCCAACTCATAATACACCCTGCATTGATTTTGGTGAGATCGTTTTGCAGATAAAAAAATTCATTGTTTACCATATATGGAACGACACCCCCATCCGTTCCGTTTCCAGTTCGAAACCAGTGTTTTCCAGGCCATCCGCCCCATGTGCTTGCACCATACCATAGACCGGGAACATCTTCGGGTATCCCTCCTGCGCAGAGCGCTTTTGAAACAAAATTTGCGCAATCGCTTCCGGGAACTACATCCGATGGATATTCAGGGTCTGCCCAAGCATTATCCAACGCCCAGTCGCGTGCTGCGATTCGATCATATGTATAGTCGGCATTCGAGACCGTTTGTGGTACTGCCGCTATGTCTAAATCAGCCTCCATTTTCAGGGCTTCCGCATAGCCAGCGTTGTATGAAGTCAACGCATCGGCTGGTTCTGTAAGTCTGTCTGCGCAATAAAGAATGGTTTCGGCTGCATCAACTCGATAATAGTAATTATCTAAATCCGTTTTCTGGATGGAGTTCCTTGCTAAGGATTGAACCGTATCAGCATTTATCGCATAAGGAAAGGTCGTGCGGCACGGAATCATGTAACACTCTTCGGTGATCTCTTGTATACGCGCGTTCATTTGGGCCGATAGTCAGGCAACGCTTAGAGCCTCCAGGCAGGCGTTCAAGTTATCCCAAGAAAAAACGTCCTCCGCAATGTGGACCCGCGTCCAGGAGGGGGTGATTTCCTCCACCTCCGATATACCGCCTATGCCCCGGGCCCAGGAATAGTAATATGTGTTATGGGGCGACATGAGGACCCGAGCCGCTGTGCCGTCCGGGTAGAGGAAGAGGGTCTGCTCCCAAACGATCCGGCTGCTGCCTTCATAGGGGGTCCCCGTGGTATCCAGATACTCCGTCAGACGGAGACATTCCTCCCCCGGCGTCCAGTCCCAGTCCGCCACGGCGAAGTCCAGCGGAGCCATCTTTCCCGTATCCGCTTCTCCGAACAGGGTGCGGAACAGGAGCAGGGCCTGCTCCCGGTCCAGGTCCGCGTGGAAGCCCTCGCCCTGTATGCAGAGCCGATAGTGCTCTGCCGGCGGAGTGGGGAAGATGTCCTCCCACTGGTCGGCCAGCTTCTCGGGGATCATACTTTCTTGACGCCGCTCCAGCTCGATTGAAACCAACAAGTCTTCATAGGGATATGGGCCCACATCACTTGGAATGCTGGCGTATTTGTAGGTGATAGCGCTCAGCCGCAGATAGTCCACCGCCCCGTAGGCCACCTCGAGAGAGTCATCCTCTCTCTGCCGGGTCAGCGTACCGTCCGGGAAGACGTGATAGACCAACTGAATGTCTCCATCCGTTATGAACAGGCGGAGGTTTCCGGAGGCGTATGCAAGCTCCTCCTCCGGGGCTTGGAACACCGCCGCCTCCAGCCGCTCCAGCAGATAAGTCCGGTCCGCCTGGTCATCGATGGGGATGCAGGTATGAGGGGCCTCAGCGCCGGTGGCCCACTCGCGACTGATAGTCAGCGTGGGACCGCCTTTCTCTGCCTGCGTGCTGGAGAGGTCGTAGGTATCCGTGGCCTCCGTCCCATCGGCATAGGCGTACCATATGGTTACCCGGCGGCTTCCGTCGTCCTCCAGGGGAGCATACTCCCCACAGTCCACCTCCAGCATCTCCCCGGCAGGCGGGAAGGATGGGAGCGGCTCTTCAAATGCTCCAGGGACAGACGGGGTCGTCACATCTACAGCAGGCGAAACCTCCTCGCCTGCTGTCATCGCCGGTTGCCCACAAGCAGAAAGCGTCAGGGCCAGACAGAACAGAAGAAGCAGCGTTTTTTTCATTTTGTCACCCCGCTGACCACCATGGTGGGATTTTTATATCCGCAGCATTTACAATAATAGTAGTTTCCGGACAAGATATACTGATGAGATAATCTGTAATACTTGACATTGGTCAGATAATGAGTCGTTCCATGTTCCGCGTCAGTATAATATGGGCAGTCCGACAAAATGTGTGAATAAACGCCATAGTACCCCCACTTTGAGGCCACTACAATTTGATTCACCCCAGTTCCCGCACTTACTGAGGTTATGATAGCGGAATGCTTACTACCAATCGTTCCATGCGCAATCAGAGTATATGTTGTTCCGCTGACTGCTGCATGGCTGCCAGAAACGTTTAGGTAGTTCGTCCCAGAATCGCTCCAACTATCAACCATTTCACTGCCATTCCACAGTTCAAGTGTGACATCCAGTTTTCCGACTTCGACCACAGTTACACTGCAATTTGCCGTTTTCCCGCTGAACGAAAGTTTTGGTTTGATTTGCGAAGCACGTTCGGTTGCCATGGCATTTACACATAGTCCAGAAATCATAATCATTACGAGCAATAGAACGACCATACGCTTTTTCATATTACAAAACACCTCCTTCCTTCGCCCTATCTATTAGAACGCAGAAAGGAGGTGCTTTTGGACATGATCTTCAAGAAATTTTTTAATTTGGAGATTGTAACAACTCTATGCTTTCGGCAATGTGCAACATGACGGATTTTTCAAGAGTTGAATCGACTGAGAACATGAGCCCATTCTGCTCATCGATCCATACCAGATTGCTGATACCGGAATTCCCATCAGTTGGGACAAACAACGCAGTAAATTGATTTACATGGACTTCCTCGTAGCCAGAATGATCTCCTATCAACGATAGAACCGTACCACTGTGATATACGTCAACTTCAATGACAATGAAGTCTGAACCGGAAACGTAATACCAACTGGACCGCTGATCATCCTTGTGGTGCTCCTGCTCCTCGAAGCCCTCGGGCAGCCATGTCGGAGCATAGTCCGGCAACGTCTGCTGCGGCGTGGGATTCAGGAAACGGTAGACGATGCTGTCCTGTGAAATGCTTCTGAACCATGCGATTGTTGCGGCACGGGCCTCGGCATCAATCGTAAGCCAGCCGATTCCGGTAAGGAGCAGTGCCAGAAACACAGCGGCAACGCGCTGCAGTGTCCGATAAAAAACGGGGTGGCGTTCACGGCGGCACAGACGGCTCATTTTGCATGTAAAGGACTCGCTTGGGATGTAAGGCGGCTGTTGCTTGCTGCCCTGTACCAGTGTCTCCACCAGCGCAAGACCGGCTTCTTTGGCGGCAGCACGCAGCGCATCATCCGTGATCATAGGCTTTCGCCTCCCTCCTGATAAATATCCTTCAGCTTTGCTTTTGCTCGTTGAAGGAGCTTACTTGTGTTTGCAAGAGAAAGGTGCATGATCCCGGCAATTTCTTTTGTGCTGTATCCATGATAGAACTTCAGGAGAATGCACTGACGATAGGCAGCAGGCAGTTCCAGAATTGCCTTTGCCAGCGCGTTGTCTCCACTGTATTCCACAGAAACGCCATTGATTGATTCATCCAGCGGCACGGATGGGTGCCGCCGCTCTGCCCGGAGCATATCGATTGCTTTTCTCTCAACTATTGTAACGATGTAGGCGCGCGTTTTTGGACAATCCGGATCAGAAATTTTTGAAATATTTTCTGCGATGCTCAAAAAGGCGAGATGAACAGCATCTTCGGCGTCCTGTGGGCGTTTTAGAATCTGAAAAGCAGTATAGAACATCAACTGCTTGTACTGCTCATAAAGCCGCTCAAATTTTGAGCGATCTTCTGCGGTGTCAATAAGCTGCAGGTATACAATCATGTTTCGACAATCCTCCCCATGATGGATCTATTATAGCATAAAATTCCTACAATAGGGAGAGTAGATTATGGGACGATAGCGTTTATATGACGGCGTAAATCAGACAATTTCAGAGGTCAAAGAGCCATCTTTCAAGTGTGAAATCTCTGCGGTGTCCGGATTGACAGCGATGACGGGAATGCTGCGATCCTGCACACAGAGCAGTGCCGTTCCTGCGCTGCCGGTCAGGTGCGATTGTATATCACAAACCGCCAGTAGAAGATCTGCGTGTTCTATAAGTTGCGTTGGAAGCTGCCGACAGAGCTGAAAATCTCCCATACCATCGCAGATGCAGATGGCATGGGAGACTAATCACGCCAATAGCACTGGCACACTTCCATTTTGGAAGTGTGTCAACGGGAATGTTTTGGTTTGCCTGCTTCACTTTTAGGCTTTTCTTCTCAGCATGGCTTTTGTTTTCAGAAGCGCCGCGCGGAAGGTTTTCTGTGCTTCGCGTTCAGTGGGAAAGACCGGGAGCAGGAAGTCCAGTGCCGCTTGAATCCGACCCAAATCGTCCTGCGTCAAATGACCATCCATCAAGTGCTGGTATACCTGTCGGTATGCCAGACGCACGGAGTCAGAAACACTTGCTCTTGAGAAATATTCTGTGATCAGGCCGCCAATAAGCGCGGATTCCTCAATAGAATACTGCATACCTGCCGCCCTCCTTTCGCGCACCTGCATATCATAGCATATTGTAGACGGACAGGCAAGTTAAGACATTCGTTCTCCTGAAATGTCCGCAAGTTTACGCCTGCTTGCTGCTGCGCTACAATAAAGCTGTATTCCAGGTCAGAGCAGATGAAGGGCGGAGCTATTTCAGGGCGGAGGTGAAGACTTGGGGACAGGTATGCCCCCGGTTCCGCGCGCAGGACATGGAATAAAAGAATGGACTCATAAGACCGTAATTGCCGTTTGGCAGTTGCGGTCTTTTTGCGTCCGGACACAAAAATGAAGGGAGACACAGCATGACAGGCACAGAAAACGTATTTGACGGCTTTGCCTTACTGGGCGATGATGAGGAGTTTGATGTAGATAAGATCTTCGGCAACAGTTCGGATGAACCCGCACCGCCTCCTCCCGCGCCAACGTTGGCAGAAGAAGTCAAGCCTCAGCCTGAGCCGGAACAGGTTCAGACGGAGACGGCAGAATCACAGCCCGAGCCGGAACAGACGTTCCCCGCAAAAACGCAGGACGCACCGGCAGAAGGAAAACAGCCTCTGGAACTCTTTTCGGCGTTCACAAGCGCGGAAAGCGACCCCATCCCAGAGGCAGCCCCGGTCAAAAGCATTGCGCCAAGACCCCAAACACAACTGTCGCTCTTTGACAAGCCGCCCGTTTTTCAGTACGGCGGCGCCAGAGAGCAGATCACGGATGCAGATATGACCTTTGAGGCCCTACGCATCCAGAAAGCGGATGATTTCCCTGAATTGGAGGATGCGTCGGCTGTCACATGGCAGGTGCGCTACGGCGATACAACGAAAATCATCGCCGCACCCAAAACGGACACCATCGCCTCCGTGAAAGCAGAAATTGAGAAATCCAAGGCATTTTTAGACGCCCTGAAAAAAGGCAAGGTCAAAGACCCGGAGTGTGTCGTAAAGCCGCAGATCCGGATGCAGAAGAAGGGCGTCGCGGACTACAAGGGCGTATTCCCAACGCTGGAGGCTGCGCGCGCATCCAACAAGGTCATCTGCCTCATCCCCTCGCGGGATGGGCAGACGTATGAGATGCGCCGAAGCGAGCTCGGCGAGTTCATTGCGCCCAAGCACAAGATCACGGAGTTTTCAGAGGTAAGAGCCGGCTTTCGCCCGGCTCTTCCTCGCATTCCGCAGGAGCTGCTGCGCTCCATCATCGGCTTTTTCAGAAGCCAGATGGAATTGGGCGCGGAGTTTGAAGCCCTTGTCCGCATCTACTGGGATCGGAAGGAGCAGAAATTCATTCCGTTCGTGCCGAAGCAGCGCGTTACCAAAGACAGCGTGACGGTTTGGCTGACGGATGAAGACCTTCCGGACGATACGCGGTATCTGTACTACGCGGATATCCACTCGCACAACAGCATGAAAGCGGTCTTTTCCGCCATCGACGATCAGGACGAGCGCGGCACGCGGCTGTATCTCGTGATCGGCCGTCTGGATCGCTTCTTCCCGGAGATCTCCGTACGCATTTCCTGCGGCGGCAGCTTTGTCCCCATCGAGCCCAGCTTGGTGCTTGAAGGAGTGGACAGCGGCTTTCCCGCGGGATGGAGCGACAAGGTCGTCCATCAGCTCCCGGAACTCCCAGAACCGCCGTCCGCACATTTCGCGGGCGTGCGCTCGTTCCTGGGCGGATTGCTTGGAGGTGCGGGATGAAGTTTGCAGAGAATCGGCCCGTAAAGATCGTCATGCTGGGAGCCGGAGGCACCGGCGGGCATATCGCGCCGCATCTGTACCGGCTTTTGTACGCGCTGAACCGCCCAGTCCGCTTTATCATCTGTGACGGGGATATCGTGGAGGAAAAGAATCTCGTTCGCCAGAACTTCACACCGGCTGACCTTGGAGAAAACAAGGCAAAGGTGCTGGCCGAGCGGTATTCGTCCGTGTTCGGGATGGAAACAGAGTATGTGCCGGAGTTTATCGAGTCCGGCGAGCGGCTTCTTTCCATGCTGCGGGCGCGGACGTTCCCGACCGGGCCGTACTGGCATTCACCAACCGTCAAAGAGCTGGTGATCCTCATCGGCGCGGTGGACAACAACAAAAGCCGAAAACTCTGCCACGAAGTCTTTTACAAGCTGGATGATCTCATCTACATCGACAGCGGCAATGGGATGCACACCGGGCAGATCGTCTGCGGCATCCGCAGCGGCGGGCGCACGTTCTATCGTCCCGTCGGCGCGGCATTTCCGGAGGTTTTGCAGGACACAGACAAATTCCCGACGGAGCTGAGCTGCGCCGAGGCGTCTGTTTCCGCGCCGCAGAGCATCGCCGCCAACATCACAGCGGCTACCGCCGTCGTGGACATGATCTACAACATCCTGACCGTCGGAGAAACGCGCGTGCGACAGATCACGTTTGCAACGGGTTCTGTCAATATGCGCGCAACCTTACAGAAAACAAGGAGGAAAGCAGCATGAGAAGTTCCGTAAACGCAGCAGCCTTTTATAAAGCGATGACAGCATTGATGGATATTCCGGCAAAAAGTCCGGTCAAAGTCCTGCAGGAGATCAAGGTGGAATTTACAGCGGATCACTGTACGCTCTCTGCAACGGACTTTGGTACATGGCTGTCCGTGACAATCCCCGCAAGCGGCGACGACTTTGCGTTCGTGTTTTGGAACAGTGCCGGTGTCCAGAAGGTGTGCCGTTATTTTACGGGCCAACTGGAACTGGAGCTGTCCGGCCAAAGGAAATCACAGATCATAACCATGCGCTGCGGAGACAAGGGCGGCAAGTTCCCGGTTTATGAAGCTGAGGAATGCCCCACATGGCCGGAGTTTGAAGCCAAACAAAGCTATACGGCAAACGCGGCAAACATTCTCAAATGCGTCAAGCAGGTAAAGTATGCCGTAGATCTGCGCAGCACCAGACCGGAATATCAGGGTGTTCTGTTTCAGAAAAAGCATATCTGGGCGGTGGAAGGTCATCGCGCGGCCTGCTGTGATGATGGTGGACTGAGTGTTGAAAAGCCGTTTACAGTCGCTGTTCCGGCGCTAGAGCACCTCAAAGTGTTTGGAAATACGGATATTCAGATCGACGTAAACGAGAGATGTGTCACATTCCAAAATGAATGGATCCGATTGACGGCGCACTGCGTTCCAAATGCCACACCTCTTATTTATGAGAACATCGTTCCGCAGAAGTGGAATGAGGAATTCTGCTTCCATCGGAAAGACTTCGTGCAGGCGCTCAAATATTTGCTGGCCTGCATCGGAAAGACAGACAAGCCTTATGTCCGGTTTGAGAATGGCTTGCTGACCTTGCGTGCGAAGGACTGCCTCTACAAAGCGGCGGTTTCCATCAGCGCAGAAAGCAGCATCATCTTTGGCTTTGACGCAAGATTCATGCTGGATGCGCTTACGCAGTTTGAAAAGCAGGACATGGTGACGATGCGCCTGACCAGCCCTCTGGGCGCAATTTCGCTCATTGCGGACAACAGCTCCGCCATCGTCCTCCCGGTACGGCTCAGAGAAGAACAGATAGCAGCGTAAAAAGAAAGGATTTTTGAGCATGAAGACAGTCTATATCCCAGCCGGTGCGACGTACAACTATGAAACGCTTGTCACGGACGATGTGATCGCCCACGGGCATCTGCACGTCACGAACGGCTTGAAAGCAAAGCATATTTCCGGCCGAGGTTTTATTACCGCCGGTGAGGTTTCCGCAGACGTCGTGAATGTGACGGATCTGGAATGCGGCACGGTCATCTGCCGGAGACTGCTGGCACAGCGCGTCAGCGTCAATGAGGCCATGATCTCGGAAAGCGCCGCTGTTTCCCGTTTCTTCTCCGCCAATTACGTCAAGGCTCCCAGCCTGACCGTGGCGGTCAGCGAGATCGGTGAGGTAGACGCTGATGAGATCGTGCATCTGACGCCGAAGCCGCGCGGCATGATCCTGACGCTGCTTCTTTCCATGCTGCGGACATTCTGGCTGCGCCTGACGGCAAGCCGTCCGCAGGGACGGTTTGAGAAGCCGCGCACGGAAGCGCCGGTGGAAGGACCCTCTGACACGCAGGAAGATACCGAAATGAAAGCCAATATCGCAAAAATCGTGCAGGAGGTGCTTGCACAGCAGGCGGCGGAAAAAGCCGCCTGCGCGAACGATGCAAATGAAGCGGATGATTTTGAGCTTCAGCGCATGGTTAGTACGTTCAAGCTGCTGCGGGACAAAGGCTACACGCTGCGCATTCTCCCCGGTACGCCGGAGGAAAACGCGCCGGTCTTTGACTTTGCGGCTGAGAGCATTCAGCCCGCGGCGTGAGGTCAACCGAATGGAAATGGAACAGGAATTGCAAAAGGAGCAGAAATGCTCCTTTTACGCATTGGAACAGCTTCGGCAGACGGCAGAAGCCATTCTGCGCGGCAGCCAGCGCCTGCTCAAATGCCGCGCCGGTGTGGAGAAATACCGCACGGCGCAGCCGCAGCGTGCGTATGCGTACTATCTGGAATTGCAGAAAACGCGGGACGCGCTTCTTGCGGCGTTTGGCGATGCACAGCGGTATCTTCTGGAATTGGAGGAGTCCGCGCTTGCCCTAAAAGCCGGGCAGCTTCAAACGGGACTGCGACGCTTTGATCTCATGTCCAGAGCGTACAAACCTGTGTATGAAGTGCTGACCGGCTTTGCAAAGTCGTTGCCGCAAACGGACGCCGTCAACGCGGCGGTCATTGGGCGGCTGATGAACCATGTCCGCATGGGCTACTATCCGACAGATCCGGAAAACATCACGCACATTCTGCGCGGTATCCAATTCCCGGAGGGCGTGACGACGAATCTGCTCGATCCGTGCTGCGGCTGTGGCAAGGCGCTCAGGCAACTGGCCGACGGCAACAACTGCTACACCTACGGCATGGAGCTGGACGAACACCGTGCGGAGGAAGCGCAGACAAGGCTCCACCGCGTCGGCTTCGGCAGCTTTTTTCACAGCCAGATCAGCCGCGAGGCGTTTCATGTGCTGTTTCTGAATCCGCCGTATCTGTCCGTTCTGACCGAGGGCGGCAGCCGGGTGCGCAGCGAAAAGCAGTTTCTGGTGCAGAGCATCCGGACGCTCATGCTGGGCGGCCTGCTCATCTACATCGTGCCGTATTATCGCCTGACGCCGGACATCTGTAAAATCCTCGCGGAGAACTTCTCGGACCTTTCTGTCTGGAAATTCACCGATGGCGAGTTTGCCAGATTCCATCAGGCGGTCGTGCTGGGGCTTCGTAGAAAGTCCACGGAGGACGACGAAACAGCCGACCGGCTGGGCGCACAGACGCTGGTTCCGGAGAAAATTCCGTGTGTCACGGAACTGGAGGAAAACCGGTATGTATTGCCCGCCGTCACAAAGAACGTCGAGGTCTTTCGCGGCGAACGGTTCAACGAGAAGGAGCTGGAACGCCAGCTGACGCGCTCCGGCAGCTTTACACGGCTGCTGCATGCAAAAAGCGCGCTGGACAGCCCGGAAAAGCATCCGCTTCTGCCCCTTTCCATTGGGCAGATTGGCCTGATCGGTGGCTCCGGGATGATCAACGGGCTGATCGAATGCGATACCCCGCACATCATCAAGGGCCGTATTGTGAAAGTCAAAAATGTAGAACGCGAGGAACAGTTTGACCAGCGCGGGAACCATATCGGCGCAGAGGTGCATGAGGTCATCAGCAACAAGATGATCTTCAATGTTCTGACGCCGAACGGATTTCTGGCGTTGAGCTAGGAGGAATTATGTTAACTACAAATCTTGCAATTGTTGCACCCGTCACAGAAGCAGATGACCGGGCGGCACGCGAAGCTGTCTGGCAGCAGGTCACGGAGCGGATCGTCCCGCAGATGGGAAAGCTCTGCACGCGCTTCGAACCGTCCGGCGGCGCATGGGGACAGAAAGTGTCCAGTCCATACAGCGTCATTCTGGGCAGAAACGAACCGGCGCTGTTCCTGTATTTCTACGCATCCGCAAAGAGTCAGCTGGATGAGCGCGCAAAGGCACATCTGGACGGCTTCATGGAGCATCTGGAGATCGGGAACGAGCAGACCGTCGGCGATACAAAGATGTGTACGGCCTATTTCAAGGGTGACACCGCCGAAGCGCGTTCCCACATGGAGTGGCACATCGCCAGCATGTTTGGAGAGCTGATGCCGGACTGCGGGATCTATTTCCTGCGCGAAGGCCGGTCGTATATGACAGAGGATGAGCACAAAAAGATCCTCTGCAATATGAAGGACTATGCCATCTGCGTGGTGAAGCTGGTATGGGAGAAAGCGGATGAAGATTGATCTTTCCAAGCTCTTAAAGGGACTGGAGGCGCTGCCGCATATGCCGGTACCGGAACCTGAAAATGTTCCGCCGTATGTGCTGACGCATATTCTAGCTCCGCTGAAAAATGATGATTGCATCCATTTTGCTGATCTTGATTTCGAGGCATTTACCGAAGAAGATATTGACAGCTTGTACGATGCATTGTCTGAAGCAGAGGACCGGGAACACCGTTTGAATCACCTACGCAGCACTTTTGATCATTCCAAGCCGAAAGCCGCTGCACAGCGAAAATTCTGTTGAAGGAGGCGTGAATATGGACTATGAATTTGCTTGCGGTTCGCTTCAAACAGTCAGAGCGGCTCGTATGTTCTACGAATACAGGAAACTGGATCGGCTGTTGGAACGTGGTATCACGACATCGAGCGATGACCTGTATGAGGTCTATTATGAGCTTCTGATCGCCGCCACGGATTATATGGATCAGAAATTCAATGAGGATTATGAATACGATCACTGGTATTTCAGCTTTCGCAGCATGATGCAGTATTACCGGCTGATTCGGGAATATGGTGGCCTTCACAGCATGAAGCTCTCGGAAAACCCGTATGTCAAAAAAGCCGAAGAAATGCTCTCTGCTACGCTTTATTCCTGCTGTCTGAACGGCGGTATGGGCTGGAGCTATCAGAAGAAGATCAGCTCAGAGTGGTCGAGCGGTCTCATTGTAGAAACAGACGGTTCTTTTCACTATGAAATTGACCTGCTGGAAGCGCTGCTTTCCATTGACGCATGGTACACGAAGGAAGTGCAGAAGCTGGAAAACCTGCTTAGAAAGGAACGTGCGCTTGCGAAGCGGTACGTTCCGGAATTGGAGGCGGCATGAACAAAGACGAACTGCGGATCCGGATCATTCCGGAGGACGGAGAAATTCTCATCGAGACGTACACAGATGGCATTGTAAAATGCAAAGCGGTGCAGGAAGATGCGCTTCTGGACTGCATTAAAAACAGTACCAGATGGAATTATGTCAACAGCGGACTGCTGCCGTCAGACTGTATCCATGTCAAAATCCATCCGAACGGGAACAAGGAATATTGTCTCTGGTACCCGCGCTTATACGCAGACATCAGCTACCATGAGACGGCATATCCGAACTTTCCGTTACCGAGATTGGTCTTCGCGTTCCATGTTGACACAGAAGGAAAGATCAGCGGATGCAGGATGGGCGTTGTCGCGGATGAACGGCCGACAATGAACAGTGTGATGTACCGCTATCCGTTTTCAAACGTCGGCGGTTCCATGGGGACTATTTGCATTGGCAGAAACGCTCTGCCACAATACAAAACGCCGCACGCACTTGCCAGCTTGCCGACATTCCTGCTGTCCATCCCAAATGGAGATCACAGCTTCAATGCGCTGAACAACAAGCTGGGGATGCAATACCGCGATCTTCTGGAGCACCTGAAGGACAAAGACCCGTCGTACTATTATTCCGACGTGCTGATCCCCAACGGAAAGACCTTGAAAGACTTTATTGGAGGGTAACGTATGGCAAAAGACGCAAAAACCGTCCGGGAAGAACTGGCCCGACCATTTGCGCCGGAGGACTTGGAATGGCGGATACAAGTGACATCGAAAGATAAGACCAGCGGCCTTGCCATTCCGTATGTCACAAACCGCGCCATTCAGGATCGTCTGGATGAGGTCGTGGGGCCGGAGAACTGGTACAACGACTACAAGCCGTGGCATGGCAACGGAAAGAAGGACGCACAGATCTGCGGCATTTCCATCTATTTTGAGGGCAAAGGCTTTATTACAAAGTGGGACGGCGCGGAGGATTCCGACATTGAACCCATCAAGGGCGGCTTGTCCGACTCGATGAAGCGCGCCGCCGTGCAATGGGGCATTGGACGTGTCCTCTACAAGATGACGAAGCCGCTCTGGGTCAAGATCGAGCAGAAGGGCAACTCCTATGTGATCTGCGATACCGAGCGCCCAAAATTGAATGCCGCGTATCTGGAACTGCTGGACAAGCTGCATCAGCTTCCCACATCTCCGGGCGCAGCGCAGGCACAGCTCAGCTACAAGCGCGACGGACAGGCTGGACAGCAGGCGCAGAATACCGCACCGGCGGCCACGCCGCAGACGCAGCAGCAAGCACCGCAGCAATCATCGCGGCCAACACAGCAGTCTCAGCAGCCGCTTCCGTTTACGACGCGGCAGGTCTGCCAGTACGTTGTGTTGTCTGTGAGCAATCAGCAGGATATGTCCGGCCAGCCGTTGGTCTGCGCCGTGCTGCAAAACGCAGAGGGCAAGCAGGCGAAGGTCTACGCACAGGGCAGTCATCCCATGCTCATGTCCGGTGCGCAGCTCTATGACGCGCAGATTACCATGCGGAAGCAGGGAAACGTCGCATTTTACACGCTGGATGGCTATCAGGTCGTGCAGCAGGCAGCGTAAGGAGGGCGAATGGAAAAAATCAAAGGCTTTCAGATCAGCAGCATGACCGTTTCGGGCTTCAAATGCTATGAAGAACCAACGAAGATTACGTTCGGCAATCCTACCATTGTAACCGGCGGCAACGGCCGCGGCAAATCCAGTCTGGCGGACGCGATTGCGTTTGCCGTCACGGGGCTTCCCTTTTTCGGGGAGCGCGGAATTGACCGGCTGCACAACGAGACGAATCCGGACCTACAGATCACGATGCGCTTTACGGATGATACCGGCAGAGCGCACGAGCTGACCCGCAGCCGGCAGAAGGATCGCATGAGCATCACCTACGACGGCTACGCCATTCGGCAGACGGATCTCAATGAGATGTTCGGTGAACGGGATGTGTTTCTCTCCATTTTCAATCCCCTGTACTTTATCGAAGAACTCGGTGAGGATGGGAAAAAGCTGCTGGAGCGGTATCTTCCCTCCATTCCGCAGGCCGACGTGCTATCTCAGCTCAACGAGCAGACGCAGCAGCGGTTGTCCGGGCTTCAATTACCGTCTCCTGAGACGTTTCTCAAGAATCGCCGGGAGGAGATCCGGGAACTGGAACAGAACGCAGTCTATCTGAGCGGCAAGCTGGATCTGGCGCAGAAGCAGCGGCAGAGCAGCAAAGAACTCTCCAGCAGACTGACCGCGCAGATTCAGGAATTGCAACAGGAACTCTCGCTCTTAGAGGCGCGGCGGTTTGAAAATGTCAATTTGGAGGACTTGCAGGAGCAGCTTGTGCAGGCCAGCGAGCAGTATGAGGAGCTTTCCGGCGAAGCGCCGGAAACACCGGATACGGCAGAGTTGGACGCGAAGCTGCAAGAATTTCACGCAAAGCTGGGCGCTCGGTCGTCCGAGGTCTACCAGCCAAAATACACAGGCCCGCTGGCGGAGGATACGACAAAGGTGCAGGCGCTTGGAAAGCGTTATCAGCAGAACGCCGCGCTTTTGAAGCGGTTTCAGCCGGGTACAAGCTGCCCGGTCTGCCGCCGTGTCCTCTCGCAGCAGGAATATCCGGCGTTCCGTCAGGCTTTACAGGCGGAAACGGAGAGAATCGCTGCCGATGGCACACAGCTGAAAGGTCAGATCGCGGAGCTTCAGGAGATGGAGCAGAAAAGCCAAAGCACGTTCGAGCAGTTCAAAGCGGATGATCTTGCCAAATATCAGGCTGAGATCGACGCGCTGAATCAGAAACGGGAGCAGCTTCAGGCCGCTGCCGCACAGCAGAATACGCGGCGCCAGCAGACCCTGGAGCAGCTGCGCACACGCATCCAGAACCTGACTGCAAGCATGGAATGCGGTACGCTGAGCCCCGCGGACAGTGAACGCCTTGCCGAGTGCAAAGCATCGCTGGAAGACTGCCGGGTACAGCTTGCCGCCGCGCAGCAGGTTCTGAGCGCTGCGCCGGAGAATTTTGACGAACGGATTCACAAAATTGAGCAGGAGATCACGGAGAAAAAGATCGTCATGAAAGACGTGATCCTCTACATGAGCAAGCGCGCGGAGATGACGTTCTCCAAACTCGCGCTGAACCGCGTGAAGATCTCGCTCTACGATGTGGTCAAGACGACCGGAGAATTAAAGGACGTGTTCCGCTTTACCTACAACGGCCGCCGCTACGACCGGCTCTCGCTCTCTGAGAAGATCCGGGCAGGTGCGGAGGTATCCGAGCTGGTGAAGCGGCTCACCGGCCGAAATTATCCGGTGTTCTTCGACAACATGGAATCCGTAGACGATCTCAGCAACATCCGTCCGACCAGTCAGATGATCCTCGCCAAATGCGTCCGTAATGCGGAGCTTTCCGTGCGGGCTGGCAGCACTGCAATGCCGAAGGCGGCGTAACCTTACTTTTCAGAAAGGGGGCGCGCCGTCTGGCCTATCAGAAGCTGCCGATCCTGGAAGCCGCCAGACGGTGCGGGCTTGTCCTCAACGACCGAACGCTTCACAGTGAGGAAGTTGAGGCAAGCTGCCCCTTCTGCGGTGACCACGGAACCGGCAAATATCATCTGAGTCTGAACACGCGGACCGATCAGTACCGCTGCAATCTCTGCGGTGCAAGCGGCAACAGCGTGACGCTATATGCGCGGCTGAATGGTCTGACAAACAAAGAAGCATACTTGGAGCTGGCTGCAAAGAGCAATATCTACAAGCTGCCCTTGCAGCCCAGCTCCTCAAACACAACGAGCCGCGAGCCGTATGCGCTCGAACAGCGCCATGCGGCGTATTCGGAGATGCTGTCCCTCCTGACGCTCTCCGACCGGCACAGAGAAAATCTCCATGAGCGTGGACTTCCTGACGAAGTTATTGAGCGGAACGGCTATAAGTCCATGCCGGAAACGGAATCCGAACGGCGCTTGCTGGCGTCGCTTCTTGCGTGCGATCATGAACTGCACGGACTGCCCGGCTTTTATACGAAGGACGGGACATGGACGCTGGCAGGCGCGAACGGATTTCTCATTCCGGTGCGGAACAAGGACGGTCTGATTCAAGGCATGAAGATCCGGCTGGACGGCGATGCGGCGCGAAAATACCGCTGGCTGTCCAGCCGGCCGAGCCGCATGGAAAATGGTGCACGCAGCTATTCGTGGATACACGTCACCGGCGACACCACGCAGAAGCGCGCCTATCTCACCGAGGGGCCGCTCAAGGGCGATATTGCAAGCTACTTTGCAAATAACGCGCTCTTTGTGTGTCTTGGCGGCGTGAACGCCCACAAGGGTCTGCGGGAAACGCTCTTGTCGCTCGGCGTCACGGAGGTCATGGAGGCGATGGACATGGATCAGTTTACAAATCCGCAGGTCCGGCAGGCGATCGGCACCCTGCGCCGCGAGGTGCAGTCGATCCCGGGTATCCGGTACTATCAATGTACATGGAACCCGCGATTTAAGGGCGTGGACGATTATCTGCTGGACTGGACAAAACGAAAGACGGCTTAAAGAAAGGAATTGCGTATGACAAATATTACGAGTTTTCAGGACATCCTTGGCGCAGCCAACGGCGACAAGACCTCCGTGCTGGGCAAATTCCTCTATTTCTCGCTTGCCAATATTCTGGTGGAGAAGGAGGCGCTGGCGCGGCTCTGCGAGGATCTGAACATCCCGTATTCCGGCAGCAAGCGAATTTCCGTGTCGGATGCGTTCCGCTCTGCGACGGGCGATATCAAGGATCGGATCACGGTAAAAAGCCCCGGTGCGCATCATATCTACGCGGTCTACTGCCGTGACAACGCGCACACCGAGGACGTCTATTCCCGCGAGCTGGTCAAGGAAACGCTCAACCAGCGAACAAATCAGTATGAAAAGCTGGCAAATATTTTTTACGATCGGCGCGATAATCGATTTGGGTATGACAATATTGGCTTCGACGCCGACATTGATCCCCTGAACTATTGCCGCCGGGCAGAGGAGCTGTTTGAGCTTTATCAGGTCTGCGCGAACCGCAGACAGATCGAGACGATCTGCCTGAGCTATCTGCGGATGCTGGAGACCACCAAGGTCAGCTCGACCGGGCACCTCTATTTCATCCCTCGACAGCACATGGACAAAGTGGATACGTTTGAGACGTTTATTGAGCAGCTCAGCGCGATGAACCAGAACGACAATACGCTCAACATCAACAGCTTTTATATCATTGACGATGCCAAGCAGCGCGACAAAATGACGGAGGAGTTTTATTCTGCCGTCAAGAAGGAAATTGCGCTGTATCAGGAAAAGGCCGACTATCTCATTCAGAGCGGCAGCCGCAGCCCCAGCGTCATGGAGCGGTGGGTCAACAAAATTGCCACGCTGGAGCAGAAGAAACAGCATTATGAAGAAATTCTTCGCCGGGAGCTCGACGGCCTCGACGACGAATTTGAAACACTGCGCCTTCTGTCGCAGGAACTGTCCGTGCGGGCAACCGGCCTGCGATTTCGGAAAGCGGCTTGATATGGATTTCTGATGGATATATGGCAGCGTTCCCGGCTCGAATTGAGCTTGGAACGCTGCTTCTTTACTCGTAGTCTTCAATTTTCCACTCATCCAGCCAGTCTATATAGGCCATTTCTCCGTCAAAACGGAGCGGAAGCCAGACATAATCGGCGAGAGAGGTGTTATCCGGGCCGGTATTGGGGATATCTTCTTTCTGAAGCAGCAGAGCTTTCGTGTTAGGATCACTGTGGAACAGATGCGCGAAGATTCTGCGGTAGGTTTCATAGGGAAGATCCATTTTCTCCGGGAGCCAGCGGTCTGCACAGGCAATATAAAGATCCTTTTTGCCCGGAACCTTGAAAACGGACGAAACCTGCGAGTGAAACGAGGTGCGGCTTTCATCGGACGGGTGCGGATCACCCAGCACACGGTAGGGACCATGCCAACTGTCGGCAACGGCAAGCTCCGAGGGGTTGGGGAGATACCCGGTGGTGCCGGAAGTCAGAAGATAGTGCTTTCCGAGCCGCATAAAATGCGCAGGTGCTTCTCTGGTATATGGCGGGCCGAGATGCGGGAAGTGGGTGCTGTAATAACCGGTCAGACCGGTATAGTCGTCTGTCAGGTCGGCGCAGATCAGTTCGGAATGCACGCGCTCAAAGTAATAATACGCTTTTCCATCGTCCGCGACAGCAAGGTCAAAATCACCCGCGCTCATGCCAAGTGGTAAAAGCCCCTCTTGTAGTTTCGTGTAGGGTCCTAGAAGCTGATCCGCAACCAAAATCGTGCAGCGCTGCGTGCCGTCGGTGAACATGACCTTGAGCCAGCAGACGTACTTCCCCGTGCAGGCATTATGAAGGATATGCGGACGATCCACGCAGCGGCTTGGGTGCAGCGTGGAGGCAGGATCATCCGGCTCCGGTGGAATGATCAGCCCAAGATCTTCCCAGTTGTAAAGATCATCCGAAACATAGCAGCGGATGCCCCAATGCCAGATACCGTTTTCCCCAGTTGTTTTTTCTTTGTTTTCGCCGTACCAGTAATACCGGCCGTTTTCATATAAAATCGAGCCGCCATGCGCGTGAATCCGCTTTCCATTTGTATCGAGCCAGACCTGTCCAGGATGAAAACTGTTATATCGCATGCGTATTTTCCTCCTGAAAACGTGCGTCTGGTACTGCTGCATCAAAGTAATCCGGTGAGGCTTCGTCGCCGGTCACCAGGCGCCGCATCAGCGGAAAGCCGGGGTATTGCCATGTTTCTGCCGCGGCTGACAGTTTTGTCTGCAGCATCCGCGACATATATGACGGATAGTCCGGCGGCAGTGCCGCCCTGTCATGCGCGGAATAAATATTCCGGATCGGCAGCTGCTGAAGCCTTTGCAAATCGTTACAAAACAGGGAAAGGGGCGGGCAGCCGGTCAGGCCGTACAGCAGACGCCTTGCAACCGTATCGCCGGAGAACAGAATGCCGGTCTGCCGGTCGAACAGGAGGATGCTTCCCATCGTATGACCGGGAATCGCGATCACATCCAGAATCCGTCCGCCGAGATCAAATTGCATTCCATCCGGCACATCGCACAGCTGCGGACACTTTTTCGGAAGCTCTGCACCGGCCAATGCGCAAAGCGGGAAATCCCAGTCTGCCCGATTTAGCCAGAGCACGTCAAAATCCTCCATGTGATAAATATGATCGGGATGCCCATGGCTGATAACCGTCAAAAGCGGCTTTTGGGCAAGCGATTGCGCATACTGGCGAAGACCCGGTGCGGGAACAGCCAAATCGAACAGCAGCGCGCGGCTTTCCCCAACGATCAGATAGGAATTTGCAGTCGGTTTGCCAAATGCAAGATCCGTGCCGAAGCTGTCGTCGGAAATCAGGTAAGTATTTTCTGCGATTACAGCATGAAAGAGTTGTGCCATTGCCGCCTCCTTTTCACAAATCCCATTGATGGATCACGGCCCATGCGGATTCAAGCGCTTTTTGCTGTGCGTCGTTTATGGAAATACCAGAAGCGTCAAGAAGCGCACGGATGCTCCCGTGTGCAGTTGCGGAAAGAATCGGCGGAACGGAAGCAGCCTGCGGAACGATTTGAAGCAGCGGTACAAGCAGCTTTTCATTGGAAAAAACGACCTGTGCGGGTGTGTCCAGATTATAGCGCATATAATAGCAGCGCGTTGGCTCGTAGACGATCCGGTAGGTTCCGGATGAAAGCGCCATGCCGGGCATATAGGGATGCGCGGCTTCGTTGATGTGGATAACGGGCGGTGCATCCGGCAGAACCAACTCCGCTGTGCAGGAGCAGGGAATGCGCAGACTGAAGCAAAGCACGTCTGCAGTGATCTCCCAATTGCTCGTATACAGGCCAAATGGCGTGAAAAGTTTGGACCTGCAGAATTGCAGGCGGCCGTCGGGCTGCGGTGCATAACGAATTTGCTGGAAGCCCGGAGCGGCCTTGATGGGCTGCAAGCCTGCCATATGGCGATACATCCATTCCAGTATAGCACCGTTTGCGTAATGGTTAAAGGAGTTCATTTCAGGATCGGCAAGTGCTCCGTCGGGATGGATGCCATTCCAGCGTTCCCAGATCGTTGTCGCGCCGTGTTCTACCTCATAAAGCCAGCCGGGATATTCGCGTGACAGCAGCAGTGAATAGGCAAGATTGCTGCAGCCGGATTCACTCAGTGCATGACAAAGGTAGGCCGTCCCGATGAAACCTGTATTCAGATGCCCGTTTGCTTTGCGCATGATCTTGTCGTGCAGATCTGCGGCGGTTTTTTCACGGTTTGCGGCAAAGCCCAGATACAGCGCCAGAACGTCCGCCGTCTGCGTGCCGCCGGCGATGCGGCCGCCCGCTGTAACGAATTCCTTCCGGATCGCATCGCGGATCTTGTCTGCAAGCGACTCCAGCTCTGCCTGCAATT
>ENA-OVGH01000518-OVGH01000518.1-human-gut-metagenome-genome-assembly--contig:-NODE-518-length-35092-cov-4.163399_pt1 | contig 35092 bp, 24 predicted proteins | sample MGYA00237770_ERZ505419 | MGnify/ENA primary metagenome ERZ505419 (study PRJEB26158, sample SAMN06016353) | human gut metagenome | biome: human gut; feature: ankylosing spondylitis patient; material...
TGTGTGCAGGACTGCCTGCGCACGGAGTATGTCTTAATTCCGGGGAACGACTCCCCAAATTTATGCAAAAGGAGCAGTGTCCGCCGGGAGGCGGACCGGGTGAGAAATCATGAGAGTAGCAGAGATGAATCGAGAAGCACTGGAAGAATTTGCCGCTGACTGTAAAAAGCAGTACGAGGCGTTTCAGGCACAGGGTCTGAAACTGGATATGTCCCGTGGCAAGCCGTCGCCGAAACAGCTGGATCTGACCAACGGCATCACCGACTGCCTGGCTGAGGATGACTATAAGGCATCCAACGGACTGGACTGCCGCAACTACGGCTGCCTGGACGGACTGCCGGAGGCAAAGGAATTCTTCGCTCCCATGCTGGGCGTCAAGCCGGAAGATGTCATCGTGTGCGGCAACTCCAGCCTGAACATCATGTACTGGGCAATGTCCCTGGCAATGACCAACGGCGTCATGGGCAGCAAGCCCTGGGGCAAGTATGACAAGGTGAAGGTCCTCTGTCCGGTACCGGGCTATGACCGCCACTTTGCAGTCAGCGAATTCCTGGGCATGGAGCTGGTGAACGTTCCCATGAAGGAAAACGGTCCGGATATGGACATCGTGGAAAAGCTGGTGGCTGAGGACGACACCATCAAGGCGATCTGGTGCGTACCCATGTACTCCAATCCGGGCGGCGTGGTATACAGCGACGAGGTCGTAAAGCGCTTTGCGGCACTGAAGCCCAAGGCAAAGGATTTCCGTATCTTCTGGGACAACGCTTACTGCGTACACCACCTGGTAGACAATCCGCCGGTACAGGCAAACCTGCTGGAAGAGGCAAAGAAAGCCGGCAACGAGGATATCTGCTATATGTTCGCCTCCACCTCTAAGATCACACATCCGGGTTCGGGTATTGCGATGATCGCAGCCAGCCAGAACAACCTGGCATATCTGAAAAAGGCGCTGGGATTCTCCACCATCGGATACGACAAGATGAACCAGCTGCGTCACCTGCGTTTCTTCGGCGGCAAGTTCGAGAACCTGGTAGAACACATGAAAAAGCACAAGGCGCTCATCGCTCCGAAGTTCCAGATCGTAGAAAACACCCTGGAAAAGGAACTGGCTGACCTGGGCATCGCCAACTGGTCCAACCCCCAGGGCGGTTACTTCATCTCCTTCAACCAGAAGGGCTGTGCAAAGCGCATCGTTTCTCTGTGCAAGGAGGCTGGCGTAGTTCTGACCGGCGCCGGCGCATCGTTCCCCCACGGCGTAGATCCGGAGGATGAAAACATCCGTATCTCCCCCACATTCCCCACCGAGGAAGAACTCCAGATGGCAATGAACGTATTCGTTTGCGCTGCAAAGCTGGCTGCCGCAGAACAGGCTCTGGCAAAGTAAGACAGCGGAAACCCATGAAATAAAACAAAAAGCACTGTGCAGAAAACCGGCACAGCGCTTTTTTACAGCGTACACAAGCAAAAACGCACCATGCAGAAAAGCCGCATGGTGCGTTTGTTTTTTTATTGCAGAACCTGCTCACGCCAGAGAATTCTTTTGTGAGGGTACGGCATAGAGATTGGTCTCCCATGCCGGAATATACAGCTGATGCCGGATATACAGGTCATAGCCCGGATTCAGCCGCCGGATGAGCAGCGGCAGGGCAAAGATGTCCTCATTCCGGTGATAGAGCGAAACCATCAGCTTCGGGGAGAAGTGTGCGATGGTCTGGGATGCGCCCCAGAGCGCCTCACGCTCACAGCCCTCTACATCCATTTTGATGATGGTCGCCGGTCTGCCCTGGAGGATGCTGTCCACAGAGCGTGCGTCGATCTCCTGTCCAAAAGCGGAGACAGCGGACTGCCGTCCTGCCTTGGTGGAAAACGGCACCGTGGTATCCAGACACCATGCCACAGCGTTATACGCATAGACATAGTTCATGCCGTCCAGATACTTGCACAGTTTCTTGAAGTTTTTCCGGTCCGGTTCTACCGCATAGATCCGGATATACTTGCCACGGGTGTGCTGGAGAACCTCTTCGATGGTATCTCCGTTATACGCTCCCAGATCCACATACACCTCGTTGGGTGTGAGCCGGATGATCTTGCGGTAAATCTCCGTTTTCGGCGTGGTCACGTCCATCAGATAGCGGATATTGCCGCTGATGCGGAAGTTGATGATGTTGGCATACACCCGGCGTGACTCATCGTCCGCCAGCATCTCGTATACCTCTTCCAGCTCCGCAGCGTGTTCCACGCAGTAGTCATAGGTGAACAGTCCGCCGCCTGCCACCGGAACATCCGGCACGATCAGGGTATGGCGCTGTCCCAGCTCCACGATCTTGTCCACCAGAGACTGGTATCCGGCGGCAAACGCCAGAACAATGACAAAATCGTCTACCTGTGCTTCGATCTCGGAAAGCTTCCGCACTTTATATCCTGCAAACGAATGGCCTCGCACAAATTCATCGCTTGCAAAAATGCCGGCAAGCGGAATGGACTTTTCCCGAAAGACACGCATGATCTTTTCTGCACCATCGCCCATCCCGTAGATAAAGATCGGACGGGTCTCCGCCTGCAATTTTTCCCACGAGGACTGCTTTTCTGTGATAAAAGAAAGCAATGTGTTCAGGACCTCCTTTTCTCTTTTTCGCATGGCTGCCGGACTGCTTAATCGTTACAGCAGTCGTTATCTCCCCATGCTTCCGGCGGCATACCAGCCGGGCCCATCATATCCCGTCCACGGATGCCGAAACGGTCACGCTGTTCATTGATGAGCGCCGTGATCAGATCCGAGACTTCACGGGGTTTCTTGATGGAATGAATGTGTTTTTCCGGTGTATCTACGTCTTTGCTGAACAAAATGATCGTTCCGCAGCCGAACATCCGCTGCCCCAGCGGAAGTTCCATCTTCTTATCGTTGATCCGATAGATGTCCAGTTCATCTTCCACCACGGTGAGGAGTCCCACACGGGTGATGAGCCGGCTCTCCGTCAGATAATACCGGGTAAAGGACAGGGGCAGCCCGAACAGGGTACGCTTTTTGTCCGTCCAGAGATACTCCAGCCCGTCTTTTGTTTTTCCTTTTGCCATGACTGCCGCCTTTCTTTTTCGCCTTCCCTTTCAAAGGAGGCTGGATGTTCCGCTGTAAAATTACAGTACGATCTCGCTCTTGCCGCCCTGCATGGTGATCTTCTTGTCTGTGCCAGCCACAGAAACGGTAAAGGTCTTGTCGGTGTTGCTGCTCTCGATGGAGATGACATTGCCCTTGCGGCTTGCCTTGAGGGTCAGCACCAGGTTTGCCTTGGTGTCATAGATCGCTGCCTCAGCAGTCTTGCCGTCCTCCAGGCTGCAGATCATAGCGTCTGCGCCGTCCAGGTAATCATATTCGAACTGGTTCTCGAATGCGCCGAATGTCACGATGGAGTTCGGCTTTGCCAGAACCGGCATTTCCATAAAGGTGCAGGTTACAGAATGATACTTGCCGCCTTCATAGGTCTTTCCGGTGATGATGTCATACCACTTGCCCTCCGGCAGGTAGAAGTTTGCCACGCCGTCCTCACGGAATACCGGAGCGCACAGCAGGTTGTCACCCAGCATATACTGCTGATCCAGATAGCGGCAGGCGATATCGTCGGTGTAGTCCATGACCATCGGACGCATCATCGGGATACCGGTGGTGTGGGTCTTGACAGCCTGTGCGAACAGATACGGCATCAGCTTGCCCTTGAGCTTGGTAAAGAACCGCAGCACATCGCAGGACTCCTCGTCGAAGTTCCACGGCACACGGTAAGAAGTGGAACCGTGCAGACGGCTGTGGGTGGACATCAGACCGAATGCACACCAGCGCTTGTAAACGTCCGGAGATGCCTTTGCCTCAAATCCGCCGATATCGTGGCTGAAGAAACCGAAACCGGAGGAGCAGAGCGACAGACCGCCACGGAGTGTCTCTGCCATGGAGGTGTACTCTGCGGAGCAGTCACCGCCCCAGTGTACCGGGAACTTCTGACCGCCGACAGTAGCGCTTCTTGCGAACAGGCACGCCTGTCCCTTGCCGTAGTATTCTTCCAGCACCTCAAATACTGTCTTGTTGTACAGATAGGTGTAGTAGTTGTGCATATGGATCGGATCTGCGCCGTTGTAGTATACTGCCTTTGTGGGGATACGCTCGCCGAAGTCGGTCTTGATGGCAGTAACGCCCATCTCACACAGCTTGCGCACGCCGGCAGCAAACCACTTTGCAGCCTCCGGATTGGTGAAGTCTACGATCGCCATGCCCGGCTGCCACAGGTCGGTCTGGAATACGCTGCCGTCCGGGTTCTTGATGAAGTAGCCCTTTTCCATGCCGATATCGAACAGCTTGGACTTCTGGGAGATATACGGGTTGATCCAGCAGCACAGACCCAGACCACGGCTTGCCAGACGCTTGAGCATTGCCGGCGGATCCGGGAACTGATCCAGATCCCACTCGAAGTCAGTCCACTGGTATTCCTTCATCCAGAAGCAGTCGAAGTGGAACATCTGGAGCGGAATATCCCGTTCTGCCATGCCGTCGATGAAGGAGGTAACTGTCTCTTCATCATAGGTGGTGGTGAACGAGGTGGACAGCCACAGACCGAAAGTCTTTGCCGGCGGCAGTGCCGGCTTGCCGGTCAGATCGGTGTAGTTCACCAGAACCTCTTCCAGATTCTCACCGCCGATGAAGAAGTAGTCCAGCTCTTCGCCCGGTACGGTAAAGGAGACCTTGTTGATGGTATCAGATGCCACTTCAAAGGAGACCTTGTCTGCGGTGTTGACCAGCACGCCGTACTTGTTGGAGGTGATATAGAACGGGATGCACTTATAGCTCTGCTCGGAGCAGGTGCCGCCGTCAGAGTTCCAGTTCTCCACGTTCTGACCGTTCTTCACGAAGGTGGTGAACTTTTCGCCGAAACCATAGACGCATTCGCCTACATCCAGGGTCAGCTGCTCCCGGATAAAGGTGTTGTGTGCGTCCTGCGGGTAGTTGAAGAAGTCGTCGTCGGTCTGGACAGCCAGGCGTGCGTCACGGTGGAACTTGTTCTCCTGGATATAGGAGGTAGAGCGCCAGCCGCCGCCGGTGAGCCGCTTTCCGTCACGGGAGAACGACACGTCCCAGCCGTCTGTGCCCTTCTTTACCTTGACTGTGGTATGACCGGCAGTCATGGAAACAAAGCCCTCTTCCTCGTGGATCTCATCCGGCACATAGCCCTCCGGCAGATTCAGGTCAAACTGGGGCTTGTTCTTCAGGCTGCCCTTGTGGTGGCAGATATGCACACGGATCACGTCCGGTGCAACGGCGGTATAGGTGATCTCAAAGGTCACGCCGCCCAGTGTCATCGCACGGTTCCAGATCGCACTGGATGTTGCATAAATTTTGATGGTGTTCTTTGTGGTTGTGACATCATACGCCTGAACAGCATAGGAAACGTCATAGCCTCTCTGGTTGAGCCAGAGTCCGTCAGAAAATTTCATAGAGTACCTCCTGCGTTTCAAAATAGTATCTGTTGTATTCTATGCGACTTTCCGGTACACCGGAGTGTTTGCCTGTGCCCGTACCCATCTACATATGCTTTCATTGTACCATACTTGTCATGGAAATGTCAATCTGTTTTCGTGAAAATCGTATATTTTTCTTGAAAATCGTATATTTTTCCCTGTCGGAGTGACCATATGCCAAGTTTTTCTTTCGCCCAGAAAAAGGAAAACTGCTCGCCTCACAGAGGGAAACGATTCTTCAAAACTTTTCTGCCGCCCAGGTGAACAGCTTTACCACCAGCGGCATGGTCAGCATGGAGACCAGAGTGGTGACGGCGAAAATGTGGGAGGCATAGGCGTCGTTCATGCTGTGCTTCTGGCACTGGAGCGTACACATTGCCGCAGAGGGCGCAGCCATCAGCAGCAGTACCACCAGGCGGATCTCCTGGGGAATAAAGCCCAGCGGCAGGAACAGCAGCCCCAGGAGCAGCGGCACGATCAGCAGCTTTACGGCGCTGACGTAGTACACCCGGGGATTTTTCAGCGCATGGAACAGGTCCGCCTGCGCCACGCTGATGCCGGACGCCACCATCGCCATAGGCGTGTTCATGCTTGCCACATAGCCGAAGGTCTTTTCCAGCAGATCGGGGAGCGGAATGCGGAAGAAGAACAGGAGCAGTCCGATGACAATGCCGATCATGGTGGGCGAACAGAGCTTTTTCAGCAGAGCCTTCCGGTCGTGCTGCCCGGTCAGCAGCATGATGCCATGCGTCCAGGCAAAGCAGAAGAACACGCTCAGGAATGCCGTGGTATAGAACACACCCTCATTCCCCAGAATGGCGCTGGCGAGCGGAATGCCCATAAAGCCGCAGTTGCTGTAGATGGCGGAAAAACGCTCGATCTCCGTCTCACGCCCCGGCTTCGGACGGATCAGCAGATACACCGCCGCAATGAATATCCCATACGCCGCCGCAGCCAGCAGGAACGTCCACAGCATATTCACCACCAGCCGGGACTCATACTCCACATCGGCATAGGCGTTCACCACCAGCACCGGCGTCACGATCTCCAGCACGAAGTTGGAGAACTGCCTGCCGCCGTTTTTATCGACGACCTTTGTCCGATAGGCGATGATGCCCACCACATTCAGCAGCAGCATCAGTATCGCCTGTTTTAATATGATCCATGCCAAAACAGAACACCTCTATCCCAAAAATCGGCAGAGTCCGGACGAGCCAGACCCTACCGATCAGTATATCACATAAAGTTTTCTGTTTTGTGTCCTGCGTGTGGCGACTGCCGGAATTTTCGGGAAAAGCGCCGGATCTCTGCAAAAAGCCTGCTGTCTGACCCGGTTTTCATCCAAAAATGGGCTGAATCTGTTTGCCCTCCCGTGCCAGCGCCACCGTCTCCGGCAGCCGGGAGAAGTCTGCCACCAGGGAAGTGGGCTTTTCCCGGGGCGCATCCTGGCGCAGGGGAACGAAGTAATAGTGCCGGGTATTCAGCAGCAGCCCGATGTTTTTCGCCGATGCGCCCAGGGCATCGTTGGTTGCCACGGCGAGAACCACCGGTTTTTGCCGCCGGAGCATGGATTTCACCGCCATGGTCGCCGTATTGTCGGTGATGCCGTAGGCAAGCTTGGCGGCGGTGTTGGCGGTACACGGCGCAACCACCAGCAGATCCAGCATATTTTTCGGTCCCAGCGGTTCGGCGTCGGGGATGGTGCGGATGGCTTTTCTGCCGCAGATCTCCTCCAGCTCTGCCACCCGGTCTGCCGCCTTTCCGAAACGGGTATCCGTCCCGGCGGCGTGTTCGGAAAAGATCGGCGTCAGCTTTGCCCCGGCTGCCCGGAGCTTTGCCGCCTCTGCGAATGCGGCGGAAAAGGTACAGAACGAACCGGTCACCACAAACCCGATCCGCTCACCTGTCAAGTCGTTCATGGGCGAGTCTCCTCTCTTCGAGAATGTTGCAAATGGTGTCTGCGATGATCTCCCCGGCGGTCATGGGTGCAACCTTTCCCGGAGCGGCGGTGCGGCGTTGGCACATTTTCAGTGCAAAACCGCCTCGCCGTGGTCGGGATAGAGCCGCACCTCCCGGAGCAGCAATGCCGCCGCCTGTCTGCGCTGTTCCAGCCCGGCAGTCTCCCACCACGCCGCCCAGCTGCCGGCAGGTGTCTCCGTCCGTCCGGTCGATTCCCTGCGCAGCTGCTGTTCCAGTTCCCGGCGCTCCTGTGCCAGGCGGTTCAGCTCTTCCCGGAGAAAATCTGCCGCCGCCGTGGGCTGGGACAATTCCGCCGCCAGGCAGCGCATCCGCTGTTCCAGTTCCTCCAGCGCCACCGCCGCCGGGTCGAGCCGGGGCGTTGTCTCCGCATAGGGCAAAAGCTGTTCTGCCTGCTGTGCCAGAATGGGCGAAACGGCGTCCTCCACCCACTGGGTGCGCAGACCGGGGATGCCGGGACAGATGCCCTGGCGCTTGCCCCGGCAGACGAAATAGGTATACGCTGCGCCCTTGCCGTTATTTCGGGCGTAGCAGTGTGCGCCGCAGAGACCGCAAACCGCCAGCCCCTGGAGCCAGGAGCGATGACCTGTGCCACGGTTGGTACAGCCGCCACGAGCCGCCAGCCGTTCCTGGACGCTCAGCCACAGGTCGCTGTCCACGATGCCGGGGTGAAGCCCTGCCGCCATATGTTCTCCCTGCAGCCGGGTCAGCTTTGCGCCGTGGCGTGCGGCTGGACTGCCGTAGACCAGGTAGCCGTTGCCCTGGCAGTACTGTTCCAGCGGATGGGTCAGTTCCACGCCCTGTTCCTGCAAAAAGACAGCGCTCCGGAGGTCGCCCCGGACATACACCGGGCTGCGCAGGATACGCAAAACGGCGCTGTTCGACCAGTTCGCCCCGTTTCGGGTACGGCTGCCGGAACGGTTTGCCGCCTGCACCAGCTGTTCCACGTTCTGCCCGGCGATGCCGTAGCCCGTATAAAACGCCTGCACCTGCGCCGCCTCGTCGGGCTGAACTTCCAGAATAGTGGCGGTGTGGTTCGAGATGCGGACGTTTTTCCCGGTGTATCCATACGGCGGCGTTCCGCCCAGTGCCAGCTGCTGGGCGGCTCTGGCGTAGTAATTGTCCCGGACTCTACCGGCGATGGTTTTCTGCTCCAGCTCCGCAAACATCATCAGCAGATTCAGCAGCATTCCGCCGATCTCCGTCCGTGTGTCGAAGCTCTCCCGGACGGAGTGGAGCGTCACATTCCGGCGGCGGAACGTCTGCATCATTGCGGCGAAGTCGCAGAGGGAACGGGAAATCCGATCCAGCTTATACACATAGACGCTTTTCACTTCGCCCTGTTCCACCGCCTCCAGCATTTCCCGGAACGCCGGGCGGTGGGTGTTGGTTCCGGTAAAGCCCCGGTCAGTAAACACACGCACCTCCGCCTCGGCAGGACAGATGCGGCGGCAGTGTTCCACCTGCATGGCAATAGAAATGGAATCGGGGCGCTCCACCGACTGACGGGCATAAATTGCGATCATGATGCTATCACCTCGCTATACTCTATGCGCAGGAAAAAACAAAGAGGACACCTCCCGAAGGAGATGCCCTCTTTTCACGCATAAAATGCGTTAAGATTCAGTTGCGCTATTTGCTGCTATCGCAGCGAAAGCTTACTTTCTCTTCTTAGCTACCAGTGCTACGCCACCGATTACAGCTACAGCAACAGCTACGCCAGCTACCGGCAGAGCGTCGCCAGTCTTCGGAGAAGAAGTGGACTTAGCAGCAGCAGCCTTCTTAGTGGTTGTAGTAGCAGCAGTTGTGCCAGTTGCTACCGGAGCAGTTGTCGGTGCTTCAGTCGGAGCATCGGTTGCATCTGCAACGATAGTGATGGTGCCTGCGCCAGAACCAGCCTCACCAGTTTCACCGGTTACACCGTTCTTGTATTCCATAACAGTGCCGTCAGAATCCTTACCAGCGATGGTCAGGTTGAATACGTCGCCAGCCTTAGCTGTGGACGGAACCTGTACAGTGATCTGAGCGAACTGACCAGCCGGCAGAGCCTCGAGCGGAACAGTTGCATAGCTGAACGGCATGAATACGAAGCCGTTGCTCTCTACAGCCAGACCAGAAGCGCCATCAGCAGTAACCTTCATGCCCTTCTTTACATAGGACAGACCATCCTGCAGAGTAACGCCTACGCCTACGCTGTTGAATTCAGCGGTAGAACCGATCGGCAGGGTAACTTCATAGTTAGCAGCCTTCAGTTCAGACTCGGTCAGAGTTGCGCTACCGATAGTCAGGGACATACCTGCAGCACTTGTCGGAATAGCCATAACAGCAGCGGATGCAGCTACAACAGCAGCAGCAGAAAGAGCTGCCATTGTCTTTTTCAATGTAGTCTTCATTGTTTCTATTTCCTTTCAAGAATAAAATTATATGTGATATATCAGCGGTGTGATATGCACCTCACACCACCAACATATACAAGCTTAAATAAGAGTTGCGGGAAAAGAGATTCTTACTTACCGCCGTTAGCGATCTTCAGAGCCTCTGCCCAGTCGATGTGTTCACCAGCACCGTTGTATGCCTGGTATACCTGAGTGTACAGCATATCGGTGGAATCCAGCTTAGCATCGTCTGTGTTTGCGCCAGCCTTGGACTCGGTATCAATATCAGATGCCAGGTAAGCCAGCTTGGTCTCCAGTGCAGTGCCATTCTTTACGGTGTCGAAGTATTCCTTCTCACCAGCACCCTTCAGTGCGATGTACAGCATGGTGTCGTACAGGTCAGTACTTGTTACCTTACCATCCAGGTTTGTGTCGCCCTTCAGAGCTACAGCAACCTTAACAGTTTCGCTGATGGTCAGATCTTCTTCACCCTTGTACTTCAGACCAACTTCGCCGTTGAAGTAAACCTTGCCTGCGCCAGCCTTCTGGTCAACAGTTGCATAAGCCTCGGCCGGAGTCATTGCAAAGTCAATTGCAGTTGCCGGATCCTGTACCTGATAGTCAGTACCGTCTTCCAGGTGCAGAGTTACGGACTCGATCAAACCAGCAACGTCGAAGGACTCTTCGTTGGACAGGTAGATGTCCTCAGCGGTCTCAGCGTCAACCAGCTTAACCTCTACAGAAGAAACGCCAGTCGGCAGAGTCTCGGTTGTACCTGTGCCAGTGCCGGTTCCAGTTTCGGTATTGGTTTCTGTGTTGGTCTCAGTATTGGTTTCAGTATTGGTTTCAGTATTGGTTTCTGTGTTGGTCTCAGTGTTAGTTTCTGTATTGGTATTGGTGTTGGTCTCAGTATTCGTCTCAGTGTTTGTTTCAGAGCCAGATACAGTTGTTACAGTAGTCTGCGTGTTGGTATCTGTGTCAGAGCCAGTTGCAGTTGTTACAGTGGTCTCTGTAGTATCAGTTGTTTCAGAAGTGGAAGTTGTGGTTTCCTTATCCTTCAGAACAACAACAACGTCACGCTCAACATTGAAAGATGCAGTGCCAGCAGCTGCGCCCTTAACGGTAACAGTCTTGGTGGTCTCTACGCTTTCAACTTCCTTGTTTGCCAGCTTGTCGCTCTTTGCAACTTCAGCCTTTACATATGCAACAACTGCATCGTATTCAGCATCAGCAACTTCGAAAGTAGCGGTGTAAGTGCCGGCAGCTGCGCCAACAGTTACATTGGATGCGCCGTTCAGCAGAGCAGCAACATCGCCGGACTTTACAGCGATCTCAACATTTACGCCGGCATCCTGCAGGCTGCTGTTTACAGAAGATACAGCCTTGTCGAACTGTGCGCCGTACTTGCCAACCAGACCATTAACGGTTGTCGGCAGGTTTGCTGCGGACTGGATGCCCTTCTTTACAGCATAGTTAACACCAGCTGCGATTGCCTCGTCAGCAGTGCCGTATGTCTTAGTTGCAGTAGACAGGTTCTTTGCAGCGTCATACTTCTTCTTCACGGTGTCGATCTTGCTGCCCAGCTTGTCGGTCTCAGCCTTCAGAGCTGCCAGGTCGCCTGCGATGTCGAAGTCAGCGTTTGCACGAACTTCATCTTCTGTCATGCCGTACTGCTTTGCCAGATCCTTGACCTTCTGGTCAACAGCAGCCTCAACCTGGGATTCCAGGCTGTCATATACAGCGTTCATGTAATCTGTAGCAGTATCTACAGTGTAGGTCTTGCCGCCGGCTGTGAAGCTCAGGTCAGCCTTTACTTCCTTGCTGTTTGCCAGATCAGTGGTGATCTTTGCGGTGTAAGCAACGCCCTTCAGGATGGAAGTATCCAGAGTTACGTTCTCATAGCCGCTCATGCCAGCCAGCTTGTCCTTCAGCTGCGGAGCCAGATAGCTTTCCAGATCAGCAGTGCCGGAGATCGTTACAACGCCGTTTTCTACCGTAGCGGTCGGATTTTCAGAAGCGTTTACGATGTCCTTCAGCAGTCCAGCGTAGTAGTTGTTGGTGTTGAAACCAGCAACCAGATCCTTAGCATTCAGGGTGATGGTCTTGCCGTTTGCAGCAGACTCTACCTTCTTACCCAGTACAGTGTTCCAGTCGGACTCTACTGTGTATTCAATGGTATCGCCCTCAGCGTCAGTCGGGAAACCAGTCTCCGGGTTTACCTTCAGCAGCTGATCTGCGGTGACCTGCATTGCTGCCGGAGCTTCCGCAGCGTTTGCAGAAATTGCAAGAATCTGACCCAGTGCAACCGGAATTGCGACAGTTGCAGCAAGAAGTCTGTTGAATGTCTTCTTCATTTCTCTTTACCTCTCTTTTAGTTGAGTTTCATTGCCGTCTGCATGGATGTGATTCACCCAACCCCAACAGTCGCATTCGCATCCGGGCAATCCCGCTTCCATACCCGAAAGACGCACGCTGCGGCAATCTTCATGCTTACAAGCACCTATAAAAAGCCCTCGTAAACAATTTACATACGTATTTTAACATATTATTGCGCCCGTGTCAAGCCCATTGACTCAATTTTCTTTAGATTCTTTGCTGGATATTATCCCCGTTTTTGTCGCTTTTTCACAATTTTCAGCCTGGAATTCTCAATTCAACAGTCTTTCCACCGACTTTTCAACATTTTTGACGCCTGGAACCCCTTTCCAGCGTGTGTCAACGCCGCATTTCCGGCGGAAGGGACAATGCCCACACCACACGTGTTCTCAGGCGTTTTGCCGCCTCGAAGTCCGTGCCGCCGGGACGGGACGCCAGGTCGATCACCAAGGTTTCCTGCGGCAGCCCTTTCAGCACAGTTTCATCCAGCACCAGCGCCGGGACGGTGTTGAAGATCACCGGGGCTGCCTTTGCCGCAGCCGGGAGCTGTTCCATCGGCACGGCAGCGAATCCCTGCATCTCTGCCAGCGCCCGGGTCTCGCACCGTCTGGCGCAGACGGTCACATCCATCCCCAGGCCACGCAGCCGTGGCGCAAGCGCCATGCCGATCCTGCCGTAGCCGATCACCAGCGCTGCCGTGCCGTGCAGCGTCCGGGCGGTCTCTTCCATGGCGATCTGGATGGCGCCCTCCGCAGACGGCACGGCATTCGCCAGGCAGAGTTCCTCCCGGCGGAGATAGTCCGCCGCCGCCAGTCCCCGGGATTCCAGCCACGGAAGAATGCCGCCGCACGCTCCGCCCAGCACCAGCGCCCCGGGCTTGCCGTGCGCCGCCAGCGTCTCCAGCGGGAGCGCCGCCTTTCCGAACGGTGCCGGGACAGTTGTTCCGTCCGGACTCGCCGGAACAGGCAGCACCAGAACGTCATACGCCGGCACTTCCTCCAGCGTTTCCGCACTGTGCAGCCCGGACTGCGCCGGAAGTCCCAACGTCCATACGTCTGCCCCGGTCTTTTGCCGCAGCCGCCGGGCGGCGTACTGCTGCCGCAGGTCTCCGCCTGCCACAAGAATCACATTGTCGGATGTCATAGTTTTTCCCTCCGCTCCGCATTTCTGCGGTTTTCCACAGTGAAAAAGTGATGTTTTCAACAGGTTTTCAACTTTTCCACTCATTTCTACGTGGAAAACCTGTTGAAAGCACTGCCGCAAGGCATTCCTGAAAAATAGATTTCCGGACAGCACACAGCGCTGCCCTTACATCCTTAACGTATGCAGATTCGGGAAAAGGGGTGCGGAACATTTGGTCTCTTTCTATATAAGGATAGATAGAAAAACCAAAAGGCGCTCTCCCAGCGGAAAGCGCCTTTCAGAACCCGTCTGCAAAAGACCGGGTACATCTTATTTCGAAATGTTAACCAACCAGACCGGAGCGTTCGATACCTTCGGTGAAATACTTCTGGAGGAACACATACATAATCAGAATGGGCAGAATTGCGATCAGACAGCCTGCCTCCATCCAGACGATCTGTTCTCTGGGGCTGACATCTGCGTTGTTGAACAGCTGCTGGGAAAGCAGGGTGCTCAGATTTTTCAGCATCAGCGCAATGGTCTGGTTCTTGGTGAAGAAGGTGGAGCTGACATAGTAGTCATTCCAGTACCAGACTACGGAGAACAGGAACACGGTCAGAAACGAGGAGGATGCGTTGGGGATCATGACCTGGACGAAGGTGCGGAGCGGACCGCAGCCGTCCAGATATGCGGCATCTTCCAGCTCCTTGGGCAGACCCTTGAAGAACTGACGGAAAATGAAGATCATCAGTCCGGCACGGATGCCGTTGCCCATGGCTGCCGGCAGGTACATACAGAGCTTGGAGTTGATGAGATTTACCGACAGGCTGCCGAAACCAAAGTTCCGGAACATCATGTACTGGGGAATGGAGATGATCTGCGACGGCACCAGGATCATCATGACGACGATGCCGAAGAGAATGCCCTTTCCCTTGAACTTGAACCGGGCGAAACCATAACCTGCCAGTGCGCAGGATGCCACCTGTACCAGCGAGCAGCCCACATTCAGCAGGAGCGTGGTTTTCAGCGTGCTCCAGATGTCCATGACATTGGCAGTATCCTTGATAACGCTCCAGGTGAGGTGACGAGGAATCCACATAACGGTGGGGTCGCTCATGTCCGTGGGGTCACGGAACGCACAGCTGATCATATAGATCAGCGGATAGAGGATGACAAAGCAGAGTCCGAAAAGGATGAAGAACCGGAAAAACGGCCAGACTGCCTCAAACACCCGTTTCCGGCGCATATAGGCGATCTCGGACTTGTTCATGCTCTTCATGCGGATCTTCCGAGCCTCACGCTTGCTCATGCCGTTGCCCACCTGGGCATCCGCTTTCGGGGATGCCAGCGGCTTATTTTTTGTTGTTTCCATAACTGACATCTCCTTTTTAGTCTACTTCGTAGTAAATGAACTTGTTGAGGATTGCGGTAATGATACCCACCGCCGCCAGCACAATGGCGAAGTATACCCACGCCATTGCCGATGCCGGGCCGTACTGCCAGTCGCTTTGCAGGTCGAGGATACGACCCATGACCACGTTGTTCGGGTCGGTGAAGGAATCAATGATGGTAAAGATAAAGCACGCTAGGATCATGGGGCTGACGTAGGGCAGGGTGATCTTCCAGAAGTATTCCCACGCCGTCGCACCCTCCATCTGCGCCGCCTCCTTGGCGGAGACCGGAATGTTCTGGAGCGCCGCCAGGAAGATCAGAATCTGGATGCCGGAGTTCCAGACGATGCCGAAGATGTTGTCCGACACCGTTTCAATGGTGGTCTGCATACTGTCGGAGATGCCGTAGATGCCCAGGAACTCCATCAGCTGACCCAGCAGGTCAGTGGAGAACATGGTGGAAAACTGGCTGGCATCGCTGTTGCCGGTGCTTTGCAGGTTGCCGTTGATGATGTTGTACACCGGACCGGTGGCAATGATGACCGGGAGGAAGAACACGGCACGGGAGAATGTCCGTCCCTTGAACTTCTGGTTCAGAATGACTGCCACGAACAGGGAGAACACCAGAATCAGCGGCGTTTTCCAGGCGGTGTCTTTCAGCACCTTGACCAGGTACTGGCGGTAGTTCGGGTCTACGTTGAACGCATAGTTATAGTTGTCCAGTCCCACAAACGGACCGACCATGCCGCCGGTGTCCGGGCTGACTTCCCGGAACGAGTAGAACAGGGATTCCACCACCGGGATCAGAAAGAATATGAGTGCGCCGATAAACCACAGCGCAATGAAGCAGTAGCCGTACATACTCTTTCGTTTTTCATATGCCATTTTCATGCTTCGTTCCAGCTCCCTTCTTCCACATAATCCGCCATGGCGTAAGCCTTGCCGTCTACGGTGACGGTCTGTTTCGACAGGTCGGTTTCTACCACCGTGCCGTTTGCATATGTGGTGGTAATGACATCGCCGTTTCTCTCATAGCCGGTGATGGTCTGGTCGCCCAGTCCGGAAAGCACCGCCTTGGAGAACGCATAGCTCTGTGCCGCATAATCGGTCCAGCTTTCGGCGCTGGCATAATAGAGACTGTTCAGCGCAGTGTCTTTCAGCGTGCTGGTCTCTTCGCCGATCATGTCGAAGTGCAGGCTGCTGCCGGATGCAATGGAGAGCAGCACGGTCTCTTCCGGCGTTGCCGAGGCATTCACGGCGCTGCCGGCATAGGATTTCAGTCCGTGCATCACGATCTGATAGAACGGGATGTCCTCATCAAACACATCGAATCCGCTGGACTGCAGCGGCACATCGGTGATCTCCTGAACATAGGGCAGCGCATAGGCGTTTGCACCGGCTGCCAGCAGGGTGATGTCTCCGTCTGTGATCTTCTGATAGGACTCTTCCAGCAGCTGCTGTGCCTTATCCCGTGAGATCTCCTGCTTGCCGTAGTCCCCGTAGAGGGCTGTGGTCAGACTGCCCAGGGAGACACGGGACAGGGATTTATCCTGATAGTTCCCGGTGAGCTTTTCAGCGATCTCGGTGAAGGTCGCCGGAGACAGCAGGGACAGGGGCTTGTTTGCCGTACTCTGTGTGCCGTATGCCAGGTTGTAGTCATAGATGCGGGCATAGGAACCGGAGATGCGGACGGTAGTATCGGTAAAGGTGTAGTACCCGTTGCCGGACTTGAACGTCTCATTGTCCGTTGCCGGATACAGAGTCACGCCGTTGAAATCCGCATAGCTCTGCAGCGCCTTCCAGTCGCTGTTTCCGCCCAGGCAGCCGGCAGCCTTTGCCTTCAGATCCACCTTGCCGGAAATGCCGGCGTTGGTCCAGTTGTAATACTGCACCTTCATATTCTCGGCGCCGCCGTCCGACAGATCCTGCAAAATCTGCTCCGCCTGCTCAAAGCTGGTGAGCGCTGTTTTCATTTTCACCGGCACGCCCAGCACGGATTTCTCCTTTATGGTGCCGCCGTAGAAGTTGAGGTACAGTCCGGGGTCGGTGTCCTCTGCCGTACCGGTTACCCCAGCCTCTTCGGTAAGGTAGTTCCGGTATGCCTCAGCCACATCGGTGTAATCCGGGGTGTCCTCGGTCTCCAGCGGATAATACCGCACCGCCAGCGTATCGGTTTTCATGTCGCCGTCCTCAAACACGGTGAGCGCCGTGCTGTTGTCGCCGGACATATAGTAGGTATCCGAATCCCGGACGGTGAAGTCAAAGCCGCAGATGTTGAAACTGCTCTTGGACTGTCCGCTGACGCTTGCGGTCAGCTTGGCGTTGGAGTCGCCCTCGGTGCAGACCACCATCATGGCGTTGTCGCCGTTGACGATGCCGTACATGGGCAGATAGACCTGCTCAGTCACAGCCGGCTCGGTCTGTGCCACGGCGGTGACATCCGAACCGTACACATAGCCGGTATAGGATTTCGCCGTTTTCTTCCCGTTGTTGAAACGGATTAGTGCGCCGCTGCCGTCCGGGATCACGAAATAGCCCGTGTCCGCAGAGGACGCTGCGCCGAAGCTGCTGAGCATGGAAAGGGATGTGACCAGCTTTCCGGACTGTGAGGTATCTTCTTCCTTGATGTCGGCAGTGTCGATCTTTGCCTCCAGGTAGTCATCCTCCAGGGTGTAGGTCACCGGAACGGTGATGCCTGCCTTTTTGAAGGAATAGGTGATCTTCACGCCGCTGCTCTTGTCCTTGACCTTAATTTTGGCGTCGCCCCTGGAGCGCATATTGGTAGTACTCCGGGCATCCGGTTCGCCGTAGACCATTTTCAGCGAAGAGGACAGGTCCTCTACAATGGTATTGGTTGCGGTCTTGTCGTGTCCCACGTTTTCGGGCGTAGACCACCACATTTTATCTTTCGCCTTGTCGTAGAGTCCGATGACTGCGGTGTCATCGTCCACATACAGCGCCAGCTTGTCGTTTTCCGTGACGAACCGTGCGGAGGAGATCACGGCATCATAGGTATCCGCCAGCACCACCTGCCAGCTGTCCTCGTTGGTATAAGTGACTTTGCCATCCTTGACAGCACCGTCTGTGGTATAGCTGCGTTCCACTTCGTCGTAGTCCTTGTTGTACAGCTCCAGGGTCTTGTTGTCCCGGGAGCGGAACAGCAGCTCGTTGTCCAGGGAAGAAACGATCTGGCGCACCATGGTGACCTTGGTATATTCCGGGTCCATGTACACCAGCCAGCGGCTCTCCGGGCTTAAAAATACCACGAAGTCGCTGTTGTCGCTGTCCTCTTCCAGGGTGCAGACCACCTCGCCGGTGGCATCGTCGATGCCTGCCAGCTCGATGTCGTCCAGCAGATCCACCACATCCTCGTCGGAAATGGTATCCTCATAGTCCTCCGGACGGTAGTAGAATGTGATGCCGTCGCAGGAGTTCTTCTTCTGCATATACTGGGTGACCTGCTCTGCCGTAATTTCGATTTCTTCCTGGGTCTCCGTGCGGGTCGCCTCTTCTTCGGCATCCGCCTCGCCGTCCCCGGCGGTCTCATCGGGTGTGCCGTCTGCCACCGGTGTCTCTTCTGAGGTGTCAGCGATGAGGGCGATATCCTCTTCCCCCTCCGCCGCAGCCGGCAGAGAGACCGACGTCAGGCAAAGGCTCAGCGCAAAAAGTCCGGCAGCCCATTTTTTCCAATTCTTCAAGGTTGTTCCACCGTCCTTTCTATACTCTTACCCGATAGGTGATCTCCGTGTAGACGGAGGAAATGAACACGTATACCTGCTGGAACAATGCCACCAGCAACACCAGCAATATCAGAATGATAAGCATTGCTACAAAGGTGAGCAGCAGTGCCAGAATGGTCTTGCCGATCGAATACTGATGCACCGCCTTAATGGCATTGAACATCAGGAGCACAGACCATGCCGTACTGATTACCGTGACGCAGGTGATGAAGATCACCTCGTCCTGAATCAGTACATGGGACAAGATCGTCCGGATATACAGTCCGGCAACGTAGGGTATCAGCGAATAGGCACTGTAGATATAGATTTTCTTGATCGTGCCCTCGCCGTCCAGCAGGGTGCAGATCGACCAGTTGCCGATGACGAATACCAGAAATACGGCGATCGTCTGGACGATATACGGGACGATGCTGAACATCTTGGTATTGGTAACGGCGAATTGATAGCCCACCAGGTTATCGTGGATGATCTGTGCCACGAACCAGAGCAGCACCACGATGGTGGCGTACAGCACCGAGCCGCCTTTTTTCCAGCGCAGATCCTCAAAGCCCTCAAACGGGTGGAACACACTGTGCTTGACCCATTGCTTTTGTGTCAGATCCATCATAGCAGCATCACTCCTCCTCTCCCTCGTGCAGCATTTCAACCAGATTCTTCGGCTGGTTCTTTTTCTTCTTTTTGTTGCGGAAGTGGAAGAATACCGCCGCAGCGATCAGCACCACAACCACCAGGATGATCCAGGTGAAATTCTTGTTCAGCCATTCAGAGCGATAGCCCTCGAATGCCTTATCGTACAAATTGCGGGACTGCGCCAGCTTGGCATATTTCATTGCCCCGGCATAGTCGCCCTCATTATAAAGCGCCGACGAGATGCCGATGTATGCCATCTGGGAGTTGCCGTCCCGTTTCAGCACCTCACGCCACGGCTCCAGCGCCTCCGCATAATAGCCGGCATTGTACAGGGATACCGCATCATGGACGATGCCGCCGAATTCCGTCTCGGTGAAGATGGTGACGGTGTTCTTCATGGCATCGGAAACGTAGATGTTCTTTCCCATAGTCTCCACGGCGGAGACCTTCATGGAAAAGCCGCCGATCTGGTCGGCAGTCGTTCCCAGAATGAACAGCAGATTGCCGTCCTCGTCGTACTGGAACACACGTCCGGTCTCCAGATCCAGGCAGTTGATGCGTCCGTCGTCGTCGATGTCGATGTCCACCATTTGGGTGGTGTAGTTCTCGTTGGCGGTGGAGTCATAGACCGAGTCCAGGTCGCCGAATGTCACATCCAGCGAAGTGAACAGGTTATATCCGGCAGGGTTCACCTTTTTCACACGGTCCGTCTCAGAGGAAGAGGACTGTGTTACCGTATAGATAAAGCCCTCTTCGTCAACGTCAAAGCTGGTGATGCCTGCCGCCACGTTACGGGACGAGTTGGCACGCATCTCATCGGTGGCGAACAGGTTCCAGAAGTAGTTCGCCACCACCTCTGCGGTTGCGTCCACGGAGTTCGCACCGAAATAGCCCTGGAATTCGCCGTCGCTGTTGAACATTGCCGCACCGTTGGTGATGTTGTTCAGCACCATATAGATGTTGCCGGCTTTGTCCGCAACGACTTTCTGGGGCTTAAAGGTCTCATTTTCATACAGGGTCGAGTCCGGCCGTTTCAGTTCCATCTGCACATTGCCGTCCAGATCGCACACCAGCAGCCGGGAGTTTCCGGTGTCTGCGATGTACATACACTGGGTCTCCTGGGACACATAGATGCCCTCCGGATCTTTCAGCGTGGTCTCGCCGTCCTCGGTTTTCAGCTTGTCATAAATTCTGGTCGCCTTTGAAAAATCGCCGTCTGTAACAACGATGCGGTTGTTTCCGCTGTCTGCAATATAAAAGCGATCCTCCCAGTCCCGGAACAGATCGGACGGGGTGTTGAATGCGCCGCAGCCCAGATCCTGGCCGCTCACGGCACGCTGTGCCGCATAGCCTGCCTGCGCCGGAACCGCCTCGCCCCAGCAGTCGTAGTTATAGACGTTGTAATGTTCCGCCGAAACCGCCGGAGCGCCTATGGCTGCCGTCAGCATCAGTGCGGAAAAAACTGCCGCCGCCAGATGGTTTGCCTTTTTCTGCAAAATCTTCACCCTCCCTTAGTCCTTGATTCCGGAATGTGCCATGGTCTCGATGACCTGCCGCTGCGCCAGCATGAAGATGACGATCGGCGGCACCAGCATGAACACGGCGGCTGCCATTGCCACGCCGGCTCTTGCCAGACCGGCAGATGCTGCCTGCTGCACCACGGTGGGCAGGGTCTTGAGGGATTCGCTGAATACCAGCGTACCGCCCTGGATGTTCCATGCCGCCTGGAACGAGAAGATGATGACAGTCATCAGCGCCGGCTTCTGGTTCGGCATGACCACCTGCCAGCAGATGCGGAACATTCCTGCGCCGTCTACCTTCGCCGCCTCGATCATGGCATCGGGTACCTGGGTCATGGACTGGCGCATCAGAAACAGGTTCATCGGCGCAGCCACAGACGGCAGGATCAGCGCCCAGTAGGTGTCGATCATGCCCATCTTTGCCATGACCATATACTGCATGATATAGATGACGTTGCTCTGATACAAAAGGGCAACGACGATGATCGCATTGATCGCCTTTGCACCGGGAAAACGCACCTTTGCCAGACAGAACGCCGCCATGGCGGAGAAGATGACCTGGCACACAGTAACGGATACGGTGACAAAGATACTATTAAATACATAACGGGAAAACGGCACCCACAGGTCGGAGCAGAGCCGGAACATGGCGCTGTAGTTGGACAGGGTGGGATCAATGACATACAGTTTCGGCGGGAACACGAACAGTTCCTGCACCGGTTTCAGCGACATGACCACTGCCAGATAGATGGGCAGCGCCATGAACAATGCCAGCACCAGCAGGAACACAAAAATCCCCACCGTGCCGCCGATCTTATGCCCGGCACGCTTGGTCGATACCTTCAGGTGTGTGCCGTATACCTTTTCTTTTTTTGCCATACTGCACACTCCTTAGTCCATATACTTGCTGAGGACCTTGCCGATCAGCTTGTTCAGAATATACATCACGATAAACAAGATCATACAGATCGCAGAGGCATAACCCATCTCATAGCGGATCCAGCCGTAGTCATAGGCGTGGTTCATGATGGTGTGCGCCTTGTAGTCCGTGCTGGGGAATCCCACCAGATTCTGGGAGACTGTGCCGGCGGTGAAGGAGCTGACGATCTGCATGACTGCCGCAAACATCAGCTGCGGTCCCATGGACGGGATGGTAATGTAGATCAGTTCCTGCCAGCGGCTCTTGATGCCTTCGATTGCGCCTGCCTCATACTGTGAGCGGTCGATGTTCTGGAATCCGGCACGGAGCGCCAGGAATCCGGCGCCCAGGCTGATCCACATCTGTACCACGATGGTGACCCCCAGCACATAGCTGCCATCGGTCAGCCACTGGATGGGCGAGCTGATGATGCCCAGATCCAGGAGGAACGAGTTCAGATAGCCGTAGGAGTCGCCGCTGAAGATCAGCTTCCAGACGGTATAGACGTTCGCCATGGACGGCGCATAGAAGATCAGAGTAAAGATGGTGCGGAGTTTCGGGTGCAGCTCATTGATGAGCCACGCCAGCAGGAAACACAGCACATAGCTGATCGGACCGGTGAACAGGGCGAACACCAGGGTCACACGGATGGACTGGATAAACACCTTGTCCGAGAGGAACAGGGTGGTATAGTTGGACAGTCCCACAAATTTCGGCATCTGTACCATGTTGAAATCCGTAAAGCCCATCGGCAGGGACATCACGACCGGTACGATGGTGAATACCAGGAAAAACAGCATGAATGGAGCGATCATCAGATAGCTCGCCTTGTTCTGCTTGACTGCCAGCCAGGTGAGCCGCCGGTTTTCCTGTCGGGTTCTTTTGCCAATCTCGGCAGTATCCAAGGGGATTCCCTCCTTTTCGTTAAGTATCTAATCCGAGGTTCTCACGCTTTCTGGTGATCTCCTCGTTGATGTCCCGGTTGTACGACATCAGCGTATCACGGGGATTCTCGTTGTTGTTGACGACGTCACGGAATGCGTTCATCACATTTCGGGTGACGGAATAGGATGCCGGGATGATCGGGATCTCTTCCAGCTCATCCATTGCACCCAGAATGGTGTTTGCCTCATCGGTGGACCATGCCAGCTGGGTGAGCGCCTCGGTGTTTGCCGTTGCGTACCGTCCCATCTGTCCCAGCAGTCCCTCGATCTGGGTGCCGTATTCTACCTGGACATCGGTGGAGCAGAACCACTTGAGGAACGTCCACGCATTTTCCAGGCCGTTTGTCTTTTTGTCTACCTTATTAAAGATGACTGCGCCGGTGTTGTTGGAGTTGACGGCGTGAGAAATGGTGCCGTCCTCCCGGAGCGTACCCGGAATGGGAGCAAAGCCCCACAGTCCGTCGATCTCCGGCGCTGCCACTGCCAGCTGGTTGAAGAAGGTGCAGTAGTCTGAAACCACAATGGGATATTCCCCGGTACGGAACCGGCTGAACGCATCGTACTGCTGGTCGAAGTCATACTTGGTGTAGAAATCCGTCCACATCTCAAATGCGTCAATGGCAGCGTTGGTATTAAAGGTAGTCTCCGTCTGCGCCGCATTATAATAGTTCTCGCCACGCTGGAGCAGCAGAGACGCAAAGGTCAGACCGGATTCCGTCGCCGCAGAGATAGTTGCCTGGTTGGCATCCGCCGCAACCGCAGGCAGCACCAGACCGGCAGACATATAGTTCCGCTGGAGCGCCGGGAGCGTATCGATCAGATCTTCCCAGGTCTGGGGTGCCTGGGTAAAGCCCAGTTCGCTGAGAACGTCCTTGCGGTAGAACATCATCGCCCAGCTCCGGGTCAGCGGCAGACCGTATGTGCCGCCTTCGTACTGATACGGCACCATGGCGTTTTCCTGGTACAGCTTTGTCATTTCGTCATAGCCGTCCATTTTGGAAACGTCCGCCAGCAGTCCACGGGCAGCCAGGTTCACCGGGAATTCGCCGCCCAGGAACAGGGCAACGTCCGGACCTTTATCCGCCAGTGTCGCCTCGACTACGCCGCCGACTACCAGGTTAATGGAGATCGGCACGTTGTACTGCTGCTGGAACTCCGATTCTACCAGGTCTTTTACCACCTGCGCCTGGTCACGTCCCAGGGACACCCAGACTTCGATGGCATCGTCCCCTGTGGTGGAGGACAGCGAGTTATAGCTTTCGTCCCAGGATGCCGTAAAGCGCTGGAAGCTATAGGAGAGGGAACTCCAGAATCCCGCCTTGATGGACGGGAAATCCTTGTCCGGAGACGCCAACTCCAGATAATCCACTTCCAGCGGCTGGTCACGATAGTCACGCATCCAGGAGGAAAGGGATGTGATATAATCCTTGATCTGGGACAGATAATTCGGGATCTTCAGCGGATCGTCGACGCACTTGTCCAGGATCACGGTCATCTGTTCCAGCGACGCCGCCTCAGAACCCTTGGAGTTCGCCAGCGACTCAATGTGTCCCTGGATCTCTTTCAGTTCCCCGGAAATGCGCTGGAATTCGTCTACCAGTTCCGGGATCTTTTCGTGTACATAATAATCGGTATACTTGTCCGGCTCCGGTCCGGTAATCATCACGATCCTCCGGTAATAGGTGTTCAGATCCAGGACAATGGCATCCAGCTGACGCATGGAGTCACCGATCTCGCCAGGGATGACCTCCATGGTGATGGTGTGTTCTTCCCCTGCCGTGAGGTAGACATACATATCCTCGCTGTCCCCGTTCTGGACGGTGGTCATGCGGAAGTCGGTGTCGTAGTAGAACTTCACCTGGTCAAATTCCTGGCTGGGGACTGTGCCGTCAATGTAAATGCGGCGGTTGGAGTAAAAACCACGCATTTCTTCCTGGCGTGCCTTGACACCCAGCTTATACCAGCCGTCTCCCGGCAGTGCGTTTGCATCCACCTTCCAGGTGATGGTCTGGAGCGCCTTTTCCCAGTTGCCGCTGCCGATGGTGTTGTACACCATGTGTTTCGGGTCAGAGGGCGAGATGGCGCTGGTGGAGTTGTCATAGGTCGGATACAGCACGGAATCCGATTTCAGCACGGCGTTTTCGCCTTCGATGCGGACAACGCCGGAGGGTGTATCTTCCTTGGACACCGCAGCATTGACGCTGTCGGTATATTCCGCATAGGTGGGAACTTCGTCCGGCTGTGCAAAGCGCAGGGATTCCAGGGCGAAGTATGCCTTCTGGGAAGAAAGGGTGATCTCATGGGTCCCCTTTTCCAGATAGAAGAACACCGGGTCATTGAACAGACCGTCCGAATCGCCGATCCAGCTGGTCTGCCACAGTTCGGTCTGTTCCTGTATCGGACGCACCTGGTTGCCGGAATCGTCGGTCTTGATCTCCGACTGGCTCTGATATACCTTATTTAATTTGAGACGGGACGCCGTATCATAAGGCACTTCGCCGTCGATTGCCAGAGACACAGAGATCTCGGCAGTATTGGAGACGATGGGACAATAGGATGCCTGCACGCAGTACAACCCGGTCTCCGGCACATTCAGCGTATAGCTGAAGCTGCCCTCTGCGCTGTTCCAGACCAGCACATTTTCCCGGCTCTCGCCGTTCCGATCGGAATAGCTGCCGGTCTCATAACCGGTGCAGTCCGCCTTCTGGAAATCTGCGCCGCTCAGCAGGATCTCCGCCTCGGGGCGTGGTTCGTCCCGATAGGTGTCGTAATAGTCGCTGTAGGTCTCCTGTTCCTCATAGGAAAGGTCGCCGCCGGTATCCGTTCCGGTCTCTTCCGCAGATACCGCCGTGGTCTGCGCTGTGTCTGTGCTTGGTGCCTTTGCCGCAAATGCTGTGGACAGGGGCAGCGCCGCCGCCGTCATCAGACAAGCCAGCACGGCTGCTGCGGCACGGCTGTGCCATTTGTAGTTCGCCAAGGCTCTTCCACCCTTCTTTCTGTCTGCTGCGATGACAGACGTATTCCGGAGCGTGTCTCCGGAAAAATACACTGCACGTCTTTTCGGGATGCCACACTCTAACCTTCTGTGCAAGCTGCACAGATCGTCACTTTTTCTGCGGATGACCGCATCTCCAGCGGCGCACCCTTCGGGAATTCTACAAATTATACAGAAATCCCGCAAAACAGTTCCTAAATATTATAGCAATTTCCGGTGAAAATGTCAAGCGAGTGAAAATCCGGGGCGGATTTTTGTTCATTTTGTGAAATTCGGAAAAAACGGCGAAATTGCGTGGATTTTCCGGTGCTTTCCCACAATTTCTGCACACTTTCACGGATTTAGCCGCAAAAAAATTTTATGGAAACACATGGAAGTTACAGATTGTGCAAGCTGCCGGCGCAGAAACGAACGAGTTTTTGAGCCTTTTCACGGGAAAATACACGCAAAAAATCCGGTCTGCCCCTTGACAAACTGGATGGAAACGGGTATAATGAAAATAGAAAGAGCATACCGGCAGACGGTTGCTCCCATGAAATAGGTAAATAAGAATTAACCGCTTTCAGTTTGGTCGCAGAGGGCGGTTATTTCTTTTTGTGATTATCATGGAAAATTGTATATAACAAGGATGCGAATGCAATCAGAAGTGCCAGAAATGCGAAAAGCTCTGACCATGTTACGTAATGTTCCATTGTATCACCTCCCATCGTATCAAATACATGGGAGCTGGAAATCAAACCGTCCACCGTTTTCGGTATGCTCTGGACTCTTATTATACCACATTCCATCAAAACCTGTCAAGAAAACAAAAAACGGAGACCCGATCTGACTCGGTGTCTCCGTTTTTTCTGCACTTACATCGGTGCAGAAGGGTTTGGATGAGGGGGAATGTTTTTTACCTGAAAATAGGCATATTTCAAGGAGATAGCTGTTTTATGCCAAAGCGTCAGATTGCCTGTGCTCAGAACGGGCGGTTAGTTCCGCCGCCTCCCGGGTCGCTGTTGCCGCCGGAACTAGCAGATACGGCCGTACCGCCGCTGATCGTTCCGCCATAGCCGCAGCGATTCGTGCTGTCCTGGCTGGCAAAATAGGTCGTACCGGAGAGTGTGCCACCGGTATAGCAGGTGACGCTGGATTCCTGGCTGCACATTACCATTTCCGCAGAGCCGTTCGGCAGGGTGAATGTGGCAAGCACATTGCCGCTGGCATCGGTAAAGGTAATGGTCTGACCGGCAGAAACAGAGGTCGTAGACAGGAAAGAGTAGCTGCTGGGTGTTTCAAACATATCGCTGCTGCCTGCCGCAATGACCGTGCCGCCGGAATAGGTGATGGAGTTGTTGCTGTCGCCGCAGTCCAGCGGACCGTTTCCGCCGCCGGTCTGGGATACAAAGACATAGCCGCCGTTGAAGTAGATATTGCCGTTGGAGTCCAGACCGTCGCCGGCTGCATTCACATAGGCATAGCCGCCGTTAAAGGTCATGGTCTGGCTGCCGTCACTGGAACTTCCGCCGCCGGGTCCTCCCCAGCTGCCTTGACCCCAGCCGCCGCTGTTATTGTTGCCGCTGCTGTCTGCGCCGCCTGCGGCATTATAGCCGTCGTCGCTGGAGGTTACCATAACCGTACCGCTGTTCTGGGTGATATCCACGCCTTCGATGCCCTCATAGGACTTGGTGATGTTCACATAAGGCGCATCATAATCGCCGCCGGTGCTGCCGATGGTCAGAGCATGGTCACTGTGTGCGCCGTCGTCTGCGGTCGCCAGTGTCATGCTGCCGCCCAGCAGCTGCATATCGCCGCCGCAGTGGAGGCTGTCGTCGGAAGAGTCAATGGTGATCGTGCCGCCGTTGACGATCAGATCGCCGCCGCTCTGCCAGGTCGTGCCTGCCTCGTCGTACACGCCCACAGCCTTGATGCCCTTGGCGCTGATGTCGGTCTTGTTGGAGTTGCCGTCATTGCCTCCCATGCCGCCGCCCCAGCCGCCGTTGCCGCCGGATGCGCTGCCGGTAAAGTTCGAGCCCTGATAGGTGGTGATGTTCAGTTCGCCGCCGTTCATGGTAAAGGTCTGCTCTGCCTGGATGCCGTCTGCGTAGGAGTCGATGTTGACCGTGCCGCCGTTGATGGTGACATAGCCCTTGCCGTCCTCGTCGGAGTTGGTCTTGATGCCGTCGCCGCCGGAGCTGCCGTTATTGGTGTTTACGGTCACAGACAGGCTGCTGTAATCGGCGGCATCCGGGTCGCCGATGCGTACCGAATCATTGCCACGGATGCCGTCATCTGCGGCGTTGACAGTAATATTGCCGTTCCAGATCTTCAGATCGTTCTTGCAGACGATGCCGTCCTCGGTATTGCCGTTGACGATCAGCGTACCCTTGCCCTTGAGCTTCAGATCGTCACGGGAGAAGATCGCCCCGTTTACGGTGTTGGTATTGCCGTCGCTGTCCACATAGGTATCCGTGTGGGATGTGCCGTCCGAAATGGTGTTGGTCGTGCCGTTCTTGGCAGAGATCTGCACCTCATCGCCGATCGCCTCAACATAGATGGGCGCAGCGCTGCTGTTGGAAAGGGTCAGTCCCTCCAGGTTCAGCACCACCTTGCCCTCCGGCTCTGCCGTTTTGTCCACGTTGACGGCAAGCTGTCCGCTGGTGCTTTCGCCGCTGACAGAAATCTCACTGGATGCCGTAATGGTGACATTTGCGCCGGAGATGGTCAGATTGGACGGATTGGAGACTACGCCGCCGGAGGCGTTGGTTGCCGTCACGCTGCTGCCGCTGTAGACCAGGGCAGTGACAACGCTGTCATCATCCGGGAGTTCGCTGCCGCCGGTCAGTTCCTTGACATCGGTGAACTTGGTCAGCGTACCGGTCATGGCAAATGTGCCGTTGTCCGAACCGCTGTGGTTCATCTGCGTGCCGCCGGTATAGAGGGTATAGCTGTCTGTGCCGGAGAGCTTTGCGCCGCTTGCCAGCACATAGGTGTACTTCTTATTCGGCGTCATTTCAAAGACAGTATCGCTGCCCTTCTTCAAAGTCACAGCGTTGCTCTTTTTCCACTCTGCCGCATAGTCCAGCTGTACCACGCCCTGGGTGCAGCCGGAAGTGTCTACAGTCACTGCCGCACCGGAAGAATCCATGCCGAATGCGTAGTCGGTGGCTGTCGCCAGCACATCGCCGCCGGTAATGGCGAGTGTGCCGTTTTCATCCAGGGTAAAGCCACGGTCGCCGCTGGCGATCACCGTGCCGCCGGAGATATTGAGGGCAGTTGCCGCCTGTACTGCGTCATTGCCTACCTTGATGCTCACCTTGCCAGAGAGGATGGAAACGTCTTCCTTGGAGGATTTCAGACCGTCTGCGGAAGAGGTAATGGAAACCGATGCGCCGTCTACCTCCAGGGTATTGTTTGCCCGGATGGCATCGGCGTCGGAAGTGTCGTCCACATCGGTATTGATCACGACAGCGCCGCCGTTGAGCTTGATGTCGTCCTTGGAACGGATAGCCGTATTCATACTGCTGGTGATGTTCAGCGTGCCGGTACTGTTCTTGGTAACAGTAATATCACAGTCGCCGTAGATCACGCCGCTGGTGTCGGCGTTTGCCTCGGCGGCAGTATCGGTCAGCGTATTTTCACCGGAGCAGGTCAGTTTCAGTTTCTTTGCGCTCTGTCCCAGAATGCAGGGCGCACCGTTGGAAGAGGTCATGGTCACATCCTGCAAATACAGGGAAACTGCGTCAGAATCCGCTGTGGTATCCGGGATGTTCACCAGAATCTGTCCGTCTGTGATCGAGCCGTCTACGGTGTAGTTGCCGGAGGCAGAGATGGTGACAGCCTTTCCGGAAACGGCGGTCACACCCTTGGTGTCGCCCTCTACGGTAATACCGCTGTCGCTGAGGTGGATGGCGATGGCGTCGCTTACGGGAACGACCGCAGCCATCTGCCGCAGCCGGGTCAGATCCAGACCATCCACAGCGCCGTCACCGGTGACATCGGCGTTGGCGTACTGTTCTGCGGTGAGGGCAGTGCCGCCCAGAAGTGAGGTTTGCAGGATTGCCACATCGGCGGCAGTGACAGAGCCGTCACCGTTCAGGTCGCCGGATGCGCTGGCTGCGCCGGCAGGCATAGCCAGAACCGAAGGGATTGCAGCGGCGCAGAGCATGGACAGAGCGACCACGCCGGCTGCGGTTTTCCGCACATAGCGGTGCGAGATTTTTTTCATGTTGTTCACTTCTCCTTTGTTACGATCTGTTGCGGAGTGTTTTCCCCTGCCTTCGGAACAGCGGCGTTTTGCCGCAGGGCAGGAATTGGAAAATGAGAAGCGGCGGCAGATCGGAATGTTCTGCCTTTCCTGTTATTCCATAGTATAGTGCAGATTTCTTAAAGAATTCTTAAAGCCGAGCGGCGGTGCAATAGTTCGGTGGAAATTATCTCGTAGGGGCGGACATCGTTCGCCTAGGACTCCTCAGTCAGCCTACGGCTGCCAGCTCCTCTAAAAGAGGAGCCAATTTAGCCTCCTCTCTCAGAGGAGGTGCCCGAAGGGCGGAGGAGTCGATTTTCCCATTTTGAAAAGGCATATCGTAGGGGTAAGCCTTTTTCAAAATGACGGGTCGATGTGGCTTGCTATCCTTGGGCAAGTCTGCCGTCGCCATTTCCGCTGGGCAATGGGCTGGGCATCGACCCCTACGGTATGTTTTTTCAAGCTGACAGAATAAGACAGAATTTTGGAAAAGCTGTAAAATTCCCCTTGTAGATGCCGAAACCCTTGACAAATCGACAAAAAAAGAGTATGATAAATACAATAACCTGATGACGAACCTGTCTGCCTATCCTGCGGACAGGTTCTCTGGAATCCGGGCATCGGCGGCGCCGGGCGTATGCTGCGGCGATGCTGTGAACGGACTCCGAAAACACAACAGAAAGACAGCTTTGCGAAGGACACGCACCACTCTGTTTCTTTTTGCGGCAGACCTTTGCAGAACTGATCTGGAAAGATTGAGGAGGTCATTCTATGGAAACAGGACTGTGTGAAAAGTTTGGAAAGCAGGGGCTGACATTCGATGACGTGCTGCTGATCCCGGCAGAATCTGACGTAACACCGAATATGATCGACCTGCGCACAAGACTTGCCGGCAATGTCTATCTGAACACACCGATCATGACGGCGGCAATGGACACCGTGACCGAGGCAAGAATGGCGATCGCCATCGCCCGTGAAGGCGGCATCGGTATCATCCACAAAAATATGAGCATCGAACAGCAGGCAGACGAGGTGGACAAGGTAAAGCGCTCGGAAAACGGCGTTATCGTCAACCCGTTCTCTCTGACCGAAAATCACCTGGTATCCGATGCAAATGCGCTGATGGGCAAGTACAAGATCTCCGGCGTTCCGATCGTGGACAATGTGGGCAAGCTGGTGGGCATCATCACCAACCGTGATATGCGTTTTCTGTCCGACTATAACGGTCCGATCTCTGAAGTTATGACCAAGGAAAACCTGATTACCGCTCCGGTCGGCACGACCATGGAAGAGGCACAGGCGATCCTGCGCCAGCACAAGATCGAAAAGCTGCCGCTGGTAGACGGCGAAGGCTATCTCAAGGGTCTTATCACCATCAAGGATATCGAAAAGGCAGTACAGTTCCCGAACTCTGCCCGTGACGAAAAGGGCCGCCTGCTCTGCGGCGCTGCCATCGGCATCACTGCAAATGTGCTGGAGCGTGCGCATGCTCTGGTGGATGCGCAGGTAGACGTTCTGGTGCTGGACTCTGCACACGGTCACAGCAAGAACATTATGACTACGCTGAAAAAGGTCAAGGAAGCCTTTCCGCACGTTCCGGTCATTGCCGGAAACATTGCTACCGCAGAGGCGGCAGAGGCTCTGATCGAGGCTGGCGCAGATGCAGTAAAGGTGGGCATCGGACCGGGTTCTATCTGTACCACCCGTATCGTTGCCGGCATCGGCGTACCGCAGATCACAGCAGTCTATGACGTGGCACAGGTTGCCATGAAACACAACATTCCGGTCATTGCAGACGGCGGTATCAAGTACTCCGGCGATATCGTAAAGGCACTGGCTGCCGGCGGAAATGTGGTTATGCTGGGTTCGCTGCTGGCAGGCTGCGAGGAGTCTCCGGGAGAGACCGAGATCTACCAGGGACGTTCCTTCAAGGTATACCGTGGCATGGGCAGCCTGGCTGCTATGGCAAACGGTTCCAAGGACAGATACTTCCAGGAAGGCGCAAAGAAGTTGGTTCCGGAGGGTGTCGAAGGCCGTGTACCGTATAAGGGCAGTGTTGCCGATTCTGTATTTCAGCTGGTGGGCGGTATCCGCTCCGGTATGGGTTACTGCGGCTGCAAGACCATCGAGCTGCTCCACGAAAAGGCAAAGTTCGTGCAGATCACCAATGCCGGACTGCTGGAGAGCCATCCGCATGACATTCAGATCACCAAGGAAGCACCGAACTACTCTACACATTCGTAAGCGTTCGTTTCTGATTTATGCTTTCCCGAAAATAGAAGAAGTGAAAAAGCGGCGTACTGAAAAGTACACCGCTTTTTTGCGTTTGTGAGGTTTGATTTTTCTTGACAGCTTTCGGCAGGATGTGGTATAGTAATACCCTAGGGCATACCGAAAACGGTGGACGGTTTGATTTCCAGCTCCCATGTACTTTTGTACGATGGGAGGTGATCGAATGGAACATTATGTGACATGGTCAGATTTGTTTGCACTTCTGACATTCCTTGCAACATATACAGGAATCCTTTACGGCATCTTTCATAACAAGGACAATCATCACAAAAAGAAATAACCGCCCTCAGCTACCAACTTAGGCGATTATTTCTTTAATCTCTTAAACATGGGAGCAACCGTCTGCCGGTATGCTCTTTCTATCTTTATTATACCCGTTTCCATCCAGTTTGTCAAGGGGCAGACCGGATTTTTTGCGTATCTCCGGCTTGACAGTTTTCGGCAGAATGTGGTATAATAACAATCAGAGTGCATTGGAACGGGTACATAATTATGTATTCGGCGGTCTAATCCTGCTCCCGGAAGGGAGTGATTGCGATGACTTGGATGGAGTTTTTTGCTTTGTGCAATGTTGTATGCGATATCATTTTGATTTTGCAAAACCGCAATAAACGGAAATAACCGCCCCTAGCGACCAAACTTGGGCGGTTATTTCATAACCTATCATTGGGAGCAGACCGTTTCCGATGCACTCTTTCTATTTTCATTATACCCGTTTCCATCCGGTTTGTCAAGAGGCAGACCGGATTTTTTGCGCAGTATATTCTTTATTCTGCCTCAGCCTTTTCCGCCGGCTTTTCCTTTGCCGGTTCCGGCTTCGGAGCGACAACCTTCGGCTTGCGCAGGTTTTCAATGCACCCTCTGGGGCATTCCTTGGCGCAGAGACCGCAGGACTTACACTTATCATAGTCGATGACCGGATAAGCATTCTCCACGATAATCGCCTCAAACTTGCAAACCTTTTCGCACTTTTTGCAGCCGATGCAGGAATTCTTGCAGGACTGCATCGCCGTCTTTCCCGTGTTCCGGGAGGAACAGCGCACGTCCACCTTTTTCTTCTCCGGGCGCAGCTCGATCAGTCCGTTGGGACAGACCTTGGCGCACTTATTGCAGGAGACGCACTTTTCCGTGCAGAACGTGGCAATGCCGTTTTTGATGGAGATGACATCGTTTTCACAGACGGAAACGCAGTCCCCCAGTCCGAGACATCCATAGGCACAGACGCCTGTGCCGCCGTAAAACCGCTTTGCTGCCGTACAGGACTGCACGCCGTCAAAGGTGAACTTCCGGTTGGTGGCGTCGCAATTGCCGTTGCAGTGCAGCACCGGGATCATCCGCTCGGATGCAGACACCGAAACACCCATAATTTCGCCGATGGCTGCCGCAGCATTGGCGCCGCCGGGGAGACAGGCATTCATGGGAGCGCCCTTATTTACGATGGCGTCGGCATAGTCTGCACAGCCGGCATAGCCGCAGGCGCCGCAGTTTGCGCCGGGTAGCGCCTCGGTGATCTTGACGGCACGCTCATCGGTCTCAACGGCAAATACCTTGGAGATCACCACCAGCAGGACACCGAACACGATGCCCATGACAACAAAAATCAAAATGGGATAGACAAATTCCATGGCACATCCTCCTTACTGTCCCAGTCCGCCGAAGCCCAGAAAGCTCATGGACACGATCGCTGCCGCAATGAGCGTTGCCGGAACGCCACGGAACATCTTCGGGGTCTCGCTGTCCGCATCATCCACACGGGAACGGACACCGGAAAAGATCACCATTGCCAGGGCAAAGCCCACGCCGGAGAACACGGCATTCACCAGAGACTGCCCAAAGCTATAGCTCTCATCAATGTTCATGATGGTAACGCCCAGCACAGCGCAGTTGGTGGTGATCAGGGGCAGATACACGCCCAGAGCGGTATACAGAGAGGGCATTGCTTTTTGCAGGAACATCTCGATGAACTGCACCAGAGAAGCAATGACCAGAATGAACGCCACGGTCTGCATATAGGCCAGATCCAGCGGAACCAGAATGAACTGGTTCACCACATAGCACACAGCAGAGGCCAGACCCATAACAAAGGTAACGGCCACGCCCATGCCCACAGCGGTATCCACCTTCTTGGAAACGCCCAGGAAGGGGCAGCAGCCCAGGAACTGGGAGAAGATGAAGTTGTTTGCCAGGATTGCACCCAGCGTGATCGAAAGCAGCTTAAAGATTTCCATTATTTGCTCTCCTCCTTATCCTTCTTGGGACGAGCCAGAGCCCACTGCATGGCAGCGATCAGGCAAGCCAGCACCAGGAAGCCGCCCACAGGCAGGGTCAGCATACCCACACCGTAATCTGCGGGGAAGATCTGGATGCCCACATGCTGACCAGCCTCGTTCACAGCGCCCAGGACGCCGCCGCCGAAGGTGCCGCCGCCCAGGAACTCACGGATGATGCACATAGCCAGCAGGACCCAGGTGTAGCCGATGCCCTGGAAGATGCCGTCAAAGAAAGAGGCAACCATGCCGTTCTTGTAGGAGAAAGCCTCTGCACGGCCCAGGATGATGCAGTTCACCACGATCAGGGGGATGAACACGCCCAGAGAGTTTGCCAGATCCGGCAGGAATGCCTGAATGGACAGATCCACGCAGGTCACGAAGCCGGCAATCACCACGATGAACATGGCGATACGGATCTTATCGGGGATGATCTTCCGCATAGCGGCAATGATCATGTTGGACAGCGTCAGGATGATGAGCACCGACACGCCCATACCCAGACCGTTGAAGAACGAGGTGGTGATGGCCATGGTGGAGCACATACCGAGCACCTGCACCAGAACGGGGTTTTGGTAGATCAGACCGTCTTTGAGCTGTTTGTTGAAATTCATAGATCGTTCCCCCTTTCTCAGTTCATGGCCTCGGCGGCAGCCAGAGCGGCATTGACGCCCTTGGTCACGCCCTTGGTGGAGACCGTCGCGCCGGTGACGGCGTCGATGTTCTGCTTGACGACGAGCGTGCCCGCGCCGGACTTGCCGACGAACTGATCGAGCGCGCCGGTGCCGGCGGAGGTCGCTTCATTGTCGATGACCTT
>ENA-OVGH01000521-OVGH01000521.1-human-gut-metagenome-genome-assembly--contig:-NODE-521-length-35016-cov-3.802323_pt1 | contig 35016 bp, 29 predicted proteins | sample MGYA00237770_ERZ505419 | MGnify/ENA primary metagenome ERZ505419 (study PRJEB26158, sample SAMN06016353) | human gut metagenome | biome: human gut; feature: ankylosing spondylitis patient; material...
GCTCTGTACGAGGCTCTGGAAGGCAATCCGGTTACCATCCGTTTCCTGGATCCGCCGCTCCACGAATTCGTACCGACCGAAGAAGAAGATATCAAGAAGCTGGCTGATGCACAGGGCAAGACTGTAGATCAGATCAAGGCTATCATCGCTTCTCTGCACGAATTCAACCCGATGATGGGTCACCGTGGCTGCCGTCTGGCTGTTACTTATCCGGAAATCGCTGAGATGCAGACCAAGGCTATCATCAAGGCTGCAATCAACGTAAAGAAGAACCACCCGGATTGGACCGTTAAGCCGGAGATCATGATCCCGCTGATCGGCGATGTCAAGGAACTGAAGTTCGTTAAGAAGGTCGTTGTTGAAACTGCTGACGCTGAGATCGCTGCAGCTGGTTCTGACCTGTCTTATGAAGTTGGTACCATGATCGAGATCCCGAGAGCTGCTCTGACTGCTGACGAGATCGCAAAGGAAGCTGACTTCTTCTGCTTCGGTACAAACGACCTGACTCAGATGACTTATGGTTTCTCCCGTGACGACGCTGGCAAGTTCCTGGGCGCATACTATGACGCTAAGATCTTCGAGAGCGATCCGTTCGCTAAGCTGGATCAGACTGGCGTTGGCAAGCTGATGAAGATGGCTATCGACCTGGGCAAGCCGGTCAACAGCAAGCTGCACTGCGGTATCTGCGGTGAGCACGGCGGCGACCCGACATCTGTTGAGTTCTGCCACGAGATCGGTCTGGACTATGTTTCCTGCTCTCCGTTCCGTGTGCCGATCGCAAGACTGGCTGCTGCACAGGCTGCAATCAAGAGCAAGTAAGCCGCAAAGCGCATTGCTTTTCTAACGTAAATTATTTTTCGTTCGTTTTTCAAAAACGGGGTTTTCCCCGATTCCGGACAAGCGCTGTACCCGGCGGACAAGCTGCGGACAATCCGCTGTCGAAAATGATTCCCGAACAATAAACATATAAAAAATCGCCTGCGCCATCGGACTGGATGGACAGGCGATTTTGTTTTTTGCGTTTTCTCAAAAAGGGTAAAAAAAGACCCGTTTCCCAAACAGGAACGGGCAAAAACAAAATATAGAACAAAAGAAAGGAGACAACAAAACGAGTGATAATCGTTTATGAAAAAATACGCTTTTTGTAGAACTGCACAAAAAGCAGGATATGAAATCCATGTTCCTTATGAAAAAATACGTCGTATCAACGCAGCTTTTTGTCGAATTTTCACGAAATTTGCGATTTCTTTTCCCCCAGCCGGCGTATAATTCCCCGATCCCGTGGGAAAACTAACCCTGTGCAGCCGTGAAAAGCGGACAAGTATTTTTACAGGGGGCTGCCGGAAAGAGGTGGATTTTGTAATGTGGGATAAACTCGCACTGATTCTGCTTATCATCGGCGGTGTCAACTGGGGTCTGGTCGGCGTGTTCGAATTCGACCTGGTGGCATGGCTTTTCGGCGGTGCGGCGTCTTTCATCAGCCGTGCCATTTATATTCTTGTGGCGATTGCCGCACTGTGGTGCATGACCTTCCTGTTCCGGCAGGAGGCGCTGACAGAGCCGGCAACCGCAAAGCAAAGATAGCCTTTTCAACAGGCAATGGTTGAACGTGAAAAAGTCTGCCCGAACAGGACAGGCTTTTTTGCATATCCCCGGCTGCGGCGGCATATGCTGTCAAAAAAGCAACAGGAGGCTATCCCTATGGAAAAGACCCCGGAAGAATACCAGGCAGAATTGATGCGGCTCTATCACACTGTGCAGGCATCTGCACCGGAAACGGCATCATCTCCCACGCCAGCGCCTGCGGCAGTTCCGCAGCCATCCGCAGCCGAACCGGAGATGCAGCAGCCGGAAACGGAACCCGAAGACACACCGCCGCAGCCGGACACAGATCGGAAGAGCGTCGTGTAGGGAAAGAGTGTAGATCTCGGTGGTCGAGATCTACACTCTTTCCCTACACGACGCTCTTCCGATCTGTGCCCTTGCCGGTGTGTCCGTGCTGGTGACCAACGACACGGAGGAACAAGTACATCTGGAACACACTGCCGTCACCAACGAAAGCGGCGAAACCGGAAAAATTCCGCTGCCGGTGCCGGCGGCTTCTCTCTCACTGAACTGCGACGAAACTCGAAAGCCATATAGCACCTATGATGTCAGCGTCTATGCGGACGGTTTTTACCGGCAGGTCAGCGAAGCTGTACCAGTATTCGCCGGCACGACCTCCCGACAGATCTTCCACATGATTCCCCTGCCCAGCTACTTGCAGGAGCCGCCGAAAACCATTGTCTACCAAAACACCGAACCCAATCTGTAAGGAGGGCTGCCAGATATGCCAGTCGGAGAACCCTTTATCCCCAGAGATATTACCGTGCATCTGGGGCGGCCGGAGGAAACGGCGAACAACGTCACCATTCCCTTTCCCGATTACATCAAAAACGTGGTATCCAGCGAAATTTACCCCACGTGGCCGGAAAATGCCATTCGTGCCAACATCTACGTCATTGTCAGCTTTGCCCTCAACCGTATCTATACTGAGTGGTATCGCTCCCGCGGGTATCCCTTTGACATCACCAACTCCACTCAGTTTGACCAGAAGTACATCTACGGCAGAGAAATTTTCGAAAACGTGGGGCAGCTGGTTGACGAACTGTTCAACTCTTACGTCCGGCGGCAGGGCAATGTGGAGCCGCTGTTCACAGCGTTCTGCAACGGCACAACGGTAACCTGTGACGGGCTTTCCCAGTGGGGCACCGTGCCGCTGGCACAACAGGGCATGACTCCTTATGAGATCCTTACCACATTTTACGGCAGCGACATCGACATTGTCACCAACGTTCCCGTAATGACCAACACGCCCTCCTATCCGGGATTTGATTTGCGGCTGGGACTTTCCGATGATCCGGTCCGCACCATTCAGGTACAGCTGAACCGCATTTCCAGAAACTACCCTGCCATTCCCAAAATCGGCGAAGCTGCCGGCGATTTTGATTATATCACACAAGATGCCGTCATTGCCTTTCAGGAAATCTTCGGGCTGCCGGCAACCGGCATTGTCAACGAAGCCACATGGTACCGGATCTCCTATATTTTTACCAGCGTAAAAAATCTGGCGGAGCTGAACTCCGAGGGCATCACCCAGCAGGAGATCGAACAGACCTATACCGAAGATCTCCACATCGGAATGCAGGGCAAGAACATCCGGGCGCTGCAATATCACCTTGCAGTGGTCGGGGCATACTATGCGGCGATCCAGCCGGTAGAGATCACCGGCTATTTCGGCGAGCAGACTGAGATTTCCGTCAAGTCGCTCCAGCAGACCTTCGGTCTCCCTGTCACCGGCATTGTGGACTACAACACCTGGAGTGCGCTCTATGACGCATACCTGGGCATCCTGGAATCCGTTCCCCTGGACACTACGGTGAACGATGTGGTGCTGTATCCGGGCGTTGTCCTGCGGGAAGGCACGACCAGCGAATACGTCCGGCTCATGCAGCAGTATCTCACCTACCTTCACGGCACGTACCCGGAGATTCCTGCCGTCAACGCCACAGGCTATTTCGGTCCCATGACAAAATCCGCCGTAATGGCATTCCAGGAACTTTTCGGCTATCCGAAAACCGGTGTGGTCGGCACCGCCGTCTGGAACGCCATTGCCAGCCTGTACTCCGACTTAAAATACGGTTATGACAAACAGCCTTTCCAGGCACCGGGCTATATCATCACCTAAGGAGGCATCCCATGGCTTATACAGACGAACAAAAACGGCAGCATATCCTGGAATTGCAGGCATATCTCCACGGCATTTCTCACCAGAGCCAGCTGCCGCATCTCATTCCGGACGGGGTATACGGCGAAAATACGGCAAACGCTGTCCGGCTGTTCCAGCAGCAGAACCAGCTGCCGCCCACCGGCGAGACCGACACCGCCACCTGGAATGCCATTGCACAGGCATACCGACAGGAAGTGCGTCCAACCGTACTGCATCTCCGGCTGTTCCCCACTGGCATCACTGCCTATGCCCCAGGCGACAAGGGCAGCGCCGTCTTTGTGATACAGGGCGTTCTACAGGCGATCCACAGTGCGTTTCCTGCCGTTCCGCAGGTACAGAGCAGCGGCGTTTACGACACTGCCACCAAAAATGCGGTGCAGCAGTTCCAGGAGCTGACGCCCTTGCCGCCCAGCGGCACAGTAGACGCCGCCACCTGGAACCACCTGCTTGCGGCACTGCGCCCATAAAAAAAGATAGTTTCTCATGCTTGACGCTGTGAGAAACTATCTTTTTTGTTATCATGTTATTTCAAACAACAGGCAGTGCTGCGGAGAAATTGGAAAGGAGAATGTTCGATGCCTTTTCTCAATCCAGATACTTTACAAATGCCTTTTCCTTTTCATCTGTATAGCCCAGCGACCGGTAGAAATTCTGCGCCCTGGTATTTTCCTGCAAACAGGTAAAATAAATGATCTCGCAGTCGTTTTCCCTTGCGATCTTTTCGATCTCCCGGAACAGCAGACGTCCCACGCCTTTGCGCCGCACTTCCTTGCTGACGCAGACGTACCAAAGGGTCATGATGGGACGGCGGCCGTCAAACAGGTTGTGGAAAATGTTGATCGAGGTATACGCCACGACCTTCCCCTGGGATTTTCCGACCAGAAACCGATAGTGCGCATCATTCCTGCACAGCTGAAAGGTCTCCTCGATCTCTTCAAAAGCAAACGACTCCTGGAATGTTTCCATGCACAGGTCGTAAACCTCTCTGAGATCCTCTTCTTTCAAATCCTCGAAATGTACTTCCATTTCTGCCGTCTGCTTAGTCAATCGGAACGATCCAGCCAAATTCATCCGGGATCTTGCCCCACTGGATGCCGGTCAGCGTATCGTAGATCATCTGAGAAACCGGACCGATCTTATTGTTGTTGATGGTCATGACCTTATCGCCCCACTTGAGGTGACCTACCGGGGAGATAACTGCGGCAGTACCGGTACCGAATACTTCGGACAGCTTGCCTGCGTCATAAGCATCTGCAATTTCCTGGATGGTGATGCGGCGTTCCGAAACCGGAATGCCCTTGGAGCGGCACAGTTCCAGTGCAGACTTTCTGGTGATACCGGACAGGATAGAGCCGGTTTCCAGAGACGGTGTTACAACTTCGCCGTCGATAACGAAAGCGATGTTCATAGCGCCGACTTCTTCGATGTACTTCTGCTCTACGCCGTCCAGCCACAGGACCTGGGAATAACCCTGGTCATAGGCATCAGCCTGGCTGTGCAGAGATGCCGCATAGTTGCCGCCGGTCTTTGCATAGCCCATACCGCCACGAACGGTGCGGACATACTTGTTTTCCACATAGATATTGACCGGATCCAGACCGGAAGCATAGTACGGACCGGACGGAGACAGAATAATCATGAACAGATAGTGTTCGCCCGGGTGTACGCCCAGGAACGGATCCACTGCAAAAATAAACGGACGAATGTACAGGGATGCGCCCTCTGTGTGGGGAACCCAGTCCTTTTCCACAGAGATGAGTTCCTTCAGGCACTGGAGACCCAGCTCTTCCGGCAGTTCCGGAATAACCAGACGCTCGTTGGAGCGGTTCAGACGCTTGAAGTTTTCGTCCGGGCGGAACAGCTGTACACCGCCGTCAGCACGGCGATAAGCCTTCAGACCCTCGAAAACAGTCTGACCGTAGTGCAGGCACATTGCAGACGGGCTGAGGGTAATGTCGCCGTACGGCATAATTACCGGATCGTGCCAGCCCTGTCCCTCATCATAGGGCATTACCAGCATATGGTCAGTGAAGATATGACCGAATCCCAGCTTGCTCTCGTCCTTGGGTTTTTCTTTCGGACAAGTCGTCAGTTGTTTTTTGATTTCCATGTCAAAAACCTCTTTTTTGATAGTTTTGCCGCAAATCGCTGTGCGGTTGGACGGCTCTGATACTATTATAGCACATTTTTCTTCATTTTGGAATAGTTTTTTGAAATTTTTTTTGGATTTTAGATTGTTTTTTTCAAGTGCAGCATAAAACCAATTCTGCAAAAGAGCAGTTACTCTTGACTCTTTGTTTTTTTACCTTTGAAATACGGTTTTAGTTCCACTTCCGAGTCAATGTAAACAGCATCAATATATTTGCTATTATGAACTGTAATTATTTTTCCACTTATAAAATATTGCTGTGTCAGCGAGCCGTCCACATCTTCTAACAGTTCGCCTTTGACAAAATGCGGAAGATGTATTTCAAGCGCCCTGCACTGTTTCTGAAAAATCACTTCGTCTGCAACATTGCAAATGCTGTAATGGTACACTGCATCCGACCTCCATACTATTGGCATTTCATGATAATTTCGCCGTATAATACCCGATTCCGAACAATCCCGTATGCGTTTCCAAAATCACAGTATCGCCCGTCTCTGCCGCAGAATAAACCGCACTGTCCGTCAGCGTCTCTTTTGTGCCGTCCTCCCGCCGCAAGGTCAGTTCCGTCCAGCCAGAACTGCGGACATTGCCGAAATAATATGTCTTTTCTGCGACAGATACACGTTCCGTCATCGGCGCATGAAAATCATAAACACGATTTCCCACACCAACAAACAGGCAGGAAAACAACAGCGAAAATCCGATCATGTAAGCAATCCCTCCGCCTGTCCGTTTGCGGCAGGTAAAAAGGAACAACAGACACAGTATCACACTGCATATTCCAGCGATCAAGAAAAACGCTCTTGTCCCTGCCGCTGTCAGATTGCTTTGACGCAGGTTATGGAAAAACAACGGTATCATCGGAGAAAACAGTCCATAGTGAACACGGGGAAAATCCGCAAATAAGCCAAGCCAATCCTCATCGTCAGCTTTTCCCCACAAAAACAAACTGCCATGTGTCCAGCAAAGCAAAATTGTCAAACCAGAGCAGACCAGCCAAAACGTCACCGGAAAAATCTCACATTCTGTGGGCAGACGAAAAAAAGAAAATATCCATGCCGCCGAAAACCACAGGCAGATTTGCAGCAGCAAATTCCAGAGTTTCGGTCTACCCAGGGTTTTCAAAACACGCCAAGATGTATCATAGCAAGGTACTGTTCCGGTTTCATCTGTAAAAGAAACCGGGGAAAACATTTCTGCCAGTTTCTCCGCAGAAACATCTGACAGCAAATAACAGCGCAAACTCTTTTGGACTGCATCTTCTACGGTTTGCAAGCACAAAACGCCAAACGCTGCGTATTTTGTATTTGCTGTAATTTTTTTCGTATAAGAAACAGCTCTTATCTGATGAAGCGGCAGCCAGAAGTCCTTTTTTCCGTATTTTTTCCCTTTGTCCAAATCAGAACAGTCCTGTATCAAACCCTGTTGTATCTCCAGATCTTCATGATTTTTGGAACAAAGATACCGGAAATACAACCGCTGTTTCCAGCGAATCACCTGAAACAGCGTGTCGTCATCACGCTGTACCAACACCGACCGTTCCGGAACTGCCAACGATGCCAAAGACGGCACTGCCTTTCGACAAAACAGGCGGCGGTATCCATTATATTCTGCCGCCGGATTTCCACGAATCTTATCTGCATAGGGGTAGTATTCTTGTAAAAACACCCAGAAAATCATCTGCAATGCCCATACCAAAAAAATCGGAATCCCCCAGGCAGAAGGCAGGAAAAGGAATCCGCACAGTGCTGCAATTCCCACCAGAATCTGCAAAAGAAACATCCACTTTCCCTCCATATCAAAAATCTCCGCACCCAAAAGGCACGGAGATTTCTCACACATATTGGTTAAACTTTCCTTACCCTTCCCAGGCTCCTGCATACTCCGACTTCACGCCCAGATATTCCTCCAGCGTCAGTCCCTGGGACATGATCTCCTTTGCGGTGTCCACGCCCACATAGCGGATGTGCCACGGCTCGTACTGATAGCCGGTGATGTTCTCCTTGCCGTCCGGGAAACGGATAATAAAGCCATAGTCTGCGCAGTGCGCCGCCAGCCACTTTGCCTCTTCGGTCTCGCCGAAAGCATCATCAATGGTGTTGCAGTCGATGGTCAGTCCGGTCTGATGCTCCGAATAGCCCGGACGTGCCGAAAAGGTATCCGCCATCTCCCAGCCGTACAGATCGTTATAGTTGTTATAGATCTTCACCTGGTACGCATAGTCCCGGAAGTCCGAACCGATGTACAGATTCAGTCCTTCCTTTTCTGCGTCAGCCTTCATCTGTTCAAAAGCAGCCTTTGTGGTAGCATCCAGACCCGGATCATAGCTTTCCGGCAGTCCGTAACTCTTGTTCACGATCAGGATTCCGTCTACATAAGTGCAGCCGTCTTTCTGCTCCAGGTGGCGCACTGTCACCGGAACGGTCTGGGCGATGGCGTCATTGCCCTTTACCGAAACCGTGATATCGCACTTGCCGGCTTTCACGCCGGTCACATTGCCGGAGTCGTCCACGGTGGCAACTGCCTCATCGCTGCTGCTCCAGACCAGATCGCAGGCAGTCGCTGCACCGGTGGTGGACATATTCACTGCAATGGCAGCCGTGCCGCCTTCCAGCACAGCCAGATACGTCTTGTCCACGCTCAGATCCAGAATGTTCTCGTTGGTAGTGGCCGCCTCAGATGCCGCACTGCTCTGTGCGGATGTCCCCTGCGCCGATGCCACAACGCCGTTTCCGTCCGGAATGATGCTCGTGCCACGCTCGTCCGAAAAGAACAGCAGCCGCACCGCAAATCCCAGAATAATAAACATCACATATAATAGTACGAGGATGACACCCAGCCGGGAAAACTTGTCCCAGGCGCTGCCTTTGGATTGTTTTGCCATAATGATCCCTTTCTCTTTCTCATTCGCTCTTTGTTTCCAAATTCCCTGTTTTTTCTCCAAATTGTAATAATTCTAACAGGAAACCACTCTAATTCTTACAAAGCGGTTACATCCCTTGTATTATACCACACTTTTCCTCCCATGTCATTTGATATTTTCACCAAACATCACACTTGTGATTTGTGCATTTTTAAGCACTTTGTGCATTATGTCACAAAATTGCTCTCGCAACCAGATAGAATGCACAAAAATTTCAGCAGATGTGATTTCATTCTTGAAAAATATCACAACCCGTGCTATAATAAGTAAGAAATGAAACCAAGCCGAAGTCGGCTCAAAAGAGCCGTGGCTACGCTTATTTTTGGAAAGGGGAAACTCCATGACGAAAAAGAACAAATTCATCTCCGTTCTGACCGCAGCAGCCCTGCTGTGTACGGGGATCGGCACTGCCGGCGTGACGACATCGCTGCACGCAGATGCCGCAGAGTCCATTGAATCCTCTATGGATTGGGACACACTGAACATTGCCGGCGGCGGCTTTGTCTCCGGCATCATCACCGGCGACGACCAGATGTATGCCCGCACCGACGTAGGCGGCGCATACCGCTATGACTACGAGCAGAAAAAATGGGTACAGCTGCTGGGATTTCTGAACGATGCCGACAGAGGCTTTCTGAGCGTAGATGCAATGTGCGTTGATCCGAACGATGACGACACGCTGTATCTGCTGTGCGGCTGTGCATATTTCAGCGACGCACGGACAGTTATTTTCCGTTCCCACGACGCCGGCGAGACCTTTGAAGAGATCGATGTCACCGATTTGATCCAGGTACACGGCAACGGCTACGGCAGACAGACCGGTGAAGCAATCGCAGTCGATCCGGACAATCCGGACATCATCTACTGCGGCGGCGATGCCACTGCCGGCGATTCTGCCCTCATTATGAGTGAGGACGGCGGCGACACCTGGAGTCCGGTCATGGGCTATGATAAGCTGGGGCTGTTCGAATACAGCATCAAGTGGCCGACATGGACAGAACATATGGCAAGATCTGTCGCAGATGACGAATACCTGAACGTCAATGGTATTGCTACGATTAAAATTACAGACGGCAAGGTCTACGTCGGCACTTCCGTCAAGGGCAAGGCAAACCTCCACGTGGCAGATGTGGGAAGCGATGACTTCCAGCCGCTGAGCGAAGATCTGCCCACCGAGCAGATGCCTTCCAGAATCAACCTGGATGCAGACGGCAACCTGCTTATTACCTATGTAAACGGCTTGATGTTCGACCGTGGCACTGGCTATGCTTACAAGTACAGCCCCAAAACCGGCGAGCTGAAGGATATCACACCGACAGAAGGCATCAGCAGCAACACGAAAAAACTGAATGTCGGCTACGGCGCAGTGACCAGCGACAAAAATGATGCCAACAAACTGGTGGCAACGACCTGCGCACAGTGGTACTCCCAGTCCTGGACGGAAGATGCCTGGGATCGGGATGCCATTGCATGGGGCGACCGTTTCTTCAAGTCTGAGGACGGCGGCGAAACCTGGACGGAAATGACACCGGGCAACCGTGCCAGCTGGGGCGGTCCGCTGATTGCAAACTACCTGCAGGACGGCGGTCACAGCTGGATCCGGGACAAGGCGATCCACTGGTCCGGCTGCATTGCACTGGATCCGAGAAACAGCGACCAGTTCTGGGTCGTTTCCGGTAACGGTGTATTCACCTGTGAGGACACCTGGGCAGAATGCCCCACCATCCGTTTTGCCGCAGACGGTATTGAAGAAGTGGTATCTCTGGACTTCATCAGCCGTCCGGGCAAGGATCCGGTTTCGGTCATCGGTGACTATGACGGTTTCTATCATAATGCAGACGGCACAGCGACCCAGCTGACACCCAGCATGAACAAGCTGACTGACACCACTGCATCCACCGGCGGCATCGCATACTGCCCGGCAAATCCGGACGTAATGGTACGTCTGTCAGAGGGCAGCGCAAAGGGCTACTACACCACAGACGGCACTACATGGCAGGAACTGCCGAACATTCCCTGCTCCGGTGCAAAGGCTGCCATCAACCAGCTGGAGGACGGCTCTTACCGCATTCTGGTCAGCAGCAGCGGCAAGATCTCCTATACCGATGACTTCGGCAAGACATGGAGCACTGCTTCCACCAGCGACAGCCTGAGCAGCACCATCTGGATGTGTGTAGACGAAAAGAATCCCCAGTATGTTTACGCATACGGCTATTACTACAACCAGTATTATTTCTACAGCAAGCCCAAGGCTGACATCACAGACGCACGCTACATTCTGATGGTCAGCGATGATTACGGCAAGACCTTTAAGGACGCTCAGACCATCTGCCAGTACGACCAGTGCGACAACGCATATCGTATCGCTTATCTGGACGAAGGCACATTTGCCATTGCTGCCGGCTACTACGGCGCATATCTGGTAACCGACTACGGCAAAACTGTCACCAAGATGGACAACGTAAGCTACTGCAAGACCATGGGCTACGGCGCTGCACAGAAGGAAGGCGACCCGTACACCCTGTATATGTACGGCAAGCCGGCAGACTCTGATCCGGAAGGCATCTATCGCTCTACCGACTGCGGCAAGACCTGGGTACTCATCAACCAGAACCACCTGTACGGCGGTACCGGCAACGGTAACTATGTTGTCGGCGATATGAACACCTTCGGCACCGTTTATATGTCCACTGTTGGCTGCGGCATCGTGGTAGGCAAGATCAACGGCAGCGAAGATCCCAAGCCGGTCACTTCTTCCACCACAACGACAAAGCAGACCACGACAACAACAACAAACACCACGACTACAACGGCAAAGACAACCAGTGACATCGCAACCACCTCTGCAACCGATAAGGCGACCTCGACCGCAGAAAGCTCTGTTTCTGCAACGGGAACGGTTTCCACAACCTCCGTCTCCGCTACAAGCGGCTCTGTGATCGCCGGTTCGATTCTCTACGGCGACGTCAACCTGGACGGCAGAGTAGATATCACAGACGCAGTCCTGCTGAACAAGGCAGTTGCCGGCGCAGTTTCCCTGGACAGCACAGCACAGAAGAACGCTGACTGCGATGCCAACAACGAGACCGGCGCAAATGATGCGATCCTTCTCCTGCAGTTCCTGGTTCACATCATCAACTCGCTGCCGTATACCGCTGAATGATTCCGATAATCTCATCAGAGAACGTTTCTCTTCTGAACAGATGCAAATGAGCTCTGAAACATCCTTCTATACAAACACCTGCATTGGCAAAACCGCCGGTGCAGGTGTTTTGTTTTGCCCGAAACTGCACATACTAAGCGTGTGTGCGGTTTTCGCTTTTCAGAATGCTGTCCGGCAAAAAAAGCAAGTGAAAAAAGATGGCTTTTGTACCGTTTTCCCATAAGCAAAAAAGCATTTACACAAAAGAAAGAAAAGAGTTTTGGAAAAATTATAGAAAAGGAAATCACTTTGTGATATACTAGGAATGTTAGGGCGCTCACACGGGGGATCGTGTGCGGTGCCGTGTGGTACGCAGGGAAAGCTGCGGACACAAAAACTGTCGAAAGACGAGGAGGTTCTATATGAGAAAAGTACAGTTCACAGAAACCGTTCTGCGTGATGCAAACCAGTCTCTTATGGCGACCCGTCTGCCTTATGCAGACTACGCCGATATTCTGCCGACCATGGACAAGGCAGGGTACTATTCCATTGAGTGCTGGGGCGGTGCGACCTTTGACTCCTGTTTGCGGTATTTGAACGAAGATCCGTGGGAACGTCTGCGGAAACTCCGGAAAAACCTGCCCAACAACAAGCTGCAGATGCTGCTGCGTGGACAGAATCTGTTGGGATATAAGCACTATCATGATGACGTTGTGGAAAAGTTCATCGAGCTTTCCATCAAGAACGGCATCGACATCATCCGTATCTTTGACGCACTCAACGACTTCCGCAACTGCGAAACTGCGCTGAATGCAACCATGAAGTATGCCACCAAGAATACCATCGCCTCCGGCTGTATCTGCTACACCCAGAGTCCGGTGCACACCGTAGAAAAGTATGTGGAAATGTGCAAGGAACTCAAGCGCATGGGATTCCAGACCATCTGCCTGAAGGATATGGCAGGCACCATGACTCCGTATGAGGCAGAACACCTCATCAAGGGCATCAAGGACGCTGTCGGCGATATGCCGCTGATCCTCCACACCCACAGCACCACCGGCATGGCGTATATGACACTGACCAAGGCGATCGAGTCCGGCATTGATGTCATCGACACTGCTACTTCCTGCTTCTCCGGCGGTACTTCTCAGCCGTCCACCGAGACCATGTTCTATGCCTGCCAGCAGTACGGCATCGAGACCGGTCTGGATGAAAAGCTGCTCAACGAAGTCAACGACTACTTCAAGCCCATCAAGCAGAAGTATATCGACAACGGTCAGATCAACCCCAAGAGCCTGGGAACAGACGCACAGGCGCTGGTCTACAAGGTTCCGGGCGGTATGCTGTCCAACATGATTGCAAACCTCACCGATATGAAGGCAATGGACAAGTTCGATGCTGCTCTGGCAGAGATCCCGCAGGTTCGTGCTGATATGGGTTATCCGCCGCTGGTTACACCGCTGTCTCAGATGGTTGGCAACCAAGCAGTTACCAACGTTCTGGTTGGCGAGCGCTATCGCCAGATCTCCAAGGAGATCCAGAACTATATCAAGGGTGAATACGGCATCGCCCCGGCTCCGGTCAGCGAGGCGCTCCAGAAGAAGGTTCTGGGCGAAGGCGGCAAGCCGGTAGACTGCCGTATTGAAGACCAGAAGCGCACCGGACAGGAATTCGAAGATGCCAAGAAGGCGCTGGGCGATCTGGCTCGTTCGGAAGAGGACATCATGAGCTATATCTGCTATCCGGATCAGACCGTGAAGTTCCTGGAAAACCGGAAGGCACAGGAGGAGAACGAGGCCGTTTATACCATCGAGGCCATGTAAGGAGGAACAGCTATGCCACTGAATGTGATGAGCGCATCAAACATGGGCATCGGCGAGGCAGGCATCACCGCCATTTTTGGCTACTGTGTCGTTTTCGTCGGACTGGTCCTGCTGATGCTGGTACTGTATATTATGGGTGCCGTGTTCAAGTCAAAGGCAAAGAAAGCGGAGGCACTGAAAGCTGCGGAAAAGGCTGCCGCTCCGGCAGAAGCACCGGCAGCAGAACCGGAAAAGCCGCTTGCACCGGGTTCTGCCGGTCACATCAAGCGTTTTGATGTACCGGACAAGGAGGCTGCAATGATTATGGCGATCGTTGCGAACAAGCTGGATACACCTTTGAATGAACTGCACTTCGTATCGATCAAGGAGGTCAAAGAGGATGAAGTATAAAGTTACGCTGAATGACAAAGTATATGAAGTAGAAGTCGAGGCAGGAAAGGCTGTCCTGCTGGACGAATACGAGGCTTGTGCGCCGGCTCCGGCGGCAGCTCCTGCCGCAGAGGCAGCTCCGGCAGCCACAGCGGCTCCTGCACCGGCTCCGGCGGCAAAGGTGGATCTGAAGGCCGGCGAACCGGTAAATTCTCCGATGCCGGGAAACATTCTCCGTGTCGAGGTCAAGGAGGGCGAACAGATCAAGGCCGGACAGCTGCTGGTCGTTCTGGAGGCCATGAAAATGGAAAACGAGATCCTGGCACCGCACGACGGCACTGTTGCACAGGTCGTTGTCTCCAAGGGAACAACTGTAGAGACTGGTTCTCCGCTGATCGTCCTGGCGTAAAGGAGGGGTGTATTCATGAATATGCTTGAAACCCTCCAGAACCTGCTGAATGACTCCGGTTTTGTCAGCTTTTTCGCCGACGGCGGCTGGAAGAACCTGGTCATGATCGCAGTCTCCTGCCTGCTGCTGTACCTGGGCATCAAGAAACAGTTTGAGCCGCTGCTGCTGGTGGGCATCGCTTTCGGCTGCCTGCTGGTCAACGTCTCCAACTTCTTTGTAGATGGCGCAAGCTCCGCCAACGCCCTGTACCATCCGGAATTGTGGAATGCGTTCCTGGAAGAAGGCGGCGAGTATTACCACAGCTACGGACACATCATGGCGAACGGCGGACTGCTGGATATCCTGTATATCGGCGTAAAGTCCGGTCTGTATCCGTCTCTGATCTTCCTGGGCATCGGTGCGATGACCGACTTCGGTCCGCTGCTGTCCAGCCCGAAGAACCTGCTGCTGGGTGCAGCCGCACAGATGGGTGTATTCCTGGCGTTCTTCGGCGCAGTTTGCCTGGGCTTTGACGGCAACCAGGCAGCGTCCATCGGTATCATCGGCGGCGCAGACGGCCCGACGGCAATCTTCCTGACCAGTAAGCTGGCACCGGAACTGCTGGGACCGATCGCTATTGCAGCATACTCCTATATGGCGCTGATCCCGATGATCCAGCCGCCTCTGATGAAGCTGCTGACCACCAAGAAGGAACGGGAAGTCAAGATGGAAATGACCCGCCAGGTCTCCAAGACCGAAAAGATCATTTTCCCGATCGTCGTTTCTCTGGTCGTTATCCTGCTGCTGCCGTCCACCGCTCCGCTGATCGGCTGCCTGATGCTGGGCAACTTGTGGCGTGAATGCGGCGTGACAGAGCGTCTGTCCGATACCGTACAGAATGCGCTGATGAACATTGTCACCGTATTCCTGGGCATCTCCGTTGGTGCAACCACCGTTGCATCTTCGTTCCTCACACTGAACACACTGAAAATCGTTGTTCTGGGTCTGCTGGCATTCTGCTTCTCCACCGTTGGCGGTCTGCTCGGCGGTAAGGTTATGTATATCGTTACCGGCGGCAAGGTAAATCCGCTGATCGGTTCTGCCGGTGTATCCGCAGTGCCGATGGCAGCCCGTGTTTCCCAGAAGGTTGGTCAGAAGGCAAATCCGGCTAACTTCCTGCTGATGCACGCAATGGGTCCGAACGTAGCCGGTGTTATCGGTTCTGCAATCGCAGCCGGTTTCCTGCTGGCAGTATTTAAGTAAACTTCCTCGTTTGCATATCATTTCCCGTTCCGTATCCTTTCGCACAACAGATAACGGAACAGGTTCTAAAAACAAAACGCCCGATACAAGCAATATACGGCTTGTATCGGGCGTTTTTGTGTTAGCAGGAGAAGAGACACCGGAAATCATGGGAAATCGCTCACAGCAGGCTTTCCGTGGATTCTGAGCGATATGCAGTCTGGCAGTTCCACATCGCTGTGCAGGAAAGCTTTGCATTGGCTCTGTCCGGCGCAGCGATTTACCATAACAAACAAAAATCCCCGCAGGCAAACACGCTGCGAGGAACAATGCAAATATTCATTGTTGTGTCAAAATCAAGATGTATGGTCACTTCCGAACCGGAAGCTCGTCACCCCTGTGGTGACGGCGAATCAAAAGAAAAGATAAATTGTAGATCGAAATTTCAGAATCAAAAACTAATAGATGAGTTTATAAAGATTGGGGAACAATGCCAGGTATTCGCTCAGCTTTGTACGCTTGCTGGAACCCGGATCGTTGATGATAAAGTTTTCTGCGGAGAACGCAGTGCCTTTTGAACCAGTGTAACCGGTAATCAGCACGTAATGCTGGCTGCCGTTGGACTTCTTTGCACCGATCACAACCGGTGTGTTGTTCAGCAGCTGATCGTAGATCTTCTGCATCACCTTCTGTGAAATGCTGCCACTGACATCCTCTACCTGGTATCCCAGCTTGGTGCAGGACGACCAGATCAGATTGTCACTGCTGTAGGTCAGCTTGGACACCATCTTATCCGGTGTAGTATTCGTGCCGGTCTGGTAAGAATACTTCATCGCCAGCGCTGTGGTCACACAGCCTACCTTTCCGATGGTAGAATAGTTGATAACCTTGTTGCTCCACTTGGAGTCGAACTGTTTATAGTCCACCACGTTCAGCTGTACTGCCTGGTGACCAGTCTCTGTCATGATGCCGGTCGTCGGATCGAAGTAACGGGAAGTGTCCCCTACGGTCACCCAGCCAGTCTGCATGAAAAATGTGGACGGGTTAAAGTAATAAACGTCTCCGTTAATGGTAATGAGTCCGGATGCTGCGCCGTTCTCTGTCATATAGAGCTTGCCGCCGTCCTTTGCAGTCCAGCCGGTATATGCCGCGCCGCTCTCCGAATTGAAGTAATACAGTTTTCCGCCGATCTCCTGCCAATCTGTAAGACGAACGCCTGTCGCAGCGTCAAACCCGTAAACCTTTCCGTCAATGGTCTGTACGCCAGTTGCCACGCCGTGGGTGGTCAGATACAGCATGCCATCCTCTGTCTCCAGCCATCCTGTGTGCAGGGCACTGGTAGAAGGGTCAAAATAGAACCGTGCGCCGGCGATTTCCACCCAACCGGTCTGAAGTGCGCCGGTCTCTTCGTTGAAGTAATAATAGCTACCGTTGATCTCCTGAAGTCCGGTCTGCATTACGCCGTTGGCGTCCGCATAATAGGTCACGCCGTCAATGGCGCATATGCCGGTCATCAGATAACCCTTTTCACTAAAGCAATAGGTCTTTCCGTCGATCTGTGTCAGTCCGGCAGCGAGAACGCCGCTAGCATCTGCCCACATGGCAGAAGAGCCGTCTTTGATCCAGCCGGTCTGCATCAGCTTGTCTGCGGAGAAGTAGTAGTCCTTGCCGTTAATGGTATAACGTCCGGAAACTGCGCCCTTGTCCGCTGTGAGGTAATAGGTTCCGGCATCTGTCACTGCCCAGCCGGCAGCCACGGTAGCATCCTCGTTGTAGCAGTACAGCGAGCCGTCATCATACGTGATCCAGCCGGTCTGCACACAGCCGTATTCATCGAAGGTATACGGTGTGCCGTTGATGCTCTGCACGCCGGTCAGCTTTCCGGCATCCTGGTCAATGTAGTACAGGGAATCCTGATAGTTCATCCAGCCGAACACCGGTGTGCCGACCTCTGCGTCATAATAATAACGCTTTCCCTCGACCGTCTGCCAGCCTGTCCGCAGTGCGCCGTCCGAGGCGAACAAATAAGTATATCCGTCGTCCAGCGTGGTCTCTTCCTGGGCACAGCTGCCGTCGTTGTAATAATAATAAAGGCTGTCGTCATCCGAAACATACCAGCCTGTCTGTGTGATCTGGTCTGCGTCACAGCTGCCCGTCAATACACGGTTGCCGCTGTCTGTCACAATAAAACGGTTCAGGTGCAGTGTCGTTTCCTGCACATCCGTCTCCTCTGCCGAAGCAGAAACTGCACCGATCAAAAGCGATGCGAGCAGTCCGCTGGCTGCGGCAAGGAGTATTTTGCGCATCGGTTGCGCCATTGGTTTCACGTCCTTTCGTGTCAAAGGAACACACGCCCGCCCGGGCAGCATTCCTTTCTAGCGACCGCTGTTTCCATTTTGCAATCGCTGTCGTCTGCGTTCGTATCCAATTGACAAAAATTCGCCGTCAATTGTAATCGATTTGTCATGAATCCACTATTTATTATACCGATGTTTGATGCTGCTGTCAATCAATTTGCCGCACAGATTGAAAAAAGTGTCGAATTTTCGGCGCACTGCACAAAAAGCAGATGACACGCTCGCCCATTCTGCACAATTTTTCAAGCTAATAAAACCCATTATCTGGAATATTCAAAATGAAATATTGGTAACAAAACAGTTATTTCGGCAAAACTATCGCTGCCGGACTGCTGATCGCACCGTAATATTCCGGCCGTCTGTCCCGGAATACGCCCCAGCTCATACGCATTTCTGCCATTTCATCCAGGTCATAGGTCTGCATGGCAATGCCTGCCTCGTCCCGTCCCAGCTGCTGCATCACAGCGCCGGTGCAGTCCGTCAGAAACGATGTGCCGTAGAACGACAGTGCCGAGGACTGCTGCTGGTTCTCTTCGTCCGGTGTGACCGTCTCTGTGCCGATGCGGTTTGCTGCAATGACCGGCATCAGATTTGCTGCAGCGTGTCCCTGCATACAGCGCTGCCAGTGGGGCGCACTGTCCACCTCCAGGATCGGCTCAGAGCCGATGGCAGTGGGATAGAACAGCAGTTCTGCGCCGGCAAGCGCCATACAGCGTGCCGCCTCCGGAAACCACTGATCCCAGCAGATGCCCACGCCGATCTTGGCATACCGGGCGTTCCACACCTTAAATCCGGTATCCCCCGGCGTGAAATAGAACTTTTCCTGGTAGAAGTGGTCGTCCGGGATATGGGTCTTGCGGTAGATGCCCAGGACGGTGCCGTCCGCATCAATAATGGCAACGGAATTGTACAGCACATTGCCTGCCTTTTCATAAAAGCTGACCGGCAGCACCACGTTTAATTCCGCAGCCACCCGACGCAGCTGCTGAATCGCCGGATTTTCTGCCGGCGTGGTCGCCAGGTCATAGGACGCATAGCGGCGTTCCTGGCAGAAATAAGGGTTTTCGAACAGTTCGGGCAGCAGAATGATCTGTGCGCCGTCTGCCGCCGCCCGGCGCACCATAGTTTCAGCGGTGCGGCGGTTTTCTGCGGCATCGGGGACGCACGCCATCTGTACAGCGGCAACAGTTACTTTACGCATGAGAATTGCTCCTTCCTTCCGGTATCTGCTGTGTGATACAGTGAATATTGCCGCCGCCCAGCAGAATTTCTCTGGCGGCAATGGGAATGATCTTTCGTGTGGGGAACTGCGCCGCCAGGATCTCGCAGGCAGTCTTGTCCATCGGGTCGCCGAACTGCGGCACAAGAACGCTGTCGTTGGCGATATAGAAATTTACATAGGATGCCGCCAGACGCTCATCCACGCTCCGGGTCGGCTCGCCGTCCCAGAGATCCAGCGCATCGCATTCCTCCTGGGTGACGCAGACCGGCGTCTGCGGAATGGGCAGCTGTGTCACTTCCAGCTTTCTGCCCTTTGCGTCCGTCTGCTGTTCCAGATAGTCGGCACAGGCTTTGGAAAGGGCATACTGCGGGTCGTTTTCGTTGTCCGTCCACGCCAGAACCACCTTGCCGGGCGCAGTGAACGCACAGACGTTGTCCACGTGTTCGTTGGTCTCATCTCCGTAGATGCCTCTGGGCAGCCACAGCACCTTTTCCGCACCCAGCATGACGCAGAGTTTTTCGGTGATCTCCGCCTTTGTCATCTGCGGATTGCGTCCGGCGCTGCACAGGCAGCTTTCCGTGGTGAGGATAGTTCCCTCGCCGTCGCTGTGGATGCTGCCGCCTTCCAGGATAAAGTCCCGGCTGTCGTAGGTGTCCGTCCAGAACAAGTCGCAGACCTTCCGTGCCACATGGTTGTCCTTGTCCCACGGAAAATACAGCCCGTCCTCCAGACCGCCCCAGGCGTTGAAACCCCAGTCGATGCCACGAATGCCTCCGGCAGCGCTGCGGACAAAGGTGGGACAGACATCTCTCGCCCAGGAGTCGTCCGTCTCCATTTCCACCAGACGGATCTCCGGCGGCAGCATGGCACGTGCCGTCTCGTACTGTGCCGGAGAGACCAGCATGGTGACGGTCTCTGACTGTGCAATGGCAGACGCCACCGCCACGAATGCCTTTCGTGCCGGCCAGCCGCCGCTGCGCCAAGAGTCGCCCCGTTCGGGCCAGATGAGCAGACAGCCTGCGTGCCGTTCAAATTCCGCCGGCATGGAAAAACCATCCGTTTTTGGTGTTGTATGTAAAATGTGCATGGGATCGCTCCTCTCTGAATTGCAAGGAATATTATAACATATTTTCTTTGGGAATGCAATCGAATTCTATGGGCGGTTTTTCACGAGATTGTGGAAATGGTGTAGATTTCGTGGAAGGCAGGCTCTGAATCCTGTATAAAATCTTTTCGGCGGCACACAATACGTTGGGAGGTGATGCAAAATGACAAGCAAAGAATTGCTATACGTGGAGGATGCACTGGGACATGAAAAGTATTTTCAGACCAAGTGCAATGAGGCTGCGCAGCAGATCCAGGACGAAACGCTGAAACAGTGCGTGATGCAGATGGCAGAAAAACACCGCCAGCTGTTCCGGACATTCTACGGACTGCTGTAGCGTGTGTTCCCATAAAATGGAGGAAACAAAAATGGACGACAAAAACGTAATGGAAAACATTCTGCTGCTGGAAAAGGGCGTGTGTGACCTGTATATGCACGGCACCATCGAATCCTGCACCAGCAACGTACACCAGGCGTTCAGCCATGCGCTGAGCGACTCTCTCGCCATGCAGGATACGCTGTATGACCAGATGGCTGCAAAGGGCTGGTATCCCACCGACCGTGCCGAGATGACAAAGATCCAGGCGGTCAAGAAAAAGTTCCAGTCCATGCAGGGCTGACCCAGACGCAAAAAAGCTGCCGTATTTCTGCGGCAGCTTTTTTCATTACGGAATCAAAAGGTTCTCCCATTTCAGCGAAAACACCGGCACGTCCTGCATCCCGGCATAGGAGACCATGCTCCGGTTTGCACTTCTCGTCCCGAATATCACAAGCAGATCACTGGCGCTGCACATGATGCGGTCTGCCGCCTCATAGCAGTCCGCCGTTTCCTCCGGCTCGGCGCAAAAGACTTCGTCCGCCTTTTCCAGAATCTGTTGAAAACGTTCCCGGAGTTCCGGTTTCCACCCGGCGTTGTGTTCCGGATAAGGCTGCACCAGATGCAGGCGCAGCGCCGGATGGTAGAGTTTCAGCGCACAGATCATCTCCGCCGACCAGAACGGGATGCCGTATGCGCCGTTGACATAGAAGTCTGTATATCCCTTTTCCACCAGGGCGCAGAGGATCTCCAGCAGATTGCACTTGAGAATGGACAGCGCATTTTTCGGAAAGCGCTCCGGCGGAGCGATCTGCAGTGCCAGCAGCAATTCAAATCCACGTGATGTAATGGTACAGGTCATCGCAGCACTCCCCTTCTGTCGATTTGCACCCGTTTTTTCAGAACAGGTCTGCATCTGTCAAGCCGTGAATAACAGTTTCCATTTAACTATACCACAAAATTCCCTTTTTGTCAACTCAGCTGAGTTAACCTTTCATACGCCAGATTTCTTATAATGAACAATGAGGGATTCGCTGGAAAGTGCCGTAAGCGCCGGTTTCAGCGATTTTCTTTCCACATCGTTACTAGGAGATTCAATACATGACGTTAACGGAAGCGATCCAACAGCGTATCCGGGAACTCTGCCGGGAACGGAATATAACGCTGAACCACTTGTCCATGCTCTGCGGAATGACCCAGTCTACCGTGCATAATATTTTCGCACGCCCCAACAACAGCCCCACCATATCTACCATTAAAAAGATCTGCGACGGGCTGGATATCACCCTGGGTGAGTTTTTTCAGACAGAGTATTTCGACACGCTGGAACAGGAATTGCAGTAGAGCAGCAGGAATGCTGCTCTTTTTTTGCAATGATTTTTGCAGGCAATATCAAAAATTGACGTTTGATACAAAGCATGATACAATAAAGACAACACTACACAAGTCTGACAGGCTGACTTTGTACGATGCCGTCTTAAACATGAAATATCATATAAAGGGGATACTATGAAACGAACTTTTTTATGCAACATATTGTTGACTTCTGCACTTATTGCAATCTGCATGGCTAGTTTTACCGGTTGCTTTCATGAAAACATACGTAAAGATACCTCGCATATCTCTGAAACTGAACTGAAACAACTTGAGGGAAATGCAGAGGATGTTGTAAAAGCATATTAGAGAGAAATATGACGTACAGGCTGCGGTTACCCATCAGGCTATTGCCGGAGGCGTTTTTTTAGGACCAGATTCGTCAGCAGAACAATATTATAATTTGACTGTCAGCATTACAGACGGCGAGTACTACACGGAATGCAGCGCAGAGGTATACGGAAAACGAGTCAATAAAGAAATAGAATTATATGTAAAAAACGAATCTTATTACGGAAAATTGATGAAGGATAAAATGATTCAGTGGATAGATCCGTATATCTTACAAGCCGGTTTAGATGATTATATCATAGAATATAGCTGCACAGAAGTATGCTTTCCGTCAGAATATGCTACAGACCTCACTGCGGATACGTTTATTTCATTAACTTCGAAAAACAGAAAATTATCTGCTTGTTTTAATTTGTTGATTTCAAAATCAGAATATATGCAGCATGAAAATCTATCAGAGGAATTTAATGACTTAAAAAGCCATCTAAAACAAATCGACGGTGAAATCACATTGCACTTGTATGTGTATGAGGATAAGGATTATACCCAAATAAAAAACGGAAACACTTCTCACTTTAACAGCATCCTATCATCAAAAATTCTTAGCTATACAGAATAAAAGAATTACAGCAGCACAAAGCTTATTCGCAAAATGCGTGTTTGATTCTTCGACAGCTTTTTTCGGCGGTAGTTTTGACAAGTTACACAAAAAATCTTGACATCCCATGTAAGATATGATACAATAAAAATAATTGGACAATTTCTCGTGTACAAAGCGTACCAGTATTTTTGGAAAGGAAGGATGATTGTCTATGAAGAAGTGGATTGCCGGGATTTCCGCCGCTGTGCTGGCGTTTACCGGGGTCGCATCCGCTGTTCCTGGCGCCGTGGTCACTGCTGCGGACAGCAACAGCAAGTACAATTACGGAGAAGCACTCCAGAAGTCGATGTTTTTCTACGAGGTACAGCAGAGCGGCGTCAAGCCGGACTGGAACGAGGTCAGCTGGCGCTCTGACTGTATGACAAACGACTATGTGCCGGGCGGCTGGTTCGACGCCGGCGACCATCTGAAGTTTACGCTGACCAATGCGTATTCCGCAGCGCTCCTGGGCTGGGGTCTGCTGAACTACGGCGACGGCGTAGACAAGGCTGGTCAGCGCACCATGTACGAGAACAACCTCCAGTTTGCGCTGGATTATCTGGTGGGCTGCGACCAGGGCGACAACATCGTATACATGATCGGCGAAGGTTCCTTCGACCACGTCTGGTGGGGTTCTGCGGAAGTGTATATGGATAAGTACGAGCTGATGAAGGGCGAGACCCAGCGCCCGTACTACACCTGTGAGGACAGCTGCATCGAGGCAGACATGGCGGCTGCGCTTGCCACCGGCTATCTGAATTTCAAGGATTCCCAGCCGGAAAAGGCAAAGGAATACCTGGAACACGCCGTTGACCTGTTCGACCGTGCCGACAAGCTGCGTTCCATCGGCGACGACCCGGAGGAACAGTCCTACTACAAGATCACCACATTCTACGATGACCTGTTCTATGCTGCAAACTGGCTGTATATGGCAACCGGCGAGCAGAAGTACCTGGATCTCTGCAAGACCGACTATATCCCGAACCTGGGCAAGGAAGAGCAGTCCAGCGAAATGAAGTACACCTGGGGTATGTGCTGGGACGATGTGATGCAGGGCGGTATGCTGCTGTATGCCATCAACACCGGGGAATCCCAGTGGAAGGATCAGTTCACCAAGCATCTGGAATACTGGACCACCGGTTACGGCGGCAAGCAGATCACCTATACGCCGGACGGTCTGCCGTGGCTGTTCCAGTGGGGTTCGCTCCGCCACGCCACCACCACCGCTTTCCTGGCATATGTGGCAGTGGATCAGCTGTATCAGGATGACACCGCTAAGGCTGAAAAGTACACCAAGTTCGCCGACAAGGTCATGAACTACTGCTTCGGCGACAACTCCAAGAATTTCAGTTATGTGGTCGGCATGGGTGAGGATTATCCCCAGGCATGGCATCACAGAACCTCCAGCGGCGCATGGAACGACAAGTGGAGCAACATCGGTCAGACCGAGGGCGAGGATGCAAAGCCTCATGCACACATTCTGTACGGCGCTCTGGTGGGCGGCCCGGATCAGAAGGACGGCTATTCCGACAAGATCGGCGACTATCAGTATACCGAAGTTGCCATCGACTACAACGCAGGCTACACCGCAGCGCTGTGCGCTATGGTAGACAAATACGGCGGCACATCCGACCCGGACTTCCCGCCGACGGAAACACCGAAGTGGGATGAATTCTTCATGAAGGCATCCATCAACCAGTCCGCATCCAGCTATACCGAGCTGAAAGTATTCGCCATGAACCACAGCGCATGGCCGGCAAGAACCATCAAGAACCTGTCCTACAACTACTATTTCGACATCAGCGAACTGGTAGACGCAGGCTATTCCATCAATGACGTCTCTGTCAAGGTTGGCTATGACCAGCACAGCGGCGACAAGGGCAAGATCTCCATTTCTGACCCGATCCAGTATGACGGCAACATCTATTATGTCAAGCTGTCCTTTGCGGACGGCAGCGTAGTGATGCCTACCGGTCAGTCGGAACACCGCAGCGAATGCCAGTTCCGCATCTCCATCCCGGACAACATCCAGGGCGTATGGGATCCCACAAACGACTATTCTTATGCCGGTCTGGAACAGGGCGGCGAAGATGCAATGGTGGCGACCGACCATATCACCATGTATGACGGCGACACACTGATCTGGGGCGTAGAGCCGGACGGCACCAAGCCGGACGTTACCACACCCACCACAACCAAGCCGTCTACCACGACGACCACGGAGACGACAACAACTACCACGGCGACAACAAAAGCTACAATGACGACCACTTCAGACGATATTATCTATGAATCCGAGGGCGCACTTCTGCTGGATGACGAGCCGGAGAAGCTGACCTATCGTGTTGGGGAGGATCTGGATCTCACCGGACTGCGAATTTCCCTGAAGTACTATTACGGAAAAGACAGCTGTGATGTGATCTATGACAAGGTATCGCCTGCCGATTATCCGGATAAATTTACCATAGACACTTCGGAATTTGACAGTTCCAAGCCGGGCACATATACCATTCGTGTGAAAGCAAGCTCGGATTTGATCTTGAACTATCGGTTGTCCTTTGCCGAGGTTTCTTTCAAGGTTACTGTTGAAGATCATGAGAACACAACAGAAACTTCATCCGTCACTACAACCACAACCACGACAACCTCTTCCACCGGCGTGATGGGCGATGTCCTCTACGGTGACGTCAACCTGGACGGCAGAGTGGATATCACAGACGCTGTCCTGCTGAACAAGGCAGTCGCAGGCGCAGTGGCACTGGATGACACCGCAAAGCGGAACGCAGACTGCGACGGCAGCAACGAGGTCGGCGCAAACGATGCTGTGGTACTGCTGAAGTTCCTGGTACACATCATCAACTCCATTCCGAGCGCAGACTAAACCAAAATATTTGGAAAGGCAATACCGCACAAAGCTTGTGCGTAAGATGCGCAGTCGGATTTTTCGACAGATTGCATAGAAATTCCGCAGGCAGACTTTGTGGTCGCAATCAATCCTAGTGCGACACTCCTTTGTTCTCGGGCAGAATCCTGCCTCGAACGCAGTCGTCTGGCAAGGGATTTCTGGGCAATATGGCGGAAAATCAGCAAGCAGATTGCGTGCAAAGCCGTCAGGCGGGCTTTGTACGGTATTGCCTTTAGAGCAGATGCCGTTTCGTGCGGTGTCTGCTCTTTTTCTTCGCTGTGGTTTGACTTTTCCGATAAAATATGGTATATTGAAGAAAGAGTATTTTGTGCGGAAGGAGGCGGCGCTATGCCGGATATCATGGATCTGATTGCAGAGATCCTGGACAACCCCAAACTGAAAAATGTGGCATCGAAGATACAGAGCGAATATCACGACGAACCCATCCTGCGGACGGCGGCGCAGATGGCACGCCGCCTGCCCAAACCGCTGGCAGATGCCAAAAAGCTGGCGCAGCGTCCGAACCAGTATCACTATTCCTACAACGAATTGTTTCTGCGGCAGGCAAAGCTGCTGGAGGACTTCACCGACAACGCACCCGAAAGCGCAGATTTCTTCTCCTACTACCCCACCTACCGGGACATGAGCGACCGCCAGCTGCGCACCTATTTCACCTGGCGGACAAAGGTACGCCGGGGCATTGTGGAACACATTCCCCTTTCCTACGCTGAGGTGTACTGCTTTGAACTGCTGAACCAGATCGGCGTACCCGACCCGGAGACCGGCTTTCAGATGCTGCGGCAGTTCTACTACGACTACGGAAAGGTCGATCCGCACAACGGCTTGTGCTATTTTTCCAGCTGGATGCACGACTATGTGATCTACTACGGCATGGACGCCGCACTGCTGGAAGAATTCGACGCCGGTCACGGCACGGCGTTTGACACTTACTTCCCCGTACTGCTGGACGAGTCCGAACACAGCAAGGAGGAGATCTTTTCTGCGCTGTCTGCCCTGTCCGGGCAAAGCATTGTCCGTTCCCGATTCTACCGGGACGAGACCCGGCTGATGGAACAAGGGGCTGTTTTCTGTTTCCACGCCCTGTGCGTCTACTTCGAGAAACACAAAAAGACTTCCTTCCTGGAATATCTCTTCGGCAGGCAGAGCGAACTGCCCTATCATATGTTCACCAACGCCGTATTTTTCGAACAAGACCCGCACAAGAACTGCGACTTTGTTCTCAGCCCCTGCCACGCCTATCACTGCCGGAACGGTGAGTGGACGTGTGAGACCTATTTCGACTACAGCAAGGGCAGCAAACGCCTGGGGCTGTTTCTGAAAACCATCGACCAAAAGCTGCGCATTCTGACGGACTACGGGCATCCGCTGAAAGAGACAGAACTGCCCAAGTATATCCAGCAGGCACTGGACAAGGCGCTGGCGGAATTTCTGGAAGAGCGCCGGAGAGCAGCAGCGCCGAAACCCAAGCCGATACAGTTCGACCTTTCCCGGCTGCAAAACATCCGCCAGGCGGCAGATACCACACGGGACAAGCTGCTGGTGGATGAAGATGTGACCCAGGAACCCGAACCGCCCGTTATTGCCGCACCGACCCCTGCGCCAGAGTCGGAACACACGCCGGCTCAGGACAGCCGGCTCAGCGAGACTGAGACTGCATTCCTGCGCTGTCTCCTGGACGGGACACCCTACGCCGACCTGCTCCGGCAGCGCAATGTGATGCTGTCCGTCCTGGTAGACCACATCAACGAGACTTTGTTCGATGATTTCGGCGACACGGTGATCCTCTTTGACGGTGACACGCCGGAACTGATCGAGGATTACGCCGAAGACGTTGCAGCATTGCTGGAAACGTCTGTCTGAAACCGCATAGAAAGGAACGATCACTATGAAAATACCAAAACGAATCGCATCTGCGGTCATCAATTCGCTGAAAGGCGGCGTAGTTCCCCGCATCGGACTGCCCTATATTACCGTAGGCAGAGAACAGGAGATCAACGCCCTGCTCCACGACGTTGAAATTATCGCAGACGGCGGCGCATCGTTTCGGTTTATCGTGGGCAAATACGGCAGCGGCAAAAGCTTTCTGCTCCAGACCATCCGCAGCTATGTGATGGACCGGAACTTCGTGGTAGTGGATGCCGACCTTTCCCCGGAGCGGCGGCTCCAGGGAACGAAGGGACAGGGACTGGCGACCTATAAGGAACTGATCCGGAATATGTCCACCAAGACCCGTCCGGACGGCGGCGCACTGACGCTGATCCTCGACCGCTGGATCAGCAGCGTACAGAGCGAGACCGCAGCGGAGTCCGGGCTTTCCGCAGACGATCCCCTGTTCCGGAAAGCTGTGGAGCGAAAGATCTACGAGGTCATCGGCACGCTCCATGAAATGGTACACGGATTCGACTTTGCCAAGCTGCTGACACTCTATTATAATGCCTACTGGGACGGCGACGACGAAAGCAAGGCAAAGGTCGTCAAGTGGTTCCGGGGCGAATACACCACCAAGACCGAGGCGAAGTCGGAACTGGGCGAGATCGGAAGAGCGTCGTGTAGGGAAAGAGTGTAGACTGGTACGAGTATATCAAACTGTTTGCCATGTTCCTGAAAAAGGCGGGCTACAGCGGTATGCTGGTGCTGATCGACGAACTGGTGAACATCTACAAGGTTCCCAACAGCATCACCCGGCAGTATAACTACGAGAAGATCCTCACCATGTACAACGACACGCTCCAGGGCAAGGCGCAGTATCTGGGCATCATCATGGGCGGCACACCCCAGTGCATCGAGGACACACGCCGTGGCGTATACAGCTATGAGGCGCTGCGCTCCCGGCTGGCGGAAGGCCGTTTCGGACGAGAGGGCGTAAAGGATATGCTTGCCCCGGTGATCCATCTGACGGCGCTGACCAACGAGGAACTGCTGGTGCTGACCGAAAAGCTGACGGATATCCATGCCCAGCTGTTCGGCTATACGCCGACGCTGACCCAGGAAGAACGCATCCAGTTCCTGCAGATCGAATTCGGACGCATCGGCGCAGACTCCCACATCACGCCCCGTGAGGTGATCCGGGACTTTATCGAATTGCTGGACATCGTCTATCAGAATCCGCAGCTGAACGTCTCCGAACTGCTCCGGTCCGACAGCTTTTCCTATGCCCAGGCACAGCCGGAGGGCGACAACACAGTCGCACCGGAATTCGCCGAGTTTGACATTTAAGAGGTTTCCCCATGTCCATTTTCGAACGCTATGCCCCATTTATCCAGGACTTTATCTACCAGAACGACTGGGAATCCCTGCGTGCCATCCAGGTCGCAGCAGGCGATGCCATTTTCAACACGGATGAAAACGTCCTGCTCTCCGCCTCCACCGCCTCCGGTAAGACCGAGGCGGCGTTTTTTCCCATCCTCACTCAGTTTTACGAAGACCCGCCCACCTCTGTGGGCGCTATCTACATCGGACCGCTGAAAGCGCTTATCAACGACCAGTTTCTCCGGCTGAACGACCTCTGCGCCGAGGCTGGCATCCCTGTCTGGCACTGGCACGGCGACGTTTCCCAGTCCCACAAGACAAAGATGCTGAAACATCCCTCTGGCATTTTGCAGATCACGCCGGAGTCTCTGGAGGCGATGCTGCTCCACAAACACGCTGCACTCACCAAGCTGTTTCACGACCTGCGGTACATAGTCATTGACGAGGTGCATTCGCTGATGCGTGGCGACCGTGGCGGTCAGACGATTTGTCTGATGGAACGGCTCTGCCGCATGGCTGGGGTGAATCCACGGCGCATCGGGCTTTCTGCCACCATTGGCGATCTGGAGGCGACCGGCGCATTTCTGGCTGCCGGGACGGGCAGAGGCACGGTGATCCCACGCATCGAAAGCAAGGGCGTGCGCTGGCGGCTGTCCATGGAACATTTCTATGTGCAGGATCAGCAGGCAGCGGCAGAGCATCTGCCGGAACAGGCACTGCCGGAGCTTGCCCCCAAAACGGACACTGCCCCGGCACACGCAGACCCCGGCATCGGCTACATCTTCGAGCATACCCGTGGGAAAAAGTGTCTGGTCTTTGTCAATTCCAGAGAGGAATGCGAGGCGGTCACCACGACCCTGCGGCAGTACTGCGAGGCACGCCACGAACCGGATCGGTTTCTCATCCACCACGGCAACCTGTCTTCTGCCTACCGGGAGACGGCGGAAACTGCCATGAAGGACGACGACCTGTTTCTGACTACAGTCACCACTGCCACCCTGGAACTCGGCATCGACATCGGCAGACTGGAACGGGCATTCCAGGTGGATGCGCCCTTTACGGTCTCCTCATTCTTACAGCGCATGGGACGCACCGGACGGCGTGATCTGCCGCCGGAGATGTGGTTCGTCATACGGGAAGATCCGCCGGAGGCACGGGCGCTTTTGCCCACCACCATCCCGTGGAAACTCTTACAGGGCATTGCCCTGGTACAGGTCTATCTGGAAGAGCGCTGGGTCGAACCGCCACGGCTGGACCGGCTGCCCTACAGCCTGCTCTACCACCAGACCATGTGTACCCTGGCATCCTGCGGCGAAATGACACCGGCGGCGCTGGCATCCCGTGTGCTGACGCTCAGCTATTTCCACCGGGTCTCCCAGGAGGATTTCAAGCTCCTGCTGCGGCATCTGCTGGAGATCGACCACATCCAGCGCACTGAGACCGGCGGTTTCATCGTGGGCATTGCCGGCGAACGGCTCACCAGTTCCTATAAGTTCTACGCCGTGTTCCAGGAAAATGTGGAATACACCGTGCGTTGGAACTCCCAGGAGCTGGGAACGATCGTTCAGCCGCCGCCGGTGGGCGAAAAGATCGCCATTGCCGGTCATGTCTGGGTGGTAGACGAGATCGACCACAAGCGGCACACGGTATACTGCGAACAGATCAAGGGCAAAGTGCCGGCGTACTTCGGCGAATGCCCCGGCGATATCCACACACACATTCTGGAACGCATGAAACGGGTCTTGCAGGAATCCAGGCAGTATCCCTATCTCATGCAGAATGCGGCGGCACGATTACAGCTGGCACGGCACACGGCGCAGAACTCCGGGCTGACGGAAGAGCCGCTGATCTGTCTGGGCGGCGATATGTGGTGCCTGTTCCCCTGGCTGGGGACGTATGCCTTTCTCGCCATGGAGCGCTTTCTCAAGATACGCTGCGCCGAATCCCTCACCCTCACCGGGCTGTCCCCGTCCAGACCTTATTTCATCCAGTTCAAGATGAAAGCGGACAAGCGTACCTTTTTCCAGGTGCTGCTGGAACAGGAGCGCAAGCCCCTTGATCCCATGGAGCTGGTCTATCCCAAGGAGATTCCCATGTTCGAAAAGTATGACGAATACCTGCCGGATATCCTTATCAAAAAGGGATTTGCCTGCGGCGTGCTGGGCATCGACGAAATGCGGGAGCGCATCCGCAGCTGGGAAAAGTATACATAATCGCCGATGATGCAGTGTATCCGGTAAAGTTTTCAAAAAATACACATTCCCACTGCATTCCTATGCTATAATTTTCTTCATAGAAACAAAACAGAACCGCTACAATAGGAGGAATCCATATGGCAAAAAAGAAATCCAAACCGACAGCAGACGCTGCTCCGAAAAAAAAGCCCAAGCCGGCGAAACAACCGTCCCGTGCCGGCGCAGTGTTCGGCTCGATCCTGCTGTTTCTGCTGACACTGCTTTTCAGCATTGCCCTGCTGTGCAGCAGCATCCTGCACAGCCTTTTGCCCCAGCACGCCCTTTCCGGCTCCATTTCCCAGATGGACCTGTCCCAGGTACAGCTGAAAGACAACGGCAAAACCGAACAGCTGGGAAAATGTCTCTATGACTGGTACTTCTGGGATGCCCCGAATCTGACGGAAGAATACGCCGATGTGCTGGTACAGCAGCCGGAGTTCAACGCCCTTTTCTGCAACTATCTGGATGACCTCAGCGATTATCTGACCGGCGACAGTTCCGAACTGCCGAAAGCGAGCGTGGAGGATATCGCCGATCTGATGCAGAACGACCTGGGCAGCACCATGCGGAAAGAGACCGGCGTTGTTTTTGCTGAGGCAGACCGCCAGTCTCTGGAATGGACTATGGGCGATGATATAAACGCCTGGAACGATACCCTGGACAGCGCCGTTGGAAGCGGTTTCAAGCAGTTCGCCGCACGGATGCTGTGCGGAATGTCCGGCATCATCACCTTTGGCGTTCTAACCATTGGCTGCTTTGTCCTGTGGCTGATCCTTGCAGTGAAAAAGCACTGGCGCAAGGGCAGGATGCTTGCCGGCTACGGCTGGGCTGCGGCGATTCCCGGACTGCTGGTACTGGCAGGCTGCGGCGTGACCCTGCTTTTGGTTGAGGCGTTCCATGTGCCGGATGCCCTGCTCTTCACGAAAAAGGGACTCCCGACGCTGGTACAGCCCACAGTTCTGGCAACACTGATCCCCGCCGGATACGGCGTGATCTTTGCGCTCATCGGCATTTTCACCAACGCCGCCGTCAAGAAAAAGCAAAAGAAAGCGGCACTGCAAAAGAGCGCCGACAAGCCGGCTGCGCCTGTGGAAACACCGGCAGCGGAACAGCCGGAATTCCACTACACAGAAATGACCGGCGACAGCAAGAAAGACAACACAGATGCCTCTGCAACTGCAAAGTTCTGTCCGCACTGCGGCGCACCCAATGCGCTGAACAGCCAGTTCTGCGGTTCCTGCGGTCAGAAAATGAAGTAAACCGGAATCTTCAAAAACGAATCCATACAAAAACGCCATGGCAGCAATACCATGGCGTTTTCTTGTACAATTAAATTTTCTTTAGCCCTCTTCTGCCTCTACCAGAACTTCATTTTTCGTCTGACAGTAGCTGTCCAGATATGCCAGCATTCCAAAGGCAATCATCGTCAGAACTGCACCATGAAGGTACAGTATTCCTGCCATCCAACCGCTGGGCAGCACCCGGAGCGCCTGCGTCAGCAGTGCCGCCAATGCCGACAGGAAAAAGACAACGGCATAGAACAGACAAAGGAGTTTCGCTGCCTGTTGAAAACGGGACGGCACATAGACATATTCTCCGTCGGGCAGTTTCGGATCACCAGCCATCAGAAACGCCCACGGCTCACCGTTCAGTTTCCACGCAAATACAGCATCTGTGATTCCCAGAAGAAGAAAGCAGCCAAATGCGATCCATCCACTCACGTTTCAGCACCTCCTGTGCAGTACGGTCTCTGTCAGTCCACCTTGACCGGCTGGATGTCCCAGATGTTTTCCGCATAGTCCGCAATGGTACGGTCAGAGCTGAACTTTCCGGCATTGCAGATGTTCAGCCACTGTTTCTTGGCGAATGCCATGCGGTCGGTGTAGTCGACGTTGCAGCGCAGCTTGGCTGCCACATAGGATTCCAGATCGCCCAGCAGGTAGTAGTTATCCGGTGCGTGCCAGCTTGCGCCGTCCAGGAGCGAGTAATACAGCTCCCGGAAATCGCCGCTGCCGCCGTCACAGCAGGTGCCGTCGATCAGCGTCTCTACCACACGGCGGATCTTTGCATTCTCAGAGAACAGCTTGCGGCTGTCATAGGTCGGCATGATCTTTTCCAGTTCTTCTACCTTTGCGCCGAAGATATAGTTGTTTTCTTCGCCAGCCTCTTCCACGATCTCAATGTTTGCGCCGTCATAAGTACCCAGGGTAACTGCACCGTTGAGCATCAGCTTCATGTTGCCGGTGCCGGATGCCTCTGTGCCGGCAGTGGAGATCTGCTCGGAAACATCAGCCGCAGCCACCAGTTTTTCTGCATAGGAAACATTATAGTTGGAGACAAATACCACCTTGATCTTCTGTGAAACTACCGGGTCTGCCTCTACCAGCTTTGCCACCTCGTGGATAAACTTGATGATTGCCTTGGCACGGCGATAGCCCGGCGCAGACTTTGCACCGAACAGGAAGGTCACCGGTGTGATATCCGCAATGCTGCCGTCCTTGAGTCCGAAGTACAGGTACAGGATGGAGAATGCGTTCAGCAGCTGGCGCTTGTACTCATGCAGGCGCTTGATCTGAATGTCGAAGATGGAATTCGGGTCGATCTGTACGCCCTCTTTTTCTGCGATATATGCGGCAAGCTGTTCCTTTTTGGTCTGCTTGATTGCCAGGAAACGCTCCAGCACAGCGGTGTCATCGGCATAGCGCTCCAGCTTTTTCAGCTCGTCCAGACGAATCTTCCAGTCGTCAGAGCCCAGCAGCTCGGTGAGCAGTCCGGACAGTTCCGGGTTGCACAGTGCCAGCCAGCGGCGCTGGGTGATGCCGTTGGTCTTGTTCTGGAAACGCTCCGGATAAACCTGGTACCAGTCTTTCAGCACGGAGTCTTTCAGAATCTCGGTGTGGATCGCCGCAACGCCGTTGGTGTGCGCAGACGCATACACAGCGATATGTGCCATATGCACCATGCCGTTCTGCACCAGTTTCATGCGGTTTGCCTGCGCCTTGTCCACGCCCTTCTGGTACATCTCGGTCATAAACTGCTCTTCGATGCGCAGAATGATATCATAGACTGCCGGCAGCAGCTGCTGCACCAGATTGCAGTCCCACTTTTCCAGTGCCTCCGGCATAACGGTGTGGTTGGTGTAGTGGAAGATCTTTCTTGCCATGCCGAATGCCTGGTCGAAGGTATAGCCGTTTTCCGGCAGCATCAGCTGGCGCACCAGTTCCGGCACGGAGATGACCGGATGGGTGTCGTTCAGCTGGATGGCAAGCTTGTCTGCCAGGTTGTCCAGCGTGCCGTAAACTGCCTTGTGCTTTTTCAGAATGTCCTGGAGCGATGCGGCGCAGAAGAAATACTGCTGTTTCAGACGAAGCTCTTTACCTGCGTAATGCTCATCTGCCGGATAGAGGACCTCAACGATGTTCTTTGCCAGATTTTCCAGAGTTGCCTTTCTGCGTTCCCGGTAATTCTCAGTATCCACCTTTACACGGATATAATCC
>ENA-OVGH01000551-OVGH01000551.1-human-gut-metagenome-genome-assembly--contig:-NODE-551-length-33674-cov-4.525209_pt1 | contig 33674 bp, 48 predicted proteins | sample MGYA00237770_ERZ505419 | MGnify/ENA primary metagenome ERZ505419 (study PRJEB26158, sample SAMN06016353) | human gut metagenome | biome: human gut; feature: ankylosing spondylitis patient; material...
AATTAAAATTAAACGCTGAAGATAATTTAGCATACGCTGCCTAATGGCAGCAGTCTGACCTAGGGCACTCACACTTTAGGATCCAGGCTTCGACTCTGTGAGAAACGACGCAGGCTAAGCTTTGCACCTGTGGGCGTATCATGAAGCTACTAAAACCGCAAGGATGTTTGTTTTCGTGTGGCGGAGGGAATGTCAAAGAATAAACTACACTCGTAGAAGGACAGGGAATTGGTTTTTGGACACGGGTTCGACTCCCGTCTAGTCCACTATTTAAGAAAATCCAGTGTTTATGCGGATTCGGAAGAAAACGTTGAGAACACTGGATTTTTTGTGACTTTTTATATTTCCAAATGAGAAACAAGAAGTCTTATTTTGAAAGTAAAAAAACAAAGTGGATGACATGAAAGATGACACGAATCAAAGAAGATGGTTTTCAAAATATCCGTTTGCCTGATCGGAATATTTTTTTGAAAAATCCGATCTGGTACCGCGGTATACCTGATTCAGAACAGTGTTGGTTTTCCAACCTCCACGCTCCATGATGTATGCTTCTGGCACACCCATTGCGTGCATGATTGTGGCTGCATAGTGACGCAGATCATGGAAACGAAAATGTGGCAATCCAAGTTTTTTTATCGTGCGTCCGAAATCATGCGTAATCATATCCGGGTTAAGATTGCAGATTTTACCGGAAACAGGAAGTTCTTTAATGACTTTATCTGGATATTCAACATAACGATCAGATGTACTATTTTTGGCAACTGATTTTAGTACCCATTTATAATTTTGATTCTTTACCATTGTTTGATGAACATGCACTGTATTTCCTTGTATGTCATCTGCATATAATCCACACACTTCTGATCTTCGTAATGTTCCAATAGATGCAAGAAGAATTGCAACGTATAGATCATAGTTTGCTGTTTTGGTATAGGAAAGCAATGATTGCAGTTCTTCGTCCTTTGGAATATAGTATTGTAAGATTTCTTTTTGGGGCATAGTAACACGAAATGATGCATCCGGTATTTGCAGGCGTATGACCGCACAGAGTAGGCTGTATGCGTTTCGAACGGTCTTGGGCGAATGTTTCCCCGCAAATTCATTTATAAAGCCAACAACTGTGTTCTGGTCAATTTCTGATACATCCATATCTTTGATTGGATCGTAATATTTTTCCATCTGCCGGTAACCGCGCAGGGTGGACGGAGAGAGCACATTGGATTTGGATTCTATGTATCTGGCAAGGGCATCTTTGAATGTGATTCTGTCCGGTGTGGCGCGTTCTTCGGCATAATTCAGTGCCAGCCGTTCTGCTTCACGCTTGGTTGCTGCTGTAAATGATTTGTAGTGTTTCTTTCCGTTTTCATCTTCACCCAGAAAGAGCCGTGCCCTCCAAGATCCGGATGGTAATTTCCTTGCATTCATGTGTCATTCCTCCTAAAAATAGGCGCAAAAATAGCGCGGTAGTTGATTTATCGCGCTCCGAATGATACAATATGCTTGTTCAGGGCGTGTATCTTCGGAGCACGTTTGCCGCTCTGGTGTTTCAGCATCGGGGCGGTTTTTATTTAATTTACTTTCCAAGTATTTCCACAGTTTTGGCAAATTGCAACAGTGTGGTTGATGGTTTTATCGGCATGTACGTTAATTCCGCCAAGGCTATGGCGTTTAAAGAATAAATTCCACCACCAACCGATCAAAATGAAATATAAAGGTTTCCACCACCAACCGATAATAATCCAGTAAAGGCAACTATGGCCTTTGGAAGTCTGAATGGTTACTTTGTTTGTGCCTGCTCCGATGCTTCCGGTTTGTTCCCTTTGAAATGTAATGTTGTTGCTACTACATTTGGGGCAAGTTGCTTGTGCCATAATAAATTCCTCCTTATATGTGATTAATCATATTTTGCAATTTATCTCTATCCCATAGTTTTACTCCCAATGCTTTTGCTTCCTCCTGTGCCTGCTGCGTAAAATATTGATTTGTGAGTACAACAGCAATATCTTTATGATATAAACTCTTTCCGGTATGTGCCTGTTGCACAGCAGCATTTCCAATATTGGAAGAGTAGCATTTACACTGGATTGCGTAAGTTATATCGTCTTTTTCAGCGAGGATGTCAATGCCGTGATCCCCACTTCCTTGTGTTACTTCAACATTTGTAAAACCATTGTTTTCTAATACCCCAGCACAATAATGTTCAAATTCTAACCCGCTCATAGTGTCAAAATTTTTATAACCATTTTTGCTTTCGGGAGAGTATATATCATCAAGAGTATTTTCTTCCCCTGTCAAAATTGCTCCATCTAACATCCTTTGCAAAGTCTGGAAATCGACAAGCACAGTTCTTGGTGTTGTCCCAACCTCTGGCCCGACAATTCCAGCAGCTTCCAACTGATTCATTATTGTCATTGCGCGATTGAAACCAATTTTTAATTGCCTTTGTAACGTTCCAATAGTTGCCTTCTTATTATTTACTACAATATCCGCAGCTTCTATGAAAAAAGGATCTGCATCCGGCATATATATCGGTGTAGCCTTGGAACGTTTGTTGAATTTTTCTATTGCTGCAGGTTTAGATGCAATAACCTTATGTAAATCATCGGAAGGCTTACTGTCAAATGGAACAAAATCTTCATAGCTTGTTAATTCTGTTAGTGCATCGACCATTTTATCATATGTGGCATAGAATTCATTTTCGTTCAATGTTGTATTGACTATTTCGGCAAGATGATTGCATTTTTCGAGTAATAAAGAAGCCTCTTTTATATTTTCATATTCGCTTTTAAATCGATGTTTAATTTTTTTAAAAATCATATCGCATAAATTCCTTGTCAAAAAGGTTCGCTTTTAAAGTTCATAATTTTTTTATCATATCCCGCAATTCTTGCAATCTGATCTGCCGATATGCCTGGATTTTCTAAAATCAATTCGTCTGGTATAAGTAGCTCAGCGGCGAATGTATTTGCTTCAATTTCCATCTTGGATGTGAGCAGTAAAGTTTTGTTTCTTATAAAGTAACAATTCTCTTTCCTGTGCATAATCGAGTGTGCAAGCTCATGAGCCATTACGAGCCGCATTTCATTTTCTTCCAGATCTTCGTTCAGAAATACGCATTTATGGTTTTTTAGAAACATATAACATCCAGCGCGACTGCCAAGCTCTCCAACCTGAACTTCTACATTCAAGTATCTGGCAAGATCATATGGATTTCTGGTATTAAATTTTCTTACATAATAATTGACTAACTGTTTTATGTCTTTTCTCAATTATGTAACACCTACTTTTTGTTTTTGTTAGGATTATATTTTTCTTTATTGATCGGTTTTAATTTGCGCATCATCAATTCTATTTGTCCGAGCAGCAACTCGGCATCATCTTTTGGTATCGGTTCTCCGTCATAGGATAGTGGACCAGCAGATTCATCTAATAATTTGTTGCGCATATTTTCCATGTCTTTGGCAATATCTCTTTCATCCGATGCAGTAATGGCATAAGGATCATCTATTTGTGTTCCCCCTGTCATTAGATAGTCCATTGTTACATTGAAGTATTCGCATATTGCCTTTGCCGTTTTTGCAGAGCATTCAGAACCTTTATTTTTCCATGTACTTATTGTAGATGAATTAATTCCAGTATCTTTGCAAAAACGATACGGTGTTATGCCTTTTTCCTTGCATAGCTTTTCAAATATTTCATACATAATTTTCCCTCTTTCTAAAATATCTCGGGAAAACGAAATAAAACTATTGACAAGTTCGGTATAACGAGATATAGTATAGACATACCTCGGTAATACGAACTGATTCGTTGACCAGACGAGATAATTCGGTTTAGTGATTTAATTCGTTTTGACAAACTTAATATATCACTAAACCGAGGTATACACAAGTATAAAATCCATACAAAAAGGAGGGATATTTTTGTCGAAAATGTACACTTGTGACGAAGTTGCAGAGAGATACAAGGTAAAAGTCATTACGGTATGGGATTGGATTCGCCAGAAGAAACTCAATGCAATCAAGCTCGGCAGAGAATACAGAATTTCTGAGGATGACTTGGCAATGTTTGAGAATGAGCGAAAAACAATTCGTACCTAAGAGCAGGGTATAGCATTGTGCGTCCAATAAAAAGGACAACAGAAAGGAGCGTGAGTATGTCATTAGAAAGTAACATAGCAGGATTTATTAAGAAAAGAGGAGTTAACTTATCTGCTATGGCAAGAGATACTGGAATTGCGTATATGTCGCTTTATGACAGCCTTTTTAATGACAGACGGAAAAGACCGTTGAAGGCGAGCGAGTTTCTAGTAATATGCGAATTCCTTGGTGCTTCACCTGCAGATTTTGTGGAAAAGAAAGAACCAATAAAAAATAGTCCCAAGTGCGGGAACACTTAGGACTATCAAGGCTACAGAAGAGCATATGCAGGAGTTCCAGCAGAAGGGAGAGTGAACGTGGAAGAGATATTTACTACTGAGCAATATGTAAACTCTTCTCAAGTGAAAGTGTCTTTCGGAGTGTCATGTGACGATTGGTGCTTAATTCAACAGTCAGAGACTTGGAAGAGACTTCAAAGTTTCCTTGAGGAAACAAAAAGTAAACATAACCAGATGTCCCTGAGAGAGAAGGTAAGTTTATTGGGAGGGAAGCTGAATGAATAGCTTCTTGGTAAGTTTGCCCATTATTCAGAGTTCGGCTAACAGTTTTTACGATCTCTGGGGTATGGACACAGCTGTACAAAACGCAATCGTTCCATACGCAGATGTCTGTTATAGAAATTGGTAGCCTTGAGTGATTTGTAAATGACATGTAAACAATGAGTGCATCATTGGAAGGGCAATATTCAACAATGTTGCAATCAATGCTTATGCGGTGCCAGTAAAAAGTCATGATGACTGAATAGGCAGTTCCTAGTGAACCAATTAGGGCAAGAACAAAAGTAAATATATTCATAGAATTTTTCTCCTTTGCTTTTTATAGAGCATACCACAAATGGAGAAAAAGCAACAGAAAGGAGCGTGAGAAAATGCCAAAAACGAATCTTGCGCAGAGCACCACAAAGAAGAAAATGGCATATGTTCGTGGAATGATGGCGGGCGGACAGGCGCAACAAAGTAAAGATCCGGCAGACCTTGCACCGAAGTATGGTGTCACGGAGAAAACAATCCAAAACTGGATCAGAAAGCCGGAAAGAATGAATGTCGAGAACTTTTTCCGTCTGGCTGATGATCTTGGATTGAAGATCACAGTTGAGTTTCGGAACATCCCGGAATAGGAGCAGGACATGAAAGAAAGAACATTTAAAATCGGAATTGTAGTTATGGCGCTTGGCGCAATGGCTATGAACTCGAAAGGAGTTGGCTGGATAATTGCCGCAGGAATGGTAATTGCTGGCGCGGTGATCGCACATGTGGCATACACACTCGAGAGAGTGGAAAAAGAGCGGAAAGAAACAGAGCGCCGTATACAGCGGTTTCGAAAATCTGCGTGAAAGGAGAAAAATGCACATTAGTGGAATAAGACCTGTAAAACCGGACAAGCAGATTCTTAATCCAACGTACCCGCGTAGGGATAAGAAAAATGAAGGGAATTTTAAGGATTTGCTGGATCTGGAAATAAAAAAGATGGAATCATCCAACCGTGCTAAGTGAAATGATTCCATACATTGGGGGTCGTTTCCGTAGGGAAACAACAAGAAACATTAAAAAATGCCTTTTCCTTATTTTACAGGAAAAATATCAAATGTGCAACAATAATATGCCTGATAATTATGATTTTTTTAAACAGCACGAAGCAGAGCAGGAAAGCAAATTGGAAGAACGCCCGCTCTGTGATTGCTGCGAAGAACCAATACAAGATGATTTTTATTATGACATCGGCGGTGAGATTTACTGTGAAAATTGTATGGTGTCTTGCTTCCGGAAAACCTTTGAATGAATGGAGGACAAAATGAAAGATATTAACTTAGTTGTTGAGCAAAATTTGGGAAATATCGGTACAAATTTTGAGGAAATCAAGGCAGAACTGAAAGCTGGGCTTGAAGAATATAAAAACATGGTATTCACAGAAGATACAAAGGCAGAAGCCAAAAAGACGGTTGCAAGCCTTAGAAAACTGAAGAAGTCGGTAAATGATAAGAAACTGGAAGTCAAGAAGTCTTTTATGGCGCCATATACCAGTTTTGAAGCACAGGTGAAAGAGCTGGATAAATTGATTGATGAGCCAATTGCTTTTATAAATGAACAGGTGGAAGAGTTTGAGCACAAACGTGTGAAAGCCAAAAGAGCACTGATCAGTGAGATTTATACCGGAATCGTAAAAGAACATGGCGTGGCGGATGAATATCTGCCATTGGAGCGTATCTATGACAGCAGATGGGAAAATGCCACAACCTCACAGAAAGCTATTACAGAAGCTATTACAGCGCGTGTGGAACATGTGGAAAAAGATCTTGGCACTATCCGGCTGATGAATTCTGAATTTGAGGATAAAGGCTTGGCGAAGTACAAGGAAACGCTGGAATTATCAGATGCCATTGAAACCATGAACCAATATCAGAAGCAGAAAGAAGAGATTATTCGCAGAGAAAAAGAACGTGAGGAACGTATTAAGACAGAAAATGCGACTGCAACAGTGGAAGCGGTTCCGAATCCAGTAGATGAACTCAAAGCTTCAACAGAAGAATTCGTTGAACCGAAATCGGTTACGGACACTGTGAAATATGAAGTGATTGCTGACCCATTCCAGATCGCACAACTTGAATCTGCTATGCGTGAGTATGGCATTAAATTCCGGAGGGTATAAAAATGGCAGAAGCGGCAAGAAAGAAAATTAACATTTACGAAGCCATTTCTCGATGTATGGAAGAGATCGGGGCAGTCGGCAAGGATGCAGTGAATAAGCAGCAGGGATTTAAGTACAGAGGAATTGATGCGGTTATGAACGCAATCAATCCGGCACTGGTAAAGAACCATGTGTTTATTGTGCCGGAAGTGCTGGAACAGCAGAGACAGGAGAGAACTACAAGCAAAGGTTCGGTGCTGATCTATTCTATTTGCCGGATCAAGTACACATTTTATGCCGAGGACGGTTCCTGTATCGAAGCAGTAACCGTTGGTGAGGGAATGGATTCCGGAGACAAGGCAACCAATAAGGCTATGGCTATTGCATTTAAGTATGCGTGCTTCCAAGTGTTTTGTATTCCGACAGAAGAAATGAAGGATCCGGATGAAGAAACACAGGACCCGGTGAAACCACAGTTCAATCCGGCAACACCAGAACAGTTGAGAAAACTGAATGAATTTATTATGGCTTATGCCGGAATGTGCAAAGATACCAAAGAATCCGATGTTACCGACTTATTAAAGAAAAAATACCACTATAACGGTACAAGTGATATTTCTTCCGAGTTGGCAGACAAGCTGATTGCACAGGTAGAGATGTGGTACAAGAAAAAAGAAAGAAGCTGATGCCTAATGGAAACTACAGGTAAACTGACCGGAGCCAGCCGGACATTTGATGGAAATAGCATCATCCTAACTTTCGAGGTTGATGCTTCAGCATCCGGACAGATTGAAAGCATGAAAAAAGATGATCTGCTTCGGATAAAGGCGGTTAAGTACCGTCAGAAGCGGAGCCTTGATGCTAATGCTTATGCATGGGTGCTTATGACCAAGATTGCCAATCATCCGGATATCGCATCGAGCAAAGAAGAGGTATATGAGGATATGCTGCAGAAATACGGAACCTTTTATGAGGACGAGGGCGGATATATCACTATTACAGTCAAAAAGACGGTAGATATGACAAAGGTGTCTGGCCATTGGAAACATATTAAAGATAACGGTAATTTTGCAGCCTATCTGATGATCAAAGGTTCCAGCGAATACAACACCGCAGAAATGGCACATTTTATTGACCGGATCGTGGAAGAAGCACAGGAGCTTGGAATTGAGACAGCTACACCGGATGAATTGGAACGCATGAAGCAGGAATGGGGTGCAGCATGAAAAGGCTCTGGAGCGTATTTACAGATGATATGGACCACTGCTATTTTACTGGAACAGCTCCGGTGGAGAGACACCATATCTGGGGCGGTTCCAACCGGAAGAATAGCGAGAAGTATGGTTTTGTGATCCCACTCCGGCCGGATCTGCATCCGAATGGAGCACAGGCAGGGAAGAACGCTGCGGAAATAGACTTGAAACTTAAGCAAATGGCGCAGAAATATTTCGAAGAACACTGCGGAACCAGAGAGGACTTCCGGAGAATCTTCGGAAAATCGGTATTGTGAGGTGATTGAGTGATACAAATTAAAAATATTCCCTACGGGCATGAGAACGCTGTACAGCGTCCATCCAACCCGATAGAGGATCGGAGATTGAGAAGCAAAATCGAAAAGGCAAATCGGGATGCTGATTGCATTATAAATGTTGGGAATGGTTATTATAGACCAGTTCCGGGCAATCTCACAGACGAAGCAGAGCTTAAAGAATATCTTGCCAAGGAGTTATCCAGAGCGAGAAAAATATTATCTAAACGGCTGGCAATGCGCCAGACGTTTGAAAGGTGGCGAGAAATTGGAATACTTACTGGTAATACCCGGGAGACTGGATAATCTGAATGATTACATATCCGCAGAACGCACAAACCGGTACAAGGGAGCAAAGATGAAATCCAAGAATGAAGCAATTGTGAACTGTGCCATTTTGCAATGCATGAGGGGCGTGAGGATAGAAAAACCGGTGCACATGAAATACCGATGGTACGAGAAGAATAAGCGCCGCGATAAGGACAATATTTCTTCTTACGGGCGTAAGGTGATACAAGATTCTCTGGTATATTCCCACGTGCTTAAAAATGATGGATGGAAAGAAATAACAGGATTCTCGGATGAATTTTTTGTAGATGCTGATAATCCCCGAATTGAAGTGCTGATTCGGGAGGTGGAGTGATTGGATGGCAACTACATAAAGCTGAGCCGCGGGCTACTGGAATGGGAATGGTACACAGATATCAATACAACCCGGCTGTTTATCCATATGCTTCTGAAAGCCAACTGGAAGGATGGAAATTTCAAAGGGACAACGGTTCCACGTGGATCGTTTGTCTCATCCATCGGGAAGCTGTCGGGCGAAACAGGGCTTACGGAGCGCGAAATCCGCACCGCAATTTCACATCTGAAAAAGACAGGCGAAGTGACAAGCAAAACGACAAACAAATTTACTGTATTTACAGTGGTTAAGTACGATTTGTACCAGACAACCGACAAGCAAAATGACAGGCAACCGACAGGCAACCGACATTCTAACGACATTCAACCGACAACAATAGAAGAAAAGAAAGAAGGGAAGAAGGAAAGAAACACACCCCCTATATCCCCCGTGGAACGGTTTGCAGATTTTGCCGCAGCCTATCCGAAAACCTGCACTGGTTATCTGGCAGAGATGGAATACTGCAATGCGGTTGATGCCGGAGTGTCGGAAGCTGGCCTGATTGCAGCGGCAGAGAATTATGCTATTGCCTGCCAGCGGAAAAAGACACCAGCCCGGTACATCAAGAACCCGGAGAACTTTTTGAAAGAAAACCTGTTTATGCAATACCTGGAAGGAGTGGATGATGGACCAGCAGATGAAAAACATGATCAACGGAATACTGGAGCGCGTGAGAAGTCGCTCAACGAATTGCTCGCAGAACGCGGAATCTCCGGAGAGTTCGAAGGATTCTGATGTTTGCCCGGTCTGCCACGGCAGCGAGTGGATTTTAACGGAAAAGAACGGCATTGAAACAGCAACACCGTGCAAGTGCCGGGAGCGTGCGATTATGTCGCGTCGGCTGCGCTTTGCAGATATCCCGGAAGCGTTCCGGGGAATGGATTTGAAAACCTTCCGGGTGGATGTGTACCGGCAGCCGGACAGCAAAAAGAAAGTGGCGGATGCCTGCCGGATAGTAAAAGCCTATCTCAGTGATTTTGAACACCAGAGGGAGCAGGGCATGGGTTTGTTTATCTGGTCCCGGACGAAAGGGAGCGGGAAAACCCGGATTGCCGCCGGAATCGCCAACGGGCTGATGAAAAATTATGCGGTCAAGTTCGCGGTGTCCTTAACAATCCTGCAGGAGATTAAAAATACATGGCGGCGGGATGCGGAATACAGTGAGAGCCGGTTACTGGGTGCGCTTAGTACGGCGGATGTGCTGATTATCGATGATTTCGGAGTAGAAGCACCGGCTGCATGGATCAACGACAAGCTGTACCAGATCATCAATGAGCGTTATATAAATCGGAAAGTGACGATTTTCACAAGTAATGAATCTCTGGAAACGCTGCAGTATGATGACCGCATCACGAACCGGATCAAGGAGCGAACCTACCAGATCGCATTCCCGGAAGAAAGCGTGCGGGATCATATCGCAGAGCTGCATCAGGAGGACATGATCCGGAAGCTGATGGACGGTTGAAACACCAGCGAAAGCAAAAGAAACCATTGCAAGTGCGGAATTATAGTTATCACAAAAGCCATGTTCTTAACTTGCCGACACCGGGGCGGCAATCGCCCCATTACCAAAAGAGGTGAGAGAAATACATAGAACCAGCAAAGAAAAACGCCTTTTGCGCGAAAACATAAAACTGATCGGAGAGATCAACAGTTTTGAGGATTCAAAACAAGAACATATGAATCCAGAAGCCTACAAGAAATTTAAGCGGCCAGCCACGTATTATGGCAGCGGAAGAATCTGTGATTATGGCAGCAAGGACAAACCTTGTGATCCGGGATGCAGATTCTGGAATACCTGCATAAAAGGGCGACACAGAGAGGAGAAGTAATGCACAGAGTAAATCAGAGAGAGCGGTTGATCCCGATGAACATATACCGGAAAGAGATTGCAAGGGCGCGTCTGGGGGATAATATTGCGAACCATATGGGATTTATATTTGCCCTTGCACTGTATGACAAATTTGATCTGACATTTAAGCAGATCACGAACTATTACACCAAAACAGTAAACAAGCGCGTTGCATGGCAGGACGATGATAACGAAGATGTTACAAGCGAAAGCATGATGGAGTATTGCCGGAAACGGAAAATTGATGTGATCGGCTGGGTAAAGTCGATACCGATGTCGCAGAAACTGTACATGGCAGATATCCAGAAAGGGCACGCAGTGCTTGGAGCAGACCGCAATATCGAAAGTGCACTGGCATCCACAATGTACCTGACAATTCCTACACTGAAAGAATCATACAGGTTCTCGAATGCCAAGATCGAGGAATTTATGAAGTGGGTTGCCTATTACATTGATTCCTACTGGCGAAAACAGCCGAAGAGCAAGGATCACTATCTGACGGACGAGATCATCCGGAATCAGTTCATTGAGGATGAGCATTGGGACATTGTTACTGGAAAGGCGGTGTAAGCAATGTATACGAACGTAATTAAAAGTCTTTGTTCGCTTCCAGCTACAGACGGAAATTTTACATCAGTGCTGAAAACAGCAACATCGAATCAAATTCGTTTAGCAATCGAGACGATGGAGCACAACGGTGGCAAGAATAAAGGCAGAATTAAAGCCTGTGAAAGAGAACTGGAAAACAGAAGACTTACGAAAAAAGATAAGCATGGAAAGTATGTCTCTAAGGAGCATTTAAGCATTCTTTGTAATACATTTTCATCGGAACATAGGCTTAAAGCCATTATGAACAAGCTTGGGGAATACGAAGATGCTGAACGGCAGGGGTTGCTTTTACATTTACCATGCAAGGAAGTGAACAGAATGGATAACAAGTGGATTCCGGTGAGTGAAAGGCTGCCGGAAGAATCATTTGGATGCTTGGTAACGGTTATGGACTATGAACCGTATATGCAAACTGATTTTGAGAATATACTTCCGTATTTTGTTGGATATGACGGTCACAGTTGGAATGATTCAGACGGAGAAGAAATTCCATTTGAAGTCATTGCCTGGATGCCGTTGCCGAAACCGTACCGGGAAAGCGAGGGATAATGATGGCAAAAAGAAATGTATTACATATCAGTAAGCTGGAAGATTTGAAAAAATGGTTGGTCGGGGATGGATGGGAACTGCTTTCGCTGTCAAACAATCCATACGAGGTATTAAGAGCCAGTAAAGCCGGAAAGCAAAATCCACTGATTATCTATTTGGGAAAAAGCAGTGAGCATCTATCTTTTGCAGAAAGAAATATGCCCGTGATCGGAGCATTTCTTAGAGATAAGAAAAAACCACAGACCAATGCAGACAGAATCCGTAACATGACGGATGAGGAATTAGCAAGTTTTCTTAAAGAAGTAAAAGAAGATTATCAGTGGGCGAATCCTGATTATCCAGATTGCGAGGATTGCGGAGAATGGTTGAATTGGCTTCAATCAGAAGCAGAAATGGAGAAAAACGATGGAAGATAGATACTTATTCCGTGGCAAGCGGATCGACAATGGTGAATGGGTGGAAGGATATCTGTCATACCCATTTTGCACGAAAAAGGGCAACGAAAGTTATTATTTCTACGCAAAGGATAGTTTGGGTTTCTTCTGTCGTTGTGTTGTAGATGCATCTACCATCTGCCGCTGCACAGGTTTGAAAGACAAGAACGGCAAGCTGATTTGGGAGAATGATATTTTGATGTGTCATGGAAACTCAGAAGACCTTGTGAAAGCAGTTTTTGGAGAATTTAATGTAATCAACGCAGAAACACTGGAAGTTATTGATCGTGTTATTGGTTGGCATTATGAGGTTGTTCCAACAGATGCGCTAAGCAAGTGTGAGCCGTTCTGCTTTCCAATGCCACTTACAGAGGAATATGTAAAGACATGCGAAATGAAAGTTGTTGACAATCCGGAACTGTTGGAGGTGCAACCATGACGGTTGATGAAGCAAAAATATTTATTCAAAATGCTATGGAACAATCAAGAAATGCATTGGCAGAGTTGCTGTTAATAATGCCAAAGGTATTTGCGGCTAAAAGAAAGAGCCTTGGTGAGTATTACAGCAATTTAGAGAATTGCAAAAAGGAAATTCAGGCATGTGAAATAGCTGTAAAGGCACTGGAAGAGGTACAGCAGTACCGTGCAATCGGCACACCGGAAGAATGCTTGCGAAATAAGGATTTCTTGGATTTTCTTTCGGACAAAATGAACCCGAATGATTTTGAAACATACTTGCACTTATACAATGCGTTGGAAGAAAAGGGGTGTGAAGAATGACTGAACTTGAATGGAAAGAAGTTGAACCAGAGCAGGAAGACTGGAAGAAACAAATTGATGTAGTTGCCTATTATGGAGATCTCGTCATAGGAAGCATTGTATATTGCGGAGAAGAAATAGGATGGCAGTCTGTCATTGATGGGCACATGGATTTTTTACAGGCAGAATCTCTGGAAGATGCGAAAGAAGAAATAATTGATGTGTTAGATAATCATTTCACAGACCAAATCAATTATTACAAAGAATTGCAGGAAAGCCTTGGCGAATTAAGAGGTAATGAAGATGTCTAAAGCAGTTTTGATTATGGATATGCCGGAGTGTTGCGCAGATTGCCAGCTGGCCGATGATGATCCAAGTGGATTGTATTGCATGTTTGCTGATGATTATTATGATGGATCAGACAGTTCGGATGATAGAGCGAGTTTTTGCCCGCTTCGGAAATTGCCAGAGTATAGGCGCACGATCGGTAAAGAAAGTGAGCAGAATAGGATACTGACGAATACAGGTTGGAATGCATGCCTGGATAAAATTTTAAAATAAGTCGAAAGGAGTAAGAGGTTTGCTGGCCAGCGTAAAAGAGCTCTTTACTCCAAAAACAAATGGAATCAGTACAAGATAGGATGAAGCGACTTGGAGCTTATGAGAAGATTGCTTCATTCATGCAAAAAGAAAAGCAGGACTATAGTTTTAAAAGAAAATACGCACAGATCAGAGCGGAAGAGTTCAGATCAGAATGTGATCGCAGAGGATTGAACTGCCACGTATCCGTTGGAGGCCTGGATAGTATCATTTTATACATATTTCTCCATGAGGTCTGCAGGATTGATGTTCCGGGAGTATCCGCATCAACTTTGGAAGATCGAAGCATCCAGAGGGTGCATAAAGCAATCGGAATTATAAATGTGCCGCCGCTCATGCGGGATGATGGAACCAGATGGACGAAACCGAAGGTTATACAGGAATTCGGCTTTCCGGTCATATCCAAGGAGATCGCAGGGAAAATCGAATTGCTGCAGAATCCAACCGAGAAGAATAAGACAGTCAGACATGCGATCATAACGGGAGAGACCGGGGAATACGGCGGCTGGCAGAAGAATTCGAAGATGCAGCTTAATCAGCGGTGGTTAAAGCTGTTCGGTGGATACGAAAATGAAACCGAAGGATGTGACTTTCAAAAGCCGGATTTTCTGGTATCAGCGAAATGTTGCTATTACCTTAAGGAAAAGAATTGTGATGACTGGGGAAAAGAGCATAACAGTGTGCCGTATTTGGGACTGATGGCATCCGAGGGTGGAAGACGTGCCAAGAGCCTGCGGATGAATGGCTGCAATTACTTCGGGGCATCCACAATCAGATCAGCGCCGTTTGCAATCTTCCACCGGCAGGATATTCTTACACTTGCCTTGGAGATGGATGATCTCTGGAAGAACGGATTAAAAGAGAAGTATCGTGCTGCTGGAATCAAGGATGGGATAATAACAGAAGATTTTCAGATGCCGGAATCTTTGATACCGGAGATTTACGGTACGATTGAGAAAAAGCCAGATGGGACGCTTTACACAACTAAGGCTCAGCGTACCGGATGTAGTATGTGCGGCTTCGGAATCCACATGGAGAAACGACCGCATCGGTTTGATCTGCTGTATGAGAGCAACCCGAAAGAGTGGGATTATCTGATGTTCCACATGTGCAAGGATAAGGAAGGGAACGACTATGGATGGGCGAAGGTTCTGGACTACATTGGAGTTGGCTGGGACCCGACAACGATCGGTGGTAATTGTAAGGGGCAGATGAGTTTAGAAGATTTTATAAAATAGCGGGTTTGAGGGGACTTGAACCCCTCGACGCCCAAACTTATACTTGTCCTTTGCTCCTGTCTCATTGGTTCCTGATGCAAAACCCGCGCTCGTCTGCACCCGCCGAGACGTTTTGTAAATATGAATATATTGTCATGAGCGTACCTCCTGAAAGAATGAATCTAAAGTTACAGTTATCTTTTAGTTTGCATGACCACATGACGGAGCAACAGGATAAAATTGCTACAAGCATAAAGGATATTGGCATAATACAAGTTTATTATAGTTTGATCTAAAAGAAAAAACAAGAAAGGAGCAGAACCTCCGGCCGGGGTAACGATATATCGGGTTCCTTTTGAAAAATGACGAATAGTGAATTAAAAGAATATTTGAACAAATTTCCGGATGATGCACCAGTAAGTATCGTATGTGCAAATCCAAAAAAGAGAAAGGTATACGAGCCAAAAACAGTCATAATAATGACAGATGAAGAATTTACTTATCCGGCATTTGTAATTGAAATTAAAAATGAGAGAAATATGGCGGACGAAGAAAGAGCAATGTGCGAAGAATGTGAGCGAGATGCAGATGATCTGGAAGGACAGATGCAGATCGAGGACTTCCTGGAGGTGATGCCATGATTAACGGAGATTTAATTATTGATTGCTTTGCTGGTGGTGGCGGTGCAAGCGTAGGGATTGAGATGGCACTTGGACGCCCGGTTGACATTGCAATTAATCACGATCCACAGGCAATTCGAATCCACAAAATCAATCATCCGAGTACTTTACATTTGACAGAAGATATTTTCAAAGTAGATTTGCAGAAATATGTCGGAAATCAGCACGTAGCATTGATGTGGGCTTCTCCAGACTGTACAAGCCATTCAAAAGCCATAGTAAGGCGAAAGGCGGGCAGCCCAGAAAGAGAGGGCTGAGGATACTTCCGTGGGCGGTATACAAACATGCAAAAACAATTTTGCCGGATGTGATCATTATGGAGAATGTGGAAGAAATCCAACAGTGGGGACCGTTGGATCAGAATGGGCATCCGATACCAGAGCGCAAGGGAGAAGATTATAAGAAATTTATATCTGCAATGCAATCCCTTGGGTACGCATTTGAAAGCAGAGAGCTCATAGCTGCAGATTACGGTGCGCCTACAACACGCAAAAGATGGTATGCGATATTTCGGAGAGACGGTAAGGCGATCGTTTGGCCAGAGCCTACGCATAGTAAGGCTGGAATTGATTTACCACGATGGAAACAGTGTGGAGATTATATTGATTGGTCAGATTTAGGAAAATCAATTTTTGATCGAAAAAAGCCGCTTGCTGATGCGACAATGGCGCGAATCGCAAACGGTATACAAAGATATATCATTGATGATCAGCATCCGTACACTGTGAACGATAAACGAGCCATAGCTTTTTTAATTCAGTATCATAGCGAAACGAAGAAAGGTGATGCGAGAGGCCAGACGTTGTGTGAACCAATTAAGACCATTGATACAAGCAATCGATACGGACTTGTTACTGCTTTTATTACAAAATTCTATAAGACGGGGATCGGGCAGAGATGCGGTGAGCCGATACATACGATTACCACATCACCAGGACATTTCGGACTGGTATCCGCTTTCCTGATTAAATATTACGGAACTGGTTGCGGTCAGTCAGTGACAAGTCCACTTGCAACAATTACAACAAAGGATCGGTTCGGACTTGTGAATGTGATAATTGAAATTGACGGTGATGAATGGATAATAGCAGATATATTTCTGCGAATGCTGAATGCTACCGAATTAAAGCTTATGCAAGGGTTTCCACCGGATTACATCTTAGAACGTGATATAAGCGGCAAGGCAATTCCTGTAAAGGAAAGGGTTGCGAAGATTGGCAATAGTGTTGTGCCGATAATGGCAGAGGCGTTAGTGGCTACAAATTGTCCATATCTTATTGTTGGAGAGCGGATACCGAATATGATGATATCGACAGAACAGACAGGACAGCTCCGGTTTGCATAGGGGGTTAAATATGCCGAAACCGTTAAAAGATTATACTGGCCGGTGCGGTTCGTGCAGTCACTTTTCTTTCTATGTTATAGACGGCGTACTACGATACAGAGGGAATTGTGACTGCGCAAATACTGGATATTATATGCACAACAACCGCCGGGGATGTAGGTACAAGGCGCAACATTCCTCATACCGGCAAGCAAGTCAGAAAGCATGTAAGAAATATTTAAGCATGAACGTGGCAGAGGATGCAAGGAAAGGAAGTGATTGCAGGTGTTAGTGCCAGCAGTTTTGTATAAAGAACAGATTACAAAAGAATTTCAAAAATTGTATTATACAGAAGATATGCTATTTGAAACAGGTTGCCTAGAGCAGTGGCGCCCGGAAATTGAAGATATTCCAAGTGCAGGACGATTTGATTATGCGATTGTAAGTGGAAATAAACTGATAGGGTTCCTTTCTTATCAAGTTGATTATTACTGTTCCTCTGCATACAATTTTGGCCTTATGTCTTTTGACCGGGGAAATCCAATTATCGGCAAAGATGTATTTGAAAAATTGGAAGAACTTGTATCCACATTACATAGAGTGGAATGGCGTATGATCGGCGGAAATCCGGCGGAAAGAGGATATGATGCTTTCTGCGAAAGACACAATGGGAATAAACATATTTTTAAGGATTCCATCAGAGACGCTAAAGGCAATTATCGGAATGATATTGTGTATGAAATTGTGAACCCATAAGATTCAAGAAAAAAATAAGAGCCGGACACTGCAATGCCCGGCTCCAGAGTGCTAAGACTCTCAACCTATTGTCATTATAGCACTCGCACGCACCGTAGTAAAGACTAATTGGAGGGCTATTATGACAAAGGGAGAATTTACAAACAACTTAATATACGACATGGCCGGCTATTTGGATGCAGAAGGGACAGAAAGATTAAAAATGGCCCTTGCGTATCGCATGAAAGGTTTTCATTTGGTGCCGGATGAAACGCTGCCAACCACGGACGTAAGGGATAATGAATGGATTCTCGGCAGATATCACGTTGATCTGATCGCAGTCGGCAGGAAAGAGAAAACGATTGAAATGTACCTGTATATGCTTAAAAAGTTTTTTGAAGAAACAGGGGTACACTACGCCACTATGACCGGCCAAGATGTAATGGACTACATAGCAATCCGGCAGTATCGGGATAAGATTTCTAAGTCCTATGCCGGAAATATTCAAAAATGTCTGTCTGCTTTCGTTAAGTGGGCGTACAGGAAACGCCACATTGACAAGGACATCTACTGGGACATCGACAAGATCAAGATTCCGCAGAAGCGCAAGAAACGGCTGTCCGATTATGAGGTGTCGAAGTGTAAGAACGTCTTAAAGACCTTGCGAGAAAAAGCACTTCTGGAGCTTATGCTTAGTGCCGGCCCGCGTGTGGGAGAAATCTGCAACTTAAAAATTGAAAATCTGGATTTTGAGAGTGGGGAGATTAACATTTACGGAGAAAAGTCTAGCAAGTGGCGTGTGTGCTTTATGACGCCCGATTGTAGAGTTGCACTCGAGCAGTATATAAACGACAGAGAGGAAGGTTATGTATTTTTAAATAGCCGGAATGTGGAAACGGGAAAGCCATTATGCAAAGCTACGATAGAGGAAATTGCAAAAGAGATAGCAGCGCGTGCTGGATGCCGGAACGTGGCTACGGTGCACGTATACCGGAAAACATTTGCAAGCCGGGAATATCAACGGACGAAAGATATCCTGTACGTGTCTCACAGGCTTGGTCATGCAAACACAGCAGTTACGGAAAAATATTACATCTGTGACGACATTTTAGCAGATCGTAAGATGGCAAACGTTGCTTAGTTATGTAAAGGGGGAATGTTTAGTGGACGAAAAAGAAATATACGAGATCTGCCAGAGTGTAGATGCATTTATCGCGGACTATCTGGAAGAATCCATTGTTAAGGGTACAAGCTACGATCTTATGGAAGCACACCACGGCATTCTTCCAATATCTCGAAATTGTTTCTACCGCCGCCGCAGGATCGTACAGCGGATCATTAAGCAGAGGTTAGGGCGGATCGAAGAGGAGCAGAACGGACAAATGAAGATGGTGTGGTAAAATTGAAATGGATGTGGTTGAAAGATTATATGCTTGTGATTATAATGGAATTACAAGTAAAAATTGGGGAGATGGTGGGAATATGAAGGATGAATTTAAAAAGATAATAGATCAAGATATCGCAATTGGAAAAGAAATTATAGAGAAACATGATGTTCGTGCAGGAAAAGAAATTCATCGAAGATTAAAATCAAAGTACAATGCTATAATATCAGGTTTTGATGGCGGATTGCATGATTTATTCTATGATGATACTGGAGAAAAGTGTTTGGAGAACATCAAAACTATGATCGAGAAGTTGGAACTCTTTAAAGCTATGGAATATGTAAACATATATAGTCAGGATGCGTCTGGAATTACAATTAATAATAATAACACAAATTCTAATTCGGTAGAGATGAATATGTCTTTTGAGATGGCAAGAGAAACGGTTGAAAATATGACGGCATTACCGGATTTTGAGGTAGAGGAGATATTATTGAAGATACAAGAATTAGAAAATATAGTGAAGTCAGATGAAAGAAAAACTAAGAAATGGGAAAACGCAAAGTCGATTATTAAATGGATTGCAGATAAAGGAATTGACGTTGGAAAGGTGCTTCTCCCATTAGTACTACAAATTCAATGAGATTAATAGAGAGGATAGTGCCTCTCTTTTTTCATGCCCTAAAATGGTACAAATTCTCTGAAATACTGTTTTATAATTATGGTATGAGGTTAGAAATGTACCATTTGGCAGAGAAGAGGTGAGATAGTGGAGAATTATGAGAGAGCAGAACAGGACTACATGGGCGGTATGAAGTACAAAGATATAGCAGAGAAGTACGGAACCACTATCAACACTGTTAAAAGCTGGAAGAAACGGTATGGGTGGAACAGAGAAGAGGGTGCACACAAAAGTAAAAAGGTGTGCACACAAAAAGGTAAGGGTGCACACAAGATGGCAGCACCTATAGATGATGGCACGAAAGAAACATTACAGAATTATGGACTTACACCGGAACAACAGATGTTCTGCATATATTACAGTAGGACGTTCAATGCAACCCAAAGCTATTTGAATGCTTATGGGTGTAGTTACGAGACTGCAATGGTTGAGGGAAGTAAAAGTCTAAGAAAGCCAAAGGTTCGAGCAGAAATAGAGCGATTGAAAGAGATCAAGCGTCAACAGATAGTTGCTGGAACTGATGATATTGTGGAACTACAGATGCGTATTGCTTTTGCAGATATTGGCAACTATATGTCGTTTGGGCAGAAAGAGATTGAGGATCCAGAGACGGGGATTGAGTATATGGTCAGTACAGTTGACCTGAAAGAATCGAAAGATACAGATACACAACTGCTCCAAGAGGTTAAACGTGGGAAAGATGGCGTATCTGTAAAATTAAAGGATGCGCAGAAAGCCATAGACTGGCTGACAAAATTCTTTGAAATGAATCCATCTGATAAGCACCGGAAAGAATTTGACCAGCGTAAACTTGAACTTGAATTGATTAAATTGGAGATGCAGACCAAGGATGCTACAGAGGATGCACCGGAGCAGGACAACTTCTTGGATGCTCTGAACGACACAGCAAAGAAAGCGTGGTCGGATGATTGATTGGACAGATTTTGACCGGCGGGGGCGTAAACTAAAAGAAAATGTAATGAAGAATGCTATCCGGATGAAGCAGAAGTATAAGCAGAACGGATTTACGTTTAAGCCATTTTCAAAGAAACAAAAGCAAGTTCTTACTTGGTGGTGTGAAGATTCACCGGTTAAAGATAAGGATGGAATCATAGCAGATGGTGCAATCCGAAGCGGTAAGACATTGTGCATGTCGTTAAGTTTTGTTCTGTGGGCGATGAGTACATTTAATATGCAGAATCTCGGCATGGCAGGAAAGACAATCGGATCATTCCGGCGAAATGTGCTGTTCTGGTTGAAGCTGATGCTCCGGAGTCGTGGTTATAAGGTAGCAGATCATAGATCTGACAATATGGTGGAGATCAGCAAAGGCGATACGGTCAACTTCTTTTATATCTTCGGCGGTAAGGATGAGCGGTCACAGGATCTGATTCAGGGTATCACGCTTGCTGGTATGTTTTTCGATGAAGTGGCGTTGATGCCGGAATCATTTGTAAACCAGGCAACTGGACGATGCTCTGTGGATGGTTCCAAGTTCTGGTTTAACTGCAACCCGGATAGCCCTAGCCATTGGTTCAAAATTAATTGGATAGATAAGGCCGATGAAAAGAAACTGATTTATCTTCATTTTACAATGGATGATAATTTATCCCTGTCGGAGAGGATCAAGGAAAGATATAGGGCAATGTATAGCGGCGTGTTCTATGATCGCTTCATCCTTGGCTTATGGGTGATTGCAGAAGGATTGGTCTATGGTATGTTCGACAAGGAAAGGAACATCTTTCATGGAGAGTATGCGTATAGCTCACAGTCGTCTTATTACCTATCCATCGATTACGGAACTATGAACCCATTCGCGGTAGGCCTGATGGAACTGCAGAATAGCGGAAGGGTGCGGATGCTCCGGGAAGGTCATTACTCAGGTAGAGAAACCGGAGTGACCATAGATAATGAAGCATATTACAAGATGATCCAGGAGGTGGCGGGGGATTTCCCAATCACATCCATTGTCATTGATCCGTCAGCTGCAGCTATGAAAGCGACAATCCGGAAGTATGGAGAGTTTACCTGCACAGACGGCAACAACGATGTGCTGAATGGGATTCAAGAGGTAACGAAGTATCTGAACCTCGGAATGCTGCAGATACATGAGAGTTGCACCGAGACGCAGAAGGAGTTTGGCGCGTATGCATGGGATGATAAGGCAGTAGGGGAGGATCGGGTGATTAAGGAATACGATCACCACATGGATCTCATCAGATATTTTATTTATACAGTAGCGCGCAGATATAACAGAGGACTTATATAAGGCGGTGAAGCATGGAAATTATAGCAGCAATAAAAGGATGGTGGAATAGAATGTTTTTCAAAGCAGATGCAAAGAGGATATTTGATACAGATATTTTATTATCAGATACGATGGATACGGCGATTAGAACGTGGAATCAGATTTATGCAGGGCATCCGGCATGGGTGGACAGGGACAGCCATATAAAGACTATCAACTTTGCCAAGTCGGTGTCATCAGAGACAGCAAGACTTGCATGTCTGGATTTGTCCATTAAGGTTTCAGGATCAGCGAGAGCCGTATATCTACAGTCTGTCATTGACAATATGTTTACCAAAATCCGTGAATATGTAGAAAAAGGATGTGTGAATGGCACGGTTATCCTGAAACCAAACGGGGAGGGGATTGACTGTTTTGATCCGCAGCGTTTCCTTCCAACGGAGATTGATGGGAATGGAAATATCCGGGCGGGCATCTTCTTTGATTTCTATGAGCAGTCCAAGAAATATTATAAACGTCTGGAATACCATCGGTTTAGAAATAATGTATATCTAATCAGTAACAGGTGCTTTGTATCAAACAGTTCTACTTCGCTGGGTGTGGCAATCGATATAGAGAAAACACCGTGGAAAGGATTGATACCAGATGCAGGCGTTGAGAATCTGGATAAGCCATTGTTTTCCGTATTCAAAACGCCAATGGCAAATAATATTGATCCAGATTCGCAGCTTGGCATGAGCATCTTTGCAGAAGCACTGGAAGAATTGAAAGATCTGGACGTTGCATACAGCAGGAATGCAGGGGAAATATTCGACAGTGAGCGCATTGTGCTGGCAGATGATCGCCTGATGTTTCAAGGATCTGTAAAAGATGCAGACGGGAATGTTATCCGCAAGTATCTGAAAAAGCCAAGATATGTGAAGAATGTATTGTCAGAATCTGTGGATAATTTCTATCAGGAAATCAATCCGAACCTAAACACCGACACCAGAATCAAAGGAATCAACAACATTCTGTCTATCCTTGCATACAAGTGCGGTTATTCGAATGGATACTTCTCGTTCGATTCAATGACCGGCATTCAGACCGCAACAGGCGTAGAAGCATCTCAGCAGCGCACAATCCAATTCATTAAGGACGTGAGAGACAAGCTTGAAATCACAATGGATGACTTGATCTATGCGATTGACAAGTATGCAGACCTGTATGATCTTGCTCCCGTTGGCGTGTATGAAGTAGAATATGGGTTCGGCGATATCTGCTACAACTACGAAGAGGATAAGAAAACTTGGTGGGGATATGTTACAGCTGGCAAGGTGCCGGCATGGATGTATTTCGTTAAGTTCGAGAATATGTCCGAGGACGAAGCAAAGGCAATGCAGGCGGAAATGGATGCGGCAGAAGCCGAGAAAATGAATCCTGGATTATATGGCGAGGAATAGGAGGAAAAGCACATGGCAGTATCAACTATGAACATTTTGGTTATTTGTGTAACAATCGTGGCATTGGAGCTGATCAGCAAAGTAAGGAAGTGATCATATGCAGTATAACAGGACTGTAGGATGCGTGGATATCCATATTGATACCAAGCGTATTGATGAGAACTTGAAAAGAGCGCAGGATTTATTGGATGGTCGAGTGCTGAATGATATGAAAGAATATATTCCAATGGATCAGCAGAAAGCATTGAGAAATGCAACTCATATTGTTCAACCTGGGTTAATTGAGTCAGATACACCATATGCTCATTATCAATATACGGGGGAATTGTATTTGACAGAAGATGGACGTTCGTGGGCGCATGCGAAAGAACATAAATATCCTACGGGTATGCCTCTGCATTATCACGCTCCCGGAACATCGGATCATTGGTTTGAACGTGCAAAAGAGACTCATAAGAAAGAATGGATTGATATTGTGAAGAGAGAGGTAGGCAAAGGATAAGTGCTAGAACCGGAATATTTCTATGGAAAATCAGATAAGATGGTTGAAATGTACCAGGAGCTGGAAGATTGGATTTTGCGCGATATAGCAAGCAGGTTATTGAAGAGCGGAGATTTATCTGGAACTGCCGACAGAGAACTATGGAAACTCGAACAAATGGGACTGCACCGGCAAGAGATCATCAAAAGATTGTCGCAACTGACCGGAAAGAGTAGAAATGAGATCAGGCGCTTGTTGCAGGACAGCGCCATGACTTCCTTTTCCAATGATAGCGAAGTGCTTGAAAAGGTGGCGCAGGTTGTTCCGCTTCTACAAAACAATGATGTGATTCAAGCTTTGAATGCAGAATTAACAAAGACAATGGGCGAGTTGGGAAATCTTACAAGAACTACTATGATGCAATCACAGAGAGATTTGCTTAACATGCTGAATGAGGTTGATTTCCGCGTGGCTTCAGGGTTACAGTCCTATAGCAGTGCAGTTTGCGAAGTTCTTGATAGATATGCCGAAAGTGGAGTTATGGTCAATTATCCGACCGGATCACGCAGATCTTTGGAGGCTGCGGTTCGGTGTTGCATTGTCACCTCAATGAATCAGACTGCAGCAGAGGTCACCAATCAATATATTATTCAGCATGGTGTAGAGTATGTGGTTGTATCTCAACACTTAGGCGCAAGATATAATCCCAAGGATCCCACCGGAGTATCGTCGCATGATTGGTGGCAAGGAAAAACATATAAGATACATGGTAGCGAGCCGGGATTTCCAAACCTTTTAGAGAGTACAGGATATAACATCGATTTTGAGTCTAAAAGAGGCGTATGTGTCAATATGCTTGGACTTCATGGGTACAACTGCCGGCATTCTCATGGTCCGTGGTATAAGGAACTAGGAGATCGGGCATTTCCAAAGCTTGATAAGGAAGAGAGCCAAAAGCGGTACGATTTGGAGCAAAAGCAAAGATATTTCGAACGCACTGTTCGAAAGACCAAGAGACTGCTTTTGGTAAAAGAGCAGGAGCTAAAAGCTTTTCCTGATAACCCAGATATTCAAAGTGAGTATGATAAGTTGTCTTACAAGCTTAGAATGCAAAACAGGCAGTATGGAGAGTTTTGCGCGGAGAGCGGATTGCAGATGCAGTATGACCGCGTCAAGGTCGCTGGATTCAAGAGGAAGCAGGCGACAAAGGCGAATGGTAGGGCAACGGCGTATAAAAATGAGCAATATGATTCGTATAAAGCTAATCTTGAAAATAACATGGTCAGCAAATCTGAGTTTACGAAAATCATGTCTGATCAGGCTGAAAAGAAATTGTTTACTCATTACTCGGATGCCATAAAGAGAGGCGATGTGTCACCGCTTGCGGATTATGATTTATATCGAAGAACTGCTATGGAACTACAGGATAAATGTGTTGGACTTGTTACATCGAATGGTGTAAAATTAGAGAAAAGATCGCTTCACAGTATCGATAGGGTTATTGGATCGGTTGAACAACGGAGAAGTGGAATTACGGTGGATGATGTTGTTAAAACACTTACATCTCCAGAAGCAGAGGTTCGCCCTGTAAGGTATTCAAAGACGGCAGCAAGCCAGAAATTTATTTACAGAAATGCGGAAGTGACAATTAATCCTGTTACAAAGACGCTGATTCAAGTAAATCCACATCATAGGGAGAGATGATAGATATGATTATTGCAGAAAAAGATATTCTAGTGTTAGAAAAATATATTCCAGATATACGTGACTTGGCGCAGAGCAAAGAACCTGAGGATATTTTAGAGATGATAGACGAATTGATTGTTGATGATATTGTGGAACATGACGATGAGCCAAGTGATGTCGGAAGAAAATTACAATTGATTTACGACAGAATAGGAAATGGTTTATGATTAATTTATGGAAATATGAATATGCATAATGCATTTGAACTGAGAGTTTGGTACAAATCCAAGTCAGATATGATGTATGATAATAATGCAGATGGATTTCTTCTCATTGGCATCTGCTAAACCTCCTTTTTATTCATAAACTCGTTGAAAGCGTCTTGAAATACAGGCGCTTTTTGCGTGTCTGAAATTGGTACAAATCTTTTATAATCCTGTGTTACAATAGATTTAACAAATAAATAAGCACCGGACGGAGATTAGGAATCCGTTCGCTACCCTACAACAATTATAGGATGACCGATATGGCGCGTCCTGTTTTGGGCGTGCCTTTTTATTTGCTATTTTGCCAGCTATGGAGTAAATAGCAACTCATTCGCGCCGGACTGTCCGGAGTAACAACTTGGAAAGAAAGAGGTAGGAAACATGGTAAAAGTAATCAGTGAATTGGAAAAGATTGGCTTGAAACTGACAGATGAGCAGAAAGAAGCTATCAAGAAGAGCATGGGAGAGGAACTGTATTCCAAGCAGGAACTTGATAAGAAAGTAGGAAAAGTGGAAACCGAACGTGACACCTATAAGGAGCGTGCGGAGACAGCGGAAGAAACCTTAAAAGGATTTGATGGCAAGGACTTTGACACCATTATAAAAGAACGTGATGAGTGGAAACAGAAAGCAGAACTTGCAGAAAAGGATTACAGTGCGAAGTTGGCAGAACGCGAGAAAAGTGATCTGTTGAAAGAAGCCTGTGAAAATATCAAGTTTTCTTCTGAATCTGCAAAGAAAGCGATTATGGCGGACATTGCTGCCAGTGTGTCGGTGAAAGATGGCAAGTTAATTGGATTCAATGATTTACTGGAAGATGCTAAAAAGAAAGATGCAAGTGCCTTTGTAAATGAGGAACAGCAGCATCTTGAACAGAACAAAGCAAAATTTACAACCCAGCAGAAGAACAATACTGGGGAGACATTGACCAAAGACCAGATCATGGCTATGAGAGATCCGGCAGAGCGTCAGAAAGCCATTAGAGAAAATATTGGTCTGTTTCAGAAAGGAGAATGATTATGCCAGCAGAAAATAATTTAATTATGAAAACTGATATGACGGATGCACAGATCAGAGAGCTTGACTTCGTTACCCGTTTCAACTATTCAGTTGCAAAGTTGATTGAAGCACTTGGAATCACAAGAAAGATTCCTAAGGTGGCAGGAACAGTGTTAAAAACCTATAAGGCAACCGGAACACTTGAGGACGGTGCAGTGGGTGAGGGCGAGACCATCCCGTTGTCCAAGTATAAGGTTGTAGCAACTGATTACAAGGAGATTACGCTTAAGAAGTGGAGAAAGGCTACTTCTGCAGAGAATATTACGACCTATGGATTCAACCAGGCGGTCAACATGACCACAGATGAGATGCTTCATGATGTTCAGAGAGGTATCCGCTCGAATTTCTTTAAATTCCTTGCAACAGGAACTGGCAAGACCAAGGGGGCAAACCTCAAGAAGGTACTTGCAAAGAACATGGGCAAGCTTCTTGTATTGTTCGATGCTGATGAGGTTTCGGCCGTACATTTTGTCAATCCAGCGACTGTATACGATTATCTTGGAGATCAGGAGATTACAACACAGAGTGCTTTTGGTATGACATATGTCAAGAATTTCCTTGGATATGGAACTCTGTTCATGAATGCATCTGTTCCAGAAGGAAATGTATTCTCAACCGTTGCCGAAAATGTGGTTCTGTACTACATCGCGGTCAACGGGGCAGATCTTGGAGAAGCATTTAACTTTACATCGGATGATACCGGTTATATCGGAATCCATGAGGTTGCTGATTACGATAATCTCACCTGCAAGGATACGGTTGTATCCGGAATGGAACTTTTTGCAGAGAAGCCTGATGGTGTGATTGTAGGAACTGTAGATCCAGATACAGCGGAGGATCACGATTACACAGAGGCGGAACTCAATGCCTTAACTGTTGAGCAGATTAAGGGGCTTGCAGCTTACAAGGGTTATACGATCACAAAGTCTGCAAAGGCTGAGATTATTGAAGAGTTTTTAACTGCGCAGCAGGCGTAGTAGGAAGGGATTTCTAATGGGATACACCACATTTGAGTTTTACAAAAATTCATATTATGGGGATTCTGTTGAGGAATCCCTTTTCCCAAAGTGGGAAGATAAAGCATCAATGAAGCTGGATCAACTGACTTATGGAAATATCAATGATGATACCCGAACAGAGTTTGACGAGCGCATCCAGAAAGCCACCTGTGCATTGGCAGATCTGCTCTATAAGATCGACTACAAGACGGCTCATGCGAATGATCCACAGGAGGGCAATGTAAAGTCCATGTCTTCGGGCGGTCAGTCGATCAGTTTCGGGACAAATGAAACGCTTGTTGACAAAGTGCTGAATGACAAGGTGGCACAAAACCGGTTGTGTTATGACACGGTATGCGAATACCTGTCCGGTACCGGGTTGCTTTATGCGGGGGTGATGTGATGGGACTTGGTCTGTTTTACAACGATACGGTGACACTGTTTAACTACTTTTGTGATCCGGACACAGAGGAAGAGAAGTGCTATCTGACCTTATTGGAGAATGTGAACCTTGTGGAAACCAAGGGCGCGAATGTAACAAAAAGCGGCATGGATAGCGCGGATGCGGTAAAGCTTTTTGTTGACCTGGGGAAGATACCTAAGCCATACATGGAGCCAAAAGCGTGGGATGCTCTTCCGGACGATGAAAAGCAAAACTATATCACGTTCCACCCGACAGATGATTTTTTCATCAAGGGCGATCATATGGACTTGGAGATTCCTGATTCCGGCATTTACGAATGGGCGCACGACAATCTGGATTCTGTATACAAGGTGACAACAGTTGATAAATATGAGGATGTGATGCCGCATTTTGAGGTTGGAGGTGTGTGATGGGAGAAGTAGAAAAACTTACCATAAAAGACGCGGAAAGTGCGCAGAATGCGGTGCTGGATCTGATTTTGCAGTATCCGGACTTTCCCAAGACGTTTAAGGCAAGCAATAAAAACGTGAAGTGGAACAGTATCAGTGTTGATACTTCCATCGGAATTTACCCACTGTCCGGTGCGCGGTACATAAAGAAATATGTGAGTGGCAGCTATACCGCACAGATGCCATTCCAGATTGTATACCGCAGTTCCCCGACAAGCAACAAAACATCCATTGATGCACAGATGGTTCTGGAGAATTTGAGCAAATGGCTGGAAGATACCGGCATTGAATTTGCTGATCCACACATGACATTACAGGAAATCGCACGTACATCTGTAGTCCTGCCAATTATGCAGGATGAAAAACAGATGGGTTACGGCGTAAATATGCAACTTATATATTTTTACAAAAAATAACAGGAGGAAATACACATGGCATTAGATCGTACCAACATGGTGTCCTTATTGGACATCGGAGCACTTACTGGCTCTACAGAGAAACTTGCCGAGATGGGCGATGGCTATACGGAACTGACAGAGGACTGGGGACCAAACACCGAATCTAAGCAGTACGTAAACATGAAGAATGCGTCCAATACTGTAAAGGGATATGCGTTTTCTATGACACCATCCCGCGAATATCTGTCTGATGATATGCAGACCGCAATTGACACGATGTTCAAGACATTCCCGACGGGAGATAAATGTAATACATATTATTACAGATTTTACAAGACTGACATTAAATCCGGCACAGGTGATTGCATTCGCCTTCCGGTTACAGTTTGCCCATCAAGTACCGGTGGATCAGGTGGAGATACCCTTACATCATCTATCCAGATTAATGGTAATGGAGAAGTGGAACAGGGAACAATCACAATCGGTGCTGGCGGCACATTTACCTGGAAGAAAAAGGAAGATGCTGCGAGTGCAGGATCAAAGGAATAGGTGTTAATCAACAATTAGCATATTCGGGACGCGTACCTCTCTTTCGCGCCCCGGATTAAGAGAGGATGGTAATTTATGGCAGATATTAAAAATATTTCTTTTGATAATGGAATTAAGAAAATCGAAGTGAATGACGTGGACGGGAACCATATCACAACACTTTTGATCAATACGGCGGATGCGGCCACAGTAAAGAGATTTGTGGAGCTGGCCAATAATCTGGAAGATGTAGTCAATTCCGGCGAGGATAAGATTGCAGTCTACAAAGAAAAGTACAAGGAATACGAACATAAAGAGTTTGATGATCTTCCGGACGATGTGAAAACGAATATTATCGTGGATGCTTCCGACATGCACATTGGTATTCTGGAGGGAATGATTCGGGAAATTGATGCACTGTTTGGAAAAGATACCATTAAAAATGTTTTCCATGAGTGCTATGAACTGAATGAGAATTTCGTGCCGGATGAAGATGCTTTGGTAGATTTCGTGAACACTGTAATGCCGGTGATGAATGAATTATTTAAGACGAGAACAGAAGCAATCCACAGGAAGTATTCTCCGAACCGCAAAGCACGGAGAAACAGACACAACAAGAGCAAAAACCAGTTAATTCAGGAACATAAGGACGCAAAGAAGAATGAATAATGTTTTTCTCGATGATCTGCCGGAAGAGTGGAACGGGTACAAAGTGAATACAGATTTTACGATTGGCATCCAGATGTTGCAGGTGAAATATGATCGCGCTCTGACGGATTACGAGAAAAGTGATATGTTCGTGTGGCTCATGTTTGCTGATGAAGATGAGAACGGGGAAGAGCATCTTCGGGATCATCCACAGGGGAAAGATCTTGGCGAATGTGTAGAGTGGTTCCTCTCCGGTTGGTTCCATGACAACCCGGACCCGGACGGGGACAAGACACGCGTGGTTGACTACGATGTTGACCAATGGCGCATCTATGCTGATTTCCGGCAGACCTACGGTATAGATCTTGCCACCACGGATATGCACTGGTGGATGTTCTGCGGATTATTGTGGAATATGCCATACAAACTTTCCAGCTTTTTACAGGTGGTATCGAAGCGGCAGGAGAAGCCCGACAACAATACATCGGCAGAATATCGCAAGGCATTGCGCAAGGCGCAGAAGATCTATGCATTGGAGCAGCCGGAAGAAAAGAGAGAGTACACGGCAGAAGAAAAAGCCAAAATTGACGATTATGATCGCATGATGGCAGAAATTCGTGGCAGAAAGTAGGTGAGCGGATGGCAGATTATGATGGCAGCATAAGAATAAACACACAAATTGATACGAAAAACGCATCCAGCCAGATGCTACGTTTGGAGAACCAAATTTCCAAGGCTGCCAAGAAAGCGGCAGATCTTACCGAAAAAATGCGGCAGATGGAGAATCAGAAAGCTCCTACAGAGGAATTTAAAGCTGTGCAGGAACAAATTGATGATGCACAGAAAAAACTTGATTCCCTAAATGCAAAAATGGAAAAATTTGTGCAAACCGGCGGGAAAACAGATAGTCGTACTTTTAAGGGAATGAAGTATGATGCAGATCAGCTGATTAAGACGATTGAATATGCAAAAGGCGAAATGGCAGATATGCAATCCAGCGGCGGGGCATACATGAACGTTGGAGATGTGCAAGAAACCGATGCATATAAAAAAATGGCATCTGATTTATCGGATGCAAATGCAAAAGTTTCGGAGCTGTCGCGGAAACAAGAAGAACTTGCTTCCAAAGAATCTAAAGTTGGCGCACAAGCGGATAAAAGCAAAGGGAAAACATCGGGCTGGTTAGATTCTTTCAAGTCTAAGGCTAAAGCTACAGGCGAGAAGGTTTCTGGACTGGCATCCCGCTTGAAATCCGCAGGAGCATCTTTTAAAAATTTTATATCTCATGGAAAAAGTGGAAGTGGAATGCTGGGAACATTCGCTTCCAGATTAAGAGGAATCGCTCTTTCCATGTTTGTGTTTAACTGGATCACCAAGGCATGGAATGCAATGCTTTCTGCTATAAAAGACGGGACAGGAAATATTGCAAAATATTCGGGAGATGTAAATGCCAAAATGTCACAGCTAACAAGTGCTGTGGCAACTCTTAAGAATGCATTTGGGGCGTTAGCTGCTCCGATTATCAGTGCTGTTGCCCCAGCACTTACTTCGCTGATAAATATGCTCACCGGAGCATTGAATAAGATAAACCAGTTTATATCTGCACTTACTGGCGGAAAAACATGGATAAAAGCAACGAAACAAGTAAAAAATTATGCCGGCGGATTAAAATCTGCATCTTCTGGCGCGGAAAAAGCGGCGAAATCGGCCAAAAAGTTAAAGGGACAATTACAATCTTTTAACGAATTAAATGTGATTAGTTCGAACGATTCTGGCGGATCTGGTGGTGGATCTGGCGGAGGTGGGGGTGGCGGAGTTGGAGATATGTTCACGACAGAGAACATTGATCCGAAAATTGCCAGCCTTGCAAAGAAGATAAAAGAAATTCTTAAAACCGATGATTGGTCTGAAATCGGAGAAATGCTTGGGAAAAAGCTGAATGATGCGCTGGCCGGAATTCCCTGGAACGGAATAAAAAAGCAGGCACGCCATATAGCAAGTGGCATTGCAACCTTATTAAATGGATTTCTTGATGGAACAAACTGGGAACTTGTTGGAAGCACTATTGCAGAAGGACTCAATACAGCTATTGCGTTTGCACAGACGTTTGTACATAAATTCGATTTTAAACAGTTTGGTAAATCTATAGGGGAAACATTTACAGGAATTTTCCGGACGTTCGATTGGAGCGGTTTAGGAGATACTCTTGGAACTGCAGTTACTGGTCTGTTCGATACGCTTAATGGAATTTTTTATAATACCGATTGGAAAGCACTTGGAAAAGGAATTATTGATGGAATTGGAGCTTTTTTCAAGGCAATAAAGTGGAAGAGTATTGGAAAATCTATAAGCGGAGCACTACATTCTCTCTTAACTTTTTTTACCGGTGCAGTAAAGGAAATAGATTGGAAAAAGACCATTGAATACATTGGAACATCAATCGTAGATTTCTTTAAAGGATTTGACTGGAAGGGGCTTGCTGGTGATATTGGAGAGTTCCTTGGAACAGCTCTTAAATCCGCAATTGATCTCGCAAAAGCTATTGGAGAACTGATTGCGGACGGATTTAATAATGCAAAAGAATATTTCCAAGACAAGATAGAAGAATGCGGAGGTAATATACCCAAAGGAATTTTAAAAGGAATAACAGATGCTCTGAAAAATATTGGAACATGGATTAAGAAAAATATATTTGATCCATTTGTGAAAGGATTTAAAGATGCGTTTGGTATCCATTCTCCGGCAAAAAAGATGAAGCCTATTGGAAAGAATATATTTCTTGGTGTAATTGATGGTTGGAAAGAAAAGATAAAATCATTTAGCTTTTCAAAGTTAGCAAAGGAAGCCCTTAAGTTAATCCAAACGGGATTTAATGGGGCAAAATCCGTAGTAAATGTTGCAATTTCTTTGATAAAAAAAGGCTGGACTACATTAAAAAAATTTGTCGGAGAAATAGGGGCGAAAGCCTTTTCTCTTGCAAAAAAAGGCTGGACTACAGTATCTAAGTTTGTTGGAGAGATCGGCAAAAAAACATTTTCTCTTGCAAAAAAAGGCTGGACTACAGTATCTAAGTTTGTTGGAGAAATTGGTAAAAAAGGCTTTGGGCTGAAAAAGGATGGCTGGACTACCTTAAATAAGTATGTAGGAAAGCTGGATAAAGTAGCCGTGAAATTATATAAGAGCGGTTGGAAATCAATAAACAGCTTTGTGGGAACCACGGTAAAAG
>ENA-OVGH01000580-OVGH01000580.1-human-gut-metagenome-genome-assembly--contig:-NODE-580-length-32234-cov-3.619783_pt1 | contig 32234 bp, 25 predicted proteins | sample MGYA00237770_ERZ505419 | MGnify/ENA primary metagenome ERZ505419 (study PRJEB26158, sample SAMN06016353) | human gut metagenome | biome: human gut; feature: ankylosing spondylitis patient; material...
CCAAAAAAGCGCATTTTTATTCAATCCGCTTTGGAATAGGCGTTTACGCTCTTTCGCGATGCGCCGAAAAAGAAGGGCGTCCTATCAAAATGATAAGACGCCCTTCTCGGAATGAAACGGTGCGTGTCTACTTGACGCCGTAACTTTCCAACTTGCGGTAGAGTGTCGCGATGCCGATGCCCAGCAGGCGGGCGGCTTCGGTTTTGTTGCCCTTGGCGTATTCGAGGACTTTCAGAATATGATGCCGTTCGAGCGCGTCGAGTGCCAGCGAATCGGGAGGTGCGCCGGCGCCGGCGCGGAATTCGGGCGACAGCGTATCGGCGGAGAGCCGTTCGCCGTCGGCCATAATCAGGCTCCGTTCGACGACGTTGCGCAGTTCGCGCACGTTGCCGTGCCATGTATGGCGTTCCAGCGCGGCGATGTATGCGTCGTCGATGGTTTCGATGCGTTTTCCCATCTTGGCGGCGAACTGCCCGACGAAGTAGCGGGCGTATTCCGCGACGTCTTCGCGCCGCTGGCTCAGGGCGGGCAGCTGGATGCGGAAGACCGAGAGCCGGAAATAGAGGTCTTCGCGGAAGTTTCCGGCGGCGATCTCCTTTTCGAGGTCGCGGTTCGTGGCGGCGATGATCCGCAGGTCGACTTTCGTCGGGCGGGTCTCGCCGATCTTGATGAATTCGCCGCTTTCGAGCACGCGGAGCAGTTTGGCCTGCAATTCGACGGGCATCTCCCCGATCTCGTCGAGGAATAGCGTGCCTTTGTCGGCCTCTTCGAAAAGGCCCTTCTTGTCCTTGGCGGCGCCCGTGAAACTGCCGGCCCGGTGGCCGAACAGTTCGCTTTCGAGCAGTTCGCGCGAGAAAGCCGAGCAGTTGATCGCCACGAAAGCCCCCTTCGCCCGGCGGCTGGCGTGGTGGATGGCTTGCGCGAAGACCTCCTTGCCGGTTCCCGTCTCGCCGGTGAGCAGCACCGAAGTGTCGGTGACGGCGACCTTGCGGGCCAGGTCCACGGCCCGGCGCAGGACCTCCGAGTCTCCGACGATCCGGTCGAAGGAGTGCTCTTCGGAGAGCTTGTTCTCGATGCGGGTCAGCCGCCGCTGCATTTCGGCCTTTTCGGCGGCCCGGCTCAGCAGGGGCAGGATCTTGTTGTTGTCGTCGCCTTTGGTGATGTAGTCGAAGGCGCCGTTCTTGATGGCCTGCACGCCGTCGGGGATATTGCCGTAGGCCGTCAGCAGGATCACTTCGGTGGCCGGCGCGGCCTCCTTGATGCGGCCGACCATCTCGACGCCGTTGCCGTCGGGCAGCTTGACGTCGCACAGCACCACGTCGGGGTCGTACCGGCGGAGCGTTTTCATCCCCGAAGCGCAGTCCGGAGCCTCGGCCACCTCGTAACCTTCCAGCCCGATGATCCGCGCCATCAGCCGCCGCAGCTGCTCTTCATCGTCGATGATCAGAATTTTCGCCATGTCGTTCGCTCGTTCCGTTCTTTCGGGCAAAGGTAAGACATTTTCGGCTTGCGCCGCTGCGGTATGACCGGATTTTGTTGTTTTTTGAATAGTCGCCGCCCCCCCCCGATTTCGGGCCGGAATCCCGCAGAACACCGTGCGCGACGCCTACTGTTACCTGTACGACCTCTACCCCACGCTTTGCGGTCTGGCGGGTATCGGGGTCCCGGCCACCGTGAAGGGAATTTCGCTGGAGGAGACCCGGAAAGCTGGACTGGAAGCAGGTGGTGCAGGTGAATCCCTGACGCCCGCAAGCCGCGGAAAATCCGAAAACGGGGAGCCTGGACAAAATGGCTCCCCGTTTCCGTTTTGAAAGCGGCTATATTTTAGTATCTTTGGGGCCGGAACGACAATTTTCAGTCGGAAGGCTCCGCCGAACCGGGTGTATCCGGTTTGACATCCGTCCGGCTCTTTACGATCTTTACTTCTCCCAAACATACGAAAGCCGATGTCAAAAATCTCATCAGCTGCATTTGCAGACACCAAACCGCACTACGACATACTCGACGGATTGCGCGGCGTAGCGGCGATCATGGTCGTCTGGTTCCATCTGTTCGAAGCCTATGCGACCAGCCATCTCGACCAGCGGATCAACCACGGCTATCTGGCCGTCGATTTTTTCTTCATACTTTCGGGTTTCGTCATCGGTTACGCCTACGACGACCGCTGGAAGAAAAAGATGTCGGTAAAGGATTTTCTCAAGCGGCGGTTGATCCGTCTGCATCCGATGGTCGTCATGGGGGCCGTGATCGGGGCCGTCATGTTCTATTTTCAGGGCTGTTCCGTCTGGGATGTCTCGGCGGTGTCCCTATCCATGCTGCTGACGGCCACGCTGCTGAACGCGCTGCTGATTCCGGCGACGCCCGGTTCCGAAATCAGAGGGCTGGGTGAAATGTATCCGCTCAACGGCCCGAGCTGGTCGCTGTTTTTCGAGTATATCGGCAATGTCCTCTACGCTCTCTTCATCCGTAAGCTTCCGACCCGGGCGCTTTCCGTGCTGGTGCTGCTCGCCGGCTGCGGGTTGGCGGCGTTCGCCGTCTGGGGACCCCTCGGCGACATCTGCGTCGGGTTCGCCATGGACGGGGACAACATGCTCGGCGGCTCTCTGCGCCTGCTGTTCGCCTTCTCGGCCGGACTGCTGCTTTCGCGTGTGTTCAAGCCCGTGCGGATTCGGGGCGCGTTCTGGATCTGCGCCCTGGCGATCGTGACGCTACTTTCCGTGCCGCGCATCGGGGGAAGCGAACATTTGTGGATGAACGGGCTGTACGACACCCTGTGCGCCGTAGTCCTCTTTCCGCTGCTCGTCTGTCTCGGGGCTTCGGGAAAGACGACGGACCGAGTGACGACCCGGGTCTGCAAATTTCTGGGGGATATTTCCTACCCGCTGTACATGGTGCACTACCCTTTCATCTACCTCTATTATGCCTGGGTCAAGAACGAAAACCTCACCTTCACGGAGTCCCTGCCCGGCGCCCTGGCGCTCGTCGCGGGTTCTGTGATATTGGCTTATCTCTGTCTGAAACTCTACGACGAGCCTGTGCGCCGGTTCCTGACCGACCGCTTTTTGCGCAGGGAGAAATAGACACTGTTTTTTAAGACCAAAAGAGGTGTGTGCAATGTTGACACACAGCTCTTAATATTTTATCTTTTTCATTTTCGCCAAAATTTACAGTTCCTTCACGATAAATCGGAATGACCGAGCGATTCGGAAATGATGGCAATATTCACTCCCGAACGCTTCAAGACCGTTGCGAACGTGTGCCGAGCGACATAGGTAGTCAGTTCGATTTTCAGCCCCAATAATCGGCTCCACTCGTGCAGGGCCTTGTTCCCGTGTTTCAGCACCTTGCGCACTCGGTCGTAAATCTGTTGCTCGGTCTTGTGTATGCGGCGGTCGAGTATCGGGAAAATATAATCTTCGTCCGCATGGTCGGATTTGGCGTATTTGCCGATAATCGCTTTCGACTGCTCCGAGAGGTGGCAGGTCATCTCCTTGCTGGTTTTGTGGCGGGCATAGTAGATTCTTTCCTCGTCCATGTCGCAGTAACGCAGGGTGGCGATGTCTTTGAAATTGATGCCTGCCGAGAGGTATGAAAACAGGAAAATGTCCCGTGCGAAATCCAGATAGGCCGAACCGTCGGCGAGTATCTCCGCCTGCATCAGCCGTTGCACCTCCTCCTTGCGGATGGCGCGTTTGCGGGTGGCTGTCCACAACCGTCCGATTTTGAATTGCAGGAACGGACTGTGCGGCGTGGTGAAAATCCCCTCGGCAAGAGCCTTGTTATAGACGGCTTTCAGAACGCTGAATTTCGTGGCTATCGAATTGCTCTTGTTCCCCTTTTTCATTAGGAACAGTTCGAAATCACGCAGGTAGCCGACCGTAATTTCGTCGAAACGGATATTGGTCGAGCGGAATTGTTGCAGGAGTGAGAACGTGACCTTGTGTTTCGATGCCGAGCCGATTTTACCGACTGATTCCAATTGTGTAATCGTGCGGCGGAAATATTCGGCTATCGTGCAATAGACCCTCCGCCCGTCGGTTTCCAGCACGTTGTCCAGCGTTACGGGAACCTCCAACGCTTCGAGCCGTTTGATGCGCTTGTCGTATTTCTCGATTTGCTCGTAAATCCGCAGCTGAACGGCGGGATTCTGCGTTTTAAGCGTTTGGGTATCGAAATCCCAATCGTCGGCGGGGATATTGATTCCCGTGCTTACATAGCGGCTGCGACGATTGACGGTAAAACGCAGGTAGATGTTCGTGGTGCGATTTTGATTGATGCGGTCTTTTCTGCAAATGGCATTAATGCTGACACTCATAATGTTGCGGCATTATGCAGACAAGCGCGAACGGTGTTTTACCGCCGTAAAACATGGTTAAACAAATGGTAAAACATTCTTCGGAAAACGGCGCGAAAAAGGCATTATGGAGAGTTTCATTTCGCACCCGCAAAAAGAAAAACGAGCGATAATTCATTGATTATCACTCGTTTGTCGTGAGCGGAAAACGGGACTCGGACCCGCGACCTCAACCTTGGCAAGGTTGCGCTCTACCAACTGAGCTATTTCCGCAAAAGCATGTTTCGTAATTGCGAGTGCAAAGGTAACTAAAAAATTCGAAACTCCAAATTTTTCCAATGTATTCTGCAATTTTTTTTACGATATGCCTGCCGCCGGGAGCTTCTACGGGAGCTTCTATTTGAATATCCGTATGCGCTCTTCCCAGGGCTTGAAACTCTTTTCCTGCGGCTCTCCGCCCGGCGTTCCGAACGGCATCTGGGCGATCAGCCGCCACGCTGCGGGCAGATCCCATTGTTCGCGCACTTCTTTGTCGATGAGCGGGTTGTAATGCTGGAGCGACGCGCCGAACCCGGCGTCTTCGAGCATCGTCCATACCGCCAGCTGGTGCATGGCCGAGGTGTGCTCCGACCAGATCGGGAAATTGTCCGCATAGGTCGGGAACTGTTCCTGCAGTTTCCGCACGACGGTCGTATCCTCGTAGTAGAGCACCGTGCCGTATCCCGATGCGAAACTGCGGTCGATCTTCTGCTCCGTGGCGACGAACGCCTCTGCGGGAACGATGGCTTGCAGGGTCCGTTTCACGATCTCCCAGAACGCTTTGTGCTGTTCGTGCAACAGGAGCACCAGCCGCGTCGACTGCGAGTTGAAGGCCGACGGGATGTGTCGTATCGCAAAATGAATGATTTCCTCGATCTTTGCGTCGTCGATCGGGGATTCGGGGGTCAGTTCATAATAACTGCGCCGGTGTTGCAGCGCGTCTTTCAAATTTCTCTCCATAGTCGTTGGCATGTTATTGTATGCCCTTTCGCAAAAATAGCACAACTTTTGGAAAAATGTGCGGATTACAACGTGAAATAGTATCTTTGTAGCCATGAAAAACATGATCGAAACATTTTCCGCATTGGGCGCGCGCCTGCTCGGTTTCGGCGATGACGATGCGACGCGCGCGGTCATTGACTCCGCCTGCCGTGCCAACGGCTGGTTTACGCCCGCCGACATCCGTCGTGCGGTGCGCGCGATTGCCTGCGACATGCTGCAACGCGAAAAGCTCGAGGCGTGGCTGGCGGACTACCCTGCCCTTCCGGTTGCGGAGCCGCGGCGCGTGCTGGTCGTCATGGCCGGAAATATCCCGCTTGTTGGTTTTTTCGACCTGCTGTGCGTGCTTGTGAGCGGCCACGGTTGTCTCGTGAAGCCCTCCGCCAAGGATTCCGTGCTGATGGAACATGTCGTGGGGCTGCTGCGCGAAATCGACCCTTCCGCGCCGGTCCGCCTGTACGACGGAACGTCGCCCGTCGACGCCGTGATCGCCACCGGCAGCGACAACGCCAACCGCTATTTCCGGGCGCATTACGCCGGCATTCCCTCCCTGCTGCGGGGCAGCCGCCAGTCGGTAGCCGTGCTTTCGGGGCGCGAGACGCCGGAACAGCTTGCCGGACTGGCCGACGACATCTGGGCCTATTCCGGGCTGGGGTGTCGCAGCGTGTCGCTGATTTTCGCGCCGGAAGGATATGAACCTGCGCTTCAAATACCGCCTGTAAACGATAAATATATAAACAATTACAGGCAGCAGCGCGCCTTGCTGGAAATGCAGGGACGGCCGTTTGTCGATCTGGGATGCGCCGTGGCTGTCGAGCAATGCGCCTTTCCGGCGGCGTTGAGCCGGATCGCCTATGCGCATTACGCGACGTTGGACGAAGTGGTCGCATGGCTTGCCGGGCATGACGGTGAACTGCAATGCGTCGTCACCGGGTGTCTCCCCCACAGCCGCCGCGCCGGTTTCGGCTGCGCACAGTCTCCGGCCCTGACCGATTATCCCGACGACCGTGACGTTCTTGCGTGGCTTGCGGCGTTGGATTGACAAAAAGTGTTATATTTGGTGTCGTAACGAAACAATATTCTAAAAATACTACTGCAATGTCGATGGTTTTCCGATTCCGGATGTTGAGCGACGAAAACGACAATTTCGTGCGTGATTATGAGGCGATGTACGACATGACGCTGCTCGATTTCCATGATTTCATCCTTCAGTCGCTTGAGTACGAGCCTTGTATGGCTTCGTTCTTCACGGCCGACGACCGCTGGGAGAAGCAGCGCGAATTTACGAGCGTGGAGATGGACGACGGCTCCGGGGACGCTCCCGCGGCGATGGAGAGCGTAACGCTCGGCCAGGTCATCCACAACCGCCGCGACCGTCTGATCTATCTCTTCGACATGTTCGGCGACCGTGCTTATTTTCTGGAACTTACCGGAACCTTCGAGGCCGAGAAGGGCGCTTCCTATCCGCGTGAAATCTATGCGCAGGCCGCAGCTCCCGACCAGTACGATCCGTCGAAAACGCGCGCGGAGGACGATGACGGGTCGATTTTCGGCGAAGTGATGAGCGAATTCAGCGATTTCGAGGGCGACGATAATTACGACGATGAGTACTAAACGGCTGCTGGTCATCGTCGGGCCGACGGGTTCGGGCAAAACGGATTTGAGCATCCGTCTGGCCGGCCATTACGCCGCTCCGATCCTTTCGACCGATTCCCGGCAGGTTTACCGGGGGATGCCGATCGGCACGGCGCAGCCCACTTTCGATCAGCTTCAAGCGATTGAGCATCATTTTATTGCCTCGCACGATATAAAGGATTACTTGAGTTGCGGGGAATACGAGGTGCAGGCCCTTGCGCGGCTCGAAAAACTTTTTGCCGGCCACGATTACGTCGTTGCCGTCGGCGGCGCGGGGCTGTATGTCCGGGCGTTGTGCGAAGGCATGGACGACCTGCCGCAGGCCGACGAATCGCTGCGCGAGGAGATGGATCGCTGGCTGGCGGAGGAGGGACTCGGAGCGCTTGCCGAGAAGCTCCGGGAGCTGGACCCGGAGTATTACCGGATTGTCGACCTCAACAATCCGGCGCGTGTCGTGCGGGCATTGGAGGTATGCCTTCAAACCGGCATGCCCTACTCCCGGCAGCGTACCGGCATACGGCGAGCGCGTCCGTTCGAAATCGTGAAAATCGGCGTCGACCTGCCGCGCGAGGAGCTTTACGACCGCATCAACCGCCGGGTGGACCGGATGCTTGCCGACGGTCTGGAAGCCGAGGCGCGGGCGCTGTACCCCTACCGGGAACTGAATGCGTTGCAGACGGTCGGCTACCGCGAGTTTTTCGATTACTTCGACGGGCGTATCGGCTATGACGAGGCCGTGGAGCTGATCAAACGCAATTCGCGCCGCTATGCCAAGCGGCAGCTCACCTGGTTCCGCCGCGATCCGGAAATCCGCTGGTTCCGGCCCGACGACGATGCGGCGATGATAAATTACATAGATTTTGGCAAATCGTAAATATTTTCGTACTTTTGCCGGCGTCTTTCGGCGAAAGACTGCGCCCGGATGGTGGAATCGGTAGACACGCCGGACTTAAAATCCTGTGGCCAGTAATGGCCGTGCCGGTTCGACCCCGGCTCCGGGTACAGGAAAAATCGCTTAATTTGTTGGTTATGACAAGTTAAGCGATTTTTTTGATTGTTCCCGCATGTGAAAATATGCTCTTGGGTGGGTTATCTTTTGTGAGATGGCTGGAATATATCCAATGATTCGTCATAGATCGGGCTGTCGATCCCGAGGAATGACAGGACGCTGTGAAAGACATGATACTGCCCGACCTTTTTCTCCGGATCTATTTCCAGCGCTTCATCCGATGTCCACACGATGAACGGAATCTCGATCTGTTCCTTCGGCGCGACAAGTATGGGCACGCCGTGCATATACAGATTCCCCTCGCCGAGGGACTCTCCGTGGTCGGATACGAAGATCACGCAACTGCGCCTTTGGGGAATCCCGCGAAGAATTTCTATTACGGAATGAATGAGATAATCCGTGTAGACGATGGTGTTGTCGTAGGCATTCATCAGCTCCTTCGGATCCGCTTTGGACATCTCCACCGTAGTGCATACGGGACTGAACACCTCGAACTCCGGCGGGTATTTCTTATAGTACGTGGGGCCGTGGCTCGTGCTGGTATGGAGTACGACGAGCATCTTGTCCTTGCTGCCGGAGAGTATCTCTTCGCGGAGGCCTGCGAGCAGAATGCCGTCGTACCTGTCGTCGGCTTCGGGATTCCGCTCCTTGAGCTCTTTCGGCTTGTAGTATTTGTCGATATGTACGGGAGGCTCTCCCCAATTGTTGCTGCGCCATACCACATCCACGCCGCTGCGGTTGAGATAGTTCGGAAGGATTTCGTAAAGTTTGTTGGACGGCTTATGGTCGAGAATGGCCTTCACGCCTGCCGTGGTATAGGTCGCGGCCGCATCTGCAATCAGTGCGGTCACGCTGTCTTTCTCCAGAAGCGGATTGGTCGGCTTGCCGTATCCGTATAAAGAGAAATTCTCCCTTCTGGCGGATTCTCCTATTATCAGCACGCATACATCCTTGCCGTCGGAAACGATCTTCGCGTCGGGCAGGGGAATCTCTTTCCGGTTCTGCTTCTTTACGGAATTATAGTAGCGTACGGAATTGACCGTATACGACCACGGCATGACCAGGCTGCCGAGCTTGGGCGCGTTGCGGTCGATCCACGGCCAGTTCTGCATATTGACCAGCGCGATGGCCAAAGAAACCGCCAATGCGATGCCCGTGCGGGCGAAAAAACGCTTCCAGCTTCCGTAGTCGAACCGCCTTGCAAAAATGTAGATGCATGGAACCACCCCCAGGAAGAGGAGATACCATACGGCAGACCATGAAAAGAATCCGGAAGCCTCCGAATACCGGGTGTTGAATACGTTCCCCATCATCTTGTCCGTGATGAGCACCTGGTATGTGTTTATGAAATAGAGGCTTATGGCATTGCCTATGAATGTGAAGGCAAGGATACACTTTCCGGCGAAGCGTCCGAGAAAGAGCACGAGGTAATAGACGAGAAAATTGAGCGCGAACATCAGCACGCCCAGCCCTCCGGTGATCAATACGCCGTTGAAGCCCCCTTCGATGTTGCCGAGCACCAGCCGGAAGAACGGCCAGTGGAACGCCACGAGCGTAAACAGGCTGAGTACCGAAGATATGCGGGTGAGGTCAGTCTTTTCTTTCAGAAATTTTACCATTTGATAACTGTTTTATAAAATGTAAGGATCACTCCCGCGCATAGGACAAGAAGCGTAAAGTTGAAAAGAATCGTCAACGGGATGTTTACCGTATGCGCCGGAGCCATATAGGGAGTTTGTGCCACGGAAGCGTCGTATCGTGCGAACGGATTGGTGTAGATCACCTCTCCGTCGGGAAAGTAGGCCGTAATACGTGCGTAGGGGTCATTGTCCCTCATGGTATAGCTGGCCGCGGACGAGTTCCGGGCCAGCGACAGAGTGGTGTGATCCTGCCCCGTCACCTTGATACTGTCCGCCTGGCGCGACAAGGCGATGTAGATCGTTTCGCCGTCGAGTCCGATCTTCTCGACCGACGGCAGATTCCTGTTTCTGGCGTATTTCACCTCCCAGTCCCCATGTCCGTAGTCGGGAATGCGCATCGCATAATAGCACCCTCCGAGAAGCGTTTCCTTTATGTCTTCATACCTCGCCGACGGACAATGCAGGAAATTGCACCTCACGGCAATGCGGCTGGGTTTGTCGGGGTAGTGTAGGTCGTCGTTGGCCAGCCCGAAACTGTAATGCCCGGCGCTGAGGGCCCAGTCCCAGTACTCGTTTTCGGTGCTCTTTCCGCTGTCGAGTTCCATGATCCTGTAACCGCCGAGTTTTTGCATGTGGCTTTTCGACGTGCCCGTCGTTCTCAAGGGGTGATTCATCTGGATGAAATCGGACTCCTTTCCGAGCAGGTCTAACTGGAATTGTTTTTGGGAAGCGAAAAGCGGGATCAAATGATCGAAGCGGTTGACTTCGTCGCAACCGAATACCAGCTTATGGTATTTGAATAGGTTGATACCGTGTTCGTAGACATTGACCTGCAACAGGGAATCGTACGGATGTAGGGTCAATTCATTGTGATTCGAGAATGTTACGATGTCATATCCGAATTTCCGGTAGGCTTCATCGGTTTCGGCCGGCCAATATTCGCACTCGTTCAGGATGCCCTTTACGCGCGTATGCGTATGAAAATTGGCTCGTTTCCAGCATATGTCGGATTCCCCCCCCCGGTATGGGTTAAAAATGTCGGGGCCGCTGAAGGGTTTAGCCTCACTGAAATCATATACGGGGCTTACGCTTGTCACAAAGATTGCCAGCAAGGCGATCAGTATGAGCGAGACGATGGTTTTGCCCAATGCGACCGATATTTTTCGCAGCATGTAAATCAAAGTTCGTTCATTTGGATGCAATGCGTTTCCCATAAATTAATGGCTGAAGATAATTGCTGCAAAGTTAACAAAAATGCGGCAAGAGCAAAAGGGAAAATAGATGTGTAGAAACGACTGAATTCGGATTTGGTACATTAAAGTAATATTGGGGATGTTTTTGCGGGTGGAAGCGCAAGCCGGAATGGGATCCTTTCCGGCGCTTTCTGGCTGCGGTTGGTGAAAATAATCCGCGATTTCGGGCGGTTTCTCGGAAAGAAGCGTTATCTTTGCCGCAGGTTTGGTACTCTCCTTCCCGGGCGTGGAAGAAGAGTGAAAAGGGAATCGGGTGCAAATCCCGGACAGTCCCGCTGCTGTGAAACTCCGTGAAGGCTCCGAACATCTCGCCACTGGCCCGCAAGGACCGGGAAGGCTTCGGAACAGGAGCAAGTCAGAAGACCTGCCAGGCCGATTCGACGTCAGGAAGCCCCGGGGGATGGGTATTTGACATCGGGTTATGTAATGCTTATTGTTTTATGTCGGACTTTGCTGCCGGGTGCTGCGCCTTTCGGCAGGCGGGATTTTTCCCGGACGGAAGCCGACCGGATGAGGATTGGATATGGAATTAATCGAACGATTGTTATTTGGCTCCGAGTCGCTTTGGGGCGGAGGTGTGGCCCACTCGGTGCTGATTCTGGCGCTGGTCGTGGCGTTGGGTGTCATGCTGGGCAAACTCAAGGTCGCCGGCGTGTCGCTGGGCGTGACGGGCATTCTGTTCGTCGGCATCGGCTTCAGCTATTTCGGCATGAACGTCGACGAACACCTGATGCACTTTCTCAAGGAGTTCGGACTGATTCTTTTCGTCTATTCGATCGGCCTGCAGGTCGGGCCCGGATTTTTCTCTTCGTTCCGCAAGGGCGGCGTCACGCTCAACAAACTGGCGGTGCTGGTGGTGGCGCTGGGTGTCGCCACGACGGTGGCGCTCTATTACATCACGGGCTTGTCCATGACGACGATGGTCGGCGTGATGTCGGGCGCCGTGACCAACACGCCCGGACTGGGCGCCGCACAGCAGGCTTTCAGCGACATGCACGCCGGAGCCGATGCCCCGGACATCGCCACGGGGTACGCCGTGGCCTACCCGCTGGGCGTCGTGGGAGCCATCCTCACGCTGATCGGGCTTCGCTACCTGCTGCGCATCGACGTGAAACGCGAAGAGGCCGCCGCCGGGCAGGATTCGGACGCGCAGAAAGACCTGACGACCCGGCGTCTTTCCGTCGAGATCGTCAATGCCGCCGTCAACGGCAAGACCGTCGCCGAGATCCGGGACCTTGCGCTGCGGGATTTCGTCATTTCGCGCATCAGCCGCGGCGGCGGAAGCCCCGAACTGGCTGACGCTTCGACGGCGCTTCATTGCGGCGACCGCATCCTGCTGATCGCCGCGCCCCGGGACGTCGAGGCGCTGGTAGCCCTGCTCGGGCGGGAGGTCGACGCCGAGCCGATGGTCCATGACAAGGCGATGATTTCGCGGCGCATTCTGATCACCAAGCCCGAGCTGAACGGCAAGACTCTCTCCGAACTGCGGGTCCGTTCCACGTGCGGCGTCACGATCACGCGCATCAACCGTTCGGGCATCGACCTGGTGGCCTCCGGAAACCTGCAATTGCAGATCGGCGACCGGGTGACGGTCGTGGGGCCCGAATTGTCGGTGGCCCATGCCGAGCGGCTTTTCGGCAACTCGCTCAAGCGGCTCAACCACCCCAACCTGATCCCCATTTTCACCGGCATCGCGCTGGGCGTTCTGCTGGGCAGCATTTCGTTCTGGATTCCGGGCATCCCGCAGCCCGTGAAACTGGGTCTTGCCGGAGGTCCGCTGATCGTGGCCATCCTGATCGGCCGCTACGGGCCGCACTACAAACTGGTCACCTATACGACGATGTCGGCCAACCTGATGCTGCGCGAGGTGGGCATCTCGCTCTTCCTGGCGGGCGTGGGACTGGGCGCGGGCGAGGAGTTCGTGCCGACGCTCGTGGCGGGCGGATATGTCTGGATCGCCTACGGGGCCGTGATCACCGTCGTGCCGCTCCTGCTGGCGGGCATTTTCGGACGCTTCTACTACAAACTCAACTATTATACGCTGATCGGCGTTCTTTCGGGGGCCTCGACCAACCCGCCTGCGCTGGCCTATTCGGCCGAACAGACCTCGTCCGACGCTCCGTCGGTCGGTTACGCGACGGTCTACCCGCTGTCGATGTTTCTGCGGGTGCTGGCGGCACAGCTTTTGATACTGATATTCGGTTAAACCGGAAAAGGAGCGGCAAGGAAACGGACACGTTGCCGCCATAACGGGTCGGACGCGATCAGCAAGCCGGCCGCGCCTTTTTCCAAAGACGAACGCTTATGAACATCGTGCTGTATGGAGTTCCGGCGAAGACCGCCGGCCGGATCGCAGGCCAGTACGGCCTGAAGGAGATCAACTCACCCGACAAGTTCGACGCCTCGGGAACGATGGTGCTCGTTCCGCCGATAAGCACTCCGCGCTACCTGCTGGCGTTCTACAACGCCATGCTGCGCCACGAGGACGATGTCGATGCGGTCATCATCTGCGGCATCGAGTCCTGCGAGGCCGCCTCGACGGTGCAGTACTGCACGCCTCCGGGAAAATTCTTCTCCCTGAACGGCGGGTTGGACGAGGAGGAGCTTCTCTCCGAACTGCGCCTGATCCTCGACTCCCTGTTTGCCGAGGGCAACCAGCTCAACGTCTGACCGCGCGTCAGGCTCCTTGCCGGTGCCGACGGTCGTCAGCACGCGATTATTTCGTATGCGCCCGACCGGACGGCCCGCAGCGGCGCGTGCGCCGAATTCTTGCCGCCGCGTTCCGGTTGAAAACCGCCCTTATCCGTTCCATACGACCGATTCCGCGTCGTGGAAAAATCCGCATACGAGCGTCAGGTACTCGGGCATGCGGCCTCCGCTGCCCCACTTCATCTCGATTCCGAACAGTTCGGAGGCCGTGCGTGCCACGTCGAATCCGCAGGCTTCGAGCGACGGCCGCACCAGTTCCGGATGGCGGCAGGGCCTGCCTTCGGGGCGCGTGCAACTCCCCTCGGGACAGTGAATGCACGTTCCGACGTAGGCGAACGAGCGTCCGCCGTATTGCCGTTCCATCTCCAGCAGCCGACGTTCGAGCCGCTGCCGTTCGGGCAGGATCAGGCGTCCCGCTTCGGAGACCGGGAGTCCCGGCTCCTCGGGCGTGATTCTGGTCGCGACGAGCAGCGCCGTGCCGTAACGCGTGACGTACTCCTCCATATCGAACCCGAACGGCGGGCATCCCCAGCTGCGGCCGTAGTTGCCGCACTCCCGGCAATAGCCGCCCACCCGTTCGGCGTCGCGGAAGCGGGCGACGTATGCTGCGGCGGGCAGTTCCGCCGTGAAATCCCGGGCGGTGTATCGAAACGAATGATCCATGCGGCAAAGTTATGAAAAAAACCGCCGTTCCGGGCGGTTTTCGCACCATTTGCCGTGGGAGCCGGCCGTAAGTCGTTGCATGGCAGACAACGCTAAACTAATCTCTGAATTTCCGGCTCCCACCGGCAAAACGGCGTCGCGTCACGGCTTGCGCCGGAACAGCTTCGTGATGTCCTCCATCGTCCCGTCCGGTTCGATCCGGTAGAGCCGCTGGTTGGTCGTCGGCGCCGTCAGCGGACCCAGCGCCTCGACCCATCCGCCCAGTTTGACGTAGTCGAATGCCGCGGCCTCGAAACCCTCCGGCAGCTCCTCCCGGCCCGAATACCATGCCGTGCGCAGCTCCGGGCAGGTTTTCCGTACGGTCCCTGCCAGCCGGGCGATCTTGTGCGGCCCGGCGTCGCCGCCCATGAATGCGACGCAGGTCACCGAACGTCCGTAACGGGCCAGCAGCCCCAGCAGTTCCGCCTCGTCGAGCACGCGCCCTTCGTCCGCCTGCAAGTGCGGGCTGTGGCATCCCGGGCAGCGGTTGGGACAGCCCGTGATGTTGAGCGCCAGGGTCGTTTCGCCGGGAATCTCGGCGAACACCACGTCGAAATTGTGATACCGCACCATCCTACTCCGCCTTGGCGTAATAGCGCCGCGCGGCCTCCTGCTGGCGAGCCGCCGAGAAGTTCGAAACGCGCTTCATGTAGCCGATCACGCGCGTCAGGTAGTCCACGTCGTCCGAGTGGCATGCGGGGCACTCCTTCAGGTAGCGTTTGTCGATGTGCCCGCACTTGTTGCACATCGTGTTGGGGATGTTGAACGTGAAGTAGTTGCATCCTTCGGCGGCCGCCACGCGCAGCAGGTGGCGGTACTGCTCCTTCGAGAGGTGCTCCTCGAGGTTCATGTGCAGGGCCGAGCCGCCCGTGAGATGCTCGATGTAGCGGCGTCCGTGGAGGCGGAACTTGTCGATGACGTTCAGCGACTCGTCCTCCACGACGTAGAAATAGGAGTTGTAGCAGTCGCGCGGCACGGCATATCCGTCCTCGCGGTCCCACTTGGCGTGCTTCACGCCGACGTTTTCCGCCGGGATCATCTCACAGTTGAACATCACCTCCTTCGAGCGGTATTTCCGGTTGTAACGCTCGATCAGCCCCAATACCCCCTGCACGAAAGCGGCGTAGTCGTCGTTGTCGTCGATGCGGATGCCCAGGAATTCCGCAGCCTCGACCAGTCCGTTGACGCCGACGGTGAGATACTGCCGTGCGAGGTTGATGTACCCCGCGTCGAAGAGCGGCAGCATGCCCTTGGCCTTCAGTTCCTTGAGGTTCTCGTTGTAGGCTATCTGCACCTTGTGCACCAGGTCCACTATCTCCTCCAGATGGGCGAGGTAGTGCATGCCGTTCTTCACGGCGTACTGGATGCAGCGGTTCAGGTTGATCGTCAGCACGCTCTTCGAACCCGTCGAGACGCCTCCGGCGCCCAGCGTGTAGCTGAACCCGTTGTCTTGGATCTCGTTCCGCAGGCGGCAGCACGACGACAGCGAGTCGGCGTTGTCGCTGATGTAGGTGAAGAACGAGTGCCCCGCGGCGTACATTTCGGCCGTGAAGTCGCCCCACTCGCGGTCCATCACGTCGCCGTCGCGGGTCAGCAGCGCCATCGTCTCGACGGGGAAGGTCAGCACGGTTTTCGTGCGTTCGCGGTTGAACCACGTCATAAACCGTTTCTGCAACCACGACAGCGACTCCCAATGGGGTTTCGAGCCGTCCGGGAAGACGAACTCCCCGAAAAGCGACTCGAAATAGTAGCGGTCGTAGTAGGCGACGTTCCAGAACACGGCCTGGAAATTCCGCGCCCCGGTGGGCTGGTTGATCGAGTAGACGATCTGCTCGAAGCAGTCGGTGATCATCTTGTCGATCGTGCGCCGTTTCTTCGAGAGGTCGACCACTTCGTCGGCGCGCGTGTAGTAATCCTCGCCGTACTCCTGTTCGATGAAATAATTCATGTACATCAGGAATTCGGGCGTCGCGCAGGCTCCCGAGAGCATCGACGAGACGATGAAGACCATGTTGACGAACCCGCCGCAGAACGACTTGAGGTTGGTCGGGCGCGTCGAGTTGCCGCCCACCGACAGCGTGCCGCCCAGCAGCCACGGGTACATCGTGATCGAGGCGCAGTAGTTGGCCATCGACGTTTCGTCGTTCTTGTAGATGAAGTGGTCTTTCAGCAGGCGGAGGTATTTGTCCGAGAGTTCCTTGCCGTACATCTCCTTGATGCGGTCGGTCAGCAGCCGACGGTTGAGCCGGATGAAGTTCTGTTTGGGCAGTTCGCCGATCAGCGTGGCGATGTTCTTGTTCTCGACGTTGGCGTTGGCGTCGTATTTCGACCCTGTCGCGGGGTTTTTCGCGTCGCAGTAGTTGATCAGGAATTCGAGTTTCTCGCGGTCTTCGCGGTCCTCGGAGTGCTTCTGGCGGTAGAGCATGTAGCTCTTGGCCACGGCGAAATAACGCTCGGCCATCAGGGCCACCTCCACCTGGTTCTGAATCTCCTCGACCGACATGCCGTCCGAGACGCGGACGCGGCTCAACACCGACGTGAGGTCGTCGTCCGTGGCGTAGCCGCCCACCGAGAGGAACGCCTTGCTGATCGCGCGTTTGATCTTTTCGACCGAGAACGGCGCCCGTTTGCCGTCGCGTTTGACGATGTAAATTTCCGAAATGCCCATATTTATCCCATATTTGTTGTGTGCCTGTGCGGTGCGAAACCCCGTTCTCTTCTGCTGCGGCCGCAGAAAAGGGCGGAATTCCCTCGAAAAACATGTTCGGTATAAAAAGGTCCGGGTATCGCCCTAAATCCCGAAGGCGGCCACCCTTCCCGGCAAGGCAGGTCTTCTGACTCGCCCCTTCCGCACGCCTTCCCGTCCCGGGGGACAGTGGCTAAAGAGTGTGCGGAACGCAACGGGGCTTACAGCTACGGGAATAGTCCCTGATTTTCACAGGAGTTCCCTTTTGATCTCGTGCCGACAGCCGTCGGCGGAGAACCTTGCACGAAAACAAATATAGGGATAGTTCTCCGGAAAGGAAACATGCTTCGGGGCTTTTAATGAACATTTTGTGAACAAATGCGCGCGCCGGCACGCCCCGGGCGGATGGCTCCGTTCCGCCGCGGGCAAAAAAAAGACATCCCCCTGATACGGGGATGTCTTCCACGGGACGTGCCGCTTCCGCTATTTGTCCAGATCGACCAACTCGTACTGCCGGCTGCCGATGCCGATGGCCTCGGCGTGTTCGAGCGTGTGGATGCCGTGGCGCGACTCCATGCGTTCGATCAGATGGACCTTGCCCTCGTCGGGCGAGGCGTACACCAGGTCGACGCACGCCTGGTCCAGCGCCACGGGGTCCAGCGAGGCGAGGATGCCGATGTCGCCCATGCGGGGCGGTTCGGGATGCGCGTCGCAGTCGCAGTCCACCGAGAGGTTGTTCATAACGCTGATGTAGAGAATCCGTTCGCCGCAATGGGCGGCGATCGCTTTGGCCGCTTCGGCCATCGACTCCAGAAAATCGTCCTGCGCGGGCAGGCTGCTCCACAGTTTCTCGGTGTCCTCGGTCTTTCCGGCCGAGTGAATCCACGCTTTTCCGGCCGACGAGGCGATGCCGATGGAGATGTTCTTGATCGCGCCGCCGAATCCGCCCATCGCGTGCCCCTTGAAATGCGAAAGAACCACCACGAAATCGTACTCCGGGAAGTGAGAGCCTACGATGTCGTATTTGAGGTGCCTGCCGCCCTCGACGGGCAGGCGCACTTCGCCCTCGGCGTCCATGATGTCCACCGGAGCGATGGCCGTGAACCCGTGGTCGGCGGCGGCTTTCAGGTGGTCTTCGGTCTTGGCGCGTCCGCCGCCGTAGGCCGTGTTGCACTCGACGATCGTGCCCTTCACCGACTTCACCAGATCGCCGATCAGGGCCGGTTGCAGGAAATTGTTGCCTCCCGGCTCTCCGGTCGAGAGTTTCACGGCGACCTTCTTCCCTTCGGCCTTCCGGCCCAGGGCCTCGTAGACGGCTTTCATTCCCGCGGGCGAGATGTCGCGGGTCATGTAGACTTTGGCGGGAGCCGCCTCCGCCGCCTTTTTGTCGTTGCCCGACGCACAGCCGGAGCCTGCGAAATGCAAAACAAAGGAGATCATACAGATTTTTTTCATCATGGCTATTTGCGTATTACGTACTTTATAAAGAGGTATCCGCCGAACACCTGCAATAACATGCCGGGAATCCCGATCCGGAAGTCCTGCACGGCGGCCGTGAAGCTGCCCGTCAAGGCCCATTCCCCGGCCGATCCGACGATCTGGTAGAACAGCACGACGGCGGCGAGCAGCGCCACCGACACGCGGTTGAAACGCCGGGCCGCATACCCTGCCGCTCCGGCCAGCAGCGCCGATTTCACGAGGATCGCCGGCAGCGCCGTGACGGCGGGCATCCCGAACAGCGCGGCGTTCACGAGCGGCGAAGCGAGGGCTGTCAGCAGTCCCGTGCGCCAGCCGTATTTGTAGGCGCCGACGAGCGTGAAGAAGTAGATCGGCAGCATCGTGGGACCTCCCAGCTGCACGAGGTGGCACAACTGCGGCAGGACGATGTTGCCCGCCGCGAACAGGGCTGCCGCGAGGTATGTACACGTCTCCCGGTAGCCGGTCGAATATGTTGTTACAGAGGATGTTTTCATGGTTATTTCAATTAAAGGTTTAACTTTAGTCCGCCGAAGACCGTCGCCCGGGGCATCGGGTATCCGGCATTGATCTCATAACGTTCGGCCAGCAGGTTTTCGCCCCGGACGAAGATCGTCAGCAAACGGTTTACGCGCAGCGACGCGCGCAGGTTCCAGAGCACGAATCCTGCTTCCCGGACTTCCGGATCGGGAGCCGCCGCCGTGTAAAGCCCTGCGATGTACTGCACGCCCGTCGACACCGACCAGCGGCCTTTCCCGAAATCGCCTCCGGCGTAGAGTTTGTGTTCGGGGGACGCCGGCACGGGATACTCCATCCGGAGCCAGCTGTAATTGGCATTGACGCTCCATCCCCCGCCGATGCGCCATGCGGCGTCGGCCTCTGCGCCCCAGTTTTCGATCCGGGCCTGGTTGAGCAGGATGTTGCGGCCGTCTGCCCTGCCGCGCCGGATGATGTCCTCGCCCTTGATATAAAAGAGGTTGACGCCGTACGACACGCTTCCTCCGGCCAGCCGCTGGGTCCACGAAAGTTCGTAGTTCCACAGCCGTTCGGGCTTCAGATCGGGATTCTTCACCCCGAACATGTAGAGTTCGCGGAGCACTGGGTTGCGGAAGCCCTTGCTCACCATCGCCTTCAGCGCTCCGTCGCGTGCGGCCCGCAGCGAGATGCCCGCCTGCGGAACCCACTCCGTGCCGGTGCGGGTGTGGTGGTCGATACGCACCCCGGCGTCGACGGTGAGGCGTCCCAGCGACTGCCGGAAATCGGCGTATCCGGCGATTTCGTCCTCCGTCTGGTCCACGATCGGCTCCTCGCGGCCGTCTGCCGTGAACCGGTTCCACGCCCGGCCCCCGAAGCGCTGCCAGTCGATGCCCGCCGTCAGGCGGCTGCCGCGCCACAGTCCGGCGCTCTGATACCACGAGACGCCCAGCATCCGGTCCTTCGAGTTGAAACGGTAGTCGCGCGGCTCCTCGCCTGCGCCGTAGCCGTCATTGATCCGGTGACGGCCCCAGTTGTAGAAGAACTTCAACGCGCCCGAAGTCCGGTCGTACGAGTTTTCCAGTGAGACGGATGCCATGCCGCGCGTGATGCGGGAGTCGTTGTCGAAGACGGGCGCGGTGATTTCGCCCGGATTCGAGGCGTTGAAGTGTGTCAGGTTCACATCGGCGTAAGCGTTCCAGCGGCGGCTGATCTCGTAGCCGACCTTGGCATATCCGCCGTACTGCTCGAAACCCATGTCGGCGCGGTGGCCGTCCGTGCGGTTGTACGAGCCGGTCACGACGCTCGTGAAGCGGCCTTTGCGGATGCGGTTGGCTGCTTCGGTCTGCAAGGTGTTCCACGAGCCGTAGCCCACGTTCAGGTCGGTTTTCACGCCTTCCTCGCGCTGCCGGCGGGTGACGATGTTGATCACCCCGCCCATGGCGTTCGAGCCGTAGAGCACCGACGCCGGTCCGCGCACCACCTCGACCCGCTCGGCGAGCATCGACTGGTAGGCGTCGGCGATCGGATGGCCGAACAGCCCCATGTACTGCGGATGCCCGTCGATCAGCACGAGCATCTGGGCCGCCGACCCTCCGCCGATGCCGCGCAGGCTGATGCCTCCGGCCGCGCCGTCCGAGACGCCGTAACCCATCACGCCGCGTCCCGTGACGAACAGCCCCGGAACCTGTTCCGTGAGCAGCGGAAGCACCGATGCCTCCTGCCGGCGGACGATTTCGTCGCGGTCCACGACCGCCACCGACATCGGCAGGTGGCGGATGTCCGAGGCGTAGCGCGCCCCCGTCACCACCACCGAGTCGATCGCGACGTTCTTCGCCGCCTGCCCGGTCTCCTGCGCGGTCTCCTGTGCGCCGTATGCGGCGCCGGCAGCCGTGCAGGCCAGTAAAATCGAAAGAATCTTGTTCATTGTTCCGTATTTGATTTGTTTTTCGGTCTCCCCCGCCGCAGGCTTGCGGACGAAGGCTGTGGACGGTTCTTTCCGCCCTTCGCCGGAATCAGGGCGCGCCCTTGCCGGCCGTCAGAAACCCTTCGATCAGCGGCAGGCACTCCGCGGCGGTCCGCGCCCCGGCGCAGAGCCGCTCCACGGGACAGATGCCGTCTCCGGCGCGGTTGATGATGTGGGGCACGGCGACCGTGTAACTTACCGGAATCCCGGCTCCGTTCAGCAGTTCCAGCGCCGCGTGGCTCACCACGTCGGCGAAGAGTTCCCTCACACGGCCCGCGGCCATCAGCGCCGCAGCGCCCTTTCCGACCACCTTGTCGGCCACGAACGCGCCGTCGAGCAGTTCCGGCTCCTCGTGCAGCAGCCTCCAGAGGTCCCGGACGCCCCGTTCGCGGAATATCCGGATCGTGTCGCCGTTGCGCACGACGCACGAGCATCTCTCGGCGAAGAGCAGGTCTATGGCCTGCCGGTCCTTGTTTGCGTTGTCTGTTCCCATTTTTTCCCGAATTTGCGGTCAATAGCCGAATCGTTCCGCCGCGCGGCGCATCGACGCTACGATCTCCACGCCGAACGGGCAGCGCGTTTCGCATGCGCCGCACCCGATGCACTCCGATGCGTGGTGCGTGAGCGCGGCGTAATGTTCGCGCACGGTTTCCGGGATTTCGCCCTGCGCCACGGCGAGGTTGTGGAATTTATGGACCGTCGCGATGTCTATTCCCGCCGAACAGGGGGCGCAATGGCCGCAGTACATGCAATGCCCTTCCCAGGTAAACCGCTCCATGCCGGCCATTGCGGAGGCATAGTCCCTTTCGGCGGGCGATGCGCCGCACCAGTCGAGTGCGGCCCGGATTTCGTCCTGCGTTCTGCATCCGACCATCACGGAAGCCACGCCCGGCCGCGTCAGGGCGTATTCGATACACTGCACCGGCGTCATGGCCTTCCCGAACGGGGAATTCTCCGCATTCAGCAGGTCGCCGCCGCCGTAGACCTTCATGGCGTCGATGCCCACGCCCGTCCTTTCGCACAGTTCGTAGAGCCGTTCGCGGTCGGGGTCGATGTTGCGCAGCGCGCCGGCGTAACTCTCCTCGGCCCACAGGGCCTCGACGTCGTCGCCGGCCGGTTGCAGGTCGTAGCAGGGGTTTACCGAGAACATCAGCACGTCCACCAGTCCCGTTTCGACGGCCATCCGGGCCACCGCGGGATTGTGGCTGCTGATGCCGATATGGCGGATTCGCCCCTCCTCCCGGAGCCTTTGCGCGATTCGGATGATCTCCCCGCCGAAGACGCGGTGAAAATCCGCCTCGGCGTCGACGTAGTGGATCATGCCGATGTCGAGACAGTCCGTCCGCAGCTGTTGCAGCTGAAGGTCGAACGACGCGAGGGTTTTCTCCGGGTCGCGGGTGCGCAGGTACTGCCCGTTCTCCCAGGTCGTGCAGAGGTGTCCCTGAATGATGAAGTCCCCGCGGCGGCCTTCGAGCGCCGCGCCGATGTTCGTCCGCAGTTCGGGATTCGGCGAGTAGATGTCGATGAAGTTGACGCCGTGCCCGATGGCGAAGTCGAAATCGGCGCACACCTCTTCCGGCGTTTTGTGGATGAAGCCCTCGCAGCCGAGTGCGACGGCGCTCACGCGCAGGCCCGTTCTGCCCAAAATTCTGTATTCCATGATCGTCCTCGATTTTCCGTTTCGCCGGGTTCCGGATTCCGGAACCTTCCGTTCACGATGCAAAGATAGTCCGAAAACAGGATTCCCGAAGTAACCGGATTACGGATGTTTCTACCTGAATTACTGATTCGGCGCTCCGGAAACGAACCGCCCGCCGGTCTCTCGACGGCGGGCGGCTTTGTCTTGCGCGGATGCGTTTATCGGTATATCTCGTTCAGCAGGCGGGCCAGGCGGTGTCCGCCGCGCAGGAACTGCCGTTCGACGACGGGCGTGTACTTGAAGAGGTAGTCGTACGAAATATCGGTCCCTTCGGGGGTGAAGCCGTAAATCTCCTTGCAGATTTCGTGCGTCTCCTTCACCCAGTCGGCCGGCTCTCCGGCGGCGATCTGCGCAGCCTCTTCGTCCGTCAGCCGGTCGATCTGCTGCTGCCACTCGCTGTAACTCCATTTGTGGACCGCCTCGGGAATGTTCGTATCCCAGACCGAATGCAGGTTCGTGTCGCGTCCGAAGAAACGCACGGGCCGCTTGTTGCCGCCCAGGTCGCTCAACCGTCCGAGGTGCATCGGGCAGTGCATGTCCCCGACCAGGTGAATCAGCATCTTGAGCGAGAGCGTCTCCTCCTCGGGTGTGAGGCGTCCCGACTTGAGTTTCTCCGTGAGTCGGGTCACCGCCGTCAGCACGTCGCCCCCGGGATTCCGGGACATGCTCTCCAGCGTCTCGCCTTCGTCGATATTGAGGTAGTGCCAGGTTTTCGAATAGGCGTATTCGGGCCAGTAGCTGGCGAAGTCGAGCCAGTTGGCGATATACACGGGCGAGTAGCCGTCGAGCGCCTTGCGGACCTTCTCTGCCGCTTCGGGCGTCAGACGGCATTCGGCGATATACGCCGTCACGTCGTGCCCCTTCTGTCCCCATGCGAACGCCCCGCGGGCGAAAAGAAGACATAAACTCGTCAGAATCAGCCTTTTCATCTGTACCCGGTGTTTGCGCTCCGTGCGGTTAGTGGTTCATCGTGGCGAGGAACTCCTCGTTGGTGTCGGTGAGTCCCATCTGTTTCTGGAGGAACTCCATGGCTTCGACGGGCGTCATGTCCGAGAGGTACTTGCGCAGCACCCACGTGCGGTTCATCACGTCGCGCGGCAGCAGCAGGTCTTCGCGGCGGGTTCCCGAGGCGATCACGTCCACGGCCGGGTATACGCGCTTGTTGGCCAGCTTGCGGTCCAGCTGCAACTCCATGTTGCCCGTACCCTTGAACTCCTCGAAGATCACTTCGTCCATCTTCGAACCGGTGTCGATCAGCGCCGTGGCGATGATCGTCAGCGAACCTTTCTCCTCCGTGTTGCGGGCTGCGCCGAAGAAACGCTTGGGCTTGTGCAGGGCGTTGGCGTCGACACCTCCCGAAAGCACCTTGCCCGAGGCGGGTTGCACGGAGTTGTAGGCGCGGGCCAGACGGGTGATCGAGTCGAGGAAGATCACCACGTCGTGGCCGCTCTCGACCATGCGTTTGGCCTTGTCGAGCACCATTTCGGCCACTTTCACGTGGCGCGAAGCCTGCTCGTCGAAAGTCGAGGCCACGACCTCGGCCTTCGAGTTGCGGGCCATTTCGGTCACCTCCTCGGGGCGTTCGTCGATCAGCAGTACGATGATGTACACCTCGGGATGGTTGTCGGCGATGGCGTTGATGATCGACTGCATGAGCACCGTCTTACCCGTCTTGGGCTGGGCCACGATCAGTGCGCGCTGGCCCTTGCCGATGGGGGAAAAGAGGTCCACGATGCGCGTGGACATGTTGTTGTGGCCGTTGCCCGTGAGGCAGAATTTCTCGCTGGGGAACAGCGGCGTCATAAATTCGAACTGCACGCGGTCGCGGATGTACTCCGGGGCCAGACCGTTGATTTCGTTCACGCGCACCAGCGGGAAGTATTTCTCACCCTCCTTCGGGGGGCGGATCGCGCCGTTCACCGTGTCGCCGGGCTTCAGCCCGAAGAGTTTGATCTGCGACGGCGAAACGTAAATGTCGTCGGGCGAGTTCAGGTAGTTGTAGTCGGCCGAACGCAGGAACCCGTATCCGTCGGGCATGATCTCCAGCACGCCTTCGCCCTCGATCTCCCCGGCGAAATCGTCCTTGGTGATCACCTCGCCGTCGAAGGATTGCGCATCGGCTGCTGCTGCCGGGGTAGCCTGGGCTGCCTGGGCAGCCGGGGGTGTCGCGGCGGCGGGTTCTGCTGCCTCTTCCTGTGCCTGTGCCTGTGCCTTGGGCTTGCGGCCACGGCGCTTGGGCTCCGCCTTCTCCTCGCGGGGTGCCTGTACGGCTTCTGCCGCTGGTGCAGGTGCCGGGGCGCTTTCCATCGGGAGCTCCGGCTCGGCGGGGGTTTCGGCGACCGTTACGGGCGGACGCTGTGCCGGAGCGGTGTTTTCGGTCTTCGTATTGGTGATGCGCGGCCGGCGGCTGCGCGGGGCCTGGGGAACGGTTTCGGGAGCGGTTTCCGCCTTTGCGGCGGCAGGTTCGGCTGCGGGTGCCGTCTGTTGCATTTCCGTTGCGGGAGCTTCCTTTTTTCTGCCCCGTCCTCTCTTCTCTTTATTTTCTGCGGGGACGCCTTCGGAAGCGGAGAACCCGGCGATTTTCTCAATCAGTTCGCGCTTCTTCAATGTGGTGTCCCCGATACCGATAGCTTTTGCTATTTCACGCAGTTCGACGAGACTTTTCCCTTCGAGCGCTTTCAAATCCTGCATATATTTCTATTTCAAAATGATTTTCAGAACCCCGGCGGGCGCCGGGACGTTGGGATTTGTCTGCAAAGATAGTGCATTATTTCGAAATTCAAAATAAAAAATTGCAGATCGCGCCCTTCCGCCGGGGCTTTCACCATAAATTGGGAGTGCCCGGACGTAAAATACTCATTTATGGCGATTGTGCAACCCGGAAATTACCCCCACCTTTGTATCCAGAACAACAGATCTATTCAGCCATTGCGTTGTTTGTATTGTTAATGTTTGTGTGTGCAAAAACCTCCCGGGAAGCCCGGGAGGTTTTTCTTCGGTGTCGTTCCGGCGTCCTGCCGGGGCGCGTGCCGGCGGCGGGAGCCTCCGGGGGTTATTCGTTGCGCCGCAGGTTCCACTTGTTATTGTTGCAGATCACGGCCCTGACCAGGTCGTCGCCGTAGACCTGCATGTTCGAGTAGGTCTGCCCGTAGGTCATCGTGGCGTGCGATGCCGCCGCGAAGTCCATCAGCACGATGCCGACGTTCCCGCGGAAATCGTAGCTGTCGATCTTGTCGGCCGTATACCTGTTGTACTTGTTCGCGCAGTAGTCGTAGTCGCCCACGGCGCCGAACAGGCTGATCCCCGACACGCTGCAATGGGCCGTGTCGTAGCAGCTGACATAATTCATGCACCACCGCGTCGGGTCGTCCGTATTATAGGTATAGGCGATGCACTCGTCGATGGCCGCATACTTGGTCTTGCCGTCCGATGCCCCGTTCTTGATGTTGTAGAGGTCGTTCACGCGGATCGGGGCCTGCCCCACGCCGTTGCCGCTGAGCGTCGTGTCGAAGACCACCTTGTCGTGCGTCCAGTTCAGGTAGGCGCCGAAATACCGGCCGTTGTTCGACGATTTGTAATCCTCGCGGATCACGAAGAGTATCTTGCCGCGGGCGTCGGCCAGCGTCATCAGGGGGTGGAAGTCGGCCACATAGCCGCTGCAATGCGATTTGATCAGGCTGGCCACGCTTTTGTCCCATCCCGTCTTATTGGCGCTGGTGCTCGTGTTCTCGTATTTCATGTGCACGAGCACCGTCTCGCCCGGATGTTCGTCGAGGAATCGCACGAAACGGTCGAGCAGGTGCGAAAGCATGAAGGGCGAAAGTTCCTGGCGACCGGAGCTGCCCGGGGCGTAGCCGCCCAGCGTCGGGTCGCCCAGCGGGGCTATGCCGTGATGGATCGGGAGGTCGCGCACCGAGGAGCTCGACGAGGAGGGGCGCAGGTCGAACATGCGAACCCCGGCCGCAAGCTGCTCTTCGATGGAGAGCTCCTGTGCCTTGATGATCTTGGTCGTGTTCATATAGCCGAATACGACGTTCTGCAACCATTTGAAGTGGTATCTTTCGCCGGGCATCCCGCCTTTGTACTCGTAGTGCGAACCGTAGATCGTGCAGGCGTCGTGCGACCCGGGGATGGAAACCTGCGACAGGTAGGTGTTGTCGGGCAGGTAGGCCATCCAGTCGGAATAACCTTCCGAGGTCTGTTGCGCCTGCGCCTGCATGTCGCCGATCGTGAACGAATAACGGTGTCCGGCCTTGAGCGTTGCCGGGGTCGTGTAGCTGTAGGTCTTCCCCTGCGTCGTGACGGCGGAGAGCGTAAGCCCTTCGATGTCCTGCGGCAGCATGAACGCCGTGACCGCGACCTTCGACCCTGCGCTGAGCTGGATATAGGGGACGTCCCCCGACATCAGGTGCAGGGCCAGCACGTTCGATCCCTTGCCCGGGATAACCGAGCACCGGTCGGTTTCGATGTCGAACGTGAAGCCGCCCGCTATGGGGCCGTTCTCGCTCGACAGCACGAGCTTCTGTACCTCCGCGGCCTCCGAGAATCCCACCTGGATCGTAACCGTGGTCATCAGCGGGCGGAACCTGAAGGGCACCTCCCCTCCGCGTTCCACCCCTTGGGTGCATGCCGCCATATAGGCGTACTGCATGTTGCATTCGCCGTTGTGGTAGGTCTGTACGGCCGGGATTGCCGTCGCGACGATCGAGCCGCTGTTGGCCTGGACGGCGTCTGCCGGATAGAAGGCGTAAAAATCGTAGCTGGGACTGCTCCCCCACTGCATTCCCGTGTCGCTCAGGTCGGCTTCGCTTTCGGTCGCCCCGGAGACGCTGACTTCGACCTCCGCCCATTGCGGGGTCGTCTGCGGACAGATGATTCCCACGCGGTCGGCATTGCGCCAATAGATCGGGTAATAACCGTCCTGTAGCGGGCCGTAAGCCGTACGGGTTTCGTCCGTGGGGTCGGGCGCTTCGTTGCCGATCGACAACCGGCAGACGATGGCATCGCCTCCTGTCGCGGGAGTTTCGGGCCCTTCGGGCAGTTCTGTCGTATCCTTTCCGCAACCGGCCAGCAGAAGCGCGAGTAGCGACAGTCGGAAAATAGGTTTGTGTTTCATAACGTCAGGTTCGAATTGGCGGTTTTTGGTTCAGTACTCGTCGTCCGCATAATTCACCGAGCTGGGCCCGAGTTCGCCGCCGTGCGGCTGTGAAATCGCGAACCCTGCTTCCGCCGCAATTACGAGTATCTCCAATTCCGGCTTTATGTATGCTGCTTTCATCAGATTCGGTTTATAGATAAATCGGGACGGTATCCTGCTCCGTCCCGATCTGAAAAATTATTTTATCGAAATTATTCGACCGTATAGGTGAAGTCCGCGAACTCTACGTGGTAAGATCCTGCGGTAGATAGTATCTTGATCATGATACGCTGTCCGTTGGTGACCGTAAACGTATGGGTCTGCGTACCGGATTTGCACTTTTGGTCGTTGCCGTTCAGGATGTTGTTCCTGTCGCGGAGCCACGATTCGGTGATCGGGCCGTTGCCCGTTACGCCGATCCTGTACTCAATATTGCGTATACGGTTGGTCGCTACCTCGAAGGATACCTTCACGGTTTTCGAACCCTCGCACTGGATCGGAGCCGTGACGAAAGCGCCGTTGTTTGCGTTGTTGAAGCCCGCAGGAACCTGCAGCTGGATGCGGTTCTTCTTGAGTTTGTCGTCGCCGTTCTTGTCGCTCTTGATCTCTGCCTGGTAAAAATACCAGTCATTGAAAATTCCTTCCGGGTCGTATTGGGAATCGACCGTGTAGAATCCGTTGTCCTGATAGGTATGCGTACCGTACTTCTGGTCGATGGCATCGGGCACGGTGATCGTCACCGTTTTCTTGTTGCAGGGTACGCTCATCGTATAGTGGTGGTTGCGCTTCAGGCCGGCCAGCGTGAACGACTTGTCCGAGTAGGTCAGCCCGTCGGTGGTCATCACCTTCACGGTCATGGTCGAAAGTATGTCCACGGGGAGCAGCCCCAGTACGAACTCTTTCCGGTTCGTGGGAACTGCGATCGAATTGGTTGCGGACGATGCCGTGAAGTTCCCCAGGGCGTCGATCGTACCGGCCGTCGGCATTACGTTGCTGTCGGTCTCCAGGATGACCAGGATTGCCCCCAGGTCGTCGGCGATGGCCAGTGCCGTGAGGAATATTTTGAGCGAAACCGGCACGCGGTCGCCCAGCATCGAAAGGATGCCGATGGCAAAGGCGATGTCCGTGGCCGTGGGTATACCCCATCCGTTGGCCGCTATGGTGCCGTGGTTGAAGAACAGGAAAATGATCGCAGGGGCGAGCATGCCGCCTGCGGCCGCCAATACAGGCAGGATGGCCTGGCGTGCCGACGAAAGCTGCCCGCAAACGATCTCCCGCTTTATTTCGAGTCCGACGGCGAAAAAGAAAATCACCATCAGGCCGTCGTTAATCAGCTTCTCGACGGTCATTCCGCGCGGGAAAACCCAGTCGATCAGCCCATCGGGGCTGTGCACCATCAGCGAAAGATCCGTTTCGAGCAGATGGCGGTAATAGAGCGAAGTCCCGGGCAGGTTGGCCAGCAGCATGGCTACGATCACACAACCGAGCAGTACGACGCCTCCCGCCCAGGGGGCTTCCAGAAAATTGCGGCCGCGTATACCGATCATATGACGCTCACGTACCCAGCGGTACATTGAAAATAGTCGCATTTACCGTCCGTTTGATTTTAATGTCAAATTACACAATTTCCAGAGCATGCGCGCCCCGGTGATGGCATCCACTTTCGCTTCAGGCGCCGGAGCGACCTCCACGACGTCGAACCCGATGATGCGGCGCCCCGAACGCACGAGCGTATCGAGCAGCCACACGGCCTGATTGAACGTAAGCCCCCCGCAGACGGGCGTACCCGTATGGGGACAGTTCTCAAAAGTGAGGCCGTCGATGTCGAAGCTCACGTAAACCTCCTGCGGCAGCGCATCCACGATTCGCCGGCACAGCGCGTCCCAGGTCTCGCCGCGGAACATCGCGGCGGCGAGCGACAGGTCGTCGAAGGTGGCAACACGGGCGGAAGAAGCGGCCAGGGCGGCTTCCGTCCCGCTGAAATCGCGCACTGCGACCTGGGCGATTTTTTTCACCGAAGGCACGTCGCGCAGGACGTTGAACATGATCGAAGCATGCGAGAACTCGAAGCCTTCGTAAGCATCGCGCAGGTCGCAGTGGGCGTCGATATGCAGGATGCCGAACTCCCCGTGGCGGTCACCCAGGGCACGGATCAGTCCGTAGGGCGTCGAATGGTCGCCCCCGACCAGTCCCACGATCTTCCCTGCGTCGAGCCACCGCGCCGCCTGCGCCCCGATGTTGGCGTTCATGGCGCGGCAGCCTTCGTTGATGCGGCGCACCTTGCGTACCGCATAGTCGTCCTCGGGACTGCCCCCGCCTTCGAGATGGGCAATCACCTTCTCCGCATCGCCGCGCAGGCGCTGCGACTCCTCCAGCAACGCATAGTCCACATCGGCCGTGGCGATACCGCGGCGCCACACGCCGGGAGCCAGCGGCTCATGGAAGTCGAGCTGCGTCGAGGCTTCTATCACGGCATCGGGCGCATTGGCCGTCCCGGCGCCGTACGACACCGTCACGTCCCACGGAGCCGAAACCAGCACCAGTTCTGCCGTTCCCGGCTCGAAAGGAAGCCCGAAATAGGTTCCGTTATCCACACCGACCCCGTCGGGATCGAAGGCGTTTAGTTCCATACGGTTGAATTTCATTCTCCATTTTCCGCGCCCGGCACAGATAGTATGCTTGCAACCTCTGCCCCCGCTTAATGAAAATGTTCATTTTAAATGACAAAGGTACAAAAATTTTAATTTTTCCCTATATTTGTTTCCGGAAAGAAAAGAAATCAGGAAAAAGCAACTATCCATGAAAATCGTCGCAGACAGTGCCATCCCCTTTTTGCAGGGAGTCCTCGAGCCGTGGGCCGAGGTACGCTACCTACCCGGCAGCCGGATCGCCGCGGAGGACGTGCGCGATGCCGACGCCCTCATCATCCGCACCCGCACCCGTTGCGACGGGCGCCTGCTCGCCGGTTCGCGCGTCCGTCTGATCGCCACGGCCACCATCGGGTTCGACCACATCGACACGGCATGGTGCGCAGCGCACGGCATACGAGTCGCCACGGCAGCAGGCTGCAACGCCCGCGGCGTACTGCAATGGGCGGGTGCCGTACTGGCCCATCTCGCCCGTACACAGGGGTGGAAGCCCGCACAACGGACGCTGGGCATCGTGGGCGTCGGGCACGTGGGATCCCTCATCCGGGAATACGCCGGCCTGTGGGGCTTCCGCGTCGTCTGCTGCGACCCGCCGCGCGAAGAGCGCGAGCATTGCGGGTTCCTGCCGCTGGAAGAGGTCGCACGCGAAGCCGACCTGCTCACCTTCCACACGCCGCTCGACACCACGACGCGGCACATGGCCGGCGAGGAACTGCTCGCCCGGCTTAAACCGGGCGCCGTGGTGATGAACTCCTCGCGCGGCGAAGTGGTCGACGGCGACGCGTTGTTGCGGAGCGGCCATCCCTGCGTGCTCGACGTCTGGGAACACGAACCGCGCCTCGACCCGCAGTTGCTCGACCGCACGCTGCTCGCCACGCCCCACGTCGCCGGCTACTCCGAGCAGGGCAAAGCCACGGCCACGGCCATGTCCGTGGCCACGCTGGCCGGCTTCTTCGGCCTCCCGCTCCGGGGCTGGTACCCCTCCGAAGCCGCCCCCTCCGTCCCGCGGCCGATCCCGTGGCAGGAGCTTTGCACGACCATCGGCGACGCCTATGACATCGAAGCCGAAAGCTGCCGCCTCAAGGCGCGGCCCGCCGATTTCGAGGCCATGCGCGACCACTACCGCTACCGCAGGGAATACTTTTAGCGAAATCAATTCTTTTTTAGTACCTTTGCGGCCACGGACAATGCCCTTAAGAAAATGTACCGGAGAATCATAAAGCCCATCCTTTTCTCGCTTACCATCGAGCGGGCACACCATGTGGCGCTTCTGTTGTTGCGCATCATCGGGCTCATACCCGGCGGCCGGTGGCTCCTACGCAAATGTTACACCGTACGGCACCCGGCGCTCGAACGCGAGGTCTTCGGTGTAAAATTCGCCAATCCCATCGGCCTGGCCGCGGGCTTCGACCGCAACGGCGAGGCCTACCGTGAACTGGCGGCGCTCGGGTTCGGGTTCATCGAGATAGGCACCGTCACCCCGCGCCCGCAGGCAGGCAACCCGCGCCCGCGCGTGTTCCGGCTGCCCAAAGACCGGGCTATCATCAATCGCATCGGGCTCTCCAACCGCGGGCTGGACAAGACAATCTGCCACCTGCGCCGCCCGCACGAAGGGCTCATCGTGGGCTGCAACATCGGCAAGAATACCGTGACGCCCCCCGAAAATGCGGCGGCGGATTACCTCCGACTCTTCCGCAACCTCTACCAGTATGCGGACTATTTCACGGTGAATATCAGTTGCGACAACTCCTGCCGCGAAGGCACCACCTACACACGCACGCACATACTCCAGATACTTGATCCGCTGTTCGACTTCCGCCGCGGGCAGAACCAGTACCGCCCCATCCTGCTGAAAGTCTCGCCCGACC
>ENA-OVGH01000588-OVGH01000588.1-human-gut-metagenome-genome-assembly--contig:-NODE-588-length-32026-cov-6.353039_pt1 | contig 32026 bp, 30 predicted proteins | sample MGYA00237770_ERZ505419 | MGnify/ENA primary metagenome ERZ505419 (study PRJEB26158, sample SAMN06016353) | human gut metagenome | biome: human gut; feature: ankylosing spondylitis patient; material...
GGTCCTCTTGACTGGCCTAATCTCTTGATTGCGCCCTGGAAACCTTTACCCTTTGAAATAGCAGTTGCATCTACCTTATCGCCTGCTGCGAAGATATCAGCTTTGATTTCATCCTTTACTGAGTATTCTGAAGCATTTTCAAACTTGAATTCTCTTAAGAATCTCTTGTAAGGAACCTCTGCCTTATCAAAATGTCCTTTAACAGGCTTGTTTACTAACTTTTCTCTAATGTCAGCAAAACCAACCTGAACTGCATCGTAACCGTCGTTTTCTACTGTCTTAACTTGTGTTACAACACAAGGACCAGCCTGAAGAACAGTTACAGGTGTTAAAACACCGTCTTCGTTGAAGATTTGAGTCATTCCGACTTTTGTAGCTAAAATTGCCTTCTTCATTGATTTTCCTCCTGTTTAATCTACAGCGGACAAGATGAATATGCTCGTTCCGAGCATATTCATCTGAAAGAAATTCTTTGAATTTCTTCCGGCTTCTATGCCCGATTTATAACGCACGCACAGCGCATCCTGTCATCCTAGAACAGCCAATATAAGTGGAACCCGCACCACTGTGCTGCATGTTGTATTTCTTAAATGAATACGTTGCATAAGTTGCTTCTATATTAAACCCTTAGGATTATTGCTCTAATAATGAAAAATGTCTGTAATGATTAGTTCATTACCTTTAAGTTGATAAACACACCAGCCGGCATCTCTAACTTAGATAAAGCATCTACAGTCTTCTGAGATGGAGATAATACATCAATCAGTCTCTTGTGTGTTCTCTGCTCGAACTGTTCTCTTGAATCCTTGTACTTGTGAACAGCTCTAAGAATTGTAACAACTTCCTTCTTTGTTGGAAGAGGTACCGGACCACTTACCTGTGCTCCTGTTTTCTTAGCAGTTTCAATGATTTTCTTTGCTGACTGATCGATTAACTGATGATCATAAGCCTTCAGTGTAATTCTAATTACCTGATTTGCCATAAAAAAAGTCGCCTCCTTCGCACTTTCTAGATTTAAGTACGACAAGCGGTGACTGTACACACTCCCACGCGTATCACAGTATCTCTTAGGACATTGTGAATCTACGGGTCATCTTATTCATTTACAGATGATATTGTACAGTGACTTGTCGCCAGAATTATTTGACATTCGCTCCACGGAAAACCTGCGATTGTATCGCAGCAACCTCACGCTTCACAGCTATCAATGTCACAGCAATTGCTAGTATACACGACTATACTAATAAAATCAACAGGATAATTGTTCTTTTTTAAGAACAATCACCCTGTTGTCATTTTTTCGAATTTCTACCTATTATATATAGAAGAAATCCGTTTTATATTTCTTTCCGGATTAGTAAAACATACTCATCAGGCTGCTCAGGCTTGATAAGCTTTTAATACCTGACGGTACATACAGTCCCACAGCTTTGCTCATGATAACGACTGCCACAACCGCAAATACGATTACGCTTACTGCAATCATATAAGAAAGCTTATTTTCTTCACAGATTCCTGTCATTGCAGCATATACAAAACAGATTGCCAAAATATTGCCAAGATAAAATACTGCAAATGCTATGCCCGGATTAACAAATAACAGAACACAGCCTGCAAGCATAAACGGAATCACTGCAGCACTTCTTACACTTGTAATTGCAAGCGCCTTTTTGTAATCAATATCTGCCTTTACAATCTTGCCTGCTGCAAAGAAAATCAACGCAAACACTGCTGATAAAACAACTGAAAAAATCAATGTAACAAAAAATCCCTTTGCATTGGATACCTGATACTTATTCGATGAAAAATATGAAGTAATCCCTGAAAAAGCTGCATTGATTCTGGTGGTGCAGATTAATCCGAACAAGCCGGCAATGACTGCCTGTAACACAATCAGAATCAGTGACACTGTCATATCAGACTCTGCCACATAAGCACGGCCTTCCTGTGCCGGTGACTTAAAGATGCCAAGCAGATTCTTCCATGCATTTCCTGCCGCTTCCATACCCTGCTGCATATACTCGTTTGCCTTCTGCTGCATCTGTGCCGTATTAAACTGCGTCCCCTGTGCACCCGCTGCATCTGCCTGACCGCTCATCTGATCCGTTGCTGCCTGTGCTGCACCGGATGTCTGCTGTGCCTGTGCTGCGGCTGCCTGCTGGCTGCCTGCGCATCCACATACTTCTCCGTCCTGAAGCTCTTTCCCACAAAATTTACAAAACATTTCTTTCCCTCCGTAGTTTATTTTTTCGTTATAATTTTTTTATAAATTATACATATTTGAGTCTATCATATGGAGGTATTTTTGTCAAAATTTGTCTGATGGTATTTTACTGCATCATTTTATTTTTGTTTCTGCTGTTCAATCAGCTCCGCCAGTTCATTTAATTCCACCCAGCGGTTCATCTTAAACTCCAGCTGTTCTTCCAGTTCACTCTTTTCCTGTGTCAGCTCCGTTAAACGGCTGTACTGTGTTGCAGCCATTTCTATTTCGCTATCCAGCTTAGCAATTTTTTGTTCCAGCGCGGCGATTTCTTCATCGATCACTTCGTATTCTTTTTGTTCCTTATAAGAAAAGCGGAGTTTTTTCTCGCGGTCCTTATTGTATTCTTTTTTACCCTTCGGCTTTTCCGCAATCTTAGCCTGTTTTGCCTGCATACCTCCGGACTTTTCGTAATAGTCGCTAAATCCGCCTTCGTACTGGTGCAGGGTACCATTTTCCTCAAATGCGAAAATACGATCCACAATTCTGTCGAGAAAATAACGGTCATGCGATACGGTAATGACAATGCCTGCAAAGCCGTCTAAGTAGTCTTCGAGTATTTCCAGCGTTTCAATATCCAGATCGTTGGTCGGTTCATCTAATATCAGTACATTCGGCGCACTCATTAAGACACTGAGAAGATAGAGTCTTCTCTTTTCACCACCGGATAACTTTTCTATCGGTGTCCACTGCATTTTCGGCGTAAATAAAAAACGCTCGCACATCTGGGACGCTGTTGCCTTGCCGGTTGCCGTTGTCACATATTCGCCGATGCTTCTTACATATTCAAGCACCGTCATTTTTTCGTCCAGCGGTTCATTCTCCTGCATGAAATACCCGATTTTTACCGTTTCACCGATTGAAACCGTGCCGGAGTCCGGCTGAATCTGTCCTGTGATAATCTTCATCAGTGTCGATTTTCCACAGCCGTTTCTACCTATGATACCGATACGGTCATCTCTTAAAAATATGTATGAAAAATCACGGATATACGTAATGCCGTCATAGGCTTTTGTGATATTTTCCAGTTCAATCGTCTTTTTGCCGAGGCGCGATGTGACCGAGTTCATCTCCATTGCCTGTTTTTCAAAGCTGGCACGTGCCTGTCTGGACGCTTCCTTCATATCCTCATAACGGTCAATTCTTGCCTGCTGTTTGGTGGAACGCGCCTGACAGCCCCTGCGGATCCATTCCAGCTCACGACGCAGAATATTCTGCCGCTTTTCTTCGGTCGCCATTTCCATCTGCTCACGCTGGGTCTTTAACTCCAGAAAACCCGAATAATTCGTATCGTAGCTGTATAAATGCGTGCGGTCAAGTTCCACAATCCGGTTGGTAACATTGTCAAGAAAATAACGGTCATGCGTTACCATCAGCAGCTCGCCCTTAAACTGACGGATATAATCTTCCAGCCAGATAACCATTTCATTATCCAAATGGTTGGTCGGCTCGTCTAATATCAGTACCTCCGCCGGTTCTACAAGTGTCTTTGCCAGCGCAACTCTTTTTTTCTGCCCGCCGGAAAGCGTATGAATATCTTTATCAAATTCCGTAATGCCAAGCTTTGTAAGAATTGTCTTCGCTTCCGCTTCACTGCTGTGCTGTTTGCCACGCAGGACGTAGCCAAGAATCGTATCCTTTTCCGGAAACTGCGCCTTCTGCTCCAGATAAGCGACCGTTACGCCCTTGCCCTTTACAACCTGTCCGGCATCGGCTTCCTCCAGGCCCGCAATAATTTTTAAAAATGTAGATTTTCCCGTGCCGTTGACACCGATAACACCGATTTTGTCGCCTTTGTTGACACCGAGTGTCACCTCGTCAAACAATTGTTTTTCTCCATAGGTTTTGCTTACTTTTTCTACATTTAATATATTCATGATTCTTCTCCATTCTCACCGTATAATTCCCGCAGCTTTGCCGCCAGTTCGGGATTGGTCTTGGTCAGCCTGTGGATATGCTCTTTTCTGCGTTCCAGCATATGCGCGTAGGCTTTCGGATTGCGTTCTTTAAACTGCATTGCCAGTTCGTGGCGGTGCTGCTTGAGCATACGGAGTGCTTCGGGATTGATATGCTGTAATTTTAATTCAACAATACTTCTTCGCTGTTCAATCTGCTCTTCAATCTCACTTTCATTTTCAGGGTTGTTCTGTGCCATTTCAGACAAATGCATTTCCAGACGGTCAAGCAGCTCTTCTTCGTCATACAAACCGATACGGCCCCATGATACGTGATTTTCTGCTTTTTTAAGTGCCTCTGCACTATGTTCATTTGCAGCTGTAATCTGCCGGGCAATCTCTATCGCAATCTGTTCCATTTTTTCTTCCGCATCATTCCCAAATGCCCATTCAAATTCCGCGAGCCGCTCCTGCGCCTCCACAAAGGCATATTTCATATTCAGTCCGTTTTCATTTTCCAGCGGATACGGCTTATCCACACCCGCATCACGCAGTGCAAGTGAAATGGTTCTTCTTGCAACGCCTTCCTCTACCAGACTCCCCGCTCCAAAAGCCCTTAACTGGTCGTTGACCGCACCTACATGCTCTGTCAGATAAAAGTGGATTCCCTTCGCACGCAGATTTCTGTTTAAAATAACAAGGCGGTCTGCGGCTGTGATATCAATGCTTCCGATTCCGCTCGCATCGACAATCACCTGTTTGGTATCTTCTTTTATCGCATTTTCAATATCATTCTGGAATGTGTCAATATTGGCAAAAAACAGATTGCCCGAAAAACGGTAAATTACCGTATGCTGTACCGGGTGGGCATTGCGGTTTCTTTTCAATGCATAAAAGCCCTCCTGTCCCGGAATCATGCCAAGAAATCCTTTCGGTGGCACTACTGCGCGGATAATTACTGCAATAAACGATAAAATCACGCCAATAATAACACCGTAAATCGTTCCAAAAATCAGAACACCAAAAAACGCTGCCATAAATATTAAGAATTCCTGCTTATTCGTCTTCCAAAGCTTCTTTGCAAGTCCGAATTCCAGAATGCCAATCAGCGCACAGATAACAATACCGGTCAGCACCGGAACCGGAAGATACTGTAACAGCCCTGTGCCAAACAGCAGTACCAGTACCATTGTAAATGCTGCCGATAAAGACATCACCTGCGAGCGTGCACCAAACTGGTCGCCGATGCCGGTTCTTGACACACTGCCGTTAATCGGGCAGCATCCCACCAGCGCTCCGGCGAAATTGCCCGCCGCATAGGCAAGCACCTCGCGATTGTTGTTGATTTTATAATTGTATTTTAACGCATAATTACTGCTGGCAAGTAATGTCTGTGCCACAATAACAAGTGCCACGGTAAAAGACAGCAAAAGAATATCCCCTGTATTTTCACCCAGCACACTGACATCGGGAAATGCCAGTTTTGGAAGTCCCGCCGATACCTGCGGCAGAAGCTTCACCCCATACCGGTCAATATGGAAAACGGCAGTCAGTGCAGCTCCCACTGCCATTAATACCACCGACATTGGAAACTTCGGGACATATTTTTTTGCTGTTAAAATAATCACAATCGTGCCAATGCCAAGCACCGCCGATAACAGGTTAAAATATTGCAGCTGGTTTAAGATATGGGCAATCAGGGCAAAAAGTTCTCCCGTGCCTGCCGAACCGCCAAACAGCTTTGCCACCTGCATTAAAATAATTGTACAGCCGATACCGGAAATAAATCCGCCCATAACCGGCGTTGAGATGTAACTCACCAGCTTGCCTGCGCGCACGATGTAAAACAGCAGAAGCCACCCGGCAGTCACCAGCGTAATGACCGGCACCAGCCTGATTGCTTCTCCTGAGCCTGTTACAATGCCAAGTGAAGCCAGTGTCGCACCGACCAGTGCCGCCGGTGTTGCATCGACACCAAATACAAACTGCGGCGATGAAGTAATCAGACTGAATACAAGAATCGGGAGCAGTGAGCCGTATAAGCCATATACAACCGGCAACCCGGCAACCTGCGCATATCCCATTGAAATCGGAATTGATACCAGTGCTACAATAATTCCTGATAAAATATCTTTTTTCAAGGTTTTCGTTTTGTAATTCTGAAACATTTTCCCTCCGTTCCGGGGTGTACTTTTATTCCCTTTTGTCATTTTTTCTGCAAATATGATGTTATTATACTGATTACCCCGTTATTTTGCAACTTTTCCGCATGGATTTGAGATGTTTCTACCTATTTATATAGACTGATATCCGCACAACAGCTCCAAATTCTGATTGCCCTAAATCAATTTGCACTACGCACTTCCAAAATTTTGCCCCATATTCACATATCGTGGGATTGTCACCATCAAACCTTTATGATATGATAAATAAACATTCATAAGCGATTATTTATGATGTCTATGGCAGACGGCAAAAATCCGTCCGGGTCTGCATAAATGCTTGCCGGACTTCAGTCCATATACATCAGGAAAGAAAGGTTTTATATATGTTTATTGCAAATAACTGGAAAGATTACGAAGTCATTGATACTTCCGAAGGCGAAAAGCTGGAACGCTGGGGAGCTTACCTGCTTGTAAGACCCGACCCGCAGGTTATCTGGAACACACCAAAAAAAGAAAAAGGCTGGCGTAAAATGAACGGACATTACCACCGCAGCAGTAAGGGCGGCGGTGAATGGGAGTTCTTTGACCTGCCGCAGCAATGGCAGATTCAGTATGAAAGCCCGTCCTTTAAACAGCCGCTGACGTTTAATTTAAAGCCGTTCAGCTTTAAGCACACCGGTATTTTCCCGGAACAGGCAACCAACTGGGACTGGTTTGGACATCTGATTTCCCAAAAAGTAAAGAAAAATCCGGATAAGCCGGTAAAGGTATTAAATCTCTTTGCCTATACCGGCGGTGCAACCCTTGCCGCAGCTGCTGCCGGTGCACATGTCACCCATGTTGACGCTTCCAAAGGCATTGTTGCATGGGCAAAGGAAAATGCGACATCCTCCGGACTGATTGACAAGCCAATCCGCTGGATTGTCGATGACTGCGTTAAATTTGTCCAGCGTGAAATCCGCCGCGGCAACCACTACGACGGTATTATCATGGACCCGCCATCCTACGGCAGAGGTCCGAAGGGTGAAATCTGGAAAATTGAAGAATCCGTTTATCCGCTGATTCAACTGTGCGCACAGCTGTTATCCGATGACCCGCTGTTTTTCCTGATTAACTCTTACACCACCGGCTTACAGCCTGCTGTGCTTTCCTATATGCTTTCTACGGAATTAAAGGCATTTGACGGACAGGTCGATTCACAGGAGGTCGGACTTCCGGTATCCTCTAACGGACTGGTGCTTCCGTGTGGCGCTTCCGGCCGCTGGTCCCGCCCACTTTAAGCCGGAACAGCTAAACTTATAAAAAATTATAAAAAATGCAGGAAAACGCAAAGCTTTACAACCTCCTTGCGTTTTCCTGCATTTTATTTTTACTTAGAAAACATAATCTTTTCGCTATTAAACATTCTTGTCAGTACCCATACGAAAATTCCCGCATAAACCAGATTGGATACAAAGGTAATCATTACATGCACGGCATTGACCGAAAATAAAAAGACACTGCTCATGCACTGCACGCTGTTGTAAATCGGAATTAGATACCAGTAATTTCCCTGCGGCGTTCCGTTTCCAAACATCGTACTGATTGACACAATCATTATAATTATCATTAACGGCGATACATATGTCCCCGCTTCTTTCACATTTTTTGCATATGCAGATACGACTGAAATCAATGAAATAATCAACAGTACCGAACACAGCACAATCATTAACAGCAGTGCATAGTCCTGTACATGATAGACATTAACATTCACTCCTACGTCGTCACCGCTCATTGCCATAAGCTTCGGCAGGGACAATGCCGTTCCCGTAAAGCTTGACAGACCGCTCAGCAGTGCAAGGATACTAAGGGCAAGAATCTTTCCAATCGCAATTTCAGAGCGGCGTACCGGTGTTACAAGCAGTGTGGTAAGCGTGCCGCGCTCCTTTTCCCCTGAAATCGACTCTGGTGCGAGGGACGTACATGCACTGAAAATAAACGTCATCAGAAGCATTGGGAACAGCATGGAGAAGATTTTTCCCGTAATATCCTTATCCGATGCCAGGTCATACCCGCCGTCTGCATTTGCGTTAATATCAAACTTGTTAATCATGCTGCTTTCGTACTGGTTTAAAACCTCTGTGATCATGCTGTAACCGCTTGCCGATTCGGTCTTTGAGGAATTATAATAAATTTCAACCTGCGGTGCCGGTGTCTGTGCCGTCATGCTGTCGTAAGCTGCCACTGCCTGTTCAAAATTCTTCGGAAATACGACAATCAAATCACAGTCCTGATTTTCCACCTGCATTTTCATCTCGTCCATAGATTTATCCGCATCCCGGTAATCCAGATTCAAGCTGTCAAATACCGGCTTTAAGCTCTGCGGCGTATCCAGCATAAATACCGATGTCTTATAATCATCTTTGACCTCAAACTGGCTCGACATCGCCTGCCCCATAATCGAATACACAATATAAATCATCAGTCCCGGCAGGAGAATCGTTGTCAGAAGCATACGCCTATCCGAAAGATACCGGAACAGTTCCTTTTTCATGATTGTAAAAATATTATTCATCTGCCTTACCCTCCATATTTTCATACAGTTCAAAGAACCGGTCTTCTAACGGCTGTCCCGCCATAACATTTTCCAGCGTATCACAGCACACGGATTTGCCACGGATAATAATGACCACACGGTCACAAATTTTTTCAATCAGGCTGAAAATGTGGCTGGAAATAATAATGCATTTGCCCTGTTCGCGCAGCTCCTTTAAGAAGTTCACCACAATCCGTTCCGTAATAACATCGAGTCCGTTGGTCGGTTCATCAAAGATAATAATATCCGGGTTATGTACAATGGAAATGACCAGTGAAATCTTCTGTTTCATACCGGTTGACATATCGGCAACCTTAACCTCTGCAAATTTATCAATACCGAATTTTTCAAACAGCTCTTTTTTACGCTGTGCTGCCTGTTCTTCCCCGACACCGTACAGCTTTGAAAAGTAGTCAAACAGATAATTCGGTGTAAAGTAATCCTCAAGCTTTAATTCACTCGTTAAAAATCCGATATGTCTGCGGTAATCCATAAGATTGCCTGTAATGTCTGCACCGTCTAAACACACCTGACCTTCATCAGCCTTAATAACTGATGCTAAAATTCTGAGCGTTGTGGTTTTTCCGGCGCCGTTTGCGCCAAGGATTCCAAGGATTTCTCCCGGACGCGCATCAAATGAAACGTCTGCTACCGCCACTTTGATTTTTTCTTTTGTCTTTTCGATTTTCTGCTGCTTTTTCGACATTTTAAATGTCTTTTTCAGCCCCTTTACTTCTAACATACACTTCCTCCATTTCTTTAATCCGTTATTTTCATATTCGGATATACCCACTCAATAAAACTGTCCGGATAGGTGTGGTCCAAAAACTGCTCCACTGCCGTATCCGCGCCGGCCTGCTGCTTTCTGTCTACATAGCGCATTAATGCCACGGACGAAATCAGCATATCCAGCGCCATTGCAAATACTAAAATATACGTAAGTACTTTTCCCGCTACCGGCGGAATCTTTTCAATCACCCTGCTGACTGCCGGGTACAAAAGCTTTAACCACACAATGGCAAGCACACCCCAGAAAAAGCAGAACAGCAGATTAATCCGCCCGTTGATATTAAACGGCATATGGCTGTAATCCCAGAACGAGGTTCCAAACACCACTTCCGTAAACACGCTGCAGCTGTATTCATACACACCACCCATGAAAAATCCTGCGATAAAAATATAACGGTCATTTCTTTTCTGCAGGGAATATAAAAGACCTGTCGCAATCGCGCCGCCAAGTCCCCACACAATGCTGAATGTTCCGTATAAAAGACTGCTTCGGCTCATAAGCACCCCGGAAGTTGCCCACACAAACACCGTTTCAATCCAGTCCCCAACCAGCGCACTGATAAAGAATATCCAAAACAGCTTATCAAAGCACAAGCCCTTTGCAAACACTCTGTTTACCGGCTTTCCAAAACCGTCTGCTTCGGACTTTTCCTGATGTTCCATTTCCGGAAAAGCGCGGTACATTCTTTTCTGAATCATGAAAATGAGTTTTTCCCCGATACTCTGTTTGGTCTTTTCAAGTCCTGCCGCCACCGTATCATAAACATTGCCCTGTATTTTCCACTTGAGCATGGTCGCCGCCGTCACTAAAACGTCCACTGCAAACAAAACCAGCAGTACCACTTCAAGCACCTTCAGCACCCGCAACGGAAGCAGTTCATATAAAATGTATAAAAACGGATGCACCAGCCAGATACAAAGCATGGCAGTCACCGACCAGAACAGTGATGTCTGGACACTTACATAGCCGTTTAAATTCCACTTATGTCCCGAATAGTCCCAAAGGCGGTGTCCTGTGATTTTGCGTACAAGTGCCGCCGCCACATACTGAATGACCGTGATAATCACAAAACACATGACAAACTGTAAAAAAGGATTATCCATCAAATCACTGACATCGGTTAAAATCACAATCATGCAAAAGCCGTATTTCATGCAGAGCGGTCCGTTGACAAACCCGCGGTTGACAAATCTGCCGTACTTAAATGCCGCCAGCACTTCTTCAAATACCCATCCGATAAATGAATATAGGAAGAAAAAATAAATGTACTGAAATATTGTATATTCCATATCTGCTCCATTTCTGTGCGATTCTGCCGCTAAAGACATTTTCGCTGTTATTTATTTGATTCTCAAAATACCATCCGACGAAAATGCGGCTTTTTCCTGACAGATTCCCTCCCCTCTATACCGGATTTTATACCGCACTTTCATTCTATGCAGTTACAGGGCTTCTGTCATCCTGTACTTTCTAACCGATTTTTCACGTACAAACTTGAGAACTCATTATTGCTATGGTATCATATTCCATAGCTTTACGCAACGTAGTATTTTTAAAGAACCCAAAAACCGCTTTCGAAAGGAGCTGTCCATGACTGATTACAGTGCTTTTATCGCCATTACCAACCACCATCTGCTACCGCCGGATTCCGACACCCTGGATTTCATTCCGGGCAGTGTATCCTATCACCGCTTTTTAGCGCAGGTGGAAATAATCGCGGCAACAAATGTATCCGCCATTGTACTGCGGGAAAAGGATTTAGAAGAAACAGTTTATGAAGCACTTGCCAAAGACTGTATCACACTTTGTACGCATTATAATAAGAAACTGATTTTACATTCCTTTCTTGAATCGGCACACCGGTTAAATCACCCGTATATCCAGCTGTCGCTGTCACAGCTTAAAACATACCGCAAAGCGGGACTTTTATCGGATTTTGCACAGATTGGCACTTCGGTACACTCTGTAGATGATGTCCGCCTTGCTGAAAAGCTTGATGCAGACTATGTATTTGCAGGAAATATTTATGAAACGGAATGTAAGGCAGGACTTGCCGGACGCGGACTTGCCTTTTTAAAAGAAGTCTGTGACAACACCTGTCTGCCCGTGTATGCCATTGGCGGCATGACACCGGACAGACTTCCGGGTGTTTTAGAAGCAGGCGCAAAAGGCGCATGCATGATGTCGGGATTTATGAAGCTATAATCAGACTGCTACGCTAATGGCAGCTTTGTGACGCCTGCGGCACAATTCGTCCTTCGGCGATTTCGATGATTTCATCGGATAAGAAGTTTAATTCCTCGGAATCGTGACAGGCAATGATACAGACGGCGCCGCGCTCTTTCTGTTCCTTTAGAATCGTGCGCACCTGTTTGGCACCACTTTCATCTAAGGCATTAATCGGCTCATCCAAGATGACGATGTCCGGATTTTCCATGACGGCGGCAGCAATGCCGAGCCGCTGTTTCATGCCGAGCGAATATTTTCTGTAGGTGCGCTTATCGTCCGGGTCTAAGCCAATCTTTTCAAGCGTTTCCCTGATTTCATCTTCCCCGACACGCTTCTGGATGGCGGCAAGCACCGAAAGATTTTTAAGTCCCGTATACCCCGGAATAAACGAAGGATTTTCAATCAGAATCCCGACACTTCTCGGGAATGAAATCTGCTTTCCAAGCTGTTCCCCGTTAATGGTAATGCTTCCGCCGGTCGGCAGAATCAGTCCACAGACGGCACGCATAAGCATTGTCTTTCCCGAACCGTTCTTTCCCTTTAATCCATAAACCTTTCCGCCCTCCAGATGTAAATTAATATCTTTTAAAACCTCTGCCCCTTTAATTTTTTTATTCAGATTTTTGATTTCGATTGTATTCATTTTTCTCCCACTCCTTTGCCCGGTTAAAATTCACCGTCATTACTTATTCATGCTGTTTTTGTTTAGTACGTCATATCTGCCAAAAAGAAATACCCCCGCCGTTATGCTTGCGACTATGACTAAAAGATTTATCAAAATGCCGGTCTGCCAGTCCACACCGTTTGCATTGACCGGTTTCATACGGTAGAGCATCATATAATTCCCCAGCCAGCACCCTTTCATAAAAAATGCGGAAAATACGCAGTTTGTCATAAGCACCATGAAACTGACCCACGGCTGTAGGATAAATTCGATTGTCATCTGAAAAAGCGATACCGCCATGGAAGTCAGCACCGGAAGCACAAATACCATACAGCAGAGCATTTTTTCATTTAGTTTGTCAGGATTTTCACAAAAAAGCAGTTTTACAACCACCTCTTTGTGCGGTGCTATCCCAGAAAAAAATGCCGCACCGCCCGGTTTTGCCGAAGCAATAAACGCCGCCGTAACCGCTCCCGCAATCAATGCCGCATAATATCCAAGGACACTTATCACATTCCAGATACATTTGCAAATCCACCAATCGGACCTTCTTCGACAGCGCACCAGCTTATTCAGCCCCGTTCCGTGCAGCTCTCCGGCCGCATAACCGCCAATCAGCACCGCAAGCAGAATATTTATCAGTAAAAATAATACCGGCACTTCAAACGGCTGGTGCTGATTCGGAATATACTCCTGCATACCGCGGAAAATGTAAGCGAAGCAGTCCCCAAATGATGCTGCACGCAGCTCTCCTGTCCATGCTTCCAACAGCGCATACCGGCTTAAAAATGCTGCCGTGCTGACCGCTCCCAGCGCAAACGGCAAAATGTACTGATACCACCGCCTGACAATTCCCTGCTTTAATTCCGCCCTAATCTGCTGTTTCATTAATCTGCCTCTTTCTTTAACATATTTTTTCTTCGCATCAAAAACAGTCCCAGTACAAATGCCGCCGCCACACAGCACAGCGGAAAAAGTATCTCATCGCCCGCACGAATTCCCTGATAATAGAGCCTTGTGCAAGGAAAACACATGCGCAGGAAAAAGATATTGACCGGTGCCGGTGTCATCCGCTTTTCCAGTGTAAACAGCACCATCATTACCGCATAACCGTAGACCGGCTGGGACAGCTTCCACCAAAGCAGGACAATCATCATTGCCATAACGGTAATTTCCGCAAACAGCACAATCAGAAAAATGCCTGCCGTCTGCCACGCCGCCACTTCAAATTCCACCGGACGCTGCATTTGTGCATACGCATTGCTGTTTAGCTCCCGCCAGTTGCATTTCCACCGGAAATGTGTCACACCGTATGCCGTTACCAGTACAAACACATACAGTACAAACAGTCCCGCCTGTAAAAAAATCTTTTTACACAGCGAAAGCCAAAAACTTTTCATGCTTTTTTTACGCACCAGCACCGCCGCACGCATTTCATATTTAATATGGTTGATAATAAAAAGCTGGGACAACAATAAAAAAATAATTAATCCCTTTTCATGTGCATAGCTGTATATATCACTCATGCAGTACACCACGTCCGGCTCCGACATCGCCGTTTTAAAAATAACCATAAGCCAGACCGGAATAAGCACTGCCGAAAACCACAAAAGTCCGGTATCCAGCCAGCCGTTGACAAATTTTTTCAAAATTTCTTCTCCCCTTTCCCCATTTTTTTAGACACGCTCCGCTGACACAATTCCCCTGAATTCCCCTGTAAAGCTTTTTTATTCATTGGTAAACACCAGTTCTTTTTGTACCGGATACCACCAGTAAACCAGCGTGTACGTCTCCTCCTCTAATTTTCGAAACCACTTTTTCCCGATAAGAATCTCCGTTACAGTACACGACAATTCGATCTCCTGCACCTCTCCGGGCTGTATCGTCTGATTTTTCTTTCGGTTCTCCTGTGACACACCGTTGTGAAATCCGCTGTTTTGTGCAACGGCTAAAAATGAATCCGCCTCAAAACGCAGTTCCTTCTCTGTCGTATTGCAAAATGCCAGCTTATACACAATCACCTTCCAGTCCTTAGCATGTTCTCCCGCATCGAGCGAATCGGGATACCGCTCACGATATTCATCATAAGAATAAATGTGTGTCGAAAGCGGTGTAATCTCCAGACCGTCAAGCATTGCGGGTGAATCCTTTGTATACTGCTCACAGACCGAAGGGTTTGGAAAACGCCTGTTAATATCCCGGATAAAATATCCCATAACCGCCGCTGTTATAAGACACGCAAGCACTGCCACGCTTCTGATCATCATTTTCTTTTTTGAAATTTGTTTCCTTTTATAATGCATCTTGTTTCACCCCGTTTACAAAATATATAATCGCCGTAATCACGCCGACAACCGCTCCGGTCACAAAAACGGTTTCCTTATGCAGTATCGCACCGTGGCTCATATCCAGCAGCCAGATGAGATCCACCGTAATTCCCGACTTTCTTCCCACAAAATTTGATGCCGTTGTAAAACCATACCATATTAAAAAAGGAACCATTCCCAGCAGAAATATATTATCTACAATGCTTGCCGCCGCCAAAGCCGTTGTCGCAAAAATTCCGCCGTAAAAAAATGTAATCACCATATAAATGGCGATGTAGGCAAACGGTTTGGTATAAAATATCGATGAAAACAGCTCTGTTGCCGAAAGATACTGTCCGTTCCGGATTGGTGTCAATGCCGGAAGCATACAGGCGGTAACCGGCAGGCTGACAAGATACGGAAACAGCACCGTCAGACCGCCGCTTAAAAAAACAGCCAGATACTTTGCCGTCAGATAATTGATTTTTTTCGTTCTGGTATACACATTTTTAATATAACCGCCTTTCCTGTCCAGATGATACGACAGTGCATGCGGCATCATTGCCAGCACCGGAAAATCGTTAAAAAAGTCACTTTGTACGGACTGCCCGAATTTAATCCGAACCAGTACATAAAAAGGCTTGCCGGTTGTCCGTCACTGCCTCTGTAAAACATCAACGGATTTCTGGCATACGGATAAACTTCAAATACCGTCTGTGCTATGGCAAGCAGACAGCCTATAAAAACCGCAATCCACATCATTTTATTTTTTACGGCTCTTTCCCATTCTGTATGAAACTGCTCTCTCACAATGTTTCTCCTTTTTGCTTTCTAATTCCCTTCCCCGATATCCAGCCGGAACATATAACTGCCGTCTGCAATCGAGTTGACACCGTCTGTACCGCCGATTCCGCCAATGCCCGAATACATATAGACATCTCTTAAAACACCGGGTGTATTTATCAACTGGTATACCATTACGGTTTCTATTTCCTCATCCTGTGCAAAGTTATAAAAGTATGCGTCCTTATGCAATTCTTCGGGACGTTTTAAATACGGACATTTATCAAATCCTATTATTTCCGCAAACGAAATCCGCTGGAATAAATTCTCACCATCTTTATTCACCAGTGTCCCGCTCATTTCCAGCTTTTTGTTATTCCCACCGGATACATTTTTCATACGGACCTTGACCGCAACATACTGGTGATTGTTCTTGGACGATGAGCCGTCTTCATTTAACTCGCGGCTTATAACCAGCCAGTTTTTAAAGGTGGCATCGCCGTTTTCAATTTCATCTAACCGGGTCAGGGTGTTACCGAGCTTCCACGCATTCAGCACGGTAATTTCAAAGCCGCCATACAGCTTTGTTTCACCCATTCCAACCTCTGTTACGTTTACCTTTTTGCCGTTAAACTGATACGCCGTCGGTTCTTCATGTGCTATCATTGCCGTGGTTGTCGCCTGACTTAAGTCCTTGGTCTGTGCCTCGCCTGCATCTCCCACCAGCGTAAATTTTTCATCGCGGCTTACGGCATCTTCCACCGAATACTGATTCCCACAGCCGCCGCAGACTGCCACCAGCAGTACCGTAAGTGTGACTGCAGCGGCTCTCCTGCTCCCTGCCTTAACCCCCGGCATTTCCCACTTTTTTCTTTTCATAACCTTCTCCTTTATTTTTTTATGCCCGCCTGCAAAATTGAAATTACCGATACCGGATTCTCTGAAATTACTGACACGCTCTGGCATTTCCTTAAAACAAATATACCCCCTCCTGTTATCTTCTAACAAGAGGGGGCGGCACAAGCGGTCACTTTTATGGCACGAACGGTTTTATATTCGGATATGCACGCAGAAACAGCCACTGTCTTCATACAGATCCATAAATCCGTCGTATTTTTTTACAATTTCCCGGACATTTTTCAAGCCAAAGCCGTGATTTCCTGCATCCTTCTTGGTTGTACCAATATTTTTTACTTTCTGTACATCCTGTAAAACCGGCTCTGCAATGCGGTTTCTTATCAAAATGTCCAATACTTCTTCTATCATGACAATCTTTATTTCAATCTTTCTCTGTGCCTTGGAAAGCTTTAACTCGGCTTCAATCGCATTGTCTAAAAGATTTCCGAGTACACAGCATAATTCCGTCTGGGTTAATCCACGGATATTCTTATCCACCGAAATCACCGCCGGAATATCCTGCTCTTTACAGTACATCAGCTTCGCATTTAACACCGCATCCGCCACGCTGTTTTTCGTCTTTACAAATTCCTGTAATGCCGCAGTCTGACGGACATATTCCAAAAGATACTGCTTTGCCCGCTCCTGACCGTGTTCCTCATCGGAAAGAAGCATATTCAGGGTATTGACGTGATTTTTTAAATCGTGGCGCATTTTGCGGACATGCTCGTCAAGCACTGCCACGCTGTCCATATACTGTTTCTGGTAATCGCTCTCCTGCAATGCTTTTTCCGCCGCCTGCTCATTTTTCTGCATGGACTTAATACGGCACAACAAGACAATCAGAAAGCTTTCATTTAACAAAACACCTGCCACTACGATTGTTCCCATGCCACGGTCTGGCACCCTGTCCGACAGCATCCCTACCGATACTGCCGCGCATATCAGAATCGTGAGAGCCAGTAGTCCCAATTCTTTTGGGTGAAGCTGATACAGCTCTCTTTTAACAAGTGCATCTGCCAGCACAAATTCCAAAAATGCAATAAATGCGGCGGATAACATCACACTGTCCTCCGCTCCATTGTAAAACCGTTCTCCTAAGACGCAGGCAATTCCTGCCGCCACAGTCAAAACACCGGTCGTAACCATCGCTTTTTTGATATTCCCGCCGGTCAATACCCCTGTAAGCACGCCCAGTACAACGCCCTCTGAAAGCACCAGCATGTATATGGCAAGTCCCTTTGCAACAATCAACTGATTTGCCGCCGTCAGCACCAGAAATGCCGCCGCCACACATACCATATAGTTACCGCGGTTTCCCAAAAACGTGTCCTTTTTATAACCGTTTTCATTTCCCGTGCGCCGCCGCTGTATATCATTTCTGATTGTACGGATAAACAGCAGTGCCATTTCAAGCATAATCATCTGGAACAGCAGAATCCCCACGCTGTCCTTTGCCGACAGCAGCAGTTGATACATATTTTCATTAATCAGTGTTGTATTCATCTATACCGCTCCGTTCATGTTGCGCTGATACTGCGTGAAACGCTCCAGCACCGTATCCTTACACCGCCTGCTCATGTCCAGAACCGTATCATTCATTAACAAAACAGTTTCGTCCCGCATATTGACCTTTTTCACATATTTTAAATTTACAAGATACTGCTTGTGGATTCTGACAAAATCATACGGTTCAAGCTGTTTTGAAGTTTCCGTCATGGTCTTTCGCACCTCGTAACTGTATTTGGTGGTATAAATAACAACGTTATGCTTATCACTTGCCACATAACAGATACTGCTGACGGCAATGGATTCCTTTTCATTTTTACCGTCCAGTAAAAAGGTTCCGTTCTGATTTAAAACCGTTTTCAGCCTCGCCATAACCTTTGGCAGAACTTCCGTATAGTTTTCTTTTCTTAAAAAATAAAACGGCTTGTACTCAAAGCTGTCAAATACGAGCGATTCATTCGATGTCAGAAAAATAATCCGGGCTTCGCTTTTTCTTTCGGCTAATGCCTTTGCCGTATCAAATCCCGACATGCCTTCCATATATAAATCCAGAAATACCGCATCATAATTGCACCGACAGGCACCCTTTAACAATTCTTCCCCTGAATGATACTCGTCCACAAGCAGTTTGTTTCCGCCGGTATCAAATGCCGCCAGCTTTCTTCTTAAATTGGCACACAACAGTATATCATCATCACATATTACAAGATACATTTTACAGGTCCTCTACTTTATTATTCATCACTTTCAATTTACGCTTTTTGTGGTGAACCGTCAACGGGTTTTTGGACTTTACATTTTTAAATTTTCAGATAAAAAACTTTCTTTTATTTTGTTGACAAACTATTACCCGATTGGTAATATTATTTTCTGTAGCGAAGATGCCACGAAACCCTTGGACATCTTCGCCTTTTTTTACTTACGGCACTATATTACAACACCGTATTGCAGTGTGGAACAATCCACAGGCATCATAGCCGGGGATTTTTGACCCCAGCTTCATAATAAGTTTTTTATAGAAAAAGGAGGTCCCTTATGACAACTACAGCACTTTTACAGGAAGCTGCTTCTTATCAGGAACAGCTTGTCCGGACAAGACGATTTCTGCATACACACCCTGGTACGGGCTTTGATATTCAGGAAACCGTTGATTATGTAAAGCAGGAACTCATTTCCATGGGCTACGAGCCACAGATGTGCGGTAAATCCGGCATTGTCGCACTGGCAGGCGGTAAAAAGGACGGTAAGGTCTTTTTAATCCGCGGCGATATGGATGCCCTGCCGATGAAGGAAGAAGCCGATGTTTCGTTTCCTTCCACCAACGGAAAAATGCACGCCTGCGGTCATGATATGCACACTACAATGATGTTAGGCGCCGCACGCCTTTTAAAAGCACATGAAGATGAAATCGAAGGCACGGTCAAACTCATGTTCCAGCCTGCCGAGGAAATTTTTGAAGGCTCCCACGATATGATCGAAGCCGGTGTCTTAAAAAATCCTGATGTCGATGCCGCCATGATGATTCATGTAATGGCAGGGCTTCCTCTGCCTGCCGGTACGGTTATTTCCTGCGACGGCGGTGTCAGTGCGCCTGCCGCCGATTACTTCTATATTGATATTCAGGGAAAAGGCTGTCACGGTTCTATGCCGAATAACGGTGTTGACCCGGTTACCGTTGCCGCCCACATTATCACAGGTCTTCAGGAAATCCACGCAAGAGAACTCGGACTTTCCGATGAGGCTATTTTAACAATCGGAACGGTTAATGCCGGAAATGCCGCCAATGTCATTCCCGATACCGCCCATATGAGTGGAACGATCCGCACCTATGATGAATCTACGCGCGCTTTTATCAAACAGCGTGTTTCTGAAATTGCTTCCGGAATTGCCACAGCTTTCCGCGCTACTGCAACGGTTACTTACGGAAGCGGCTGTCCATGTCTTTACAACAACCCGGACCTTGCCGTCTGCACCGCAGACTATTTAAAAGAACTCTTAGGCCCTTCCAAAGCATTTACGGCTTCTGCACTTAATGCGATGTCCGGTGAAGGCAAAGCACCGAAAAGCACCGGAAGCGAAGATTTTGCCTATGTAAGCCAGGAAGTTCCATCCATTATGTTTGCACTGGCGGCAGGCACACCGCAGGAGGGCTACTGCTATCCGCAGCACCACCCGAAAGTAAAATTTGACGAAGCGGTATTATCCGAAGGCTGCGCCGTTTATGCCTATACGGCAATGCGCTGGCTTACAGAACACAAGAACTAAATTTTATTCTGATTTACATGCGCCGCATCCGCGGCAGAAAAGAGGTTTTTATGGCTACCATGAAAGATATTATTACCAGTCCGCTGCTCCTTGCCATGGTTATAATCGGACTGCTCTACATTGTAGGATTTTCACTGGTCTATTTAAAAAAAGCATACACACACTGTCTGGAACTGGGCATTTCCAAAGAGGATTTAAAAAATGTCATCAAATCCAGTCTGGTCTTTTCCATTGTCCCAAGCCTGTCTATCGTTGTCGGGCTGTTTGCACTGATTTCGGTACTCGGAACAGTCTGGAGCTGGTGGCGCCTTTCCGTTATCGGCTCACTTTCCTATGAGTCGCTGATTTCAAGCTCCGTAGCTTCCGCTATTGGATTTTCAAGCAGTGCGGAAATGCTGGAGGGTGCAACCGGACAGCAGTTCGGTGTTGTTATGATTCTTATGAGTATCGGCATGTTAAGCGGTTTTTTCATTTTACTGCCGCTTGGCAAAAAGCTTTCCATGAGTGTCAGCAAATCCGAAGAAAATGGAAACGGCTGGAAGTACGTTTTAAGCGGCTGTTTCATGCTGTGTCTTTTTGCCGTCTACATTCCGGTTTTATTAATCGGCGACACCGTTCAGGCGGCTGTTATGCTGACCGGTCTTGTCATTGCCGTAGGGCTGGGGCTTCTTTCTAAGAACCCGAAGCTTGCATGGCTCAATGATTTTATCATGGCATTTTCCATGATTGGCGGCATGATTTCATCCGTATTGTGGTGTAAGTTGTTTTTATAGCATTTTTGCAGATTGGAGATATCTTATGAAGAAAAAAGGTTCAAATAAAATTGTAATTACAGACTCCTTTCAGGCATGGGCGCACAAATGGGGACGCATCGGCACACTGATTGCCCTGTTGTACATGATTGCCATTCCGTTTGTTGTGCTCACCTTTTATGACAGTCTGCCTTCCATTGGTGAAGTCATTAACCTTAGCACTATCAGTATTTTAATGGTTTATATTCCGGTCGGATTTTCGGAAGCAATCAGCTACACACCGATTCTCGGCGCTTCTTCTTATCTGACATTTATCACAGGAAATATTATGAACCTGAAGCTGCCATGTGCCGTCAATGCCATGAAGCTTGCCAAAAAAGAACCGAATACCCCTGAAGGCGAAGCCATTTCTTCGGTTGCCGTTGCGATATGTTCGATTATGACGATTATCATTCTTGCGCTTGCCGCACTGCTTAGCGCATGGATCAGCCCGGTCTTTGAACTGCCTGCCGTAAAAACAGCTTCCAACTATCTGATACCGGCGCTGTTTGGTTCACTGACCCTCGGTCTTTTTGCCAGCACCAGCTCTGGTAAAAAAGTTGTAAAAAACGGTGTTATGGGCGTTGTTCCTGTTATTGTCATTATTACGGTGCTTGCCCTCGTTGTACGTATCACAACCGGTTCTTCCCTGTTTGGCATGGTCGGCTTCCTGATTTTATTCATGCTCCCGGTTGCCATTATTTCTTCACGGATTATGTGGAAAAAGAATATTATTAAGGTTGTTGATAAAGAAGATGCTGATACGGAAAAATCAGAATAAAAAAATATAAAATCAGGCGGGTATGCCAGGAAGTATAATTCTTCCGGATATGCCCGCCTGTTCTGTTTCTGTAAAAAATAATGTCAAAACTTTCCCTGCCATCGCAAAAAATAATTATCACATAAAATCTGCCAACGTCATCTGCTGCCCGCAGCCCTTTTCTTCAAAGGTGTTCAGATACTCAAATATCTGATTCGTCCGCCATTCAATGCCCGCCGCTTCACATTTTTCCCTGAATACCGGAAAAATCTCCCTGTCACGCGGAATCGGCAGTTCATAGGCATTTCCATACGCTTCAATATACTGTCTGCGAAGCCCCGGAAATTTTTTATCGAGCTGGCTGTAAAAATACTGCCGGTCACCGTCCCTTAACGTCACTCCAAATGAATGAAATGTCATAATACCGCGCACCGATGCCTTTTGACAGGCTTCTAAAATGCCGAAAATATTTTCTTCGGCATCATTAATAAACGGCAGTAACGGTGTCAGCCATACCACGGTCGGAATGCCTTCCTCTTTTAAAATGTTTAACACCTCTATCCGCCGCGCGGTTGTGCAGACACCCGGTTCTATTTTCCGGCTGAGTACATCGTCCATAGTCGTCAGTGTCATCTGTATGACACACTTTGTCTTTGCATTGATTCTGCGGAATAAATCCAAATCCCGCAGTACATTATCGGACTTTGTCAGTACGGTCAGTCCGAAGCCATACCGTTCAATCAGCTCTGCGCACTGCCTTGTCAGGTTTAATTCCATTTCCAGCGGCATATACGGGTCACTCATTGCCCCGGTACCAATCATACATTTTTTCCGTTTTCTTTTTAATGCTGCTTCTAATAACTGCGGCGCGTTTTCCTTAACCTCAATATCCTCAAATACATGATTCATCTGATAGCAGGTGCTTCTTGCATCGCAGTAAATACAGCCGTGCTGACAGCCCCGGTAAATGTTCATTCCGTTTTTTGCCGAAAGAATGGCTTTCGCCTGAACCTTGTGCATGATACTCTCCATTTCTGAGCAACTTGTTGCGAAGCGGCGATGAGAAATTCGCGCAGGCGATTTCTCATCTGACATGAGGAATATTTGTTTTTTAAAACAAATATCTGTGTGAAAAATCAGCACATCAGTGTGATTTTTCACACTAAGCTCCATTATCTTCCAAAATACGCATCAATACCATCTGCAATGCCGCGCACCATTAACTGCTGATAGATATCGTCCTGCATATTCGCATCATCTGTCGGATTGGTCATAAATCCGAGTTCCAGCAGGGCAACCGGATTGGTACTCCAGTTAATACCCGTCATATTGTCACTTCCGACTACCCCGCGGTTTTTCATGCCGGTTGCCGCACAATACGAATTGATAATACAGCTTCCTAACTGACTGGAACTGCCTGCCAGTTCCGGTATATACGGATTGGACGAACCTGGCACCAGTACCGAAGCCCCGGAAGCGGAAGCACTGTCCACACCGTCTGCGTGAATCCTGATTGTTGCCGCCGCTCCCGCCGCCGTTGCAATATCTGCACGTTCTTTATTGGAAATATCAACATCGTTGGACTCCCTTGTCATCACTACGGTGTATCCTCTGTTTTGTAGTTCGGTCTTTAACATCATGCCGATTGTCAGGGTTAGCTGATATTCCGGCACACCCGATACCACACCGCCCGTTCCGCCTGCCACTTTAGTCTTCATCGTCTGTGAACCCGGTCCTTCCGGCTCCTTTCCGTTATTGCCGCGGCTTTGATGTCCGGGGTCAATACAGATAATATCTCCGGTTGACCCTGCCGGGCGGCTCACTGTTTCATAGCCTGCAAGCCGTTCTGCCAGTCCTGCTCCCTGTGCCTGTCTTTCCTGCTCTTCACGGGCTTCCTGCTCGGCTTTTTCCTGTGCAATCGAAGCTTCTTCTGCTTCTTTTTGCGCCTGTTCCCTTGATTCTGCTTCCGATGCGGCTATGGATTCATCACGGCTCTGTGCCTCGGAAAGTGCCTTCTGCAATTCTGCCTCGGCAATACTCCGGGCTTCCTGTTCCTGCTCTTTTTGTGCCGCAAGGGACTGTTCCTGTGATGCGCGCTGTACACTTTCTTCCTGTACTTTTGCCGCCGCCTTCTGATTGTTTTTATGACTGCCGTAAGCAAAAATGCCTGCCGCACATACCGCGATTATAATAAGAATTATTCCTATAATCAGCAGCTTTTTCTTTCCGTTTTCTAATTCTTTCAAATGCGCACTTCCTCCATTTTCTCATAAAATAAATGCTGAAATACCGCAATCACTCTGCCGACTTCCAAATCCGCAATCAACATTCCGATACTGAGACCGATAATATTATGTGTAAAAATCAGTCCGGTGATAATGGTCATTTTTCTGCCTATTGTCTGATAAATTCAATCTTATATTTCTGTAAATCATAGACATTTGCAAAAAATCCCCTGAGAATCGTTTCCGCGTTGCTCTCCGCATTTTCAAGCAGACCGTTTGCAACCGCATCCTGCTTTGCATTTTCAATCAGCGTTTTCAGGGCATCGTTATTATCCGCCAATTTGATTGGTGTGAAAATACTTTCTTCTTCATGATAAACCTTAAAGGTATCCGTATTAATTTCACTGCTTAAAATCTGCACCTGCGGCAGACGAACCTGAATCGTGCTGTTATCTTCGTCAACGCTCCATTCAATTTGACTAAAATCCAGTCCCGCTCTCACTTCTACATCATAGCTGTAAATGTATTCGCTCTGTGTAAACGGAATCGTCATTCCAAACAGCTTACGCGAATCCTTTGTGACATTCATCTCCGTACAGTAAGCCGCCTGCGTGACCATCTGCCCGATATTTTCAAAGCCAATCCGCGTTGTCTTGCTCTCCGACTCTGCCGGCTGTCCACTGCCCTTTCTAAGCCCCGCAATGCCGGCAATCACCGCCAGCACCAGCAGTAATATAATTACCAGCTTTATAAACAGATGTCCTCTGAATATACGGATGGTTTTCTTTTCAATAATTTCTTTTTTTGTATTTTCTTCACTTTGTTCTTTCATGGTTGTCCTCGTTTTTGTGGTTGGCTTGTATTATTTTATCACAATCCATATAAAATGGCTATTGCTATTTTAGGACTTTCTCACCGCAGATTACAAAATTCTACAATTTTACGCTATACTTATTATTTTTTTTCAAATGCTTCGTATATTGCACCTTGCCGAATTTATTTTTTTTATAAATCAGCAACCACCAGTTCAACTGGTGGTTTGTTATAAGCCCTCCAAAGGGCTATGTTACTGCTCGCCCCAAAGGGCGGTGCCGCAAGCATTTTTACTGGTCCGCTATAAAGCGGTACTTCTTGAATCTTCTTTTCTCGATTCTTCTGCTTGCTCTTTTATATATTTTTGTACTGCTTCGTCTGTGATATTACCGATTGTTTCTACATAATATCCTCTTGCCCAAAATGCTTTATCCCATTTGCTCTGCAATTCTGAATAACGGTCGTATATCATCAGGGTACTTTTGCCTTTTAAATATCCCATGAAATCTGAGACACTTAACTTTGGTGGTATTGCAATACTTAAATGTACATAATCTACACAAACTGCACCTGCTATTATTTCGACATTTTTGTATTTGCACAGTGTGCTCAGAATTTCTCTCACATCTTCTCTTACTTTTCCATACAATACCTTCTTCCGATATTTTGGAATAAATACGATGTGATATTGGCATTTCCATTTTGTATGTGATAAACTTCTATTGTCCATATGGACCACCTCCTGTGATTAAGTTTGGCTTGCGACACCATTCTTAATATATCACAGGAGGTTTTTTATTGATATTCTCACCGTTTTCAACTATTCCATTCTCTCCAGCATAGCTGGGGGATTAGACTTTTCATTAAGTATACCGTTGAATTTTAGATGATGATAAAATTTTCATCTTTTTTGTCTGTATTGTCCAATCCTTAGTTGAAATAATGTATTCTTCTAATTCTGTAATTAATGAATAATAATCTCGATAATGTGTTCTCTGAGAAACTAGCAAATCTAATATACATTGTTGAAATTTGTTATAAATTTCAAAATAACGATCTATTTTAACAAAATCTAGCTGAAGAATTTCATTCGTAATTTCATCATTAATTCCCGTACATTGATTATTTAAGCAAATCTTCCACTGTCCGTGTGCAATTTTATTTCTCATCTGGCTCGGAGCAATAATATACTCATTCATAATCCGAGTCAACGTTTGTTTTTTATTAGCAATTTCTCCCGAATTTGCAGAAGAATTTATTCTTAAAAATGCAAATTGCACACATGTTTTCCATTTTTCTTCAAGATTACATCCACGTTGAATTTGAGTAATTTCACTTACATCAAGTGCCTTAGGTGTATGAATAAGTTTTAAAAAAGATACTTCGACATATGCAGAAAACAACAATGCATAAAATTTTGTAAATGTATCTAAATCATCATCCTTCTTTTCTTTAATAGCCGTATTTACTAATTTTCTCAGCCTTGCTCTATGTTTTTTTAATTCTTTTACATTACTAACACAAGCTCTATATATCTTTTCATCCATAATATCACCTCTTGATTCCAAAATGCTAAAAAATACAATATATGCATATCATTGTACCCTTTAGCATCCTGGAATCGAACCAGGATTTCCCTTACTTGAAGGTTGTTCTACCATAATGAACTAATGCTCCATAAAAGTATAGCACTTTTATTCCTTTTCTAGCAACATATTAATGTTTTACCTCCGCCTATTCCCCCTTCTTACACTTCTCATACGCAAACAGCGCCGCTCCCAGCGCACCGCAAAGCTGTGCCTCATCGCAGATATACAGCTTTGCGCCGAGCTTTTCTTCGAGGGCATTGGTGATTCCTTTGTTTTTGGCAACGCCGCCGGTCATCATATATTCTCCCGGATTGTTCTTTCCGAGGCGGGCGGCAAGCGCCCCTACTTTTGAAGCGACAGAAACATTTAAGCCGTGGATAATGTCTGCCACATTTTTATTCTGGGCAACGAGGGATACCACTTCTGATTCCGCAAAAACCGTGCACATGCTGGAAATCACAACATTTTCTTTCCACTCCAGTCCCTTTGTGCTCATTTCCTCCAGTGAAAGTCCGAGCGTTCTTGCCATCATTTCAAGAAAACGTCCCGTTCCCGCCGCGCACTTATCATTCATCAGGAAATTCTTTACTGCGCCGTTTTCATCAATGCTGATTGCCTTAATGTCCTGTCCTCCGATGTCAATGACCGTACGCACCCGCGGATTCAGATAATGTGCCCCTTTTGCGTGACAGGTAATCTCTGTGATGCTGTCATCGCCGCTGTCAATATAGGCGCGTCCGTATCCCGTTGTCACGATTCTAACGATTTCTTCCTTTTGAATACCGGCTTTTTCCACCGCCAGTTCCAGACTCTTTTCCGCACTCATCATTGCCCCGCCACCGGTCGGAATAATCATTGTCGACTTAATTTTTCCGTTCTGATCCAAAATGACTACATCTGTACTGGTTGAACCGCTGTCAATTCCGGCTGTATAGTAAACTCCTGATTCCATTCTTTTCTTTGCCTCCTCGCTGATTTCCTTTCCCGGATTGGTATCGTCCGCACCTTCTATCGTTTCTGAAAATGCCTGGATTCTCGTCAGTAACTGTCCTGCGCTCTGACTTGTAAAATCCGTTTCTATTTTAAGCATCGGAACTTTGATGTTCTTTTTAATACTTGCATATTCAAATCCGTAATAATCACAAAACTTAATTGTATGATAAATGATTCCTTTTAAATACGGATCCAGATACAGCCTGTTTCTGCGGGTGCTGTTGTTCATTCTGAAACACGGCATCTGACAAAGCAGTGTATCTGCATACGCAAGAAACATTGCTTCTTCGTCCATTTTCTGCAAATCTTTTGGAATTACTGCCAGTCTGCGCCCACCTGTACAGGTCAGATTTTCTACGTTCATCTGGATATTTTCGCGAATCATCTGCTCTAGCACGCCGCTCACACGCACGCCCAGCACACCAATATACGGTTTATTTTCGGTATCCTTTTGTTCAAATGCTTTCAAAAACAGTGATTTATCGAATTTTTTTCCGGAATATTCTTCATAAGCTTCTTTCAACCGGCAGATTGACGCGGCAAATTTTACTTTTTCACATTCCTCATCGTCATGCGGAATATCCAGCATATAAAGAAATTTGCATTTTCCGGTGCTTTCTACAATATCATACACGCGCCGCATAGAATCACAGCAGTTGACAAGCACCAGTTCCTCTGCTTTTCCTTCCAGCACCGCCTGAATCACAGATTTTCCGAAGCCGCACAAATTTGCATGGGCAATCTGGTCCGACATTTCAAAATTTTCCGGCATTTCTTCCAAAACCGCACATTTTTCTCCAAAGCCCTGAAACAGTTCTGTCGGGGTATATTTACAGACATAATGAATCATGAATGTTTTTCCTCCTTGTTCTTTTCCAGCATTTCCGCAAATGCCTGAAGTCTGGTGGACACCTGTCCGTCACTGGTATTCGCCGGATTGCAACCGTCACCGTCCAAAATCATTGTCGGAAGTCCTGCCGTTTCCAAAACATTTTTAATCAGTCCGGATGCGCCGATTGTCCCTTTACATCCCCAGTGTGCAAACAGGATTCCACCATCTGCATCTGTCTGTTTTGCAAGTTTTTCCGCCATCTGGATTCTTTCTTTAACACTTCCGTTATAAATACAGTGAACCATTTTCTCCGCCATTGCCTCATATGGGTCATCTGCCTGCATTTCACGGAATCCGTCTGCTACAAAATCGCAGGCGCTGATGTGCATGGTTTTGCTGTAATTAAATGTCTCTTTCACCGGCTGCTGTAAAAACGGCATAATATGCATCCAAAGGACATGAAGCCCGTCTCCCTTCGGTGCATTTTTTACATCTTCAAGAAGCAGCTCGGTGTATTTAAGCGATGTTTCCGACCCCGCCAGCAGATGACACATAAAAATCGCATATAATTCATTGGTGAGAGATGTCACCGGGTCATGGTCTTTGCGCAAAGCAAGCTGGCTCTTAAAATGTGCCGCCGCTTTTCTGCTGTTTGTAACGGCATTTTCCACCGCTTCTTCTGTAATTTTCTTTTCGGTAATGTCTTCCAGAAAATGTTTCAATTCTTTTAACTGATTTGCAACATATTTGATTGAAGACTGCGTTTTTTCATATGGAACATCAATATAGAAGCCCGGACAGCTGTATTTTTCCTTTAAATAAGGAAATGTCATCATATTTCCGTCACAGGCAAGATTGGTATAAATCATACATTTCGGCGCCGGTAAAATGCCGGTCAGCGCCGCGCCCAGAAAAACTCTGTGATATGAGCACATGGTTTCCGGAAATCCTTCTTCCTCGGTTTTGCGTAAAAATATCTGCTCACATTTTGTACCCGCTATAAAACAGGACAGTGCTTCCACGGAATACGGTGTCAGTCCCGCCGCCGTTAGAAGTTCTCCCGGAACGAAAATGCTCATCATTGCCGAATTTTGCGGTTTTGCAAGTGCCTGAATGATATTTTTCATGACCACCCGCGCCGCATACTGCCCGGACAGCGGAAGCTCCCGGTCCGGAAAAAGCTGTAATTTTTTCTCCTGAAGCCGGTATCCGGCAAGCAGAAGACGGCGGGCTTTGTCAGGGTCTTTTAACGCTTCGTTTCCCACCACATTTCCAAATTTTTCTATAATATCCATTTGTGTTCATTCCTACCTTTTTGTTCTGATTTTAAGCAAAATCTGTTCTGCATGTTTTTGAACAAATCAATGTTTATTATAGCAAGTTGTGGGGAATTGTAAATGTTTTGTTTAGTGATGAGTGCTGTATTTATCGAAGAATTTCTCCCTATCTACTTATCACATTCCCAAAACGCAGGGCTCATTCTTTCTATTTCACCGCGGCTGATGCCGTATTTCTTAGCCAGTTGTTTCCAATTATCCCCGACCACATTTTTTATTTTATCAACCTCCTGCACTGCATACTTTTTTTCTATTCCATAATATGAAGCTGCTTGTACTGCCAACTCAAAATCAATGCTGGAATCATCTGCATCTACATTTAATGATAAATATTCACCATATATATCTGGATTTACATCGTATAACGGCGACAACTTCCATCCATCATGAGATAATATAAATCCATGATTTCTAAAGTGGTCATCCGTATTGGATACAGCCATGCTAAACACTATACGTTTCCAAAGTTCTTCCAAATCCCGTTTAGGTCTTGCGCCGTCCGCTTTTAAAAATGATACAATCTCAAGATAACTGCTTCCGTCTGCCGCATTTGCACCATCTTTCTTTCCCAGTACTGTCATGGCTGATGAAAAATGAATTCTCTGCTCTCCATCTCTGTCAAAACGCTTTACTAAAAATGTTGTTCCTAATTTGGAAAACTTTTCAATCTTTGCCTCTGGTACATTTAATCCACACTTCTCCGCCAAATCATGTACAACCATTTCCCATGCACCCGAATTAAAATCATCATGTTTTGATGGGAATTTAGCAATCCACAACGAACCGTCCGGTGCCATTACAGATGCCTTAGGTCTGGCTCCGCCAAGTGAAGAACCGGGAGCTATTAGTTGTTTTAACCATTTTTCTTCCAAACCTGTATCATCATTTTCAAAAGCAAAAGAAGCTTGTTCAAGTTCTCTTAAAGAAGTCCATGGTGGTGTTGCATATTCTTTATCGTTTGAAAGGAATTCCCCATTTTGCTCTGTTTTAAATCGCAGTCCTCCCATTCTTGCTTCATCATATACGCCTAAAAGATAATCGCTCTCTAGGAGTTTTTGCGGTTTCTCCCCGGCTTTTTTTGCCCGAAGTTCTTCTCTCCGCTTCATAAGCCGTTTTCCCCATCTGTCCGGACAGGAATCAGCAAATACTCCAAAGATATTTTTATCATCATTTATATATTGTCTGCCCTTATATAACTGTAAATCCGGGTCTAACATCATATTTCCTTTTTCCAGCCAGCTTTGCTCATATTCAAATGAATAGAACTCTTTCCCCCTCGTCTGCGATACATAAATGGTCCCAATTAATTCGTTTTGAAAAGGCAAAAAATCCGCAAACACATATATTTTCTTTTCTTTCTGCATATAGCTATCCCTTCTTTGTCACCCGTTTTCTTACAGGCAAATCCAAATCCTGCAATTTACGTCCCAATTCATCATCTTTGGCAATCAGCAGTAAATCCTTATCCATATAATTAAGCGCATGTAATACCGCCGCATAACATCCAATCGCTACCGATGATGCCCCTTTCTCGATTGAAACCAAAGTTGCCCTACTGATACCCGCACGTTCTGCCACTAATTCTGCTGAAAGCTTTCTCCGCAGTCTTGCATATTTTATCTGCATCCCCATTTGTTCAAGTATTTCCTCTGTTTCAGGTAATAATACAATTGATTTCTTAGGCATAAAGTCATCTCCTTATGTTAATAATATTATACAAATAAATATTATTTGTCAATTTTTATTTATTTTACTCTTTTTCTAATACAAGTAATCTTGAATCCTTTAATTTGCATTTATATGAATACATACCCTTTTGTAAAATACCTGAAAAACAGATATAATAGTTTAGTGCCTCCTTTTTATTCTGAGGAATTTGTGACAATTCATCAGCTAGATAATTGTAAACATACGTAGAAATAGCTATTTCACAAATTTGTTTTTTGTTATTTCTATCTAAAACTTTTAGATAATACATTTTTATTTCTACATGTGATGTATTTTTTACTGACAACTACAATTTTTCACATTAAACTACAAAATGGATCAAAAACTCCCCGGCACAAAATGTCGGGGAGTTTCCTTTTCCATTATAAATTATGTCCCTATTTACATTTGTGTGTCTGATGTATCAACAGTATAATGATACATTTCACGAATTGCGTATGCAATTAGAAAATCAAGTAGTCCAAATTCCATAAAATGAAATTTTAGGGCAAATTACAGACATTGGCTTGGCTGTAGTATTTTTAAACAACGTGTGTTAGACTACTGTTATACAAATCGAAATTTATAAAGGAGAATATTGATGAAATTATTTTTATGTTCGCACTTTTCAAGTG
>ENA-OVGH01000591-OVGH01000591.1-human-gut-metagenome-genome-assembly--contig:-NODE-591-length-31945-cov-8.312951_pt1 | contig 31945 bp, 22 predicted proteins | sample MGYA00237770_ERZ505419 | MGnify/ENA primary metagenome ERZ505419 (study PRJEB26158, sample SAMN06016353) | human gut metagenome | biome: human gut; feature: ankylosing spondylitis patient; material...
AACTGAATTTCAACAATTTCAAAGAACGACTATGATTTTTTAGTGGACACTAATGTCATGTTATAAATAATCCAATCCACAAATGCGCGAAGGAAATTACCTTCGCCAAACTGGATAATGCGTTCCGGGCGTTGTGCTTTGGGAGCAGTTTCTTTGTTTAATGCTTTCATTTAAAAAATGATTTAAATGGTTGATATGTAATTTTTTGATTATTCAAACTCAAAGTAAAAGTCTATGTTTTCCTTCATCAATATGTCGATGGGCATGTATTTCACTGCAGTGACCGGTCTTTTAAATACCACGTGGTTGCATAAAGTCTTCACGCCACAATAGCCTTGCAGGCCTGGGCGTTGACCGATGAGAAAGGTTACTTCACCGGTTTTCAGGAACTCTGTATTTTTGTGTAAAAGGTCATATCCCACAAGTCCTGCCAGCTTCTGCCCCTTTTCGTGCAGATAATTTGCCACCTGATAAACACGGGAATTAAAAACAGCTCCCAGTACGGCTTGGGGATGTTCTTTAAAAAAAGCATCCAACATCCGTCTGTTGCCGTCAGTATCTTCCTTGTGCAACACAATGTCATGGATAATCAAATCCTTATGTTCCTCGGAAAGGTATTGCATGAACCCCTCGAGGCGGCGTTGCATCTGGATTTCTGCCGGATTGTTTTTCTGATTGTTCAGGAATAACACAAGCTCCTGCCCTTTTTCATAGCTACGCATCAGAATCTTGGCAGCGATGTATCCGCTGGTTTTGGAATCTTGTCCGATATAACACAAGGCATGCGTCTGTTCAATATTGAAGTCTATGAATGCATAGGGAATATCCGCTTCCTCCAAATAAGCAGTGAGTTTTATGGTCTCCTCTCGGAAATTCGGGGCAACAAGTACGGCGTCGGCATTTTCCTCCCGGAGCACAGCACATGCTTCTTTATAGGAGGATTTGTCCGCATGCCGATAGTACAGATAGCTAACTCCAACATTGAACGGCCGTAATTCTTGTGCGGCACGGTCAATTCCCGCTGCTACAGCATACCAATAATCATGTTCTATATAATAAGGTATAATGCAGACAATATGATAGTGCTTTTTAGCCGCCAGCCCGATGGCAAACATATTGGGATGATAATCTATCTCGTCGAGTACTTTCTGGACTTTTTCCCTACTGGAAACGGATACGTCTCCGCGGTTGTGCAGTACGCGGTCTACAGTGCCGGCAGAGACGCCGGACATGCGTGCTATGTCTTTAATGGTATAGTTCTTGTTTTCCATCTTGAGGTATGCTGCCTAAGGCAGTAAAGGTGAGACGTCTGAAGCTTAAATATTATAAATATTCGCCGCAAAGATACGAATTATTTTGTTTCTCCAAGTAAAATTTCTACTTTTGTGTTCGATAACGGTTAATAAAACTAAAAACAATTATACGACCTATTAGCTTTACAATCAATACTATATAGGTGTAATAAATAGAAAGTAATATTTTTAGATACTTAAAACACAAGAAGATGAAAAACTTTATGGACGGAAATTTTCTGTTGCAAACGGAAACATCACAGAAGTTGTACCACGAGCATGCGGCTAAAATGCCGATTATCGACTATCATTGTCACTTGATTCCTCAAATGGTGGCGGAAGACTATCAATTTAAGTCACTGACTGAGATTTGGTTGGGAGGTGACCACTACAAGTGGCGTGCCATGCGTACCAATGGTGTGGACGAACGTTTCTGTACCGGTAAGGATACTACAGATTGGGAAAAGTTTGAGAAGTGGGCCGAAACGGTACCTTATACTTTCCGTAATCCGTTGTATCACTGGACCCACCTTGAATTGAAGACCGCTTTTGGAATCGATAAAATTCTCAATCCTCATACGGCCCGTGAAATTTATGATGAATGTAATGAGAAGCTGAAACAGCCTGAATATTCCGCCCGTGGCATGATGCGCCGTTATCATGTGGAAGTGGTTTGTACTACAGATGATCCTATTGATTCCTTGGAATACCATATCAAGACACGTGAGAGCGGCTTTGAAATCAAGATGTTGCCTACTTGGCGTCCGGATAAGGCAATGGCGGTGGAAGTTCCTGCCGATTTTCGCGCATATGTAGAAAAGTTGGCCGAAGTGAGCGATGTGGCTATTTCCTGCTTTGACGATATGGTTGCTGCCTTGCGTAAGCGTCACGATTTTTTCGCGAAACAAGGATGTAAACTGTCTGACCACGGAATTGAAGAATTCTATGCCGAGGATTATACAGGAGCGGAAGTTAAGGCTATCTTTAACAAGGTATATGGCGGTACTGGATTGACGAAGGAGGAAATTCTGAAATTCAAGTCGGCCATGCTGGTTGTGTTCGGCGAAATGGATTGGGAGAAAGGTTGGACACAACAGTTCCATTATGGTGCTATTCGCAACAACAATAGTAAGATGTTCAAACTGTTAGGTCCTGATACCGGTTTTGATTCCATTGGCGAATTTACTACAGCAAAAGCTATGGCTAAATTTCTCGACCGCTTAAACTCCAATGGTAAGCTGACCAAGACTATTCTTTATAATTTGAATCCATGCGCCAACGAAGTCATTGCTACTATGCTGGGTAACTTCCAGGATGGTACGGTTGCCGGTAAGATTCAATTCGGTTCCGGTTGGTGGTTCCTTGACCAGAAGGATGGTATGGAAAAGCAGATGAATGCCCTTTCTGTACTGGGCTTATTGAGCCGATTTGTTGGTATGCTGACCGATTCCCGTTCCTTCCTCTCCTATCCGCGCCATGAATATTTCCGCCGTACATTGTGTAATCTTGTAGGCCGTGATGTAGAAAATGGTGAAATTCCTATTTCCGAGATGGAACGCGTAAACCAGATGATTGAAGATATCAGCTATTATAACGCTAAGAATTTCTTCCAATTCTAAAAAGCAATAGTAAGCTATAAGTTATGCAGTTTCACCCATAACTTATAGCTTATCTAATATTCCTTTGATACTATCCAATCGTATAAAATTGGGATGTCGTATTTCCCCTTCATGTTGCTCGTATGCCCAAGTCACGTGGTATGGTACATGGGCAGCGTATCCCCCAAGTTCCAATACCGGAAGTATGTCTGATTTTACAGAATTACCTATCATCAGGAGTTTTTCAGGCGGACAGCCCAATGTATCAATCAGCCTCTGGTAATCATCGATTTTCTTGTCACTCATAATTTCGATATGATGGAAATATTCTCGCAGTCCGGAAGCTTCTATTTTTCTTTTCTGGTCGAACAAGTCCCCCTTAGTGGCCAACACCAATTTATATTTCCCATGAAGTGACGATATGGTCTCCTTCACGCCTTCCAGTAGTGTAACCGGTTTCTGCAGAAGCTCTTGTCCCCATCCTATTACTTCTTCTATAAGATGCATATTCCCGTTTCCGTCTGTCACTTTGCAGATGGTTTCAGTCATACTGAGCATTATGCTCTTCAGCCCATAGCCATACATATGCAGATTCTTCATTTCTGTTTCAAAAAACCTTTGTGATATGGATGAAGCAGGCAGATATTGCCTTAAAAGGTTACAGAATTTGTGCTCGAACTCCTGAATATAAAGTTCGCTTTCCCACAGTGTGTCATCAGCGTCAAAAGCTATAAATTCGATTTTATCTTTCATGAATGGTCGTTTTATAAAAGCGTCCAAAGATACGGAGTATTCTATATAAATGAAAAGATAAATAGTGATAAATGGGAAGTTAATATCTTGTCTGCAACTTATTAATATTGTGTTTGCAGAAAATTAATATCTTGCAAACACGATATTAATTTCCTATTTTTGCACTTATTTTTTCATTTAATACATAAATTTTAATCGTACAAAAGGATGATGACATCACCCCAACCCGCTTCCAAAGGCTTCAGCAGAGCTTTTTGGGTAAGCAGTACAGTAGAACTGTTCGAACGCATGGCATATTATGCTGTATTTATTGTTCTTACCATTTATCTTTCCAATATTTTAGGTTTCAATGATTTTGAGTCAAGCATGATTTCCGGTCTGTTTTCGGGAGGGCTCTATTTGTTGCCTATCTTTACGGGCGCATATGCCGATAAGATAGGTTTCCGAAAGTCGATGATTATTGCTTTCTCACTGCTTTCCATCGGGTATTTGGGCTTGGGATTGCTTCCCACCCTACTGGAAGCAGCCGGTCTGGTGGAGTATGGCGAGACAACCCGTTTTTCAGGATTGCCGGATAGTAATGACCGCTGGATGATTGTCCCCGTATTGTTTGTTATCATGGTAGGAGGTTCGTTCATCAAGTCTATCATATCGGGATCGGTGGCTAAGGAAACAACAGAGGCTACCCGTGCTCGCGGCTATTCCATCTTCTATATGATGGTGAATATAGGAGCTTTTACCGGAAAAACGGTGGTCGACCCTCTACGGAATGTTATCGGTGAGCAAGCTTATATTTATATCAATTACTTCTCGGCTGCCATGACGGTGCTGGCATTATTGGCTGTCATCTTATTGTATAAATCGGCACATACAGCAGGTGAAGGGAAAAGCATGCGTGAAATTGGACAAGGTTTTCTGCGTATTATCACTAATTGGCGTTTGTTGATTCTTATCCTCATCGTAACCGGCTTTTGGATGGTGCAGCAACAGCTCTATGCAACTATGCCCAAATATGTCATCCGTATGGCGGGTGAAACAGCCAAACCGGGGTGGATAGCCAATGTAAACCCGTTTGTAGTGGTTTGCTGTGTAAGTTTTATCACCCGGTGGATGGCAAAGCGCACAGCTATTACTTCTATGAATATAGGCATGTTTCTTATTCCGGTATCGGCATTGCTGATGGCATGCGGTAATTTGCTGGGCAACGATATTATTTCCGGCATGAGCAATATTACTTTGATGATGGTGCTTGGCATTGTTGTGCAAGCTTTGGCAGAATGTTTTATCTCACCGCGTTATCTGGAGTACTTCTCTTTGCAGGCCCCCAAGGGCGAAGAAGGTATGTACCTCGGTTTCAGTCATCTTCATTCATTCCTCTCTTCTATTTTCGGGTTCGGTATTGCGGGGGTACTTCTGACAAAATATTGTCCTGATCCAGTCTTGTTTGAAACCCGCGAAGCGTGGGAAGCAGCCAGTGTCAATGCACATTATATCTGGTATTATTTCGCTGCTATAGGATTGGTTGCAGCGATAGCGTTATTCGTTTTTGCCAAAACTACCGAATTCATCGACAAAAAGAAGAAGGCATAAGGTTTATATATTGCATACTTTTTGTATATTTGCCGTCACTTTTTTTAAAAGCGACGGCTTTTTTGTAATTAAGGAGATTAGGATGAAAGTAAAATTTATAAGCCTTGCCAGTGGAAGCAGCGGCAACTGTTATTATATAGGCACAGAAAAATATGGAATACTCATCGACGCCGGCATTGCAGTACGGACGATAAAAAAAGGACTGAAAGAAGCAGGTATCAGCATGGAAATGATACGTGCGGTATTTGTTACGCACGACCATGCGGACCATATCAAAGCAGTAGGCGGATTGGGTGAAAAACTGAATATTCCTATTTATACAACCGCCCGGATTCATGAGGGCATCAACCGGAGCTATTGCATGACAGAAAAGTTATATTCGTCTGTCCGTTACCTGGAAAAGCAGCAACCCATGCAGTTGGAAGATTTTCATATCGAATCTTTCGAGGTACCTCATGATGGCACGGACAATGTGGGCTATTGCATTGAGATAGACGGAAAAGTGTTTGTTTTTCTTACAGACCTTGGTGAAATTACTCCTACGGCCGCAGAATATATCAGAAAGGCCAATTATCTGATATTGGAAGCCAACTACGATGAGGAAATGTTACGCATGGGTACCTACCCCCAATACCTGAAAGAACGGATTACCAGCCGCACCGGACACATGAGTAATATTGCTACTGCTGAATTTCTTTCGGAAAATATGACGGAACATTTACAGTATATTTGGCTTTGTCATTTGAGCAAGGACAACAATCATCCTGAATTGGCATATAAAACAGTGGAATGGAAATTAAGGGAAAAAGGAATTATCGTAGGAAAGGATGTACAGTTGTGTGCTTTGAAGCGTACTACTCCTTCTGATTTATACGAGTTTGAATAAAAAATCCCATTTCATCGCAAAAAATACACCGTTTTGTTTGCACGAATAAAATAAAAGGACTACTTTTGCACCCGCAAACAAGAAATAAGGAATGCACTCTTAGCTCAGTTGGTAGAGCAACTGACTCTTAATCAGTGGGTCCAGGGTTCGAATCCCTGAGGGTGTACTTAAAAAAGGAACAACTACTGTTGTTCCTTTTTTAATTTGTCTTAACAAGAACATGCTTTGATGGGTATAAGCTCCTCATACGGAATCACTAGTAAATCTATATGGGGATGATACATTATTTTTCGTTAGTCCGCATAATAAATTCTTCAGAAGTTTGTTTTTATACCTTTGCCCTCACCCGCTTTCCGCCTCTTTCGTCACATTCGAAAATATATGTCAGAAAATGAAAGTAGGAAGAAAACTTTTATTTCCTCCTACTCGTATATCTATATTTTGTATATTTGTACACACATCAATGATTTTAAACTAAAAGAAAAACAATATGGATAAAGATTCAAAGCAAGTAGTGGTTCTTCTGACACATCCCAATATAAAAGAGTCGCGAGCTAACAAGGCATTGATGGATGCTATTAGTGACATGGGAGAGGTAGCCATATACAATTTATATGAGATGCGTATGGAAGATGCTTTTAATGCAGAGATATGGAGCACTATCATATCGCATGCATCTGCGCTTGTATTTCAGTTTCCGTTCTATTGGATGTCGGCTCCTTCTTTATTGAAGAGATGGTTGGATGAAGTATTTACTTATCTGGCAAAAACTCCTGCTGTGGCTGGTAAGACATTGATGGTGGTCACTACTGCCGGCTCTGAACATGATGCTTATAGAAGCGGAGGAAGAAATCGTTTTACGGTGGATGAGTTGTTAAGACCTTATCAAGCAAGTGCTGTACATGCTGGAATGATATGGCAAACTCCTCTTGTAGTCTATGGAATGGGGACTTCGGAAGCTAGTAAAAATATAGCAGAAGGGATAAATTGCTATAAGCAAAGAATTGAAGCATTGGTGAAGAAAGACATTTTCAGTGATAATTGGTAATAGTAGGACCATATCGAAATGGAATATTCTTTTTCATTTTTGAATGTTTGTTTTTCTCTTTATCTTTTTCTAAAATACTGATTTTAAGCAATAAATAAAATATTGTATGAATTGGCATATTTCTTGTGTTAACTCATACATGAAACTTTATATTATATCAAACAGATTACCCGTTAAGGTTACCAAAGAGGATGAAACGTTCGTGTTTTCACGAAGTGAAGGTGGACTGGCTACCGGTTTGGACTCACTTCAGATTTCCTACGAAAAACATTGGATTGGATGGCCTGGAATATGCGTTGACAACGAAGAAAGTAAAGAGGAAATCACTTCTAGATTGGAAGGAATAAATTTCCACCCAGTATTCTTGTCCGAAATACAGATAAAGAATTATTATGAAGGCTATAGTAATAGTACTATCTGGCCATTATGTCACTACTTTTTTGTTTATACGCTGTATCGGAACTCTTTCTGGCAATCGTATCAGGAAGTGAACCAGTTGTTCTGCGATGCCATTTGCCGCGTGATACGTCCAGGTGACAAGGTGTGGATTCAAGACTATCAGCTAATGCTGCTTCCCGGAATGCTTCGGAAGGTTTACCCGGATTTGAATATCGGATATTTCCATCATATCCCTTTTCCTTCCTATGAACTTTTCCGGATATTACCGGAGCGTGCAGAAATCCTGAAAGGATTATTGGGTGCAGACTTTATAGCTTTCCATACTCATGACTATATGCGGCATTTTATCAGTGCTGTCGAACGGGTATTGCGTATTGACTTTAAACTGGACGAAGCACAACTCGGGAATAGAGTAGTTAGGACCGATGCTCTTCCTATGGGAATCAACTACGGACTGTATCACAATGCTTCTTCCAGACCGGAAGTACAGCGGGCGATAGACCGTACACGGAAATTTTTCGGGAATCATAAGTTGATTCTTTCTGTAGACCGCTTGGATTATAGCAAAGGCATTCTGCACCGTTTATGGGGATTTGCTGCCTTTTTAGAATGTCATCCTGAATATTGTGGAAAAGTTACATTGGCAATGGTCATTGTTCCATCACGTGACCATGTAGATAGTTATGCTGAGCTAAAAACCAAGATTGACGAAGAAATAGGTTCTATAAACGGACAGTATTCTACGATGGACTGGACTCCGGTTTGCTATTTCTATCACGGTTTTTCATTTGAAGAACTGGTGGCAATGTACTATATAGCTGATGTAGCTTTGGTAACTCCACTTCGTGATGGCATGAATTTGGTTGCCAAGGAATATGTAGCCTCGAAAAATAATAATCCGGGTGTTTTGATTTTGAGTGAAATGGCAGGTGCAGCTATTGAGATGACGGATGCATTGTTGATTAACCCCAATGACACTGAGGAGATAAAGCAGGCCATTTGTCGGGCTTTGGAGATGCCCGAACAGGAACAACTGAAACGCTTGCAACACATGCAGAAAATTATTTCCGTACAAACGGTTAATAAGTGGGCGGCAGACTTTGTAAGTGAATGGAGCGATACGTGCCGTAAGAATGAACAGCTTCGTAAGAAAAGGATATCCGCCGGTATTATTGGTGCCATCAAAATGAAATATAACCAGGCTAAGCAACGGCTTATCTTGCTGGATTATGACGGAACGTTGGCGTCGCTCAAGACACGACCGGAAAATGCTAAGCCCACCCCTGAACTCATTGCCACATTGCAGAAGCTGGTTTCCGACCCGGCCAACCATGTTGTTGTGAATAGTGGTCGCGACCATTTTACTTTAGAAAAATGGTTGGGAAATTTACCTATTGCAATGGCTGCGGAACATGGTGCTTTCTATAAGGAAAATGGCATCTGGCACAAAAACATAAACAAAGCGGAATGGAGTTCCGGATTGGTGTCCATCTTGAAGCTTTTTGTCGAAAAGACGCCTCGTTCCCACCTTGAAGTCAAGGAAACGACTTTGGCATGGCATTACCGGGAAAGTGATGCATGGTTAGGAGCTTTGCGGGCACAGCAACTTATCAATGTGCTGGTTAACATCTGTATACAGCAAAAGCTGCAAATCATACAAGGAGATAAAGTGGTGGAGATTAAGTCTCCCGATTATAATAAAGGTTCCGAAGTGAGACGCCAGTTGGAAAAGAAACATTATGACTTTATCATAGCTATGGGAGATGATACTACGGATGAAGATATGTTCAAAGCTTTGCCGGTGAATGCAGTGACAATCAAGGTGGGATATGTGTCGGAGGCAGCAAGCTATAATATGCCATCACAAACGGAAGTCCTGCCTTTTCTTCAAATTCTGGCGAACAAGAAAGACATGAAACAACCCATTGGCGAGAATGTCAAAACAAGCTTGAAAGGGGTATTCGATTTTTTCAGAGACTTGTTAAAAACAAAATAGTAAAAATGAGTAATTTAAATTATGGGGTAGTAGGCAATTGTCGGACTGCCGCACTTATATCCGAAAAAGGCAGCATAGACTGGTTGTGTTTTCCCGATTTTGATTCTCCGTCTATCTTTGCATCACTACTTGATCGGGAAAGAGGAGGAAGTTTTGGATTTGACGTTACAGAAGACTATCATATCTCACAATCTTACGTTCCTCACACTAACATATTGTCTACTTCTTTTTCTTCGAAAGAGGGAGAATTTGTCGTACTTGATTACATGCCTTATTACCGTTCCTGCGAAAATGCCCATTATCTTCCGGCAGAATTGTATCGATATGTGAGGTGGATAAAAGGTAAGCCCCGTTTCAAAGTAAACTATGTCCCTGCTCCCAATTATGCGCAAGGTAAAGTGATTCATAATGTCACTTCTGAATTTATAGAAAGCTATTGTTCTTCTGATAATAAAGATAGACAATATTTGTATTCTTCCCTTCCTTTGCAGAACATCGAACAGAAAAAAGAAATTATATTGGAAAAAGATGAGTTCTTTCTTTTGTCATACAATGAAAAGGTCATTCCGGTGGACATTGAACGGGAAAAAATTGAATATTGCCGTACTTTGGTTTATTGGCTTAATTGGACCAACCGTACTAAGAAATATTCTCTCTATAATGATGTGATAGAAAGAAGCATGCTGGTTTTGAAACTGATGTCTTACTATAACGGAGCCGTACTGGCCGCCCTTACTACCAGTTTGCCCGAATCCGTCGGCGAAGTACGTAATTGGGATTATCGGTTCTGTTGGTTGAGGGATGCCTCCATGTCTATCGAAACTTTGTTCCAGATAGGCCATATAGGGGCAGCAAGACGTTTTATGAAGTTCATACAGTCCACTTTCGTATCCAAACACGAATCCTATCAGATAATGTACGGCATTCGGGGAGAAAGGCAGCTGACCGAGATTATTCTGGAGCATTTGTCCGGATATAAGAATTCCAAACCAGTACGGATAGGTAATGATGCTTACCATCAAAAGCAGAATGACTCGTTCGGTTATCTGATGGATTTGATTTACCAGTACTATCGGCTGATGCCCGGTACATTAGACGAAATAGAGGATATGTGGGAAATGGTAAAGAGCATTCTTTCCACGGTAATGGAAGATTGGAAGAAATCAGATAAGGGGATATGGGAAATCAGAGGAGAAAGCCGCCATTTTGTTTCATCCAAAGTGATGTGTTGGGTGGCTTTGGACCGTGGTGCAAAGATAGCTTCCATGCTCAATAAATACGGTTATAGTGAACGTTGGCAAAAGGAAGCTGACAAGGTATGGCAGGATGTAATGACATATGGATGGAAGGAAGAACTTCAAAGTTTCTCGCAGACTTATGATAATATGGCAATGGATTCCTCTTTGCTGTTGATGGAACCTTACGGTTTTATTGCAGCAGACGATATCCGATACCATAAGACAGTGAAGGCTGTGAAAAAAGCTCTTTTGCATAAGGGATTGATGTACCGGTATAACAGCGAAGATGATTTCGGGCTTCCTTCCTCGGCTTTTACCATTTGCACTTTTTGGCTGATACGTGCGCTTTTTGTTATCGGAGAAAAGGAAGAAGCCCGTTGTTTGTTTGATGATGTTCTGACATATTCCAATCATTTGGGATTATTCAGTGAGGATATTGATTTTAATACGAAGGAACAACTGGGGAATTTTCCACAAGCTTATTCGCATTTGGCATTAGTCAATACGGCTATTCTGTTTGCAGAAGAAAATAAGAGATTGGCTTTTATCCGGCCGTAACGAGGAGGGGAACTTAATTAATACTGCAAATGGGAGCATTTTGTATTTGTCCTTCTTTCTTTCGTTTTTAATTCCATTGAATGATGATACCTTTCTTTTTTTATGTATTTTTACATAAATAAAATTTCACTATTTCGGCAGTTGTTTTGTACTCATATCGCTGATATAGAATGTTTAGGAACTCAAAATAAAGGATTATCATGTTACGGAAGATTAGACTGACTTTTGCAATGATTTGTTTTGCACTCATCACCTTGCTGTTCCTTGATTTTACGGGAACGTTGCATGGGTGGTTCGGCTGGTTAGCCAAAATCCAGTTTTTGCCGGCTGTATTGGCGCTGAATGTGGGAGTGATATTGTTTCTTGTAATTCTCACTTTGGTATGCGGGCGTATCTATTGTTCTGTGATTTGCCCCTTAGGGGTATTTCAGGATATACTGGCATGGCTGGGCCGGCAACCTAAAAAACGCAGGAAGCTTCCTTACTCTTATTCTCCGGTCTTATCTTGGCTGCGCTATGGCGTATTGGGTGTGTTTATCATTGCTTTGATTGCCGGAATTGGTTCATTGGCTGCTCTACTTGCACCCTATAGTGCATACGGACGTATTGCCAATAATCTTTTTCAACCTATATGGCAATGGGGCAACAATCTGCTTGCTTATCTGGCTGAACGGGCAGACAGTTATGCCTTTTATGAAACGGATGTATGGTTGAAGAGCCTGCCGACTTTTATTATTGCTGCCGCTACTTTGGCTGTGCTTGTTGTTCTGGCCGGACGCAACGGACGAACCTATTGTAATACGATTTGCCCGGTAGGAACGGTCTTGGGCTTCCTTTCACGTTATTCGCTTTTCCGCATCACAATAGATTCGGAAAAGTGCAACCAATGCAGTCTTTGTTCACGCAACTGCAAGGCAGCCTGCATCAACTTTAAGGAGCATCAGATTGATGCAAGCCGGTGTGTGGTTTGCATGAACTGCATTGAGAAGTGCAAGCATGGAGCCATTTCCTACAAGTATCATCCTTTCGGTAAACCTGCTGCGGGCAAGGCAGATTCGGAACAGATAAACGAAACCCGCCGCAGTTTTTTCACAGCAACGGCTCTGGTTGCAGCCACTTCTGTTTTAAAAGCGCAGGAAAAGAAAGTAGACGGAGGACTGGCAGCCATTGAAGATAAGAAGATTCCTGAGCGAAGCACTCCCCTCACTCCTCCCGGCTCATTGAGTGCCCGCAATATGGCGCAACACTGCACGGCCTGCCAGCTCTGTGTGTCGGCATGTCCCAATCAGGTTCTTCGTCCTTCTGCAGACTTAAGGAAATTGATGCAACCGGAAATGTCATACGAACGCGGCTATTGCAGACCGGAATGTACAAAATGTTCGGAGGTATGTCCTGCAGGGGCTATCCGTCCGATAACCAAAGCTGATAAATCATCCGTTCAGATAGGGCATGCCGTGTGGGTAAAGAAAAATTGCATACCACTGACGGATGGTGTGCAGTGTGGCAACTGTGCACGCCATTGTCCGACGGGAGCCATACAAATGGTGCCGAGTATACCTGAAGACAAGGATTCTCCAAAGATTCCGGTAATCAATGTGGAGCGTTGTATCGGCTGCGGGGCATGTGAGAATCTTTGTCCGGCCCGTCCGTTCAGTGCCATCTATGTGGAAGGACATGAAAGACATCGAATTATATAACAAAGTAGAATTTCTATAAGTATGGAAGAACATCATAAAAACAATATGAACCGTCGTGATTTCTTGAAGATAGTGGGAATTACAGCCGCCACATCTACTGCTGCCCTCTATGGATGTGGTTCTAAGGAAGGAAGCAGTGAAGGCAGTAAAGTATTGGGCCCCATTCCGACGGATAAAATGACCTATCGTAGTTTTCCTGGTTTGGGGAGTGACAAAGTTTCTATTTTAGGATATGGCTGTATGCGCTGGCCTACCGTTCCTGCTCCGGATGGAAAAGGGGAAATGATAGACCAGGATGCTGTAAACGAACTGGTGGATTATGCCATTGCCCATGGCGTGAATTATTTCGATACGTCTCCGATGTATGTACAAGGATGGAGTGAGAAGTCTACGGGAATAGCTCTGAAACGCCATCCACGCGAATCGTTCTATCTTGCCACCAAACTATCCAATTTTCATCCTGATACCTGGACTCGCGAGGGTTCCATCGCCATGTACCGTAAGTCGTTCGAGGATATGCAGGTGGACTATATAGACTACTATTTGCTACACATGATTGGTGGCGGTGGCATGGAGCAATTCCGCAAACGCTACATAGACAACGGTATGATTGATTTTCTTGTCAAGGAGCGTGAAGCAGGACGCATCCGCCGTTTGGGATGGTCGTTCCACGGAGATATCGAAGTCTATGACTATGCCTTGCAGATGCATGACCGTGGTGAAGTTCATTGGGACTTTGTACAAATACAGTTGAATTATGTGGACTGGAAACATGCTTCGGGCAGCAACTTCAAGGCAGAGTATCTGTATGACGAGCTGGCCAAGCGTAAGATTCCTGCTGTCATTATGGAGCCTCTGCTGGGTGGGCGGCTCTCCAATGTCCCCGACCATATTGTGGCACGGCTGAAGCAGCGCGAACCCGAACGCAGTGTGGCGTCTTGGGCATTCCGTTATGCCGGTTCTCCCCAGGATGTACTGACAGTGCTGAGCGGCATGACTTATATGGAACATTTGCAGGATAACATCCGTACTTACTCTCCATTGGTACCACTCACAGAAGAGGAAACTCAGTATCTGTATGATACGGCAGATTTGATGATGGAGTACCCCACCATACCTTGCAACGACTGCAAGTACTGCATGCCTTGCCCGTATGGAATTGACATTCCTGCCATCTTGATACATTACAATAAATGTGTCAATGAAGGAAATGTGCCGGAAAGCAGCCAGGATGAGAATTATCGGAAAGCACGCCGTGCTTTTCTCGTAGGATATGACCGAAGTGTACCCAAACTGAGGCAGGCCGACCATTGTACCGGGTGCAACCAGTGTTCTCCGCATTGCCCGCAAACGATTGATATTCCCAAAGAACTGCATCGTATTGACAAATTTGTAGAACAGTTGAAACAAGAGACTTTATAAAATGGAGAGTATCATTGACATACTGCACAAGGGAGGATACTCTTGTGTTATGAAGAACCGGGAGGAAGTCCGTACTTTCACCCAACGGGGAGTAGCGGATTTGTATGATTTGTACCAGGCAGATTCTGCATTTATGAAGGGGGCTGCCATTGCCGATAAGGTTATAGGGAAAGGTGCCGCTGCTTTGATGGTACTGGGAGGCTTTAAAACGGTCTATGCCGATATAATCAGCACTCCTGCGCTGGCATTGCTGTGCGAAGCAGGAATTGAAACGACTTTTGCCCAAGAGGTTCCCCATATCATTAACCGTGACAAGACCGGCTGGTGCCCGTTGGAGACGGCTTGCATGGAGCTGAATACGGTAGAGGAGATGTATCCGGTGATTCAGAATTTTATATCAAGAATCAGGGCAAAATAGCAACAGCCTGCTCTCTTTCCCTGATTACCTGATGCCTTTCTCTTCCAGCATCTTGAAGTCTTCCTTGAGCATACCGACATCATCCAGTGTGCGGGCTTCATTGTGGTCGTTCAGATAGACTCTGGGTCTTTCGATAAACAGAGCGCTGGTGACAGATAAAGAGTCATTCCGGTATGGGGTCTCCACTCCACCTATTTCCAGCATTGTCTGGAAGAATGAGGCACTGGAAGATACATTCTTCTGCCTATTGGCTTGTGCGGCCTCCAATAACGATGGGTATCTCTGCCGGTAGTTGTCGGACATCCAAATAAAGAATGGCACATGTATCTGATAATAGGAAGGTACCGGTGAGGCATGCAGAAAGAGATGCCGGTTGTCATCGAAAATATCTTCTCCATGGTCTGAAGTGTATATCAGGGCAGAATTGACATGTTGTTCTTGAAGCATATCTATCAGACGAACCAGAAAATTATCCGTGTAGCGGATAGAATTGTCATAGGCATTAATCAGGTTGTCTTTGTATTTCACTTCCGCATCAACGGGCATGTCCGGCAGGAAGAAAGCCTGCTCTGCCGGATAGCGCTCTTTATAATTGAAATGAGAACCGTAAGTGTGGAGAACTATAAATTGCCTGGAAACTCCTTTGCCCAGTTCTTTTGCTACCAGTTTCAACAGTTCGTTATCAGAGGGGTTGTAATTGGAATCCCCCACATCTTCTTTAATGAAATCATACGTGTCGGCTTCTTTGCCGAAGAAGTCTATAAATGAGTGGTTATAACGCTGGTTCGAGAAAAAGGCGGTCTGGTAACCGGCTTCCTTGAATGCTGTGATAATCCCTTTCTGATAATAGATGGAATCAAAACTGGAAGCACTGACCGGCGACAGCAACATCGGAACACTCTTGTGGGTAGTGTTTGATTCTGTCAGCACATGGCTGAAAGCTGTCAGTCCGCCAATGCCCGACAGTCCCGGGTTAGTCTCCCGTTCGTAGCCGTACAAAGCCCAGTTGCATGCCCGTGAGGTTTCTCCCACCACCATTACATATACTTCCCTTTCATCAGCCTGATGAGTACTTCTAGCATGAAAGGTAAAATCTTTAGAGGTCTTGTGATAATTCCGCGTCTGGGCCGTCCGTTGAAAAGCAAGTGCTATGTTGTAGCATACGTTGGCAGGATACAGTTCGGATTTCGGCTCATACCGGTTATCTGTCAAATAAGCAGTGCCTAAGGATAATATTCCGGCAGACAACACATACAGAGTGCGACGGCGAGCTTGCCGGATGAATGCTTCGGACAGTCTGCGTTTGTGTACAATGGATATGGTTGCCAGAATTAATGCAGGTATATAGAGCACTACCACAATAACGATGGCAGGTATCAGATTGTCCAGCAGTTCCAGCGCCTCGCTCGAATTGGTTGTCACCAGATTCAGAAACATATCCACTGCGATAATGGACTGACCGAAAAGATACAGCAATACAAGCTGGAAGGCTCCGAAGAAGATGAACGGAAATAGCAGCCAGAATGTCCTGCCACAGTTTCTCGACCAAGCCATTACAGCATAATATATAGAAAGGGGTAGCAGGATATTACATATCTTTGCCGTCCATGATATGGGTTCTGTAAAGCATAGCACTACATTGGGCACTATCAGAATGACCAGAAACAGATAGAACAAATGTTCCTGATTGTCGAACCATTTTTTTATGTCTCTAAAAAGCTTCATTGATATTGAATATAAATCCGGTCTGGTGTTTGCCAAAACCTAAATCCAAACGTACGTTTACTCTCTTTTTGAACTCCCAGCGGTAGCCGAAACCATAATTAGGAAGAATATGCCTGGCCTCCAATTCCGAGAAATTCGGGAATATGGTTCCCGCCCCTACCCATACGGCAACTCCATTTCGCTTCCATACATGTTGGCGTAGTTCCAGCTGGGCATCCATTGCACACTTGTCACGGTAGCGCCCCTCATAATAGCCACGCATAGAATAGGAACTTCCCAATGTTGCCATCAGTCCCCAGGGCGGATTTCCGTAGTTCAGCAGAGTATGGAACTGGCCTGCCAACACCCCACCCTTCCACACGGACTGGTAATAGCTGGTCGTCAGTTCCGTATTGCTGAATGCATATTTATTTCCCAAAAAGGCCGGACTGAAGCGCTGGTCTATCCGTAGGTAATATCCTTTATAGGCATTTGTCAGAAAATCGCGTGAATCATACAACAAGGAAAACCCCAAGCTCACGTTGGTGCTACGCGCTTTCATTCCTTTCCATAATTCCGGTTTTTCAAAGTCATGTCCATACACGTAATCAAATGCTGTCATCGGACCGATATAAAAGTTACGTGCCATCCGGAACATGAAGTCCACCTTAACCTGCGCCTGAAAGCGATCGTATTCACTCTCATTGTCATCATTGGCTCCATTGTCATATCCTTGTCCCCAGTAAAGGCTTGGGAAAGAATAGAAATACAGATTGTAGTTCAACCGGTATTTGTCTTGGGGAAACAGATGGTTTCCACGTACTCCCAGCAAATAGAATCCCACTGTGGAGACATCCCCATACAGAGAGACATTGGACGGAGGGAGAATACTATCGTTCCGGTCGGTACGGTAGAGTCCTGCCGCCACCAGTCCGATTCCAAATTTGGTGTCACTGGAATAATGAGGCCCGCCTATAATGCTGAAATCAAATTTCTTGTTTTTCTTTTCTTTGTTGGCATCGTTGAAGTAATTCAAAATTTTTCCGAAAAAACTGCGTTTCTTGGGAAGCGAGTCTATCGGATACGTAGAAATTGAGTCCACAGAGTTTTTTGCTTCTGCAAGGTGTGTTTGTGCATGAACAGCCGTTTCTGTAATCAGCATCAATATTGGTAATATCCATTTTGTCAATTTAGTGTCCATTTACTTGTAGAAAACTTCCGTGGCAAAGTTAGTTTTTATGTTCTTCATTACAACAATGTTACTGTTCTTTTTGTTTCCAATTTTTCTCTTTTAATGTTCATTTCTACATTGCATGTGGGGTTCACTCTTTTTAACTACATCATTTATAGAACTTTCCTCGATTTATACTGTTATTTTAATATTACAAAGAACAACATGATATTGAATTATGAAAACAGCAATGGACATTCCCGATAAAGAGGGACAGAAACGACTAGTAATCGTAGGCGGCGGCTTTGGCGGATTAAAGCTGGCACGAAAATTGAAAAGCAACAAGTTTCAGATAGTTTTACTGGATAAGAATAACCATCACATCTTCCAACCGTTACTCTATCAAGTGGCCACAGCAGGTATTGAACCGAGTGCCATATCATTCCCATACCGAAAAATCTTCAAAAAAAGAGAGCATTTCCATATACGTATTTGTGAAGCACAGCAAGTCTTCCCGGAACACAATCTGCTGGAGACTTCCATCGGCACGCTGGCATACGACTATTTGGTCATTGCCACCGGCTGCAACACAAATTATTTTGGAAACGACGGGCTGGAGAAACAGACCATGGCACTAAAGAATACTTCGGAAGCCTTGTTCAACCGAAACCAGATATTGGATAGTTTTGAACAAGCCCAGAACACCGGTAATAAAGAAGAGCGCAGGCGTCTGATGACCTTTGCCATTGTAGGCGGTGGAGCTACGGGAATAGAGTTGGCTGGTGCTTTGGCCGAGATGAGGAAGTTTGTCCTTCCTCAAGACTATCCGGACTTGAATATCAATGAGATGCGTATCATCTTGTTGGATGGCTCTTCCCGGCTCTTGTCTGCTTTTTCAGAAGAGTCTTCCAAAGAAGTGGCCGATTATCTGAAGAAGCGTGATGTGGAAATCAAATTGAACCAACGGGTGATGGGATACGAGAATTATCAATTGGCATTGAATGACGGGACTGCCATCGATACCAAAAATGTATTCTGGGTGGCCGGTGTCAAGGCAAACAGCCTTCAAGGATTGCCTGCCGATGCCTATGGACCGGGAAACCGCTTGAAGGTGGACACTTATAACCGTCTTTCTCAATATCCCAATATTTTCGCTATCGGGGATACGGCCCTTATGATTTCTGAGGAGTATCCCAAAGGACACCCGCAAGTGGTGCAACCAGCCATCCAGCAGGCCCGCAACTTGATAAGGAACTTGCAGCGTGCAGAAACAGGCCTGCCGTTGCAGCCGTTTATATATCAAAACAAAGGCTCCATGGCGACCATTGGCCGCAATCATGCCGTAGTCGAGCTTAGGAAACTGCGTTTTGGCGGTTTTCCGGCATGGGCTGTGTGGCTATTCATCCATTTGATGAGTATTGTGGGTGTAAAGAACCGTCTTTTCATCTTCGTAGACTGGATGTGGAGTTACTTTACCTATGACCCGTCTTTACGGATTATCATCAAACCCTTGAAGCGGGAGTAAACTTTTATTGAGTAATATTTGTTATAGTTCATATACGAACTTAAAAACGAATGAATATGTTAAAACGACTTTTATTTCCTGTCAAACCGGACGGAACGGCAACATCTGCTATACTATTGATTGCAAGAATTGTATTCGGTATATTATTAATGAACCACGGCATCCAGAAGTGGACTAACTTTCAAGAGCTGTCGGCCGTTTTCCCAGACCCATTGGGTGTAGGCAGCCCGCTGTCTTTAGGACTGGCTATCTTCGGTGAATTGGCATGTTCCATGGCATTCATTATAGGTTTTCTCTATCGTTTGGCTATGATACCAATGATGTTTACAATGGTTGTTGCCTTTTTTGTAATTCACGGCAATGACCCGTTTGCCACGAAAGAGTTGGCTTTTGTATACCTGGTAGTGTTCATATTGATGTATATCATAGGTCCGGGCAAGTTTGCTGTTGACCGTTGGATCGGAAAGGCTCTTTCTCAAAAAGCTCATAAATAGACACTTCCGTTTTACTGAAAACAGATTTTAAGCTCAAATAGGATGTTTTTTCGTAAAAAATCCTATATTTGCGGATGCTTAAAATAACTCGATGAGCTATAAAGCTAATTAAACACAGTAAAATAAAAAAGAGTGATTATGAAAAAGTTCAATTTGAAGATGGCTGCGACCGTAATGATTTGCGGCTCGTTTCTTTTCAGTTCTTGTATCGGTTCTTTTGGACTGCATAGTAAACTGGTCAGCTGGAATCAAGGTATTGGTACCAAGTTTGTAAACGAACTGGTTTATTTGGCATTCAATATTATCCCGGTATATGGCGTTTGCTATCTGGCCGATGCGTTGGTCATCAACTCCATCGAATTCTGGAGTGGTTCAAACCCTATGGCCAGCATTGGTGATGTAAAGAAAGTAAAAGGCGAAAACGGTGACTATCTGGTAGAGACACTTGAAAACGGTTATTCTATCACCAAGGAAGGTGAGACTGCTTCTATGGAGCTCATTTACAACAAAGAGTTGAATACTTGGAATGTTGTTGCCGATGGTGTCAGCACAGAATTGCTGCAAATGAACAATGACGGCACTGCACAAATGACCCTTCCGAACGGTGAGGAAATGACAGTGACGCTGGATGCCCAAGGTGTGGCAGCAGCACGTCAGGCGACGATGATTGGCACGTACTACGCTTTTAATTAATGGAAAATTGAAAATGGAAAGTGGCTGGTACATAGATGCCCAATAAGCATTTCTCACTTTCCATTTTCAACTTTCATTAGAACGGATATCCCACAGCAAAGTGGAAAGCAAAATCGCGGCTGAATTTAGGATGAATAATGGGATAACGGTCTTTTTTCTTTTCATAAGCCGGATTGATGGCCTTCATACCTCCGTCGAAACGCAATACAAAGAAATCCAGGTCAAGACGCAATCCCAAACCATATGCCACGGCAATCTGCTTATAGAACTTGTCAAATTTAAACTGACCTCCCGGCTGGTCTTTATAATCCCGTATTGTCCAGATATTCCCGGCATCTACAAAGAGGGCTCCTCTGAATTTCCAGAACAACCGTGTGCGGTATTCAATGCTGGCATCCAGCTTGATGTCTCCCGACTGGTTCATGAAGTTATTATCGCCGGGGAAAGAACCGGGCCCCAAATCACGTACAGACCATCCGCGCACACTGTTGGCGCCGCCGGAGAAGTAGCGCTTCTCAAATGGAAGCATTGTTGCATTGCCGTATGGAATGGCAATACCGGCACCAAAATGAAATGCCAATGAATTGCGGTTGTCAATGACCAGATTCTTGGCAAAGTCAAAATCGCCTTTCAGGTATTGGGCAAAAGGAATGTTCAACAAAGTGTATTCTCCCGATGCATTCTTTTTCATTCCTCCGAGCTTTGCCACAGCATACAACAAGTTACCTGCCGATTCAAAATTGAGGCGGATGGTATAGGAATTTCCGATGCCGGAATTATTCATCAATGCCCTTCCGGCGCTGTTGTAGATATAGCTATAACCAGTGCGGACAATAAAACGGTCTTCATAATTGTATTTGAGGATGTAGTTTTCGTCTTTCTCCAGATAATCCTCTTTAAATGTCTGGTCTATGCTGGGCATATACAGATAATTGATGTCCAGCAAATCAATGCGATGCTGCGAACGCTGTTGTTGTACTCCCCATTTGTAGCTCCATCCGGCAGATGCTACAATGCGCGTGAATTCGGGTCTCATCTGGTAGTTATATTGCAATCCGAATTCTGTAGTAGCCCTTATCCTCCGCTTGAAATCGCTGGATACAAAGGGAAACATAAACCGTGGGAAGTTGATGGTTGCTTCCGCACCTAATTCTATGTAGTCTTGATTCAAGGAGCTCTGCAAACCGGACACAGCCTCGTATGCCCCACGTAGCTTGAACATGAATGTTTCGGAACCTTTGAACATGTTGCGGTGCTGAAAAGCCACCGAAGCGGCAGCTCCCAAATCGCCGGCAGAGTTTGTGCCTTCCACCTCAAAAGATACGGACTGATGCTTGCCTCTGGTCAGCATCACATAAGCGTTGAGCTTTGCACTGTCACTCTGCTGCACTTCGAAAAAACGGATATTGGTATATTTCAGGGCTTGCAGGCGTCCGTAGTTGGAGTAGGTACGCTGCACGTTCTGCTCGTTGTAGAGAGTTCCCGGAATGATGCGCAGATTGTTGGTCAGCACTTTGGGACGCAGATAAAGCTTGTCTTTGTAGTAGATGGGGAATCCTTTGTAGTGCAATGAATCATTCACCTCAATGCTGTTCAAGGCAGATGCCTGCAACACATTATAGTCGGTAATGAAACTCACTTTATTGATAGTGTATTGCCGGTGATTCTGCGGTGTATCCTCGTTGTGCTGCCTGTATGGAGCCAAGTGCAACGTCAAATCTACCAGATAAGAATTACGGACGGTATCTGCGGTATAGGATATGTACTCTTTGTTGAACTTGTAATATCCATTCTGAAGCAGTTTGTTTGTAATACGCTGGCGTTCTGCATCCAGTACATTGACATCAAAATACATGCCTTCGGACAATAGGGTTACTGCGGAATCCTGCCGCATGTATTCCTTTATTTTACTGTCCCGGATATCATATTTCAAGGTACGCACTTTATAGGGCTTGCCGGTCGTCACCTTATAGACCAACTTCATCTTTTTCTTCTTGACTTGGCGTACCGGTTCCACCAGAGCACCCATATAGCCCATATTCTGCACAGCCTTAGTAATCTCTTCCCTGGTCCGGTTGGTTTCCTCCTCACTGTATATGACCGGGGCATCACCTAATTTCCTCAATGTACGGTTTATCCAGCGTGTAGAGTCCCGTCCGGACCAGTTGTAGACATACAACTGGGTCTTTATCAGGCTGAACCACTTCGCATTGGGATTCTGGCGGATGTACATGGAGAGATTGGATGGTTTTACTTCCTTATTATCAGTATGTATGCGCACTTCATCCAGCAAATACGAGCCGTCCGGCACATATTTGGTAGAAGAACAGGAAGCCAACAAAAGTACGATAGTAGTAAGTATCGCGTAGCGGAAACCTTTATTCATACCGAGTCATTAATTGCGCATAAACAGCTACAAATATACTTGTATTTTTTTGTTCCCGAAATAAAAAACGCCGGAAGAGTGCAGAGTTTTTGATTATATTGAAATAATCACGTATTTTTGTCAAATGATAACATGTGTGTCCTATGGCATTAAGTAAAAATCGCATTAAATATATCCACTCGTTGGAGCAGAAAAAGAACCGGAAGGCCGACAAGGTATTTCTGGCAGAAGGACCTAAACTCGTAGGGGATTTGTTGGGACATTTTCCTTGTCAGTTCTTGCTGGCAACTTCAGAATGGCTTTCCCGGAACCGCCCTCTCTCCACCGTAACGGATGTCACGGAAGTATCGGAGGAGGAACTTTCGCGTGCCAGCCTGCTGAAAACTCCCCAACAAGTGCTGGCTGTGTTCCGGCAGCCGGATGAGGAGACGGATATTTCCGTCATCAGCCACTCCCTCTGTCTGGCTTTGGATGATGTGCAAGACCCCGGTAACCTGGGAACGATTGTCCGCCTTGCTGATTGGTTCGGGATAGAGCATATTTTCTGTTCGCCCAACACGGTGGATATCTATAATCCCAAAACTGTGCAGGCCACGATGGGAGGTATCGCACGCGTCAGACTGCATTATACTCCCCTACCCGAGTTCATCCGCTCACTGAAGGATATTCCCGTTTACGGCACTTTCCTGGACGGAGAGAATATGTACGGACAACCGCTTTCGAAAAATGGGCTGATTGTGATGGGTAATGAAGGAAATGGCATCGGAAAAGAAGTGGAGGCACTCATCAACCGCAAACTATACATACCGAATTATCCCGCCAGCCGTGAGACCTCGGAGTCATTGAACGTGGCTATTGCCACAGCAGTAGTTTGCGCTGAGTTCCGGCGCCAGGCTGCATTGTAGTAAAATCAAAAGGAAAAAACAACCAGGGAATCAAATAAGGCAATTCTTCCTCGATAACCGGAGGGATTGCCGTCAGTATATTGCAGCACGTATCAAAATGAGGATAGTCTGTTTCCACCTCCGTAAGCAAAGCTATAACTCCCGGTAGCCATTCCGTATTCTCCACCTCTTCTGTCAATGGGAAGATACGTGATACACATTGTCCTTCACCTATCTCCACCACATATTGTTTCAGATAGCCATGCCCGGGAAGAAACAGAAAATGGGAAGCGTAGCGTTTCATGCTTTCGGACGGGGACGTATGGTTCTGGGAGTCGTGGTATTTTCCTGCTCCTGAATTTCCAGAGGTTTCAATTTCTCAGGTTTTCCGATACTGTCTTTGCGAAGGGAGTCTGTCGCCTGCTGAAGGCTGTCCTTTGGGGCAATGACCAAGCTGTCCGTGGCGTGATAGCGCATCAGTGAGATACGGTCTGCCAGCAAAGGCTGTGGAGTCTCCTGCTGCGGATAATAGATGAACCCGCGTATTTCCTTGATTTCTCCTAAAGTATCGGCAAACAAGGTGAGCGTTTCCACACCTGTGTCTTGTACTTTCCGAATGGCACTGATGACACTGTCATTCTTTTCGTAAAGAACCTGCATCGCCATCAACGGAGCATGTATGCTGTCCGGTGCACCGTTGTGGAAACGGAAGCGCACGCTCCAGCGCAGCGTGTCACGGTCGTGGAAATTGGTGTCTGATGGCAACGTAAACGTTATCTTGTTGTCCAGGGGCATACCCGTCAACTGATAGATATGCTGCCATATCCACACGTCGATACTGTCTCCGGGAAGTGATTCTTTCGGCTTGTTGTCACGCAGGGCAATCAAGTGGTTGATACCGTCTCTCTCGGCTTTCAACCGTACATTCACTTTCTCGTAGATTTTGGTAAGTACTTCCGGGTTACGGGCAAACCAGACCATAGAAGAGTCAAAATCGGCCTGAGTAATGCCATATTTCTTGAAAACCGATTCAATGTATAGCACCCGCTTATAACTTTCGTTATACGGCACTTCTTCACCCATAGCTTTGGCTATGTGATAATCATAAAGCACGTTTTCCATCTTGGCATCCGGAAGGACGGTCTCAGGTCTTTTCACCTTACAAGCCGTCAGACTGAACGCCAGAAGGACTACGCTACACCATTGAATTCGATTTATTCCTTTCATGATTTCTTTATGGCAGCATGATAGGCATCATTGAAGTCCTTGCCGTAGAACAACAGCAAAGCAATGATACCGCAACTGATTGCTGCATCCGCAAAATTGAATATCGGGCTGAAGAAAATGAAATGTTCTCCACCGACAAACGGCATCCATGCGGGCCAGTTTGTATCAATGATGGGGAAATAGAACATATCCACCACCTTGCCATGGAACCACGGGGCATATCCCCCTCCTTCAGGCATGAAGGAGGCTATCTGCGAATGGGTGCTTTCGTTGAACAGCACGCCATAGAACACACTGTCGACAATGTTTCCCAAGGCTCCCGTCAAGACCAAAGACACACAGACGATAAATCCGGTCTTCATGCCTTGCTTCACGAACTTGTACAGAAACCAGCCAATGACCGTGACTGCAGCAATGCGGAACAAGGTCAGGAACAGTTTGGCGAATATTTCCATACCGAAAGCCATACCACTATTCTCGGTAAAGTATATATAGAACCAATCCGTAATCCGGATACTCTCATGCCAGTACATGTGGGTCTTTATCCAAATCTTGATAATCTGGTCTATAACCAATACCGAAAATATAATAAGGCAGGCTATCCGGCCCTTCGTAAAGAATTTACCCATTTTTATTTCTTGCCGTTGTTTTTAGCTTCGATGCTCAAAGTGGCATGGGGCACTGCACGAAGGCGCTCTGCCGGTATCAGTTTGCCGGTTTCGCGGCAAATGCCATATGTTTTGTTCTCAATGCGCACCAAAGCAGCCTGCAATCCTTGGATGAACTTCAACTGGCGTTGGGCCAGACGTGTGGTTTCTTCCTTGGATAAGGTGTTGGCACCTTCTTCCAGTACTTTGTACGTAGGAGATGTATCGTCGGTGTCATTACCGTCTGCACCCGTCAGGCTGGCCTTTAACAGTTCATAGTCACGTTGTGCCAACTCTAACTTCTCCATAATGATAGCGCGGAATTCTTCCAATTCAGCATCTGAGTATCTTGTCTTTTCTGCCATAACTTTTACGTGTTAATCAGGGTTAGTATTTAATTATTCTTTCACTACGCTCACGTACAGCGAGAAATCGTCGAAGTTCAGTTCTGTACCATTTTCTACGTTGTCTGCCAGCGTCAGTGAAGTTCCTAAAACTTGGTTGCGAATATAGTCATTATATTCATTTACCGCATCATCTGTTTGAGGATTTTTTGATAATGTAATCTTTATTTTATCTGTTATCTCAAAACCGCTCGACTTGCGGATATTCTGAATGCGGTTTACCAGCTCGCGTGCAATACCCTCACGGCGCAGCTCTTCGGTAACGGTAACTTCCAGAGCCACGGTCAGTTTGCCCTCGTTGGCAACCAGCCATCCCGGAATATCCTCACTGAAGATTTCCACATCTGCCGTTTCAATCACGGCTTCTGCACCGTCCAGATTGAACGTATAAGAGCCTTTCTTCTCCAGCTCGGCAATGGCTTCCTGGGACATTTCCGCCACAGCAGCAGCCACGGCTTTCATCTGCTTACCGAATTTCGGTCCCAGCTTCTTGAAGTCGCATTTCACTTTCTTTACCAGTACACCGGCAGCACCGTCCACAAACTGGATTTCTTTTACATTCACCTCGTTCATGATAAGTGCTTTCACAGCCTCGATGTGTGCACGCTGTTCTTCATCCACTACCGGTATCATGATGCACTGAAGCGGTTGGCGGACTTTGATGTTCACCTTGCGGCGCAATGCCAATACCATGGAAGTGACGTCTTGTGCCATCTGCATGCGGACTTCCAATTCCTTGTCTATCATTTCCTCCTTATATTCGGGGAACTTGGCAAGGTGTACGGAAACCACATTGTCGCGTCCCGTAGCTGCAATCAGGTCGGAATAGAGCATATCAGCATAGAACGGAGCGATGGGTGCCATCAGCTTAGCCACGGTTTCGAGGCATGTATAGAGTGTCTGGAATGCAGAGAGTTTGTCCTGCGTCATACCACCGCCCCAGAAACGTTTGCGGTTCAGGCGGACATACCAGTTGGAGAGGTTGTCGTTCACGAATTCGGAAATGAGACGTCCTGCTTTCGTGGGCTCGTATTCATTGTAGCAGGTATCCACGTTCTTCACCAACGTATTCAGTACAGAGAGAATCCAACGGTCTATCTCAGGGCGTTCTGCCATGGGCACATCGGCTTCTTTGTAGTCAAATTCGTCTACATTGGCATAGAGGGCGAAGAATGAATAGGTGTTATAGAGTGTTCCGAAGAACTTGCGGCGCACCTCTTCCACTCCATCTACGTCGAACTTAAGATTGTCCCACGGAGAAGAGTTGGTGATCATGTACCAGCGCAACGGGTCGGACCCGTATTTCTCGATGGTCGAGAAGGGGTCTACGGCATTGCCCAGACGCTTGGACATCTTGTTACCATTTTTGTCGAGCACCAAGCCGTTGGAAATGACAGCCTTATAAGAAATACTGTCGAACACCATTGTAGCGATGGCGTGCAACGTGAAGAACCAACCGCGTGTCTGGTCCACCCCTTCGGCGATGAAATCGGCAGGATATACCTGGTGGCTATCCAGCAGTTCCTTATTCTCGAACGGATAGTGTATCTGTGCATAAGGCATGGCACCGGAATCGAACCAAACGTCAATCAAGTCCGTTTCGCGTTTCATCGGCTTGCCGTCTTTAGAAACAAGGATGACATCGTCCACGTAAGGACGGTGCAAGTCTATCTTGTCATAATTCTCTTTGGTATATACACCCGGCTGGAAGCCCTTCTCCTTGTAAGGATTGGACTGCATCAAGCCGGCAGCTACGGATTTCTCTATTTCGTTGTAAAGTTCTTCTACAGACTCGATACACTTTTCCTCGCTATTGTCCTCTGTACGCCAGATGGGCAGCGGAGTACCCCAGTAGCGTGAACGGCTGAGGTTCCAGTCATTCAGGTTTTCCAGCCACTTGCCGAAACGTCCCGTACCGGTGCTTTCCGGCTTCCAGTTGATGGTCTTGTTCAACTCTATCATACGTTCCTTGCAAGCGGTGCTGCGGATAAACCAGCTATCCAGCGGATAGTACAATACGGGTTTGTCCGTACGCCAGCAGTGCGGATAATTGTGTACATGCTTTTCTATCTTGAATGCCTGGCGGGCGGCTTTCATCATCATGCAGAGTTCGATATCCAATGATTCGGCAGCTTGTGCAGCCTGCTCATCATACTTGCCGTCTACGGTGAATTGAGGGTCATAGGCATTCTTTACCCACTTGCCCTGATAGTCTTTGTAAAGGTCTGCATTGACACATGCCTTTACAAACTCCTCGTCCAGTTCGTCAATCAAGAAGAACTTACCGGTGAGGTCTACCATCGGGCGGGTCTCACCCTTCTTGTTTATCATGAACAAGGACGGTATACCTGCAGCGCGTGCCACAAAAGCATCGTCCGCACCAAAGGTCGGGGCAATGTGTACGATACCCGTACCGTCTTCAGTCGTCACATAGTCACCAGAAATTACACGGAAACCTTTGTCGCTGGGAGTCCAGCTACCGTCTTCGGCAACGTCTATCGGTTTCACCCAAGGGATGAGCTGTTCGTACTCCATACCTACCAAATCGGGGCCTTTGTACTCACCTACTATCTTGAAAGGTATCAGCTTATCACCCGGCTTATAATCCTCTAATGCAATGTCTTCCGCTTTTTTGTTGAAGTGAGTGTAGAGCAGTGCTTTTGCCAAGACAACAGTCATCTTCTCACCGCTATATCCGTTGTAAGTCTGTACGGCCACGTAGTCTATCTTGGGACCGACGCAGAGCGCAGTGTTGCTGGGCAACGTCCACGGAGTAGTGGTCCATGCCAGGAAGTAAGGAGTTCCCCACTCTGCCATTTCCGGTTTCGGATGCTTCATCTTGAACTGTGCCACCATGGTCGTGTCTTTTACGTCACGGTAACATCCGGGCTGGTTCAACTCGTGCGAGCTGAGTCCGGTTCCGGCAGCAGGAGAATAAGGTTGTATGGTATACCCTTTATAAAGGAGTCCTTTCTTATAGAGCTGTTTCAGCAGCCACCACAAGGTTTCGATGTAGCGGTTGTCGTAGGTGATATACGGGTCCGTCATGTCCACCCAGTAGCCCATCTTGTGCGTCAAGTCTTCCCATTCCTTGGTGAACTTCATGACGTCCTTGCGGCAGGCAGCATTGTATTCTGCTACGGAAATAGTCTTGCCAATATCCTCTTTCGTAATGCCGAGTGCTTTTTCCACACCCAGTTCCACGGGCAGTCCATGAGTATCCCATCCGGCCTTTCTCGGAACTTCATACCCCTTCATAGTACGGTAACGAGGAATCATATCCTTGATTACACGAGTTAAAACGTGTCCGATATGAGGTTTACCATTGGCTGTTGGTGGTCCGTCATAGAAAGTGTAAACAGGGTCACCTTCTCTTGTTTCGATGCTTTTCTTAAAAATGTCATGGTCTTTCCAAAACTGTGCAGTTTCTTTTTCTCTCTCTACAAAATTGAGATTCGTGGATACTTTCTTGTACACGACGTTTCCTCCTTACCCGGCCTATACGAGGGCGAGGCCACAATCATCCTACCCGACCACGTGAAGGCTATGCTCAAACCCGACGCTAACGGCAACACGCTTATTCCCGAAGGTCCGATTCCCTGTAAAATCAGCATCACGGCGGATACCAGCAAGAACGTCACGCTGAATCTCGTGGACTTCACCATGCCCGTGAAAGGCATCACGGTTAACCCGGCATTGAGTAAAGTAACCGAAACCGACTCCACTCTTAACTTGGAAGGTGGCGGTAAAGTATCTGTCGGTCAACAGACCATTTCCTACACTCACAAGGGGAAAGTGACTGAGGATCAACTTAACCTTGACATCACGGTAACCGTGATCCCGATGATCGTGGAACCCAAGATCGTGTTCAAGGGGAAAAAGAAATGAGTTTACAAACTTATTTGTAACTTCGTGACCGAAATTTCGAATACAAAATCAATAAAAACAATGAGAAAAACAACTTTTATGGCTGCAATTATTCTTCTTGTGGCATCTTGCGGAAAGACGGAACAAAACCCGCTCTTATCGAATTTTGACACACCCCATCAAACGCCTCCTTTCGGTAAAATCAAGGCCGAGCACTACGAACCGGCTTTTGACGTGGCTATCGAGGAAGCCAAGAAAGAGGTAGAGCAAATTGCCTCCTCAAAAGAGACCCCAACATTTGAAAACACGATCGTGGCACTAGATAACATCGGTGAAAAAATGAATGCCATTTCCGGCATATTCTTCAACTTGAATGCTTGTCTCACCGACAGTCTGATGCAGGACATTGCTCAAAACGTGTCCCCGAAACTGACTTCATTCAGCCACGCTATTTATATGAACCCGCAACTTTTCGAACGGGTAAAACAAGTTCACGAGCAAAAAGCAACTTTGAACCTGAATCAGGAACAGGCCATGTTACTCGAAAACACGTGGAAAGCCTTCATCGACGGGGGAGCAAACCTAGAAGGTGCCGACCGCGAACGTTTCAAAGAGATTTCCATCGAACTAGGTAAATTAAGCCTGACCTTTGATAAAAACGAACTGGCCGAGACCAACGCGTTCGAGTTGCACGTGACCTTTCCGGCCTCCCCGAAGGTGCCAAGGAAATGGCAGCTATGACGGCCAAACAACGGGGCAAGGAAGGATGGATTTTCACCCTCCACTACCCGAGCATGGGGCCTTTTATGAAATACGCTGACAACCGGACATTGAGAGAAAAAATGTATCGTGCCAACTCAACACGGGCATACAAAAACAACGAGTATAACAACGAGGAAGTGGTCAAGAAGATCACCGCCCTGCGTCTGGAAAAAGCGAAACTCATGGGTTACCCGACCTACGCAAATTACGCTCTAACCGATCGCATGGCCAACACCCCGGAGATCGTGAATAATTTCATCTCCGAATTGCACGAGGCGTCCTACCCCTATGCACTCAAAGATAAAAAAGAGGTGGAGGATTTCGCCCGCAAAGCGGGATTAAAGGGAGAATTGCAACGCTGGGACTGGTCTTATTACTCCAACAAATTAATGCAAGAGAGATACGCCCTTGACGACGAGATGCTGAAACCCTACTTCAAGCTCGAAAAGGTGCAGAAGGGTGTCTTTGACCTGGCAACCCGTCTCTACGGCATTACCTTCAAGGAAGTGAACAACATCCCGTTATATCACCCCGAGGTAAAAACCTACGAGGTATATGACAATGACGGATCGTTTCTTGCCGTTCTCTACACGGACTTTTTCCCGCGGGAAAGCAAGGGAGGCGGAGCATGGATGACTCAATTCCGCGGTCAGAAAATGGTTGACGGTAAAGATCAGCGCCCGTTGGTATCACTCGTGATGAACTTCACGAAACCAACCGACACGAAACCATCCTTGCTGACGTTCAACGAGGTAACTACTTTCTTGCATGAATTCGGCCATGCTCTTCATGGAATGTTCAGTAAATGTACTTACGGTTCCACATCCATGGACGGTGTGTCCCGCGACTTCGTGGAACTACCCTCGCAATTCATGGAAAACTACGCGCTCGAAAAAGAGTGGCTTGATACATGGGCCGTACACTACCAGACCGGAGAGAAAATTCCGCAGGAATATATTGACAAAATCAAGAAATCATCCAATTTCCAAGCCGGGTACGCGAGCGACCGTCAGTTAAGTTTTGGCATGGTAGACATGGCATGGCACACGATCACCGAACCTGTTACCGAACCTCTTGTAGATTTCGAACAACGAGCCATCGGGAAAACAGAGATTATGCCTGTCGTGAAAGGTAGTGCCTTCTCTCCCGCTTTCGGACACATCTTTGCCGGGGGATACGCTGCCGGATACTATGGTTACAAATGGGCAGAAGTTCTGGATGCCGATGCCCAGCGCCAGCGCCGCCGCACCGGCCGTGCCTTCCCCCTCGGCCGCCAATGCAAAGGC
>ENA-OVGH01000620-OVGH01000620.1-human-gut-metagenome-genome-assembly--contig:-NODE-620-length-30889-cov-12.775897_pt1 | contig 30889 bp, 20 predicted proteins | sample MGYA00237770_ERZ505419 | MGnify/ENA primary metagenome ERZ505419 (study PRJEB26158, sample SAMN06016353) | human gut metagenome | biome: human gut; feature: ankylosing spondylitis patient; material...
CGCTGTCCTCCCTGCGGTTGAGCAGCACCTCGTCCACCACGATGAGCAGCTTGCCTGCCCAATCTGAATTAAACTGGCTTCGGAAGTCCTCGTTGGTGTTGAAGGTCACATTGTTCTGAAACACGGCTTTCAGGAAGTTCAGGAACGTGCTCTTGCCTGTGTTGCGTTCCTCAGACACCAACAGCAGGATAGGCAGTTTCTGTACGGGTTGCAGATAGAGCAGTTGGAGATAGTCCATCCCCAACTCGTATTGCTCCCCGAAGATATGCCGTACCAATGATTGGATATGCGAAAAATCGCCCTCCTTGGGTTGGTGGTCTATCGGCTCATAGATGTTCAGAAACTTGTCCACCACGGGACGGTAGTCCACATGGTCGGGAACAGTGCAGAAGCCGTCATACTTCGGCACAGTGGCGAGATAGTCCTTGCCGTAGTCCTGCCGCAGGGTCTCGTTGTTCCACACGATACGCTTTTTCACGTAGCCGCCGTTCAGACGGGGCTGGTTCACTAACTTGTAGAGGGTCGTACCCACCCGGATAAACTCCTCCTTCTCTTTCTTTGTCTTTGCCATTTACATTTCGCTTAAACCGTTAATAATTAACTGTGTGCAAAACTACGACAAGTCACGCGAAAGCCTGATAAGCAAATCACAGCAGAACGGCGCAAAATTTACACGGAAGGAAAAACTTGCTGTGAATTGCACGGGAAACAGGTAAGGAGCATATAAAATAAGCCCGAAGAAGCGTCCATTAAATGTTTGCTTCTTCGGGCGTGTCGTGGTCATACGTATGAATGGCAATAAGCCTATTCATGTAATCGAACAAATATATTGTTGGCAATGGGAATACGCATAGGTCTCACTACTTCATGTCGTCATATTTATATATCTTATGCCTGATAATTAGACATTTTCGTTCCGTTACTGCCCAGCGAAAAGAAGATACTTGTTTTCTCTTTTCGCAAGTACAACCTTTTTAGTATGGCATTGTGCACCTGCTCCGCTCCGAAACTGTCAATGCGGAAAGCAAGCGCGACTATCATCGTGAAACTGAATACATCAGCATTATAGCCGTTCTCCAGCCGGATATACTTCTGAACCTCGTATTCTTTTAATGCTCCGCTTTTATATATGGCTCTGATGGCGGCACGGAGTGTCGGGGCAATTACCCCGAACAACTCCACCAATTCCGCTTCGCTCATCCAAATGCTGGCGATATTCTCCGGCATGATGATACTGCCGGATTCATTTACTATTATGATGTTTCTTTCCATTCTCATGACATTGTTATACCGTTAAACGTCTTGCTCAGTTTATCGCCGAACATAGTCAGGTCATTGTCAAGTTTCTGTGTGGTTATCTTTGCGTAGATTTGGGTCGTGACGATGTTCGTGTGTCCCAATACACGGCTCACGCTCTCGATTGGCATTCCCTTTGTCAGTGCCAATGTTCCGAAGGTGTGGCGTCCGCAATGATAGGAGATTTGCTTCTCTATGCCACATTCCTGTATGACTTTTTTCAGTTGCTTGCACATCGTCCAGTAATTGATTTTCCCGAATACGGATTTGTCCTCCGAACGGTTCTTGTACCGTTCGATTATCCGCATAGGTATATCAAGCAGTTTCACTTGGAACGGAACATCGGTTTTATGCCGCTTGCCTATAATCCATTTCTCACCGTTTATCTCTACGATGTTGTCTGTGGTAAGTTCTTTCATATCCACGAAACTCAATGCCGTAAAGCAGGCGAAGATGAAAAGGTCGCGTACCAGCGTGAGGGTGGGACTTTCAAACTCGTGCTTCATGATGGTCTTTATCTCGTCCTCGGTCAGATACTCACGCTCTTTCACATTCGGACTGATGTGGAATTGCGCAAACGGATTTCTCGGTATCAGTCCGTTGTAGTGTGCACGCATCACTACTCCTTTCAGCCACATGCAATGAAGCCATACCGTGGCGTTCTTCAGTCCTCTTTCATTCGTGAGGTATGCCGCAAACTCCTTGATGAAATCGGGTGTGAGTTCCAGCATAGACATATCGGTACGCTTGTAGAACGACTTGATGAAAGCCGCCACATAGTTCCTCGAACGCACCATCACCTTATATGTGCCGATGGTACGGTCCTTGCCCACACGTTTGAGGAAGTTGGCGCAGTCCTTGTCAAATGCCCTGACAAGTGTTTCATACTCGCTGCCGATACCCTGATAGGCGTTGCGCACCATCTCCGCTGTCACGAACGCTTCACGGTCGGATAACTTTTGATAATGCTTGATGATTTGTGCCTTGATGTTGTCAAGGGCAAGGTTGATGTTTCGTGCCTCCACACTTTTGCCTTTCGCCTTGTTTCCCTTCACGTCCCAAAGCGTTTTCAAGATGCTCTGCTTACAGCTGAACTGCGCCACAGTCCCGTTGATTGTCACCCGTCCCATGATGGGTACAATGCCGTTTTTCTCCTTGCTGCCGTTCACATAAAACAGCACTTTGAATGTACTTCTTGCCATACTCGTTTTTTTGTTTGCAAAGTTACTACTCAACGAGTTAGACCATGTAAGCCAATCGAAGCCATACGGAGAAACTTTCAGTGCCATGTGTTAAAAATCACGTTTCAGCGGGTAATGATTTGGAGACCGTTCTTCTTCAATATTCCGCTTTCCTTTGCGTTACCTCATTTTTTCCTTTGGCACCGGTTGGCTTCATAAACGCTTTTATACTAAGCCATTCAGCGCATTTTCATGCCTTTCATGCCGCTATTCCAGAAATTTTCTGTATCTTTACAAGCAGATGAGGAATAAAATCTTTGTCTATTTAATTGTTTAGTATGATTTGTTTTGACAAAAGTATTTCAGATCGAAAAGGTCGTTCGAGATTGTTCCCGAGGCTTTTTTTACTCGGCTTCCTGCTGTACGGGCTGAATGCTGCGGCTCAAGAGCCAGACAGTGTTCTATCCGCCAAAGCCAGCAAGAGTACTCGGCAGAAGACGAGTGTGCTCGCATCGGAGAAGCAGGATACGGTTGTCTTCCGATTTGCCCCGAAACGACGGATGTTTTGGGCGGATTATAAAGGAAATGCAGCCGCTATCAACTCACTGACTCAATCTATCCGACAACACAAGCTTTCAATCGAATCAGGAGATATGAAAGTGCGTATGCTGGGTTTTTGCTCCTCTTACGATTCTTTCAAGACAAACCTTGCAGCTGCGAAAAATCGAAGCAATCAGGTCAAGTCTTATTTTATCGTTCATGAGGGATTGAAAGAGGAGCATTTTCGGACGACGAATTCTACGCAACGGTGGCGAGGAATGACGGATGTGATAGCCGTGGCCTATGTGTTCCGTAGTGCGGGAAGTAATCAGATGCCTGAACCGGAGAGCGATGTTATGCCGGTTGATTCATTATCCGGGAGCGAAGCCGAACCGACATCGGAAAAGCCAGTTATTGAGTCTGCATGTAACCCTGTCTCCGAAATACCTGCGGAAATATCCGCAGAGCCGGAATCAGAATCGACACAGTCGGTCGTTGAGGCATTGGAGGGAATGATGTTCGACCCCGTACGTCCTCTTTATCGCTGGGCCATTAAAACCAATGTGGCATATTTGGCCGCTACGGTCGCCAACCTCGGCGTGGAGTACAGTTTCGGCGACCACTACTCGATCGATCTGCCGATCATCTACAGCCCCTACACCGTGGCACGCGACTACCGCCTGCGTTTTCTGGCTGTTCAGCCCGAATTCCGCTACTGGCTGAAAGCCCCGATGAAGGGTCATTTCTTCGGAGTGCATCTCAACATCGGCGCTTTCAATATCGCTGTGGACAACAAAAATCGCTACCAGTCGCCCGACGGCTTCTACGGCGTGGGGTTGAGCTACGGTTACGTGCTGCCCTTCGCCCGCCATTGGGCAGCGGAGTTCACCGTCGGCGCGGGATACGTCCATACGAAATACGATACTTATTATAATATACCAAACGGCGCCCGCTTCGAAAAGGGACGGGCTTACAACTACTGGGGCCTGACGAAGGTGGGCATCAATCTGTTGTATCGGTTCGGAAAATAAGGGAGGAGCGGAAGATGAAAAGAATAACAATATATATTGCCCATTTACTCGTTCTCGTATTGACGGGCTGTGACAAGACCGTACTGGAATTTCCGGAAAACGAAGGCGTCGATCCCACGCTGGTCAATGCGAATCTGTCTCTTGCGATAGACCCGAAAATAGAACCTTACGAGCAGACAGGACGCTCCGAAGGGGAGGTTATTGACGCGTATGACGTTCGCTGGATCGTCGAGGTATTCCGCGACGAGATCGGCGGCGAACTCGCGGAACGGCGTGTGCTCGGCTGCGAGCCGGCGGCGGACGGACACCACACGATCCACACCTCGCTGGCGCTACACGCTGCCCGCTACCACGTCGTAGCGTGGATGGACTACGTGGATAACGGTTCCGTGGACGACAAATACTATACGATTCCTTCGCTCTCGTCAATCAGCGTGCCCGCTGCCGGAAACTACATCGGTGACGAGGACCATAAGGATACCTACGTTGCCCGGCAGGAGATCGACCTCAAGGCCCATCGCGACCGCTGGAACGAAACTGTAGATGTGACTGTAACGCTCCAGCGCCCGATGGCCAAGATCGAGTTCATCGCTACCGACATCGACAAGTTTCTTGATGAGTTGGCCGCACGACACTCGGAGATAACCGGATCCGTGGCCGACGATCTGCTGTCCCAAACGCCAGACCTTTCGACGATACGGGTACAGGTGGACTACGCCGGGTACTTCCCATCGGGTTTCAACGCCTACACGAACAAGCCCAACGACGCCCGCACGGGGATGTGGTTCGAGTGTAACATGACGCCTCTGACGAACAAGGAGGCCCACTTGGCCAGCGATTACATCTTCGTCAATGGTTCGGAGTCGGCCGTGAAGGTCGATCTTACGATCCGCGACAGCGAAGGCAACCTGCTGAACCGCATCGAGGGCATCGACGTGCCCATCGTGCGGGGCAAACTGACGACTATACGCGACGAGTTCCTCACGCGCGACTACGCCCCCGGCATCGGCATAGACCCCGGTTTCGACGGCGACATCAATATTACGATCCCTGACTAAACTGACATCCGGATGAAAAAGATAGTTACCATATTATTATTCGCACTGACCGTCTTTGCCGGTTGCAGCAAGGACGAGAAACCCACGCCCGCCCCGACTATGCCCGTGAACGGTGTGATCTACCTGCACTCGGAAAGCGTGCTGAAGAACGAGCCTGCAGCCAAGGCGGCGACGCGCGGCGCGACGGCTGCAGAACAAACATTGACCTATACCTTCGAGGCCTGGACAAATGACACCAAGCCCCGATGCGTACTACATAAGATAGCAAACGGAACGCTTGACGAAGCAGCCATTGAGATCGCACTGGTGCCCGGCACGTACGACTTCCTCTTCTGGGCCGATTACGGCAAGGGAACCTATACGACCGACAACCTGCGGCAAGTGTCGCTTACCCGGACGCCCTATACGCCCGGCAGTGGGCGCGACGCTTTCGCTTTCGCCCTACCCGGTGTACAGTGGAACGGCGGCAACGGCGTATCGGCCACGTTGAAACGCCCGCTGGCAAAGTTGGCGATGCAGAACACGGCCGCATTCGGCACGGGCGGGCAAGAGGTGTCGGTTACATACACGAACGTACCGACACAATACGACGTATTGACAGAAACGACATCCGCTCCGCAAACTCTGACACTCGCGTTCCCGGCAACGACTGCCGGGTCAAACTCGGTCGGCGAAGATTTCCTCTTCGTGCCGTATGCGGGGCAATCCATCGGCCTGTCGATCACGGTGGGCAATGTGACCAAAGGACTCGACATGCTGCAACTGCAGCAGAACTACACGACCCACGTAACGGCCACATTCGAATAACAGATAACGAATGATAAATTACCACAGACAAGAAAACCCATAAAATTCAACATATTATGAAGAAATTATTCCTATTGGCGGTGGGCCTTGCGATGACCCTTACCGCGTGTCAGAAGGATGAAGGGCTCGTTTCCGACGTAGCAACGACATCCTCGTTTACGGTAACGATTCCGCAGAGCGGAGTACAAACCCGTGCCGTGACCGATGCTTTCGGCACCGGCACCTCGGTCAACCGCTGTATTCTGGAAATCTACCACGGCGACAAGTTGTACGATCGCATCGAAAAGGGCGTGAGCGGCAAGACGGTTACGTTCGATAACCTGCGGCTCGTATCGTCGCAAACCTACGACTTCGTCTTCTGGGCCGACTGCGCCGAGGGCAGCGAAGGCAACTTTACGGACAAGGTCTACAATACGGCGAATTTGAAGTCGATCACGGAAATCGGGCCGTTCGTGGGCAACAGCGACGAGCGCGACGCGTTTTTCGCCAAAGAGAGTTTCAAAGTTACCGGTTCTTTCACGAAACCGGTAACCCTGAAGCGTCCTTTCGGTCTGCTGGTGGTAAAGACCAACGACCTGAACGAAATCAAAGACGAGGCGCTGAAGCCCACGGGCTACAGTGTCGCTTTCAAGGGACTGCCCACGACGTTCAACGCCCTGACGGGCGAAGTGAGCGGATCGGCCGACGTGACCTATACGGCAGGTGAGTTGGCCAAGGCCGACGGTACGATCTCGATGGACTTCCTCTGGGCCACGGAATCCGAGGCCGCGCTTTCCGACTTCACGATGACGTTCCTCAATAACGGAACGGCGATCTGCACGAACGACGCTTTCACCAACATTCCCATCCGACGCAACTACCGCACCAATGTGTCGGGCAACCTGCTGACCAAGAAAGGCTCGATCAGCGTGACGATCGATCCGAATTTCGATGCAAACAGTCCCATTGATAAAGTGATTGCGGAAGTAGAAAGCGTCAGTGAGGTAGCTCAGGCAATCGAAAACGGCGCTACGGATATTACCGTAACGACCGCTCCAACGACTGCGGCGACCATCGAGATTCCGCACACCCTGACTGCCGAGCAGGCTGCCAAGGAGATCTCCATTACGCTGCCTGAGACCGACCAGCAGGTGACTCTCGCCTACACCACCGAACAGAACGGCCAGGCTCCCGAGGCCGTCAATATTACAGTGCCCACTACGAATAAACTTATCATCAATCTTCCGGAATCGACTGTCACGCTGAACGGCACGAGCTATACCGCTGTCGAAGCCACAACTGCCGGCAACACCCTGATTGTCCCCGAGGGCGTTACCGTAGGAAAACTGAACGTGGTGAAAGGCAATGTGGAGATCTACGGTACGGTTACGGAAATTACATTCGGGAAAGGAGCCGGTACTGTTACGACTTATGCTACAGGCGATGTCGCTACGCTGAAAAAAGCGATCGAGCTGATTGCCCAAGGCAAGTGTGCCCGAATCGTGCTGACGGCCGATATCGACCTTAAAGGCTCTGCCGATAACCCTTGGACTCCGATCGATACGGAAGGCAAAGGCTTCGTGGAATTCGACGGCGCCGGCCATACGATCAAGAACCTCTACGTTGACAACGCCACAGGTCAACCTAATGGTAAAGGCACTTACTACGGAGGTTTCTTCTATGTGCTTCAGGGCAACGTGAAAGACCTCACGATCGACGGCGCCGAAGTGACCTGCTATCGCGGCGGTACATTGGTCGGCCGCATGGACTACGGTACGGTGGAAAACTGCCATATGAAGAATACGGCCATTAAGAGCGTTCAGAAAATCGGCGGCCTGATCGGTTTCGTCAGCACAAGCTCGAAAGATGTCACGGTCCGCAACTGCTCGGTAACCGCTTGCTCTATCGACGTATTTAATCCCGAAACGTTCACCTACTGTTCGCAAGCTGCCGGCCTTATCGGTTATTTCCAGACTTTCGAGCGCAACGTGCTTATTGAGGGCTGCTCGGTCAGCGGCATTACTCTCAACAATACTTACAAAGGTCAGGATGCGGATTCCTATAGCGACGGCGATTTGTTCTATGCTATGGAGCAAAGTTTCTCCCACGCATTTATCGGCAATATGGTAAATGTGTCGAAAAAAGCCGACACTTACGACAAGTACACCGTGGAACTCCGCAACAACAAGGTGGATAAACAGGCAGACGGAGTAGCAACCGGCTATTTCACCGATGAATATATGGGCTGGCGGGCTTCCAATTTCACTGCCGGATACATAAGCACGGCTAAATTGATCGTGGATGGCGTTGTTAAGGATCGCTGGACCGAATTGAAACGCTTCGTTGCCCTCTTGAAAGACGGTGGTAACGTCAATGTATGGTATCATTATGATTTGACGAAAATTCCGGAAACGAGTGGCGAGATTCCAATCGAGAAACCTACCGTCATCGACTTTAAAAGAGCTGTTACTCTGACTGTCGGCAAACAACAGATCGTCAACAAGAAAGAGCTTACCGTCAAAGGTATTGGAAAGATGACTGCCAGCGATTATATTTTCATGAACGAACAGGGAGCTACACTGACTGTCGAAGGAGGAACTTTCACCGCTACGAAAGCTACGGACGCCAACGGTGTCGTCATTTATAACCAAGGTATCTGCAACATCAAGAACGGAACGTTCGACGGTCCCGGCTTTACGCTGATGAATACCGGCAGCGCCGATATGACCATCGAGAACGGTAACGTCATTAACCGGAACTCTCCGACGGGTTATGCGCTGATGGCAGCTGGCGGTGGTACCAAGCTGACTGTCAAGGGGGGTCGGATCGAAGCCATCCAGTCAATCGGAGGAGCCAACGTGACGATATCCGGCGGTACGATTCTGAACGACTGCAAATATTACGCACTCTACAATCAAAATGGTAAGACCACGATTACAGGCGGGTATTTCTCCGGTTACCCGGGCATGAAAGACGTGTATATCGCCGATGGTACGGTAGCAATTCAGGGCGGTTATTTCGAGGATAACCAGACTGCCGCAGCCGACGGATACGTTTATAAGGACAATGTACAGACAGTAGACGGCATCACCTACAACTACGAGGTGGTGGCTCAATAACACTTTCAATCCGCAGGAGCCTGACCGCTCCTGCGGGTACAAAGGCAAAGACGAAGCAAGTTCTTTTAATAACATTTTTTTACAAACCGCTGAGTTACAACTTCTTCGGGACCTCCTCGAGGGGGGGGGTAATTCCTTAAAAACCAATTAGTTATGAGAAAATTATTCCTATTGGCGGTGGGCCTTGCGATGACCCTTACCGCGTGTCAGAAGGATGAAGGGCTCGTTTCCGACGGAGCCACCTCCCAGACCATTACCGTTACCATCCCGCAAGGGATGCAGACCCGTGCCACGGCGGCAGACTTCGGCAACGGGGCGAAAATCGACCGTTGCCTGCTCCAGATCTACCATTCGGGGACGACTCCGGCGAAGTATGGCGAACAACAGTCCGCCACCGTGCAGAAAGGCGCCGATGGTAAACTGACCGCAACATTCAACCTACGGTTGGTGGCCCAGCAGACTTATGACTTCGTATTCTGGGCCGACTGCTCGACCGGAGATCATTATAATACGGACGATTTGACCAATATCACGGTGAAAGGCAACTATGCGGGTAACAATGACGAATTCGATGCCTTTACCGGCGCATTGCTCGACTACCAGGTAAAGGGAGCTTTTTCGGAAAACATTACCTTGCGTCGTCCTTTCGGTCAGTTGAACGTCAAAACGCTTGACATGGCTGCGATTCCCGATCCCACGTTAAAGCCAACGAAAGTGAAAGTGGCTTTCACGGCCGTTCCGACTTCGTTCAACGCCAAAAAAGCGAGATCGGCGCGGCGACAGCTGCGGTGGAATATACCGCCGACGTACTCAGCGCCGATGGCGATCTGACGGTCGACTATATCTGGGCCCCCGTCGAGGAGGCTACGCTGGCCGATTTTTCGATGACGTTCCTCAACGGCACGACTGAAATTTCGACCAACGGCGACTTCAAGAATATTCCGATCCGCCGCAACTACCGCACCAACGTATCCGGTAACCTGCTGACCAAACAGGGTACGTTCAACGTGACGATTGATCCGGAGTTCTACAAGCCCGACATCAACGACTATCCCGAACTGCGTGCCGCACTGGCCAACGGCGGCAGCGTCACCCTGTCGGACAATATGACGGTCAAGGAGCCTCTGGTTGTGGAAAACGGCAAGACGGTCGAGATCGATCTGAATGGGCATACGATTACGAACGAAACTGATGTGTGGGCAGGAAACGATTGGTCGCTGTTCTCCGTTCGCGGAGGAACACTTACCATCAAGAACGGTACGGTAAAGGCCAAGGATAACGATTGCTACGCGTGCGACGTGCAGTATGGAGGAACCCTGATCATCGAAGACGGTACTTTCGTCGGAAATATTTCGGCGGTTTATGTACACGAAGGCAAGGCCGAAATCAAAGGCGGTACGTTTAGCATTGTCCAGACCGAGACGGAGGGAGACCCCTACCGCTTCCTGCTCAATTGTTATGACTCCAACCGTCAGGCTGGCAAGGCATCCATCGTAGTGACGGGCGGTACTTTCGAGAATTTCAATCCCGCCGACAATGCGGCCGAAGGAGCCGGTACAAACTTTGTGGACGAGGGTTACAAAGCAGTCAAAATTGCAGAGACCCCAGCGCCGAACGGCACGTTCCAGGTTGTTAAAAATGCAAAAGTGGATAATGCGGATGAACTGATCGGAGCTTTGGCAGATCCCGAAATAGCCAATATCGAGGTTGCTTCCGATATCGACCTTGCGGCGAAGAGCTCCGAAGAACTTACTTTCGAAGAGCATAAGACCATCGACATCAAGGAAGGTATGACCCTCCAGCTTGGCAGTGCGAATTTCCTGACTGCCGAAAAGGGTCTTACGCTGACCGGCAAAGGTACGCTCGACAACAGTGCGGCAGCTTCTACGGCCGTAGTTGCCGCTGCTTCCGATGTACACGAACATAAATCGTTGATTCATGTTACGGGAGGCGATCTGCTGATCGACGGTGTCACACTAATCAACGACCCCGAATACCATTGGCACGGAAGTTCCTACAACACTGCAGCGATCGCCTATTGGAACGATGCGAACGTAACTATCCGAAATGCCCGGGTTATCTCAGGTGAGTTCACCCTCTGCGGTATGGGGCGTAACGGTGCGAATACCGCGACTGTTACCTTGATTGACAGCTTTTTCGAGTCCACTTCTTCGAATTTGGATAATAAACAGCACTGGGCATACGCGATGCGTCTGTTCGGCTCCGAGGTATTGATCGAGAATTGCGAGGTCAAGGGTATTCAGGGCGCTGTTTCAATCGAAGAGAATGCCAAGGCCGAGATTCGCAGCGGCAAGTTCTATACGGTCAATACCTCTGGACAGCAGGATGCCTTTTACGCGCTATATGTAAGCAGCAGCGCCGAAGTCACGATCACGGGCGGAGAATTTTCCGCTCCCAACGTCAGGACGGGATTGCAGATCGAAGGTACCAGTGCGGTCGTATCAGGCGACAATGACACCGGACGGCCGAGCGGAAGTGTGATTCTCAAAGGCGGCAAATTCAGCGGCAAGGCTTACAATCACGTAACCAATACCGTTTATGCTCCGGCTGCCGGATATCAATGGCAAGCAATAACAGACGGCGACAATTTGAAATGGGCTGTTGTCCCTGCCACCCGATAGCTGATCTCAGATATAAAACGAACGAAAGGTGTCGGAACGCCTTTCGATAAAACATAAACAATCCGCAGGAGCCTGACCGCTCCTGCGGGTACAAAGGAACACGAAACGAGTTCTATTAATAACATTTTTTTACAAACCACTGAGTTTCAACTTCTCCGGGGCTTCTCCGGGGCTTCTTCGGGGCTTCTTCGGGGGGGGGCTCTAAAAACCAATCAGTTATGAGAAAATTATTCCTATTGGCGGCGGGCCTTGCGATGACCCTGACCGCATGTCAGAAGGACGAGGTCTCTCCATCCGCAGGAGCGACCTCTCAGACGATTACCGTCTCTATTCCGCAAGGAGTACAGACCCGTGCCGCAGCGGCGGATTTCGGCGACGGCTCGCAGATCGACCGCTGCTTGCTCCAGATCTACCGGAACGGCCAGCCCTACGGGGAGCAGCAGACCGCAACGGTAACGGGCAACACCGCAACGTTCAACCTGCGGCTGGTGGCTCAGCAGAAGTATGACTTCGTATTCTGGGCCGACTGCTCGGAGGCCGGCTACGAGACCGATGACCTGAGCGCAATCACGCTGGGATCGGATGCAGACTACACCGGCAACGACGACAAGTTCGACGCCTTCTTCCTCTGCAAGAAAGACTACACGGTTACCGAGTCCTTCTCGGAGACGTTCACGCTCCGCCGTCCCTTCGGCCAGCTGAACGTGAAGACGCTCGACCTCGCGGCGATTCCCGACAACGCGGCCGACCTGAAACCCGCGAAGGTGAAAGTGAATTTCACGTCTCTTCCGAACACGTTCAACGCACTGACGGGCGAGGAAAGCGGCGAGGCTGCCGTGGAATACACGGCCGACGTGCTCAACGCCACCGGCGAGCTGACGGTGGACTACATCTGGGCGCCTGTCGAACAGGCTACGCTGGCCGACTTCAAGATGACGTTCCTCGATGCAGCAGGTAAAGAGATCTCGGCCAACAGCGATTTCAAGAGCATTCCCATCCGCCGCAACTACCGCACCATGGTATCGGGTAATCTGCTGACCAAGCAAGGCGATATCACCGTCGAGATCGATCCGAATTTCTACAAACCCGACATCACAGTTGTCACCACGGCGGAGGAACTGCATGCAGCGTTCGCCAACGGCGGCAGCGTCACCCTGTCGGAAGACGTGACGGTCGAAGCCCCGCTGGTCGTGGAAACCGGCAAGACAGTCGAGATCGACCTGAACGGCAAGGACATCATCAACACGACCTCGCTTCCTGATACAGATCCACGCTATGGCAACACCACCGTATTCGAAGTGAAAGGCGGCGCTACCCTGAATATCAAAGGCGACGGCAACATTAAGGCTATCGGAACCAAGCCCAACGAAGACGGCTACCGCATGGCCGTATATGCTTACGGCGATGCGAAGGTGAACATCTACGGCGGTAATTTTGTCAACGATCAGGACTATAATGACCATAATGCACAGCTCGACCTTATCTACGCGGATCAGCAGGCCGTTATCAACATCTACGGCGGTACGTTCGAGTCGAAGAGCGCCAACAACCGCGGTTATTGGGTGCTGAACCTGAAAGACGGCTCGGGTGCCGCCATCAACGTATACGGCGGTACGTTCATCAATTACGATCCGTCGAGTTCGATGACGGAAAATCCGGTGAAAAACTTCGTTGCGGAGGGCTACACGGCGATCAAGACCTCTGCCGAACCGGCTCCTAACGGAACTTACACGGTGGTGAAGGGTACGGAGGTAGCAGCGCCTGCGGATCTGGAATCAGCCTTGAAAAGCGGCGATATCGCCATCGTTTCGCGCAGTATGACTATCGATGATTCTCCCTATATCTCCTCGGTCGCTTCCGCCACCTTGTCTCTGAAAGAGGGTGCGGTATTGACAGCGCAGGAAGGCTCCGAATTGCAACAGTGCATCCAAGTGAGCAAATCGTGCAAAAAGATGGTTATTAGCGGAAAAGGCTTCATCGTCGGACCGAAAAACAGTACAGCCACAAACGTTGCAGGCATCTATAGCGGTTGCCCCGATCTGGTTATCGACGGCACCATTACCGTTGACGGCAGCAGCGGCAGCAAAGGGACCAATGCAGCGATCCGTATTGCGGAGGGCACTACGACGATCAAGGACGGATACTTCACCGTCGGTACGGATGCTTCCGGAATTGCCAACTCGTGTATTTTGGTAGCAACGGCACGCCCCTCTCAAAAAGCTCACCTGAAGATTTATGGCGGTGTATTCGAAACGAAGGGCAATCCCATCAACGGTTGGTATCCGGTCATCAACATTCAGGATGCCGACCGGAAAGCCGGCCGTGCCACGGTTGAAATTTACGGAGGAATCTTCATTAACTACAACCCCGCAACGGGCGACAACACGGGCGAAGCGGACGATACGTTTGTCGCTCCGGGCTACAAGTCGGTAGAAACGACCTACAACGGACAGCAGGCTTGGCAAGTAATACCCGAATAGTCTTAACCGGGACATAGCGTCGGAATATTTTTCGCGCAGAATAAGTAAAGGGACTGTATAACGAGTTTATACGGCCCCTTTTGTTAATGGCTTGAAGTCGGTCCGGAATCCGGAAACTCGGCCGACTCCGTAGCGACGTACCGGCACGGACCGACGGGCTTGCCATGGTGCGCAATCTCCTCCTCGCGACTCGCCTTGCGGTGGGCCTTGAAGTAGTCCTGCTGTGTGAATAGGATTGCAGCGAAAAGAGAAATACATAGTAGATTTGCTTCCTCTTATGCTGTATATTTTGTATTTAGTTAGATGATAGAAATCGTTGAAAATTCAGTTTAGTTTACTCTATTAGCCTATATGTAGGCAAAACCAAAGTAAACTAAATTTAGGTAAGCATATTTGCCTTTCCATATGCCTATGATTTGGTAGAAGTACTTACCTTTGCATAGTGCAAAAAGTTTCAATGAACGTATAATCTTAAAATGTACATTTGCCTATTTTCTCTTTTAACTGCAAAATTCGCTATAGATCACCAATCGATATTCTTGATGAGAGAGGTCAGTAGCGGGGAAAGTAGCTTTAAGAAACACTTTGTGTGCAACCAAGTGCAAGGGATGAAATCAAGTGTAAAGTAAAAACCAAAGAATCTCCTAAAATACCGATTTTGTTTCTATTCTGGTTCTTTTGCAAGGCGTTATAATTGTTATCTTATTAATATACAGCAGAATAAACAAAATAGCATTTACCAGATTTCGAACCAAGGCTGAAACTAATACACTTTCATCAAAAATATGTCATCGAATACTCGATGTTACAAAGATAACTATTATTTGAAAATTAGTGGTAACATCTTTATAATTTTTATATTTAATACGCTATAAATTAAATTACTCCATTCTCCCTCGCAACATTTCGCGAAGTCCGCACGAAATTCCGCATCGTCTTATCTCAAACCGAGCGTCCCTGCCAGCCGAAGGGCCAGCTCCGTATTGTCCAGTACGCCGTTAATCCGTTCGGCGCCTGTCCCGTACAGATAGACGGGCACCATCGCCGCCGTATGTCCGCCGGTGCTGAAACGGTACTCGATCCCGGCCTCCTCGTGCTCGAAATCGACATCGGCCGAAGGAATCGAAAGACCGCCCGTTTCGTGATCGGCCGTAACGACCACGAGCGTCCCAGGATGCCGGTCGGCGAAATCCATCGCAGCGGCAACCGCCCGGTCGAAATCACGCATCTCCGCCAGGACGCCTTCGGCATCGTTATCGTGAGCCCGCAGATCAATCTGGGATCCTTCGACCATCAGAATAAAGCCCCGGTCGCGCTCGCCGGCTTCTCGCGACAGAATCTCCAGCGCCTTGCGGATCGCCCGCTCCAGATAATCGCCCCGCCCCTCCGACATTTTCGGCAGGTGACCGTCGGCAAAGAATCCCATCACAGGTCCCCGGCTCAAGGTATCGAGCTGCGAGGGATCGGTCAGCACCCGGAAACCGCGATCCCGAAGGCGCTCGATGCCCGGTACACCGTCCTCCCGCTCCGACGTTTCGGCATACTTCAATCCGCCGCCGAAGGCCACCGTCAAGTCGCTTCCGGCCAGTTGATCGGAGATTCGCTGATACTGTCGCCGATAAGGCACATGGGCATAGAAAGCGCCGGGCGTAGCGTGTTGCAGAGTACTGGTAACGACGACTCCGGTCGGCATCCCGGCTCGGATCGCATCCGCCATAATCGACTCCGCAGCCGTCGAATCGGGCAGCACACCGAGCATACCGTTGCCGGTCTTATGTCCCGTCGCCAGCGCCGTACCGGCCGCTGCGGAGTCCGTCACCCGGTTGTTGGCTGAATAAGTAGTAATCAATGCGATGTTCTGCGCCCGGTCGAAAGCGGTCGTACCGTATCCCTCCTCGAGCATCAACATCGACACGTGACTCAATCCCATACCGTCCCCGATCAGATAGATCAGGTTCCGAACCGGCAACGTGTCGGCTGCGGGAACGATTTGCGACGGTCGAAGGTTCAGTTTACGGGCGACCTCCCCGCCTCCTATCCCGACGGCATAGGCCGCCGACAACAGGACGAGCATGGTAATTACAATTTTTTTCATAACAAATAATATATATTCTTTTGATGCCACTTTTCAAATTTACGCATTTCCGACACGCCGTTTCGAACTTTCTTTGTATTTTAGCAAAAATTTAACCTGATTATATAGCTCGATTACCGACCTGCTCCGGCTCGAAACCGACCGACATGCTTCGACGAAAAGTCGAAACTCTTCCCGGGAAGAAGGTCAGAACGAAACGACACCCCGCAGGATCGAGGGCTGCCTGCCGAGATCAACAAAAAACGGTCGTGGTACTCGAAATATATAACAGCCTAATTCAATACCAGCCATGGATGTTAAAATCGCTTCGGACTGGAAAGAGATTCTTTCCGAAGAGTTCGAAAAACCCTATTTCCGAGAACTCACCGACTTCGTACGGCAAGAATACGCTTCCCGCCGGATATTCCCCAGAGGAAGCAACATTTTTCGTGCCTTCGACAAATGCCCGTTCGACAAACTCAAAGTGGTAATCATCGGACAGGACCCCTATCACGGCGAAGGACAGGCCAACGGACTCTGTTTCTCCGTGGCGGACGGCGTGCCGTTCCCACCCTCGCTGCAGAACATCTTCCAGGAAGTAGCCGACGACACCGGCTCGCCGATTCCCACGAGCGGCAACCTCGACCGCTGGGCCGAACAGGGCGTGCTGCTACTCAATGCCGTGCTGACGGTCCGGGCGCACGAAGCGGCCTCCCACGCAGGACACGGCTGGGAAACTTTCACCGATGCGGTCGTGCGGGCCATCGCACAGCGCAAGCAAGGCATCGTTTACATGCTGTGGGGAAGTTACGCCCAGCGCAAAGGCGCCATCGCCGATCCCCAGCGCAACTGCATCCTCAAAGCCGTCCATCCCTCCCCGCTGTCGGCCTACCGGGGATTTTTCGGCAGCAAACACTTTTCCCGGGCCAACGAATATCTGCAAAGCATCGGAAAGGCACCGATTTTGTGGTAAGCATAATAACTTCTAAAACCTGATTATACGCGTTAGAGTACCTCTCTGAAAGCACAGCGACCCAAGCCCTCTCCGAGAAGAGGATTTAGAAAGGGCTGCATTGCAAATGCGGGCACAGGCCGCGAATAGCGCCCCTCGAATTCAATGCTGCGACCGTCGGATAAGGATACATTGCAAAATATAATCGCCACCATAAAAATATGCTGCAACCACTTAAGATTACTCTCGTCATCTGTTACACGGTCCTGGCACTATCCGTAGCGGGGGTCCTGCTATCGGGCATATTGGGACGGCTCGAATGGCTGGCTCTTTGCGCCGTCTGTGCTCTCGCGTTGCTGTCCATCACCCTGGTCTTGGGTAAAAACCTGCGCATCCAGCGTATGATGACCGAAGACGAATATTCCGACGACAGGTAATCGCCCCGCACCGACTGTCACCGGCGACAATTGCAAAACAAAGTTCGGAAATGGAATAAAAAAGCCGGAACTTTTAGAAGTTCCGGCTTTATCATAAACGGGGTTCTCTACCCCAGATAAGATTTCAGCAACTTGCTGCGGGAGGAGTGACGCAGGCGACGGATTGCCTTCTCCTTGATCTGGCGTACACGTTCGCGCGTCAGGTCGAATTTTTCGCCGATCTCTTCGAGCGTCATTTCCGAACAGCCGATGCCGAAGAAATATTTGATGATATCCCGCTCGCGTTCGGTCAGCGTTTCCAAGGCACGATCCACCTCGGTCGAGAGCGACTCGTTAATCAACCCTCTGTCGGCATTGGGCGAATCGGGGTTCACCAGCACATCGAGCAGGCTGTTGTCCTCGCCGTCGGCAAAAGGCGCATCCACCGAAACATGGCGGCCGGCGACACGCAGCGTATCGGTCACCTTCTCCTTGGGAAGCTCCAACTCATTCGCCAACTCCTCGGGCGAAGGGGTGCGCTCGTGCTCCTGCTCGAAACGGGCGAAAGCCTTGTTGATCTTATTGAGCGAGCCCACCTGATTGAGCGGCAGGCGCACGATACGCGACTGCTCGGCCAGAGCTTGCAGGATCGACTGACGAATCCACCACACGGCATACGAAATAAACTTGAAACCCCGGGTTTCGTCGAACTTCTCCGCAGCCTTGATAAGACCGAGGTTTCCCTCGTTAATCAAGTCGGGCAGACTGAGGCCTTGATTCTGATACTGCTTGGCCACCGACACGACGAAACGCAGATTGGCTTTGGTGAGCTTCTCCAATGCCTCCTGGTCACCCTTCTTGATTCGCTGGGCAAGTTCCACCTCCTCCTCAACCGTAATGAGCTCCTCCTTGCCGATTTCCTGCAGGTACTTGTCCAAAGACGCGCTCTCACGGTTGGTGATGGACTTCGTAATTTTTAACTGACGCATATTTAATTTTATAAGAATGTTCTTAAACTACGGCAATAAAAAACGGTAAAACATACCCGGCTTTCCTGGCGCTCTCCCTATTCGACAAGCACATAGCTCGCCGAACGTCCGTCGGGATATACTCCGTCGATGCTGCGAACCTTATCGGTCATCCGCTGCATATCGGAGAGCGAACGCACGGACTTGTCGTTGATGTGGGTAATCACGAATCCCGGTCTTACCCGTGCCTTCGACAGAATACCGTTCGCCTTGATTGCCAGCACTTCCACACCGCCTCTGATCTCCAGTCGGCGACACAGACGCTCATCGGCCGTGGCGAACTTTCCGCCCAAAACTTCCATCACATCGACGTCGTCCCGCGTGAGGAGTTCCGTCTTACCTGCTTTATTACGCAAGGTCACCTCGATTTGTTTCATCGAACCCGACCTTTTTATCATTAATTTTACCTTGTCGTTGGGACGGTGCTTGCCGATCTGCTCCTGAAGCGTCGCAGCCTCGTTCAACTCCACGCCATCGACCGAAAGAATCACATCTCCCTTGCGGATACCGGCCTGCGAGGCAGCGCCCCCTTCGGACACACTGGCGACATAAACGCCGCCCAACTCCTCGATACCCGTTTCCTCGCCCATCTGATCGATGAAATTCTGATCTATGGGGCGGAATGCCAGACCTAACAGAGCCCGCTGCACGACGCCGTACTCCTTGAGATCCACGACCACCTTTCGAACGATCGTTTCGGGGACCGCGAACGAATAACCGACATAGCTACCCGTCATCGTCTTGATTACGGTATTGATACCGACCAGTTCGCCGCGCGTATTGACCAACGCACCGCCCGAATTACCGGGATTGACGGCCGCATCCGTCTGGATAAACGACTCGATGCGGAATTCGCTCGGAATGACATCCAACTGACGCGCTTTGGCACTCACGATACCGGCCGTAATGGTCGATTGCAGGTTATAGGGCGATCCGATGGCCAGCACCCATTCGCCCAACCGGAGCGAATCCGAACTGCCGAAAGGCAACGTAGGCAGGTCCTCGGCCTCGATCTTCACCAGCGCCACATCCGTCGTGGGGTCGGTACCGATCACCTTGGCGTCGAACGTGCGGCCGTCGCTCAGCTTCACGCGAAGGCGCGTAGCCTCGTCCACCACATGGTTGTTGGTCACGATGTAACCGTCTGCGGAAATAATCACGCCGGATCCTCCGCCCCGACGCTCCTGTGTCGAAGGGCCGCGCCGGCCCTGCTGGGGAATACCGAAAAATTCGAAAAACGGATCGTACTGCCGCTCGGGAACTTCGATCTCCTGAACCACCTCGATATTCACGACGGCCTTGACAGCATTCTCGGCAGCATACGTAAGATCCGGATACTGCTCGGCCTGATACGAAGTGAAATGGGTTCCCGCCTGAGAAAAGGGGTCGTCAGACACTGCCCCGCTTTGCGGCGTAACAACATGCGTGCCGTTCTTTTCGGCCGGCGATAAAATACTCCAGGCGACGACACCGCCGGATGCGGCGCCTGCGGCAATCATACCTAATAATAACAATGCCTTTTTCATAATCCAATATTGAAATAATTTAACTGGTTTTATTACGGAGGCAATTTTATTCCATAGGCTGTTTCTGTTTGAGCGTTTCTATTTAGTTACAGAACGCCCAGAAAAGACGATTATTGTGTTTCCTGCTTTTAGACGTGTCGCGAAGCGAAAACTCCGCCGTCGGCACACAGAATAATTCACCCGAGCCCAAATCCTGAATCTGCCGACCTTGAACGTAACCCGATAGATACCAAGGCCCTATAAGACGGCACCTATTTTTCGTAAGATAATATGGGGAATAAGTTTTTATTCCCCGTTTTTTATGTTTACCTTTGCAGTCCTCGCCGATCGGCGGGGAATGTGGAAAGATTTGACTGATTGCAAACCACAATAAAAAATAGCTAAAACAGCTTTTTTATTCCAGCAGCCAATTTTTCCCCATTTTATACGTTTAACTTCCAAAATAAATGTAAAATGGGATTTTTATTTACGTCGGAGTCCGTGTCCGAAGGACACCCCGACAAAGTTTCGGATCAGATTTCCGATGCCATTCTCGACGAATTCCTTCGTCACGACCCCAACTCCAAAGTAGCCTGCGAAACGCTCTGCACCACCGGTCTGGTCGTCGTCGCGGGCGAAGTGCGTTCGAGCGCCTACGTCGATATCCAGCACGTAACACGCCGCGTAATCAACCGTATCGGTTATACCAAAAGCGAATATCAGTTCGACGGTAATTCCTGCGGCGTGCTCTCCGCGATCCACGAACAGTCTCCGGACATCAACCAGGGTGTCGTGCGCGAGGCCGAAGAGGAACAGGGCGCGGGCGATCAGGGCATCATGTTCGGCTATGCCTGCAACGAAACGCGCGAATACATGCCTGCGACGCTCATCCTCTCGCACGTCATTCTCAAGGAACTGGCCGTCATCCGCCGCGAAGGGCAGGTGATGACCTACCTGCGTCCCGACGCCAAGTCGCAGGTAACGATCGAATACGACGAACAGACGCACCGTCCGCTGCGCGTACATACCATCGTGGTTTCGACCCAGCACGACGATTTCATCCCCACGAGCAAGGGCGTCACCGAGAAAATGGCCGAAAAACGCATGCAGGAGAAGATCCGCGAGGACGTGCGCACGATCCTCATTCCACGCGTCAAGGCCCGTCTGGAGCGTGCCAAGGATAAGTTGGCGCGACTGATCGGCGACGACTATATCCTGCACGTGAATCCCACGGGCAAGTTCGTCATCGGCGGCCCGCACGGAGATACGGGACTCACGGGCCGCAAGATCATCGTCGATAGCTACGGCGGACGCGGTGCCCACGGCGGCGGCGCCTTCTCGGGCAAGGACTCCTCGAAGGTGGACCGTTCGGCGGCTTACGCAGCCCGCTACATCGCCAAGAACATGGTGGCGGCCGGGATCGCGGACGAAATTCTCGTGGAGTTGAGCTATGCCATCGGGATCGCCGAACCGATCTCCGTCTTCGTCGATACGCACGGTGCGGTATGCAGCCGCAATCCGAAGCTCGCGGACATGACCGACGGGGAGATCGCCCGCCGTATCGCCAAGCTCTTCGACCTGCGTCCGGCGGCTATCGTGAAGAAATTCGGCCTCAAAAACCCGATCTTCGAAGCGACGGCATCCTACGGACATTTCGGTAACCGCCCCTACACCCGCAAGGAGAAAGTGTGGGAGGACGGCCGCGAGGTGGAGCGCGAGATCGAATTCTTCGGCTGGGAAAAGCTCGATGCCGTCGATCTGATCAAGCAAGAGTTCGGACTATAACGCGACCGACCGCACAAGTAAAAAGTCCCCTTTTCGGGGACTTTTTGTTGTTAGCTCCCGATGGAATCGAACCACCGAATTCTTTCGGGCTTCTCAAACCGAAAAACAGACTTCGCGACGGTCGTTCCATGCAGGTCCCCGAACCGCCCGGCAATACACCGCGAGGGCCGTGAACTATTTGTTCACAGCCCTCGCAGCCTTTTAATATGATTCAATTAACCCAATAACATACGATCCTTGTTCCTCAACTCCGCCGTAATGTCCTTCATTTCGCCGTCCGTCACCCGGTAAAGCCGCTGGTTCGTCGAAGCGGAATCCAAGCCTCCCAAATGTGCGACATACGGTCCCAGCTTGATATAATCGAAACTGCGCGGGTCGATACCTGCGGCCAATTCAGAACGCCCCGAATACCAGCCTGTCTTCAGCCGGCCCCCGGTCGCAGCCCGCACACAGGCGCTCCAATGCGCGACATCGCCGGGCGCTGCATCGCCTCCCATAAAACAAACGCAGGTAATCGCATTTCCGTATCCCGACAACAAACTATTCAGCAAATTATCGTCCAGCGGCTCCCCGACCTCTTCCCACAGATGGGGACTGTGACACCCGGCGCACCGGTTCGGACACCCCGAAAGATTCAGAGCGAGGGTCACTTCGCCCGGAATCTCCTGGAACACCACATCAAAGCTGGCCAGGCGTAGCATAGTGACGACGCGCGGCCTCCTGCTGCCGAGCTTGAGAGAAGTTGCTGACACGCTTCATATAACCGATGATACGGGTCAGATAATCGAGATTCCTGCCGTTGCATTTCGGACACGCCTTGAGGTTGCGCTTGTCGATATGCCCGCAATCGTTGCAGACCGTATTCGGGATGTTGAACGTGAAATAGTTGCATCCCTCCTGCGAAGCCACGCGCAACAGGTGGCGGTACTGCTCCCGGCTCAAATGTTCCTGCAGGTTCATGTGCAGGGCCGAGCCGCCCGTGAGGTGCTCGATGTATTTGCGGCCGTGCAGTCGGAACTTGTCCACGATGTTGAGCGATTCGTCCTCGACGATGTAAAAATAGCTGTTGTAACAGTCGCGCCCCACCTTGTAGCCGTCGCGCTTGTCCCATTTGGCATGTTTCACTCCCACGTTCTCCGCCGGAATCATCTCGCAGTTGAACATCACCTCCTTCGAGCGGTACTTCTTGTTGTACTTTTCGATCATTCCGAGAATTTCCTGTGTAAAACGTTCGTAATCGGGATTGTCGTTGATCGGAATGCCGAGAAATTCGGCTGCTTCGACCAGTCCGTTCACACCGATAGTGAGGTACTGGCGCGACATATTGATATAGCCCGCATCGAACAGGGGCAGCATCCCCTTCGACTGCATGTATTTCAGGTTCTCGTTGTAGGCCAACTGCACCTTGTGCACCAGATCGACCACCTCCTCGAGGAAGAACTGATAGGGCATACCCTTACGTGCGGCGTACTGGATGCAACGGTTCAGGTTGATCGTCAGCACGCTCTTCGAGCCGGTCGATACGCCTCCGGCGCCGAGCGTGTAGCTGAACCCGTTGTCCGTAATTTCGTTGCGCAGGCGGCAGCAGCTCGAAAGCGAATCGGCATTGTCGCTCATGTAGGTAAAGAACGAATGTCCCTCGGCATACATTTCGGCCGTGAAATCGCCCCACTCCTTGTCCTTCACGTCACCGTTTTCCGTGAGTAAAGCCATCGTTTCGACCGGGAAGGTCAGCACGGTGCGGGTCCGTTCGCGGTTGAACCACTTCATGAAACGCTTTTGCAGCCAGCTGAGCGACTCCCAGTCGGGCTTGCTGCCGTCGGGGAAGAGGAAATTTCCGAACAGGCTCTCGAAATAGTAGCGGTCGTAGTAAGCAACGTTCCAGAACACGGCCTGGAAATTCCGCGCTCCGGTCGGCTGGTTGATCGAATAGACGATCTGTTCGAAACAGTCGGTGATGACCTTGTCGATCGTGCGCCGTTTCTTCGAGAGATCGACCACCTCGTCCGCCCGTTTGAAATAGTCGGTGCCGTACTCCTGGCCGATGAAATAGTTCATATACATCAGAAATTCGGGTGTGGCGCAGGCGCCGCTGAGCATACTCGACACGATAAAAACCATATTCACGAAGCCGCCGCAGAATGACTTGAGGTTGGTCGGGGCTTTCGAATTGCCCCCGATCGAAATCGTTCCTCCGATGAGCCAGGGATACATCGTAATCGAAGCGCAATAGTTGGCCAGCGAAGTTTCGTCGTTTTTGTAGATGAAATGGTCGTTCAGCATCTCGATATACTTGTCCGCCAACTCCTTGCCGTATATCTCCTTGAGGCGGTCGGTGAGCATGCGGCGGTTCAGACGGATGAAATTCGATTTGGGCAGCTCGCCGATGAGCGTAGCCATGTTCTTGTTCTCCACGTTGGCATTGGCGTCGAACTTGCTTCCTGTCGCGGCGTTCGAAGCATCGCAGTACTCCATGAGGAACTGCAACTTGTCGCGCACCTCCCGATCCTCGGTATGCCGCTGGCGATAAAGCATATAAGCCTTGGCTACCGTGTAGTAACGCTCGGCCATGAGCGCGACCTCCACCTGGTTCTGGATCTCCTCGACCGAGATGCCGTCGGTCACGCTGACCCGGCTCAGGATGTTGGTGATCACGTCCTGCGTAGCGAAACTCCCGACCGAAAGGAATGCCTTGGCGATCGCCCGCTGAATCTTCTCCATCGAAAACGCCTCCCGCGTTCCGTCCCTCTTGACAATGAATGTTTCCATAACGATTAAACTTCTCCTCAAATATTATATTATTATACTCATACTTTCAACGCTCGAATTCCCCACACCGATAACTCCACCGACGGAAATTCGGCCGATTCCGACCCGGCTCGACGGCAACAAATATCAGCCGCCGGGCTTTCTCCGCAGAAACACGACAAGCCGCACGTTCCGAGCCATACCGTACGCCTTCGTCGGCCAGATCGGTGTCGTCCGATCCGACGACTTTTTACCGACCCTTCGGAAAAACCGAAATACACCTCTTCTGAACGACGGATTCGCAGCGATCCGACCCGATACAACACAGGCAGGAATGGAATTTACAGAACCGGCAATAGATACGACGAAGCATCCGAAACCGTTCCGACGCTTTTCACCCGAAAGCAACGAATCTCGTCCCGGTACGGCAGGTCTTCTGACTTGTTCCGGACGGCACGCCTTCCCGGCCCGAACGGCCAGTGGCTGAGAGAATGTACCGCCCAAAAGAAACTTACAGCTACGGGGATAGTTCCTGACTTTCACAGGATTCCCTTTTAATCCCGGTGGATTCGCCCTCCACATCGGGAACCGATACCGAAAACAAATATAGGGTTTAATCGCATTCGATGGTCCGCCCCTCCGGCATTTTATGGAAAAGTTATCAACAATAACAGGAAAAGGCCGCCCCAAGGCACTCTGTCCATGATCCGATTTCAAAGCTGCACCCGTTCTTCCCCGAACATCGCCGGACAAGTCTTCGGGAAACCCGACGGGTGCAAAAAACAGCGGAAAGACCCGTGAAAAAATCAACGGGAGAACGACGGAACAAACAGAAGACAGGCCCGGACGCCTATCGGCATCCGGGCCTGTCTTCTATCCGTTTTACAACCGGCTTATTTACCGATCAACTTCTTCACCTCTTCATATACCGTCTGGCCGTTGTAACCGAACTTCTCGTCGAGGACCTTGTAGGGTGCCGAATAACCGAAGTGATCCAGACCGTGAATCATACCGTTTTCACCTACCAGTCCCAGCAATGTCACGGGCAGACCCGACGTAAGGCCGTAACGCACCACACCCTGTGGCAGAACGGTCTGCTGATAGGATTTGGGCTGGTCGCGGAAAAGTCCTTCGCTCGGCACGCTCACGATACGGACCGCGATTCCCTCCTTCGAAAGCAACTCGGCACCTTCGACCAGCGTAGCGACTTCGGAACCCGAAGCGAGCATCACCACAGCCGGTTTGGCGGCATCGACTACGATATAGGCGCCTTTCGAAAGCTGGGCAGCCTCCTCACGGCGGCTGTGATTGAGTGCGGGCAGATTCTTAATATTTTGCCGCGACAGGATCAGCGCGACGGGACGATGCTCCTCGATCGCCAATTTCCAAGCTGTAACGGTTTCCTCGCCGTCGGCCGGACGCAGCACCAACATAGAACGCTCCCCCCGGTGATTCTTCAAATGTTCCATCAGACGGATCTGAGCCTCGTGCTCGACGGGCTGGTGCGTCGGACCGTCCTCGCCCACACGGAACGAGTCGTGCGTCCAGATATAGATTACATGCAGGTGCATCAGGGCAGCCAGACGCACGGCGGGTTTCATATAGTCCGAGAAGACGAAGAACGTACCGCACGCCGGAATCACGCCCCCATGCAGCGCCATACCGTTGGCAATGCAGGCCATCGTCAGCTCCGAAACGCCTGCCTGGAAAAACTTGCCCGAAAAATCACCCTTCGAGAAGGCTTTGGTTTTCTTGAGGTAGCCGTCCGTCTTGTCCGAATTGCAGAGGTCGGCCGAGGCGACGATCATATTTTCGATCCGCTCCGCATAGAAGGAGAGCACCGAAGCCGAGGCGGCGCGGGTCGCACCGTCGGGTTTGATCTCGAGTCCCTTGTAGTCCATCTCCGGCACCTTGCCCGAGAGGAAAAGATCGAGTTTGCGGGAGAGCTCCTTGTGCTCGGAACGCCACGTCTTCTCCCTCTCGCGCTGCGTGCGCACCCATTCACGAAGCTCTTCGCGGCGGGCGTCGAACACCTTGCCGCTCTCGGAGAAGATCTTGAACGGATCCTCCGCATCGCCGCCCAGGTTGCGGACGGTAGCGGCGAAATCGGCTCCGGCAGCCGTCAGCGGCTGACCGTGCGTCGAAACCTTGTCCTCGAAGCTCGATCCGTCGGCCGCAACCGCACCCTTGCCCATGACCGTACGGCCGATGATAAGCGTCGGACGCTCCTTTTCGGCATTGGCAGCGGTAAGAGCTTCGCGGATCTGCTCTACGTCATGGCCGTCGATGGTGATGACGTTCCAGCCCCACGCCTCGTATTTCATCGCTACGTTCTCGGTATCCACCTCATCGACCTTGGTCGAAAGCTGAACGTTGTTCGAGTCGTAGTACATGATCAGATTGTTCATCCCCAAGTGGCCGGCGATGCGGCCCACGCCCTGCGACACCTCCTCCTCGATACCGCCGTCGGAGATGTAGGCATAGGTCTTGTGGGACTGCCACTCCCCGAAACGAGCCGCGAGGAACCGCTCGGCGATCGCGGCGCCCAGCGCCATGGCATGCCCCTGGCCCAGAGGACCCGACGTATTCTCCACACCGTGCAGCACGTCCACTTCGGGATGGCCCGGCGTGACGCTGCCCCACTGCCGCAGGTTACGCAAATCCTCCACCGTATAGGTTCCGGCCAGCGCGAGAGTCGAGTAGAGCATCGGCGACATGTGTCCCGGATCGAGGAAGAAACGGTCCCGGAAAGGATAATCCATCTGATCCGGATCGTAGCGGAGGAATTCGGTGTAAAGTACTGCCATGAAGTCCGCGCCGCCCATTGCGCCGCCGGGATGTCCCGATTTGGCTTTCTCGACCATCGCCGCAGACAGGATGCGGATGTTGTCTGCAACGCGCGTGAGTTCGGATTTAGTAATCATAAGTGATTGTATGCTTTTATATTTTTTATGTATTGGCCTCACAGCCCGGGCCGACATTCGGCGCCCATCCCGGACGAATCGGCCGAATATGCACAACTCGGCCCGTTACCGGCAGAAAATATATGGAAACGAAGGACGAAGCCGAAGATCTTCCTTCTTTCCTCATTCTGCTCGTTCGGATCGAACGAGCGCGACTGCACACCGGTCCCCCGCCGCAGTCCCGCGTTCGGTGGTACAAATTTAATACAAATCCGGTCTATCCGACCTGCTTGAGCGCCAAAAATTTCTTCTTTTCGAACTTTTCCCGGGCATAAGGCAAGGTCACTTCGAAGCGGCGCTCTCCCGAAGAGGGGATATCGAACATCGTGTCCATCATGATCGCTTCGCAGATCGAACGCAATCCCCGGGCACCGAGCCGGTACTCGATGGCTTTATCGACGATATAGTCCAGCACCTCGTCGTCGAACACGAGCTTCACGCCGTCCATCTCGAACAGCTTTTCATACTGCTTGATGATGGCATTTTTGGGCTGCGTGAGGATCGAACGCAGGGCCTCGCGGCCGAGCGGCTCCATATAGGTCAGCACCGGCAGGCGGCCCACCAGTTCGGGAATCAGACCGAACGACCTGAGGTCCTGCGGCATAAGGTATTGCATGAGGTTGTTGCGGTCCACGGAATCGGCATTCATCCGTCCGTAACCCATCGCCCGGGTGTTGAGCCGCTGGGCGATCTTCTTCTCGATGCCGTCGAACGCTCCGCCGCAGATGAACAGAATGTTGCGCGTATCGACCTGCACGAACTGCTGCTCGGGATGCTTGCGCCCGCCCTGGGGCGGAACATTGACCACCGTGCCTTCCAGAATCTTCAGCAAAGCCTGCTGCACTCCTTCACCCGATACGTCGCGCGTAAGCGACGGATTGTCGCTCTTGCGGGCGATCTTGTCGATTTCGTCGATGAAGACAATTCCCCGCTGGGCCAGCTCCACGTCGTAGGAAGCCACCTGCAACAGCCGCGAGAGAATACTCTCGACATCCTCGCCCACGTATCCCGCCTCGGTAAGTACCGTAGCGTCCACGATGGTGAAGGGCACGTTCAGCAATTTGGCGATCGTGCGGGCCATCAGCGTCTTGCCGGTACCCGTCGGGCCGACCAGCAGAATGTTCGACTTGTCGAGCTCCACTTCGCTCGCCTCGCCCGAAGCATGCAGCAGCCGCTTGTAGTGATTATATACGGCCACCGACATATAGCGTTTGGCATCGTCCTGCCCGATCACGTACTGATCCAGAAACTCCTTGATTTCATTGGGCTTGAGCAAATCCTCGAATTTCAACGAAGTATTCTTTTGCTCCTTGCGACGGGATGCGGCTTCGTCATGCAGCACATCGTTTTCGATGAGCATCTGGTATCCTTTCGCAATACATTTGCTGCAAATATTGCAACCCTTGGACGAACTCAACAGGATCGCACCGTCGCGGCGTTTGGCCCCGCAGAACGAACACGCATCGCTCTCGTTGCCGTAAAGGTCTTCTCCGTAATTTTTAGCCATAGGTCTTTAGTTTTCCTTCGAATTTCGTTCTCGTTCCCGGTCGAACTTTCGGACGAGCCTCTGCCGGGATAAAGTCGAAAACAAACTCCCGTCATCATCTCTACCCGGCCGTCGATCGGCCTCGTTCCGACGTCGCACACCGGAAATATCGAACCGGGTTCTTCATTTATTCCGCTCGGCCTATCGAGCGCCCCGCTCTGCCTCCGCTGATCGGAAACGATGCATTTTCTCTCCCGAAATCGACCGTCCCCTGCAGATTGAAACAGAAATATTATCCCCGCTTGGTCAGCACCTCGTCGATCAGCCCGTACTCCTTGGCCTCCCGGGCCGACAGCCAATAATCGCGGTCGGCATCCTTTTCGATCTTCTCGATCGGAGCGCCCGAATGGGCCGCAATGATCTCGTACAGCTCCTGCTTGGTCTTGCGGATCTCGCGGGCCGTGATCTCGATATCCGACGCCTGCCCCTGGGCCCCGCCCAGCGGCTGATGGATCATCACCCGCGAATGAGGCAGCGCCGAGCGCTTGCCCGCAGCACCGGCGGTCAGCAGCACGGCCCCCATCGAAGCGGCCAGCCCCGTGCAGATGGTCGCCACATCGGGCTGCACCAGTTGCATCGTATCGTAGATTCCCAGACCGGCCGTCACCGATCCGCCCGGGGAATTGATGTAAATCTGAATGTCCTTTTCCGGATCGGCCGACTCCAGGAACAGCAGCTGCGCCTGGATGATATTGGCTGCATCGTCGTAGATCGGAGCCCCCAGAAAGATGATGCGATCCATCATCAAACGCGAAAAGACGTCCATCGTCGCCACGTTCAACTGGCGCTCCTCGATGATCGTCGGCGACACGTAGGCCGCGTACTGCGAGCGGAAATCATGCAGTTTCAGACTATTGATACCGCAATGCCGGGTGGCGTATTTTTCAAATTCATTCATAACCGAACAGTTTGCAAGTTAATAAAAACATCGGAAGCCGGTTCAAAAATTTTTCCGCGACTTGCCTCCGGTCCTCCTCGATTTCCCGTATCGGACCCACGCACGGTGCAGGCGAATCCGACAAAAAAAGAGGAAGAGAAACAAAAAACAGAATACGACTACTTAAACAGACTTTGAGGGAGTGATTGCAAAAATCAAACCCTCAAAGCTCTGATCGGATACCAATTTTCCGCTGTTTCTTAAATCTCCTTGGCCAGTTTTGCGAACTCTTCGGCAGAAACGGCCTTTTCGGTCACCTTGATCTTGGACTTCACGTCCTCGACCACCTTCATCTCATACAGCTTCTCGTAGATCTTCTGTCCCTGCTCGCGGTCCTCGAGAATCTTCTTGGCGTAATTGGCCAGCATATCTTCCGGAGCCGTCGGCAATCCGTATTGAGCGAACTGGGCCTGTGCCAACGCCTTGGCCTCTGCAGTAGCCTCTTCGGGGGTTACCGTAAGGTTATCCTGCTTGATGAAATATTTCTGGAGATAATTCCAAGTGAACAGTTTTACGAAAGCGTCGAAATCCTTCTCGATCTCCTCCTTGGTGAACTTGCCTTCGTTGATGACGTACAGCCAGCGCTTGAGGAACTCGACCGGCATGGTCAGCCCGGCTTTCTTCAACAGGAAATCACGCAACTGCAACGTGAACAGATAGTCGCTCTCGCGGCGCAGCTCTTTCGAAATTTCGGCATCGACGAACGCCTCGAACTCCTCGGCGGTTTTGACGTTGCCCGCAGGAAAAGCCATCTTGAAGAACTCCTCGTTCAGCTCCGGTTCCGCGAACTTGCGGATCTTGG
>ENA-OVGH01000810-OVGH01000810.1-human-gut-metagenome-genome-assembly--contig:-NODE-810-length-25229-cov-2.871812_pt1 | contig 25229 bp, 16 predicted proteins | sample MGYA00237770_ERZ505419 | MGnify/ENA primary metagenome ERZ505419 (study PRJEB26158, sample SAMN06016353) | human gut metagenome | biome: human gut; feature: ankylosing spondylitis patient; material...
TGTTTTTTCAGCAAAATCATTTTATGAGAGCAAGTTCTAAAATTTGCATATAGGTTAGTGAAATCTAACTATATAATTCTAAAGGAGGAATCACATTGAAACAAAAGGGAAAAAGTTCGTTTCAGAGACTGATGGGGTACGCCGGAAAGCGAAAGTATCTGACATACCTTTCATTGGCTCTTGCGGTAGTGAGTGCAGTGATCGCTCTGATCCCGTTTTATGAGATCTGGCGCATCATCAAAGAGGTGCTGGAAGTCCGGCCGGATTTCAGCCAGGCGGTACATATCAAAACATACGGCTGGTATGCAGTAGGAGGCGCTCTGCTTTCCATGCTGTTTTACATTGCGGCGCTGATGTGTTCCCATCTGGCGGCGTTCCGGGTGCAGGCGAATATGCGGATTGCCATGATGGAACACATTATGAAGCTGCCGCTGGGATACGTGGAAAGCGAGGGAACGGGTAAGATCCGGAAAATTGTTTCGGATTCCAGCGCAGCCACGGAAACGTATCTGGCGCACAACCTCCCGGACAAGGCGGTTTCCATCGCAACGCCCATTGCGCTGCTTGCGGTAATGGCAGTGTTTGACTGGCGGCTGGGGCTTATGTGTCTGATTCCGGCGGCGATCGCTTTTGTGCTGATGGGTTCGGCGATGATGGGGCCAAAGCTGGCGGCAGACATGAAGGAATACCAGAATGCACTGGAATCCATGTCGTCCGAGGCTGTCGAGTATGTGCGTGGCATTCCGGTGGTCAAGACTTTCGGGCAGACCATCTTTTCGTTCCGTCGGTTCAAAAAGGCTATTGACGAGTATGAAAAGTGGACGGTTTCCTATACCAAGAGCATGATGATGCCCATGGTCGGATTCACCACTGCGGTAAACGCTGTGTTTGCCGTTCTGATTCTTTCGGCATACCTGTTCACCGGACACGGCGTGACCGATACGTTTATTCTGAATCTGCTGTTCTATATTCTGATCAGTTCGATTCTGACCGTAACGCTGATGAAGATTGCCTATGCCGGGGAGTCCAATATGATCGTAACGGATGCGCTGAATCGTATGGACAGCATCCTGGATCTTTCTCCGCTGGCAGAGGCAGAAAAGCCGAAAAGCCCGGCGAACGCCAGCGTTTCCATGGAAAATGTGGTATTTGCCTATGACGGTTCTGAGCGGAATGCGATCGACGGCATTACCCTGGAGATTCCGGCAGGACAGCACATTGCCCTTGTGGGGCCGTCCGGCGGCGGAAAGACTACCCTCGCCTCACTGGCTGCACGGTTCTGGGATGTGAAAAGCGGTTCTATCCGCATCGGCGGCACTGATGTAAAGGAGATTGACGGAAAGGAACTGATGAACCAGGTCTCTTATGTATTCCAGGACAGCAAGCTGCTCAAGATGAGCATTCTGGAAAATGTCAGAATGGGCAGACCGGATGCCAGCGATGCAGAGGTAATGCAGGCGCTGCGGGATGCACAGTGCATGGATATCATCGAGAAGTTCCCGGATGGGGTCAATACCCAGATCGGGGCAAAGGGCGTCTATGTCTCCGGCGGTGAGGCACAGCGGCTTTCCATCGCAAGAGCCTTTCTGAAGAATGCGCCGGTGCTGATTCTGGATGAGGCAACGGCTTTTGCAGACCCGGATAATGAGATGCTGGTACAGCAGGCGTTCGAAAAGCTTTCCAAAGACAAGACCGTCATCATGATCGCCCATCGGCTTTCGACCATCACCAATGCAGACTGCATTTATGTGCTGGCAGACGGCAAAATTGCGGAGAGCGGAACACATGAAGAACTGCTTGCCGCAAACGGCGTGTATACGCATATGTGGAATGAATACAACAGATCTGTCAACTGGCAGGTCGGAAAGACAGGTGCTGCGCAATGATTGAAAAATTAAAGCATAAATATGCGCTTTCGGACAAGGGCGCAAAGGATATGATCAGAGCAATTTTTGCCGTTGCACTTGCAAATCTGGTGCTGATGATGCCGGTGGGACTACTGTACTTTCTGGCGTCCTATCTGCTGGATGGAGAAGTGCCAAGAGAAAAGCTGCCGTTTTTCATTGCGGCAATCGTGGTCATCCTGCTTTTGATCGCTCTGACAACGATTTTTCAGTATCGTTCCACGTTCTTTTCCACCTATGTGGAGAGCGGCGTGCGGCGAAGAACCCTTGCGGAAAAGCTGCGGAAGATTCCGCTTTCCTTCTTTGGCAAGAAAGACCTTGCCGATCTGACCAATACCATTATGGCAGACTGCGCTCTGCTGGAGACAGCGTCTTCTCACTGGATTCCGGAACTGATCGGCGCTATGATCTCCACCACGATCATTGTGATTTCCCTGTTCTTCTTCCAGTGGAAGATGGCACTGGCGGCGATTTGGGTCATGCCGGTGGCATTTTTAATCGTGCTTTGTTCCAAGAAGTTTCTGAAAAATATGCTGGAAAAGGCATCGGTCTACAAGGTGAACTGCCTGGACGGTATCCAGGAAGGACTGGAGACTGTGCGTGATCTGCGCTCGTACAACATGACCGACTCGTACATGAAAGGGCTGACCAAGAAGATAAAGGCAGTGGAAAAGTACGCCGCCGTTCTGGAATTCACCAATGCGGCTTTTGTCTGCTCAGCACAGATGATCCTGAAACTGGGCATGGGAACTGTGGCAGTTGTAGGCAGTATGCTTCTGGTAAGCGGCGAGATCAATGTTCTCACATTCTTTATGTTCCTGCTGGTGGTGACCCGGATGTATGAACCGCTGCAGATCTCCCTGCAAAACCTTTCTGCAATCATCAGTGCAGACGTGAACTGTAAGCGGATGGATGAGATTTTGTCCCACGAGGAACAGACCGGCAGCGACGTTCTGACCAACCAGGGATATGACATTTGTTTCGATCACGTGGCGTTCTCCTACAAGAGCGGAGAGCAGGTGCTTTCGGATGTCAGCTTTACGGCAAAGCAGGGCGAGGTAACGGCACTGATCGGTCCGTCCGGCGGCGGAAAGACTACGGTTTCCAGACTGGCGGCTCGTTTCTGGGACAACGACAAGGGAAAGATCACAGTCGGCGGCATGGACGTTTCCCGGATCGACCCGGAGAAACTGCTCTCCATGTATGCCATCGTGTTCCAGGATGTCACGCTGTTCAACAACACCGTTCTGGAAAACATCCGGATCGGCAGAAAGGATGCAACAGACGAAGAGGTCATGGCGGCTGCCAAGCTGGCGCACTGTGAGGACTTTGTAGAGCGTATGCCGGACAAGTGGAACAGCATGATCGGTGAAAACGGCTCTGAGCTTTCCGGCGGCGAAAGACAGCGTATCTCCATCGCCAGAGCGTTTCTGAAAGATGCACCGATCATTTTGATGGATGAGGCGACGGCATCGCTGGATGTGGACAACGAGTCCTTGATACAGGAGTCCATCTCCAAGCTGATCCGGAACAAGACCGTTCTCATCATTGCACACAGAATGCGCACCGTTGACGGCGTAGACAAGATCGTTGTGCTGAAGGACGGAAAGGTTGCGGAAATGGGCAGCCCGGATGCGCTGCGTGCGGAAAACGGCATTTACAAGCACATGATCGACACCCAGGTCAAGACAAACAGCTGGAAATACTGATCGTTTCCGGAAATGACAACAGCCCCGGCATACCGTGGAAAAGCGGTACTGCCGGGGCTGTTTTTGTTTCAAAGGTCAGACTGCTTGCTTTCAGCGCCGACCTTTGACTTAAAGAGATTGGAAAATAGTCTCATACGTCTTGATCTCCTGGAAAGTGTTTTTTCAGAGACTGAACTTTCTCTGAAAAGGGGATATCAATCGTTTAACATATTGGGGCGAGAAATGCAAGTTTGACAGAGGATTACCCCTTGCAAAACAAATGTTATCGTTATTTTATTTGAAAAGGCGTGCCTTGTGTGGATATTCCATAAGTGAGTATAGATTGTGATGATCCCCCTGTCAGCTTACGCTGACATCCCCCTTTTCAAGGGGGACTTTTCTATAATTTGAATTTTGTGGAAAATACTTTTTTTCTGCTGTCATTGCAAAAGCGCAGATAATATGCTATAATCAAATGGAAAGAGATACCCGGAAAGAAATGAGGTGCAGTATGGAAAATAACAGCATTCGGCATGAGATCGTGTCCAGCAACCCCGATATTGATGTGCGGTTTTATCTGTCCGAGGACAGCGGCAGCTATGTTGCGCCGCACTGGCACAACAGCCTGGAACTGGTGTACATGATCGAGGGGAGCATGGTGACACAGTTTGAAAACAACGTGCGCCAGACGCTGCACCCCGGAGAATTTTCCATCGTCAACCCCAGAGTGATCCATTCGGTGACGGCGCAGAAAAACAAGGCGCTGGTGCTGCTGATCCCCAGCGCTGTGCTGGAAAAGTATATTCCGGCATATGACCTGCTGGAATTTCACGTGGATATGCACCCCGAACATCCGGTGGATGTCACACGGCTGGAACGCATCAAGAAAATTTTCACAGATATGTACATCGTCTATGATGTGCGTCCGGATGCGTATCTGCTCAAGTTCAACAGCCTGCTCTATGATCTGTTGTATACGCTGGTGCATTCCTATTCCATCCGGCTGACGGACAAGGCAGTCAATAAGCGGAATCGTTCCATCAACAAGGTCAAGAACATCATGCGGTATATCGAGGATCACCACAGCGAAAAGATCGTGATGGAGGATATTGCAGCGCATTTCGGCTACAATCCCGACTATCTGTCCAAGCTTTTCAAGAAACAGCTGGGGCTGACGGTGATGCAGTACCTGTATGAGATACGCCTGCACAAGGTTGTCCGGGATCTGCAGGAAACGGATCACAGTATCGGAACGATTTTTGAAGATCACGGCTGCACCAATTATAAGTACGCCATGCAGCTGTTCAAGGAGCGCTATCACTGTACGCCAAAGGAAAAACGCCGGGAGTTTCGGAAATAAAACAGCACGGAACAGGGGTTTGAGTTGGCTTGATACAGCGATGTCTAAAATAGGATATCTATGGGCAAATCTGCATAAATGTCGGATTTGCCCTATTTTGTTGTCTGAATACCGCCTTTTCAGTTGTCGGGATATCGGTTATAATAGAGACAACAAAAACACGAAAGGAGGAAACCTACCATGGCTTCCGCTTCAAAAACAAAAATCAGCTTTTGGGAACGTTTTTCCTATGGCTGCGGAGATCTGGGCTGTAACATCATCTACTCCGCAATGTCCGCATTCCTGCTCTTTTATTATACCGATTATGTTCACGTCAGTGCCGCTACCATCGGTACCATCATGCTGCTGTCGAGAGTGTTCGACGGCGTCACCGACCTTATCATGGGCGTTATCGTAGACAGAACCAAGTCCCGGTTCGGCAAGTGCCGTCCGTGGATTCTGCGCATGGCAATTCCCTTTGCCCTTGCCGGAATCCTGCTGTTCTCCGTGCCGTCCGGACTGGGGGAGACCTCAAAACTGGTGTACATCTTTATTACGTATAACCTGGTGTCCTCTGTGGTCTACACGGCGATCAATGTGCCTTATGCCACACTGAATGCACTGATTACACAGAACCAGTACGAGCGTTCTGTCCTCAGCATCTTCCGTATGATCCTGGCAACTACCGGCACACTGCTCATCACCAATCTGACCCTGCCGCTGGTACAGTTCTTCGGCGATAACCTCTCCGCATGGACAAAGACATTCGCTGTGTTCGGCATCCTGGCAGTGATCGTATTTATGATTACCTTTACCGGAACAAAAGAACGTGTTGCACCGGCAAAGGAGACCAAGCAGGAGAAAGTGCCGTTCCTGAAAGGCATTGGCCTGCTGTTCAAGAACAAGTACTGGATCATGATTACCGTGACTCTGGTATTCATCTTCATCAACTACTCGCTGAACGGCGGTGCAGCCGTTTACTACGCAAAGAACATTCTCCACAATGAGAATATGGTCGGCACCATGAATCTGGTTGCAAACCTGGTGCAGATCGGCGTTATGTTCTTCACCGCATTCCTCATCAAGAAGATCGGCAAGCGGAATATGCTGATTATCGGCGCAGTCGTTTATGGCATCGGCTTTGCAATGTTCGGCTTTGTCGGCACAAATATGGCTGGCATCATCACCGCCTGCGTCCTCAAGGGCATCGGCAACGCCGGCATCTCTTCCTGTATGTTCGCTATCGTATCCGACACCATCGAGTACGGCGAATGGAAAACCGGCTATCGTACTGAAGGTCTCATCAACTCTGCATCCAGCTTTGGCTTTAAGGTAGGAAACGGTCTGGGTTCTGCTATCCTGGGCTGGGTCATCGGCGCAGCAGGCGCAAGCGCAGGCTCTGAGATCACCTTTATCTGGATCCCGGCAATCCTCTGTGTCGCACAGGTTGTTGTTATGCTGTTCTACAAGCTGGACAAGGAATATGACGGCATCGTAAAGGAACTCGCAAACGAAGGAGGAAATGAAAATGCTTAAAAATCCGATTCTCCCGGGTTTTAATCCGGATCCGTGCATCTGCCGCAAGGGCGATGATTATTACATGGCAGTTTCCACTTTTGAATGGTTTCCCGGCATTCCCATCTACCATTCCAAGGATATGAAGAACTGGGAACTGTACACCCATGTGCTGACCGATGACGAAAAGGTTGACTTGAAAAAGCTGCCCTCTGCCAAAGGCATCTGGGCGCCGTGTATGACCTACTGCGAAAAGGAAGACCAGTTCTATGTAGTCTATGGCGTGATGAACTCCATGAATGCCAGATACTTTGACGTGGACAACTTCCTTATCACTGCCAAGGACATCAAAGGTCCGTGGAGCGAGCCGGTATATCTGCATTCCTCCGGTTTTGATGCCTCCATTCTCCACGATGATGACGGCAGAAAGTACATCGTTTCCCTGGACTGGGAAACCCGTGCCGGCTATGAAAAGCCCGGCGCAATCTGCATGGTGGAATATGACCCGGAGAAGAAAGAGATCATCGGCTATCCGAAACGCATCTGGAAAGGCGGTACGGACAGAGGCTGCATCGAGGCACCGCATCTGACCAAGCGCAACGGTTACTACTATATCATGTGCGCCGAGGGCGGAACCGGTTATAACCACTGTGTGACCATGGGACGTTCTGAAAATGTGTGGGGTCCCTATGTGGGTGACCCGAAGAATCCCATTGTCACATCCAATCCGGCGGTCTCCAACGAGCGCCATGACCCGGATCACCTCAAGCCCAAGTATTACAACCCGGATGTGGTGCTGCAAAAGGCTGGCCACGGCAGCTATGTGGAAACTTCCCTGGGTGAGGTATATCTGGTGCATCTCTGCTCCCGTCCCTTTACACCGGAGCTGCGCTGCACACTGGGCAGAGAAACAGCGATCCAGAAAATGATGTGGACAGAGGATGGCTGGCTGCGCATGGCAGACGGCACGAACATTGCAAAGGAATACTGCGAAGAGAGCAGGCTGCCGGAGTATCCTGTGCCGCAGATCCCGAATTTCGACGACTTCGACAGCGACACCCTGGGCAACTGGTACTATGCGCCGAGAATCATGCCGCAGCGCTTTGCGGATGTTACGGCTCGTCCGGGCTGGGTGAGACTGCGTGGACAGGAGGCAAGAACTTCTCTGAACAAGACCAGCATTCTTGCCAGAAAGCTGACCAGTGTCTATGCACAGATCACCACAAAAATGGAATTTGTTCCGGAGGTGCATCAGCACAGCGCAGGACTGATCCTTTACTACGACAACATGAACTATATCAATCTCCGGAAGTACTACAGCGAAACGCTGGGGCAGAGTGCCATTTCGATCATCCAGCTGGAGAACGGCGAAAAGACGGAATTCGTGAACACCCGGATTCCAGTGGATGATGTACCGATCTACTTCCGCTTAGTGATAAACGGCAGACATTCTCAGTTCTATTGGAGCTATGACGGCGAGAACTACGAGAAGATCGGCATTCCGTTTGATACCACAAAGTTCTCCGATGAGTACTGTAAGTACGGCGAATTTACAGGGACTATGGTGGGAATCACCTGTGCAGACCGGGTAAAGCATCAGCACTATGCCGACTTCGACTTTTTTGAATATAAGGCAGACGAAACGAAAAATGTAGAATAAAAATCAGCATGGAAGGGAACTGACCGCAAATGCTGAAAGAAAACGACTGGGAGAAATTCCAGTCGTTTTTTGCTTTATGGTTTGGAAAATGCGAAAAAGATGAAAAAGCTGCTCTTTTTCGCTTGCCTTCTGCACGAAAGTTGAGATTCGGACATGAAAGATATTCTGAAAAAAGCTTGACAAGACGTGAAAAATGTGCTATACTATTTTAACACGAAATACAGAAAGGAAGTGCGTGCAGTGCAGACAAAGGGAACCAAAAAAATTTGTGACAACCGGCAGGCACGGCATGAGTATTTCATTCTGGAACGCTATGAGGCTGGAATTGCATTGCAGGGCAATGAAGTGAAGTCGATTCGGCTGGGTCATGTCAATCTGAAAGATGCCTGGTGTGACATTACAGACGGCGAGTTGTTCGTGAAAGGAATGCACATTTCACCTTATGAAAAGGACGGCTTGTTCCGGACAGATCCGATGCGTGTCAGAAAGCTTTTGATGCACCACCAGGAGATCAACCGGATGTTTGGCAAGGTCAAGCAGGACGGTCTGACGCTGGTTCCGCTTTCTCTGTATTTCAAGGATTCCCGTGTGAAAGTGGAAGTCGGACTTTGCAAGGGTAAAAAGCTGTACGACAAGCGGCAGACGGCTGCGAAAGCTGATGCACAGCGTCAGATCCGGCGTGCAGTCAAAGAACACAACCAGTGACAAAACAGCTGGCAGAATGGGGGCGTAACGGTTTCGACGGGGACAACGAAGCATGATAAGCGAGCAGAGATTGCTGCATCTCTTAAAACAGCGGCACGTTTAAAATTAAACGCTAAAAAGAACTTTACTGTAAGCTTTAACAAGAGCCTGCAGGTAGCTGCCTAAGTCAGCTACTGTCGCCCGCAGAAGTACCACGGTCTGCGCTGCGGCATCATTGCAGTGGTGAACGTTCCGGCGGCCTGTTCACACCGCAGGATCGGATTTGAACTACCGTTCTCAGCAGCCTGTTTACCGGCAGCTTTGAACGGGAATCAATGTAGATAAACTACGCTCGTAGAAAGTTGTGTGGATTTGTTTTCGGACACGAGTTCAATTCTCGTCGCCTCCACCATACGCAACACTGCACGAACTCTCCCGCAGAGCAGCGGTTACCTGCTCCAGCGGGGGAGTTTTTGTTTTATCGGTCAGATTGACCAGCACCGTGATCTGCTCCTTGTACACGATGACCTGATTCACAAGCAGCTGCAAGATTTTCTCCGTGCCCTCTGCCTGTACTTCCAGCAGACGGTGTGCGAAGTACTGGAAGTGCTCCAGCTTCAGCTCCGGTGCGTCGGTTTGCAGCAGTCGCACTTCCGTTTCCAGAGCCGCTTTCTGCTGCTCCAGCTGCTGCATGGTCGCCTGCAGGGCTGCCGATGTGATGCCGTTCAGCACGGCATTTACGGCGTTCTCCAGTTTCTTTTCCGTTTCCTGCAATCGCCGCTGTGCAGCCGTCAGATCGGCGTTTTCGTGGGTGCTCTGCTGGTATAGTGCATAGGTGGCATTTGCGATCTGCTCGCACGCCTCCGGAGTAGTGTACTGTGCGATCGCATCCAGCACAGCATGTTCCAGTTCCGCAGCAGGCAGCCAGCCGCAGCATTTGTTCGGGCAGCAGTAGTAATAATACCGCTTGTCCGTTTTGCTGGTTCCGGCTCTGCCGGTGAGCCGTCTGCCGCAAGTGCCGCAGATCGCTTTTCCGGTCAGCACATATTCATGGGGGCTCTGGGTGTGGCGGTGCTTGTGTCTGGATTCCGTCAGACGTTCCTGCACGCTCCGGAACAGCTCCGGCTCGATGATCGGGGGACAGTGGGCATCTTCTCCGGCACACTGGAACGTCCCTGTGTATCGCTGGTTGGCAAGGATTCGGGAGATCGTATCAATGCGGAACTGCTTGCCACGGCTGGTAGTGTAGCCGGCGTGGTTCAGATCGTCGCAGATCTCAGTGAATGTCATGCCGTTGTCGTAGCTGGTGAAGATCCGGCGTACCAATGCCGCACCTGCCGGGTCGATCTCCATCTGCTTGTCTGCTCCGATGCGATAGCCCAGAGCCACGTTGCCGCCGGTAGTCTTGCCCTTGATGGCGTTCTCACGCATGCCACGCTTGATTTTCTGGGACAGCTCCGCACTGTAGTACTCGTTCATTGCCTCCAGCAGTCCCTCCAGAATGATGCCCTCCGGACTGTCTGTGATATGCTCTTTGGCGGAGAGAACCCGCACGCCGTTGGCTTTCAGCTTGCTTTTGTACATGGCACTGTCATAGCGGTTTCGTGCAAAGCGGTCAAGCTTATATACGATGACCGCCTGAAATGTCTTGTACTTACTGTCAGCGATCATCCGCTGAAATTCCGGACGGTTGGCAGTTGTGCCGCTGATCGCACGGTCAATGTACTCTCCGATGATGTTGATGCCCTCAGACGCTGCAAACGCTTTGCATTCCCGAAGCTGTCCCTCAATGGACTGCTCGGTCTGCCGGTCGCAGCTGTAACGGGCGTAGATCACTGCATTCATGTGTAAATTTCCTCCTAAGACTTGATTTTTCAGAGGAAATATGCTATAATAGACCTTGTCTAGGGGGCTATTATCGCAATAGTTTTTCCTCTTGCCGCTTCACGGTTGCCGCCGTGGGGCGGTTTTTATGTTTGATGTTGCCCTGCCAGTTTCGGTAGGGCATTTTTTGTTATACAATTATTCTGCATCTACAGATGAAAACTGAATGCTGTTCAAAATATCATCTAATTTCTTGGAAACATCGGATGGCTGATCATGTACTGTTAGCTGTGCAAGTACCATGTATTCAGTGGCATCATAAGCAAAGATGACAACCTTCGCTGCTGTGTCATAATCATCGTTTACTAGTGTGTAATTCATAACAGCCGCTTGAATACCATCATATGTTTCGTAGGTATATCCATCATAGCCGTATATATTGCCATTATCAGCACCTTTCAAAAATTGTTCGTCCGTTACTTTTACTGCAACAGAGAGTAAATCAGTGTTACTAAAATTTTTGAAAGAAACGTCTTTGACAGTCGTGATAGAGAAGCTGGAACGGTCTTCTGCATACCACGAATACGGTGCGTCGTTTGAACGCTCCCAAGTCGCAGGGATTTTCAGTCTCATTTCTTCCGCTGTTATATCTGCAAGTTCCGGTTCGAGAGCTTGAGCTGTGGTCGTTTCTACTATAGTTGTACTTTCGGTTTTGAGCGTAGTTTCTTCCGCTTTTTGTGCGGCATCTTCGGTTTCTTTGGTTGTTTCTTCCGTTCTGGCAGTCGTTTCGAGTTGCTTACTGCTCTCTGATTTTGCTTGTTCTGCCCCGCACCCCGAAAGCGATGCCATTACAGCACCAGCTAACAAAATAGAAATCAGTTTCTTTTTCATAAGTAACACCTTCTCTTTCAAACAAAATAATATGCCAATATATCACTCTGCAACCTGTGCCACGCCAATTACCTTGCCGCAGCATTTTACGCGGTTGTATTCATGCAGAGGGATCGGATCGTAGTCTTCGTTCAGAGAGATCAAGCAGTCTCCGCCGAATTTCTTGATATAGCCGTCGCCGTCTACCACGAAGATACCGACTTCGCCGACTTCCACAGAATCTGCTTGTTCTACCAGCACAATATCTCCGTCGTGGTATACCGGCTCCATGCTGTTGCCGGAGATCATCAGTCCGTAATCTGCACGACGTGCTGCCGGCGTATCCAGTACGTCCAGCCGTTCCATACGTTCGTAGGAATCCAGCATTACGCCTGTTCCGGCAGATGCCTTGTACTCGCTGTAGCAGATCGTCCATGTGTGGGACTGAGATTGCAAAGGGACAGGATTGGTACATCTGATATATTCAACATCTAATACACCATCTACAGCATCAACGCCATAGTCATCAAGCTTTCTATATTTCTTGATAACAGTCTGCTCTTTTGAGGACAGCATCATCTCTTTTTGTACGGTTTCATCTTGAAATATGTAGTTTGCATCCGTTTTCAACGCTTTGAACAATTGTATCATATTATCAATTTTGGGGTAAGAGTTTCCGGATTCATAGTTGCCGATTGCGCCCTTTGAAACACCCAGTTCCGCAGCCAGTTCTTCCTGTGTCATGCCAATAGATTCTCTTTTTTCTTTGATTCTACTTCCAATGCTCATAAAGCACCTCCTAAGAATATGGTATTTATATTATACCACGAACGTAGGATATAGTCAATACAAAAGTACAGTAAAACTGAGAGAAACGTAAATCTTGCACAAAAATGCTTTGCAAACATTGTATACTTTTTTCTCAAAAATACTGTATTTTCCTATTGACATTCTCAGTATAACTGTGATATAATAATTATGTTCTCAGAAATACTGAGAATCAAGTATCTCCCCTTAGGGAAAAATGATACTTGTGTGCAAGTTAGCAAAAACCAATCGTTATATACCATAGAAACGAGGTGAACAGCATGAACATTGTAGCATATAACATCAGACGCATCATGGAAGAAAAAGGTCTGAAACAGAAGTACGTTGCAGAACGTTCTGGCTTTACCGCACAGGAGTTTAGCAACATGATGAACGGACGCAAGTCAATTAACGTCCAGTACATTAGATGTATTTGTGCAGCATTGGACGTAAATCCGAACGATTTGTTCGAACTGCAGAAATCGTGATGTGAATGCGAGAAAATCTTGCCTCCGGCTTATGGAAAATTGATACCGAGACACAAAAAAGACTTACCAAACTAAAAAACAGCTTGGTAAGTCCCAATGGTTCAAAATTGTTACTGTGCAGAAAGGAGGTGATGAAAAACGGTACTGTTAGCAGCAATCGCATCTTCAGCTATTGTTTCATTTGTTATTGCACGATGTTATCTGATTCGGGCAATGAAACGATTGGAAAAGGCTTACACAGAGTCAATTGGCCAAATGGAAAAGGTCAGTCTGGACTTTATGAGCCAAGTGAAAGAACAAACCGAAGGAACTCTTAATCGGATAAACAAACTCTGATGAAACTTTCTCCAAGCGGCGTTAAAAACACGATTCCTTTTTGCATCATTCTATTCTCTACAGCTATAGAATGCCCTTCGTATAATCTATTTGCATTTTCTTCTAAGTCACTATAGCATTGTTCGTTCGTTAGATGTTTTGAGTAATCAACATCAACAAGTCCAAGTCTATCTAAATTTGAAATAGAGTTCTGAATTTGCGTTATATTGAGGTCGATTTGTTCATTTTCATTTAGTGTAATGTATATGAAGAAGTTTGTCATGATCGTCTGATATTCACCACGATTGTTTTTTTCTCTTAGCTCTAGAATTGGGTGGTCTTTTCTAAACTTAAATGCCATAAGGACTTTTGCATCAAGGACAGACATTTGTTTTATGATGCTTGCAAAAGAAGGGTGTACAAAATCGCTTGTTGATGAATTCATGGAACTGCTAATCAAGTTGACAAACATTTTTCGCAGTTCCTCATCCGTAATGCAGCTTTTTGAGTTTTCAAGTGCCTCATATGCGGTATGGAAATCGGGTTCAATTAAGTTCTCTTGTGGTATCTCTTTTACCTTGTCTTCGAGTTCTTGTTTGTACGCTTCAATGTTCTTTTGGTAGCTGAGTTGTTTTTTCTCAATTCGATATTGGTAAGCAAGTTGTGCCGATTGCCCTAAATACTCTATAGGAGCAAAAACCAAGCTAAAAGCACTTGCAAGTCCGTTTCCCAAAGCAGCGGTTGACTTGTCAAAAAGATTGTGAATGGGCTTGTTGGCCAAATCGGTGACATTCTCAGAAACATTAACGTCAATTTTTGGCATGGATAAAAACTTCCTTTCTTAATAGATTGATGTTCATATTATAACACAAAAATTGACGAAAGTCAAGTGCTAATAAGACAGAAAGGAAACAAATGAAACAAAAGAATTACAATATACCGACCGTGGTCTACTTCGTGGTGACCGCGTTACTTATCGCCTACTTCTTCCCTCGGGAGGGAAAATTCCGTTATCAGTTCTATGAGGGCAAGCCTTGGAGATATGGATTACTCACCGCCCCGAGCGATTTCCCGATCTACAAGACCGACGACGAGGTAAAAGCGGAGAAAGACAGCGTACTCCGTAAGTTCGAGCCTTATTACCGCATAAACCCCGGCATCCAAAAGGAAGAGATCGAGAAACTGCGCGCCAACTACAATAACGACAATAGCCTGCGAAGCAAAGTATCCCCCGCTTACATGCAGTACATCGAGAGCAGTCTAATTAACTTATACAAGAACGGTATCATCTCATCGCAGGATCTGGACGAGCTACGGAAAGAGGAATACTCACGTGTCAACCTCTTGGAGAACGCCGTCGCACAGCCCCGCTACGTGAGCGACTTCTTCACCGTGCGCACCGCCTACGAGTTCATTATCAACAACTGCCCGTCACGGCTGGACAAATCCATCCTGCAATCGTGTGACATCAATAACTACCTCACCGAGAACATATCCTATGCCGCTGACATGTCCGACAAGATCAAGGAGGATATGCTACAGAGCGTATCTATCGCTAACGGTATGGTACAAGCCGGAGAGCGTATCGTAGACCGGGGCGAGATCATTGACAACCATACCTACAACGTGCTCCGTTCCCTAAAGGCCATACACGAGGCTAAGACCGGGGGCACGCAGACGCAAGGCATCATATTGGCCGGACAATTCGTGCTCGTCTTCGGGCTAATGTTCTGTTTCTGGCTCTACCTATGGTCTTTCCGCTTGAAGATATTCCACAACCGGAAGAACGTACTATTCTTGATCCTCTGCATATTCGTGAGCTGCATCCTTACGGAACTATGTGTTACCTACGCGTTATTCAACGTATATATATTGCCGTTCGCCATCGTACCGATCGTAGTACGTACCTTCTTCGATTCCCGGACGGCGCTTTTCACGCACCTTATCATCGTGCTGATCTGCTCGTTGATGGTACCTTTCCCGCATGAGTTCCTGTTGTTGCAAATCGTGGCGGGTATGGTAGTGACGTTCAGCTTGAAGGAGTTGAGCGAACGTTCGCAACTGATCCGTTGCGCCGTCTTCATCTTCCTCTCCTACGCCGCCTGCTACCTCAGTCTCACGTTGTATCAAGAGGCGAACTTAAACAAGATCAACTGGATGATGATGCTTTATTTCGGTATCAACTTCATCCTGCTGATGTTCACCTACGTATTGGTATATATGTTGGAGAAGACGTTCGGATACGTGTCCAGCATCACGCTGGTGGAACTGTCCAACATCAACAACCCGATCTTGAAGAAGCTTAGCGAGACTTGCCCGGGCACGTTCCAGCACTCCTTGCAGGTGTCCATCCTCGCCTCCGAGGCGGCCGCCAAAATCGGCGCCAACGCCCAACTGGTACGTACCGGCGCCCTTTATCACGACATTGGGAAGATGAGCAACCCCGTCTTCTTCACCGAGAACCAATCGAGCGTGAACCCGCATAACCAGCTGGCATTCGACCAAAGCGCGCAGATCATCATCAGCCACGTCACCGAGGGCGTGAAGATCGCCGAGAAGGCCCTGCTACCCAAGGCGGTTATCAGCTTCATCCGTACGCACCACGGGCGTGGCAAGGCGAAGTATTTTTACAACTCTTTCAAGAACCAATACCCGGACAAGCCGATTAACGACGAGCTATTCACCTACCCCGGCCCGAATCCCTTCTCGAAGGAGACCGCCGTACTGATGATGGCCGATTCCGTGGAAGCCGCCTCCCGCAGCTTGAAGGAACATACCGAAGAGAGTATCAGCGCCTTGGTGAACAAGATCATCGACGGGCAGATCGCCGACGGCTTGCTAAAGAGCGCTCCGCTGACCTTCAAGGACGTGGAGACCATAAAGAGCGTATTCGTAGACAAACTGAAAACCATGTTCCATACCCGAATCAGCTATCCGGACTTGAAAAAACAATAATTATCAAGCAGATAGGCATACAGCCATCGGCACAGAACCATAATGCCTATTGTAAGGTTCTTATAATCGCAGTTATAAGCATCTTACAATGGGCATTCTAGCAACCTTACGATGGGCATCGTAATAATCGGCAATATTCCAACAACCCGGCGCAAGCGTCTTCCAATAGATCCAAGACCAGCTCAAAGCCCTCGGCACCGCTATAATAAGGATCCGGGACGTGATCGTACAACTTATTCCGGGAGAACTCAGTCATCTGATGTATCTTAGCGACGGATTCCAGATCGGGAGCCATCCGTTTCAAGTCCGTTATATTTTGGTCGTCCATGCCGATAATCAAATCGAAGTCATGGAAGTCCCACTGACGTACCGGACGGGAGATCGAATCCAACGAATATCCCCTGCGAGCCGCATGCGCCCGCATCCTTGAATCTGCCCGGTCTCCCTCATGATAGCCGGTGATCCCGGCGGAATCGATCTCGATCCGAGCTTCCAGCCCCGCATCCTTCACCAACTTCTTCATTACCGCCTCCGCCGAAGGGGAACGGCATATATTTCCCAAACACACAAACAACAACCGTATCTTTTCCTCCTTCATCCCTAAGCTCCTTTCCTTTAATTTTCAATTTTCAATTCTCAATTCTCCATTTTCAATTCTCAAGCCGGGTCCACATCATAATGAACCAACAACTGCTTAAATAGCGCATATCCCTGCATCTCCGCATGAATCCCCTCCAATATCTCACGAAGCGGAGCGATCCCGGCGGATATCTCGATCTTCAAGACGATCTTCTTGATATGAAGCGTCTGTACCCGAGTGATAGGCGGCGTAACCGGCCCCAACACCCGCTCACCCAAACGAGCACGAAGTTTCTCGGCGTATAAAGCAGACATTTCCTGCAAAGCCTCCTCATTCCGACTTCGAAGGATCAAGACGATCAAACGGTAGTAAGGCGGGTAACGGAACATACTACGCTCGCTCAATTGCAAGCTCACCATTTCCTTATAAGCAAAATGCTGCACCATACGGATCAAAGGATGCTCCGGCTGAGTAGTCTGCAAGATCACCGTACCCCGCTTATCCCGTCGTCCGGCACGTCCGCTAACCTGTACCATCAATTGATAAGCCCGCTCGTGCGCCCGGAAGTCAGGGAAATTCATCAGGCTATCGGCACTCAGGATTCCGACCACGCTGACATTCCCGAAATCCAATCCCTTCGACAACATCTGGGTACCAATCAAGATTTGTGTCTTCCCCTTCTCGAAATCCGAGATGATCCGCTCGTAAGCCGTGCGGGTACGGGCCGTATCGAAATCCAGCCGCTCCACCTTCGCCGCTGGGAATTGCCCAGCGATCTCCTCCTCTACCTTCTCCGTACCGAAGCCTTGCATCTTGAACTCCGTCCCCTTACACTCGGGACATACCTGCGGCAAGCGGTAGGTATAACCGCAATAATGGCAAACCAGCTGATTATGCGCCTTGTGGTAGGTAAGGCTAACGTCGCAATTCACGCAACGAGGCACCCACCCGCACCCTCGGCACTCGATCATCGGGGCGAATCCCCGGCGGTTCTGGAACAAGATCGCTTGCTCACCCCGGGATAAAGCCTCCCGCACCTTCTCCACCAACAGAGGGGAGAAAAGGGTATCTTTCATGATCTTCTTGCGCTTTAGCTCCTTCACGTCCACCGTAATAATCTCCGGCATCAAGCAATCACCGTAGCGGGTAGATAACTCAACCAGACCGTATTTCCCCGCCGTAGCGTTGAAATAAGAATCGATGGAGGGAGTGGCGGAACCCAATAAGGTCTTACCGCCGTGCATACCCGCCAAGACGATGGCAGCGTTACGGGCATGGTAACGGGGTGCCGGGTCTTGCTGCTTATACGTATTCTCATGCTCCTCGTCCACGATAATCAAGCCCAAGTCCTTAAACGGAAGGAAGAGGGACGAACGGACCCCCAATACCAGCATAGGCTCGTCGTTATGCAATAGCTTATTCCAAACTTCCACCCGCTCGTTATCCGAGAACTTAGAGTGGTAGACCAATAGCTTATCCCCGAATAATTTCGCCAGCCGTTCCGTGATCTGGGTCGTGATAGCGATCTCCGGCAACATATATAAAACCTGCCGCCCCAGCCGCAAGACCTCATGGATCAAACGGACGTATATCTCGGTCTTACCACTGGAAGTCACGCCATGAAGCAAGCAGACCTCTTTCGTCTTGAAAGCCTCATGGATCTCTCCATAGGCTTTCTCTTGCGCCGGACTGAGCGGATTCGGCTCTTGCAAGCGGCAGACAGATACTTGCAAACGACCCACCTCTTTCTCGTAACTCTCCAAGATACCCCGTTTCAGCAGCCCCTCCAATACCGCAGAGGTATAACCACTGCGTTCCAATAGCTCTTTCTTGGAAAGCTCCTTCGATAAAGCGGGATTCAAGGTATGGCTTAAATCCAAGAAGCTGACCAGCAGAAGCTCTTGCTTCTTCGCTCGTTTCAAATCCTCGAACACCGCCTGTAATTTCGTCTCATCCCGGTAAGCTTCGGCCAAACGGATAAACGCCTGTGTCTTGGGAACGAATCCTCGCTTTAGCTCCTCGCTCACCTCGACCGCCCCTTTCACCATCAAGGAAGAGACGATCGGGACAACATTTCGAAGACCGGTCTTCTTCTCCAACTCCGAGATCGTCAATTTCAAAACCCCGCTAAAAGCATCCAGTACCGCTTGCTCGTTCGGGCGCAAGGGGGCGGTGGCCTCGAAATCCTCATTATAAGTAACCGCCGTCTCGCTTTCCAACTTTAAGCCGGAAGGCAAGGCCGCCTTATACACGTCGCCCAGCTTACATATATAATAAGAAGATATCCATTTCCAGAAACGGAGTTGCGGACGGCGGAGCACCGGCGTGGCATCCAGCAAAGCGTAGATCTCCTTCGTCTCAAAATCGGATACCGGTTCCCGGTCGTGTACCTCCATGACGATGGCCGTATAATATCGTTTCTTCCCGAAATGCACGATCACCCGGCAACCGGGAGTTACCGCTTGTTCCAGATCGGATGGTATGCTATAGGTATAGCTATTCTCCAAAGGAAGGGGAAGTATGACGTCCGCGTATTTCATTCAAACAGGTGTTTCATTATGAGCCCAAAAATAACAAAAAAGGCCGGACTCCGAAAGCCCAGCCTCTCTCATTTTATTTTCACCTATTTAGAACAAGATCGCTGCCGTGATAGACCATCCACGGTTCTTTCCGGCACCGTCGGAGAGGTTCACCTTCTCAATGCTATAGTTATCAGTCAGTCCCAGACCATAATTGAAACCCACCTGCAAGTGACTGATCAGTTCCACGCCGGCACCGAAGTTAAGACCTGCGCTGAAATTCTTCGCCTTCACCTGATCCGCTACGGAACCCGGGATATCCCAAAATTTATCACCGCCTACACGGAAACCGATATACGGACCGGCTGCCAAATACGCCTTGACGATCGGTAAACCGAATTTCCATTTCAAGTTGACCGGAACATCGATATAATCCGTCTTCATCGAAGTCTTAACCCCGCCAGCCGAGGTCGTTTCCAAACCCTTTTGCGAATACAACACTGCCGCATCGATCCCGACACCCACCAACGGTAAGGTCGTCTCGATCATCGGACCCACTTGGAAGCCGGTTACGTTATCCGCTTTCAACACGTCCGAGTTGAAATGAACAGACGATATATTCACACCTCCCTTGATACCGAATTTAAGCTGAGCGTTCGCCGGAAGCGCCATCAACGCTAGCAAGGCAACCATAACAAGTCCCACAATTTTCTTCATATTCATACTTCTTTTGTTAATTACTCGTTGCAAATAAACGCACTTTTCTAATAATAAACAAATATTCTCTATAGAGTGTTCACGGAATACCCCAGTCCTTTAAACGCAAAGAAAGCATGCATCTTACATACGGAGCTCATCCCGTCGGTCAGATTCATGCTTCTTTCCCTAAGAATAGTAAAAACCGGATACGGTTCTTGCGTTCTCTTCCGGCCTTTCCTCGAAGCCGTCGAAAATATACACGCCTTGCAGGTCTTCTGACTTACTTCCGGTCTTAAGCGCCTTCCCATTCACTTGAATGAACAGTGGCAACAGTATTGCTCAACCCGTTTATGAAGCTTACAGCAGCGGGACTGTCCGGGATTCTCACCCGATTCCCTTTTAATCCCTATCCGGCGATTGCCGAAAGGGAACAAAGCATGTAGCAAAGATACATAAAGTTTTGATGTAGCCTAACACTTTCCACAAAAAATATCCCTATATTCCCGGTTCCTGATATAGCATAAAGCCGCCCCGATAGCCGTGCGATACTCGGCATACTCCGGTATCTTGAAATGGACATCGCACATCTCCTCCAGACGGGGGAAAATATCCGGGCATTGCGGCAAGCGAGTCAGGTTACCGATCAACACGATATTCTTGATATCGCCATTTAACGAGGCGAAAACAGCTCCTTGCCCGATAGTCTGCAAGACCATATGAACGATACCGAGAGCGATATCCTCAACCTTAGCGTTCGCATCCGCTTTTCCAAAAATAGAGGCTGTCACGTCTAGCGGCAGGCCGGGGAGCGGATGTGGCGTAATATCCCGGATATGCAAGTCGATATCATTCAGGGAACCATGCTCAGCCAAAGACGCTATTTGGTGAAAGTCATGCGTTTTCAATAATAGCTTAGACAAGCCGAGGATGGTTCCGCCACCGATACCCAATCCCCCGATATGCTCGATCGTGGAGCCTTGTACCTTGACAAAGGAGGTACCCGTTCCCATGCTGACCACCAATAGACTGTCCAGTCCCGTATTATATTGCGCCCCTAGCCCATTCGCAAGGAACTCATCCGTCTTCGCAGTTGGTAAGCCATATAAAGGTTGATCGATATAAGCACTACCTACACCTGTCAAGATCACTTTCTCTATATTCGAGAGCGAGACGTTATTATCATAAATATATTTACCGAAGGCCCCGAATAAAGAGGTTACCGGATCGGTAGCTTTCACGAACATCGGGTTCTTGATCTTCTTATCCTCCACGCCGACGATCTTGGTCGTGCTACCTCCCACATCTATACCTATAACGATTCCCATGATTCTTTCCCTTTTTAATTGAATAATCGCTACAAAAGTACATAAACCCGCATACAATACTAAAAAAGGCCGGACAAAATCAATTGTCCAGCCTCTCTTTATTTAAAAACCGTAAGGCCTAAACTCTATTTATTCGCCTAACAAGATCTCAAGGATCTGGCAAGCTGCCTTCGATACGGAAGTACCCGGGCCAAAGATAGCGGCTACACCGGCTTTGTAAAGGAAGTCATAATCCTGTGCGGGAATAACTCCACCGGCAATTACCACAATATCCTCGCGACCCAATTTCTTCAACTCTTCGATTACCTGAGGAACCAAAGTCTTATGGCCGGCAGCCAAAGAAGAAACGCCCAACACATGTACGTCGTTTTCGACAGCCTGACGCGCAGCTTCCGCCGGAGTTTGGAACAAAGGTCCCATATCCACGTCAAAGCCACAATCGGCATATCCGGTAGCTACCACTTTGGCCCCACGGTCATGACCGTCTTGTCCCATCTTCGCTATCATGATACGAGGTTGGCGACCTTCCTTTTTAGCGAATTTTTCGCACAATTCCGTTGCCCGAACGAAATCGGCATCCTTTTTAGTCTCTGATGAATACACGCCTGATATAGTTCTGATTACTGCTTTATAACGACCTACGACAACTTCGCAAGCATCGGAAATCTCTCCCAACGTAGCGCGAACCTTAGCGGCTTTGACAGCCAAGTCGAGCAAATTACCCTTCTTCGTCTTCACACATTCGGTAATCGCATCAAGAGCCGCTTTAACCGCGGCTTCGTCGCGATGAGCTTTCAAATCTTGCAGACGCTCGATTTGCTCTTTACGCACAGCCGTATTATCGACTTCGAGAATATCGATGGGAGCCTCTTTTTCAAGACGGTATTTGTTTACACCCACGATCGTCTGTTTACCCGAGTCGATACGTGCCTGCGTACGGGCGGCAGCCTCTTCGATACGAAGTTTCGGGAGTCCGGTTTCGATGGCCTTAGCCATACCGCCCAACTTCTCGATCTCTTGAATATGTTCCCATGCCTTATGAGCCAGCTCGTTAGTCAGAGCCTCTACATAATAAGAACCTGCCCACGGGTCGATTTCCTTTGTAATATAGGTCTCTTCTTGAATATAAATCTGAGTATTACGAGCGATACGAGCCGAAAAATCGGTTGGCAGGGCGATAGCCTCGTCGAGAGCATTGGTGTGCAACGATTGGGTATGCCCCAAAGCAGCCCCCATAGCCTCGATACAAGTACGACCCACATTATTGAACGGATCTTGTTCGGTCAGTGACCAACCCGACGTTTGCGAGTGAGTACGCAAAGCGAGAGATTTCGGATTCTTGGGGTTGAACTGTTTTACGATCTTAGCCCACAACATACGTGCGGCACGCATCTTGGCGATCTCCATAAAGAAATTCATGCCGATAGCCCAGAAGAAAGACAACCGCGGAGCGAATGCGTCAATATCCATACCGGCGTTGATTCCGGCACGCAAATATTCAAGACCGTCGGCCAGCGTATAAGCCAGCTCTATATCGGCTGTCGCTCCGGCTTCCTGCATGTGGTATCCCGAAATGGAGATCGAGTTGAACTTCGGCATGTTTTGCGAAGTAAACTCAAAAATATCGGCGATGATACGCATCGAGAATTCAGGCGGATAAATATAGGTATTACGCACCATAAATTCTTTCAAAATATCGTTCTGAATCGTTCCGGCCATCTCTTCGAGTTTCGCGCCTTGTTCCAACCCGGCATTGATATAAAAAGCAAGGATAGGCAACACGGCTCCGTTCATCGTCATGGATACCGACATTTTGTTCAAAGGGATACCGTCGAACAAAACCTTCATATCTTCGAGCGAACAAATCGATACACCGGCCTTACCTACATCGCCTACCACACGTTCGTGATCGGCATCATATCCTCTGTGTGTCGGGAGGTCGAATGCCACAGACAAACCCTTCTGTCCCGAAGCCAAGTTTCTACGATAGAAAGCATTGGACTCCTCTGCGGTCGAGAAACCTGCATACTGACGGATTGTCCACGGACGAATGGCATACATACCGCTGTACGGGCCACGAAGAAACGGAGGAAGTCCGGCTGCATAATTCAAGTGTTCAAGACCTTCGAGGTCTTCTTTGGTGTAAACAGGTTTGACGGGTATCAACTCCGGGGTTATCCAGTTTTCACCCTCATGGGCTACTTTCCCTGCCGAATGGGCGAAAGCATCCTTCGTAATATCTATATTCTTAAAATTAGGTCTCATTGTCTTTTTGTTTTTTCTTGTGTGATACAAATTGTCCGCCTTTAAATCGAAAGTTTTTCATTAAACGATTTCAACGTATCGAGTACATTCGAACGAACATGAATAAACTCGGTAATACCCTGAGCCTTTAATTCGTCCATACAAGCCGGAGCTCCGGCTACGACGAACAGAGCGCGACCGTCGAGTATCTTGAACGCTTCCGGAGCATATTGAGCGTACTCGTCATCGCTCGAACAAAGTACCACAATATCGGCTTTGGCGTCCAAAGCGGCATCGATTCCGGCCTGTACGGTCTCGAAACCGAGGTTGTCGACGATCTTGTATCCGGCACAAGCAAAGAAATTCGACGAGAATTGAGAACGTGCCAAACGCATGGCCAAATTCCCGATAGTCAACATGAATACCGTCGGACGTTTGCCCGAACGTTCTGTTGCCAATCGCAAAGTTTCGAAATCACTGGCTGCCCGTTTGGTATTCAACACGGGGAACTCGGGCTCGCAATGATGTCCTCCCTCGTGCTTTCCGCATCCGCAACCGCACGCTTCGCCGTTAACGATTTTATCGCTGGCGACTTCATTGAAATTGGGGTATTGATTCGTTCCCAACAGAATTTCTTTCCGACGAGCCACATTCATATGGCGAGTCTCGGCCGAAGCGTTCACTTGATTTTGTACGAATCCCTCTTTCACGGCTTTGTAGAAGCCGCCCTTCTCTTCCACTTCGAGGAAAAGTTTCCAAGCCTGCTCGGCGATCGAAACCGTCAAAGTCTCCACATAATAAGAACCGGCAGCCGGGTCGGTAATACGATTCAAATGCGACTCTTCTTTCAACAATAACTGTTGGTTACGAGCGATTCTTTCCGAAAAATCGTCCGGTTCCTTGTAAGCCTTGTCGAAAGGAGTCGTCGTAATGGAATCCACACCCGCCAAAGCAGCCGACATCGTCTCGGTCTGCGAACGAAGGAGATTCACATGAGCGTCGAATATAGTCTGGTTAAACTCCGAAGTCTGCGCATGAGCCTTCATTTTACAAGCACAATCGCAAGCCGGATTATATTGTTTCACAATTTGAGCCCACAACATACGGGCAGCCCGGAATTTGGCAAGCTCCATAAAATAATTGGACGATATGCCGAAATTAAATTTCACTCGTTTAGCGACTTCGTCGACCGACAGACCTTTATCTGTAAGGGCGGCCAACCACTCATTACCCCAAGCCAAAGCAAAACCGAGTTCCTGAGAAATAAAAGATCCGGCATTGTTCAACATCACGGCATCGACTGCCAATACCCGGAATCCGGGCAACTCTTTCACCGCATCGATAACCGCAACGGCCTGATCGGCATAATCGGCGAAATCACGGCCTTTGGTCAACATTCGCTTAAACGGATTGAAACGAATCGAGCCCGATACTTTTGTCAAATCGGCAGGAGTCGTTTTGAAATAAGCGGCCACTGTTTCGGCAAGTTTCACTGTACTTTTCATGCAAGTGGAGAAATTCAATTCCACATTCTCCACATCGATACCATGCAGCAAAGTTTTCAAGTTTTCTACCGAAATCAAATCTTTGGCAATCTCGAATCCCAACGATTCCACACCCTTTTTCAAAATATCCAGAGCCTTTACATTGGCTTCTTTCACATCGGTCACCTTGATATCCTGACGAACCAGCCAATTGTTGTCGGCACGAGTTCCCCGCACGTAGGGATATTCACCGGGAAGAGAATCGGTCGTACTCAAATTTGCTATGTCTTCGGCACGGTACATGGGGTTAACATTAAACCCTTCGTTAG
>ENA-OVGH01000834-OVGH01000834.1-human-gut-metagenome-genome-assembly--contig:-NODE-834-length-24530-cov-3.645924_pt1 | contig 24530 bp, 17 predicted proteins | sample MGYA00237770_ERZ505419 | MGnify/ENA primary metagenome ERZ505419 (study PRJEB26158, sample SAMN06016353) | human gut metagenome | biome: human gut; feature: ankylosing spondylitis patient; material...
AAAATTACAACCTGTTTTTTTGAATGGCTGCGCAGGTCAATTTTTCCCTGCCGAAAAGTCTCCTCTGTCGGTGGATATGTCCGACATCAATCGGGTAAGATATCATTTTAGAACATATCCCCCTGTTCAAGGTGAACTCTTTTCGAATATCTCCCACAACAGAAAAGAAAAAGCACCCCGTGAGTCTCTCACAGAGTGCTTTGTGTGGTTAAAAGAAAAACCACCCAGCCGTCTTGCAGCGAATAAAACCAAGCTATAATAGCAAGGTGGGTATCTTCCCTTCTGCTTCACGCTCCCTTCGTCCGTTACGGGCATTGCCGTAAACAGGAGGTCTGCAATCCACAGACGGAGTCAGATTCCCTTTCAAGGAGTGTTGGATTATAAAAACCGCAATGTCTCGAACTGGGCAGTAGTTTTCACTTTTTCAGAACTGATGTTTCAGTTTCTATGTTTATTATAACACGATCTTTCACAAAAATCAATAGGAATTTTGTGAAAATTTTTCTGGTCGGTTTGTGGAAAACGGCAGTTACTGTGCGTCCTGCTCTTCTTCCTCATCCTCATACAGATCGCTCAGATACTGGATGAACAGATTGCCGACTGCATCGTATTCGTCATCGTCCTCGATGGTGCAGAGCATTTCCTCACCGTCTACCATCTCACGTTTCAGTACAACGAATTCGCCGTCATCTTTCAGCAGATCTTCTTCGTTCTCATAGTACGGGATCAGTGCGCAGTAGTTTGCGCCCTCGTATTCCATCTCGCCCAGGACCTCAAACTCCTGTTCGTTTCCCTCTTCGTCTTCCAGGGTATACAGCATTCCCTGCATACTCTCATCCAGCATATTTTCCTCTGCCATGGGTAAAACTCCAATCTGCCATAGCGGCGTTTGTTCCGGGATCTTGGAAAACACTGAATAAAGCCCGCCTGACGGCTTTGCACGCAATCTGCGTGCAGTGTTTCCCTTGTTCCCGCTCTCATTATACATGATTTTCCGGGATGTGTCAATAGACGTTTTTTGTCTCCGCTCAGTCTACCATGCCACGGAGGATCCAGTCGTACATTCCCTGGTACTGCAAAGCGGAGCTGCTCCAGGAGAAATCCTGCTCCATGCCACGGCGGACGATATCATCCCAGTCCTCACGGTGGTCGAAGTAGATCTTCTTCGCATAGTTGATGGTGTACAGCAGATCGTCTGCGTTGTAGTGGGCAAAGGTAAAGCCTGTGCCGGTCTTTTCATATTCGTTGTAAGGTACGACAGTGTCCTTCAGACCGCCGGTCTCCCGAACGATCGGCACCGTGCCGTAGCGCAGGGAAATCAGCTGGGTCAGACCGCACGGCTCAAACCGGGACGGTACCAGCATAGCATCTGCCGCAGCATACAGCTTGTGCGCCAGCGGATCAGAATAGAAAATATTTGCCGAAACACGATCCGGATATTTGTTCTGATAATAGCGGAACATATTCTCATAGCGAGCCTCGCCTGTACCAATGATAACGAACTGGGTGAATTCGTCTGTAATGCGGTCGGCAATCCAGTCCACCAGATCCAGACCCTTCTGGTCAGTCAGACGAGAGATAATGGCGATCATGAACTTGTTCTCGTCCTCCGGCAGTCCCAGTTCTTTCTGGAGCGCCAGCTTCGCCTGCTTTTTCTTCTCCACAGCGTCCTTGACGGAATAGTGTACGTCGATCTTCTTATCGGTCTGCGGATTGTATACCTCATAGTCGATGCCGTTCAGAATGCCACGGAGCGAACGGGAACGTGCGCAGAGCAGACCGTCCAACTGTTCGCCGTAATACGGTGTCTTGATCTCTTCGGCATAGGTCTCGCTGACGGTGGTGATATAGTCCGCATAGACAAGACCGCCTTTCAGCATATTGGCATCGCTCTTGAATTCCAGCTTATCCGGCGTGAACATATAATCCGGCAGGTTGGTGTTATAGACAAAGTGACGGATGTCCCACACGCCCTGGAATTTCAGATTGTGGATGGTCATGATGCTCTTGGTTCCCCAATAAAAGCTATGGGTCGCAAAGGTGCTTTTGAGGAATACGGGGATCATGCCGGTCTGCCAGTCGTGGCAGTGAATGATGTCCGGATGGAATCCGATCACCGGCATTGCCGCCAGGACAGCCTTTGAGAAGAAGATAAAGCGTTCAATGTCCCACTGGGTGGAGTCGCTGTAGGGACGGTCACACTTGAAGTAATATTCGTTGTCGATAAAGTAGAAATGCACGCCCTCATAGACGTATTCCATAATGCCTACGTGTACATTCTCCACGTGTCTGCCATAGTCCATGTAGAAGTGGCTGACATAGCGGAACTGACTCCGGTATTCCCACGGGATGCAGGTATAATTCGGAATGATAACACGGACATCGTACTCGCTGCGGTCCAGACTCTTGGGCAGTGCGCCGACTACGTCTGCCAGACCGCCGGTTTTAATGAAAGGGACGCATTCAGAGGCAGCAAACAAAATATTTTTCATGATCCAATCTACTGTGCCGAAAAGCGGCACATACTCCTTTCCTATGTATCGCAGAAAGCACGCCTTTTTGCGGCGCTTTCTATTTGCAGTGTCTGTGCGGCGGCAGTTCCGCCCATGCACAGTTTTTTCCTACTCCTCTATTATACTCTTTTTCGGGCAGTTCGTCAAGGGATTTCGCAAAAAATGAGAAAACATTTCCACAAAAAACTGTCGTAATTTGTAGGTGTTACACAAGATGCAGGAAAGTGTCGAGTTGAAATTGTATAAAATTCCGCAGAAAACAAAGGATATCTGTGACAGGCGGCACGTTCGGAAGCGCCGCACAGAGAAAGGAGCGAGATCATGCAGCAGCTGAAAAATCGTCTGGCATTCCTGCGTCTGCTGTTGGTGCTGCTGTTCTGCACAGCGGCAGTATATCTGGCATGGCTGGTGCAGAAGCCGGAGCTGATACAGACCGCCGCCAGACAGGGCACGTATACCTGCACCGCCGGGACTGCCCGGGGGACGATCTACGACCGGAACGGCGTGCCGCTGGTGAATACCAAAACCGCCTGCATCGCAGTCGTCAGCCCTACGCCTGCGGCAGCCGAGGCACTGCTGTCCCACGTCACCGACACCGCAGCGTTTTATGAAAAGCTGGCACAGGGAATGCCGTTCACCTGCACGGTAGACACGGCGGACATCGACTGCCCGGATGTGACCATACTGCAGATCCCCCAGCGCAGCACGTCGCCACAGCTTGCCCAGCACGTGATCGGCTATACCCGGGAGGGCAGCGGCGTAGCAGGACTGGAAAGCGCCTATGATGCCATCCTGCACAGTGTGGATTCCCAGTGGAGCGTGACCTTTTCGGTAGACGGCACAGGCACGCCCCTTGCCGGAGAGCCGAAACAGATCCGCTACGGCGCAAATCCCACCGCAGGCATTATGACCACCCTGGACAGCCGCATCCAGCGCATCTGCGAATCCGCCGGCAGCGGACTGGAAAAGGGCTGTATCGTGGTCATGGACGTGGAAAGCGGCGACATTCTGGGGCTTGCCAGCTTTCCCGGTTATTCTGCCGACTCCCTGGGCGATGCCGTCAGCGACCCCGACAGCCCTATGATACAGCGTGCCTTGTATGCGTATCCGGTGGGTTCGATCTTCAAGCTGGTGACGGCGGCGTGCGCCTTTGACCAGGGCGTGGGCTACAATTTCACCTGGGACTGTGACGGGGCGATCTCTGTGGGAACGCAGCGCTTTCGCTGTCACGAATTGCAGGGACACGGCGTGCAGCATATGGCAGATGCCATGCGCAGTTCCTGCAACCCCTATTTCATTGCCTTGGGACAGGCGCTTTCCGGGTCAGACCTGCTGCAAACGGCAAAGTCCCTGGGATTCGGCACGGAGATCATGCTGACCTCAAACATGATCGCATCCGGCGGCACGCTGCCCACATTACAGCAGCTGAAACTTCCGGCGGAACAGGCGAACTTTTCCTTCGGGCAGGGCGTTCTGACCGCATCGCCCCTGCAAATCGCCAGAATGACCTGCGCCATCGCCGGAGACGGCACGCTCCCGGCAGTGCGGCTGGTACGTGGCGTCACGGATGACGGCAGGACGGTGCTGCGGGAAGAGCGTGGCATCCCGGAATCGGGAATTGCACCGGAAACAGCGGCGTTTCTCCGCCGGCTGATGTGTTACACTGCCGCCGACGAGGACTTCCAGGGCAGACCGGCGCACGTCTCTATGGGTGCGAAAACCTCCACCGCCCAGACCGGGCGCTGTGACGTTGACGGGACCGAGTACTGTCACGGCTGGGTAACGGCATTTTTCCCGGCGGAACAACCGAAATATGCGGTGACTGTTCTGGCAGAGGACGGCGGCTATGGAAATCAAGCCGCATCGCCCATTCTCCGGCAGATCGCAGGAGCGATCATGCAGGTGGAATAAGAACAGCACTGCACACAAAAACACCGCACCGTTCTTCGGATGTTTCCGAAAAGCGATGCGGTGTTTTGATTTGACAAATTTTGATGCGTCTGGTATAATGGTTAATCGAGGGCATACCTGAAACGGTAGGCGGTCGATTCCAGCTCCCAAGATTATTATAATCGATGGGAGGTGATGTACATGGAGAATTTTGTAACATGGGAGCAACTGCGCTTTTTTGCGTGGCTCGTATTTACATTGATTCAAACAGCAATTTTGCTTTCCGATCATCACGATCATAAACGGAAATAACCGCCCCTAAGCTGCTAACTTGGACGGTTATCTCTGATAACTTAACTTTGGGAGCAGACCGTCTACTGGTATGCTCTCTTTCTATCTCTATTATACGATATCACGCCTCGTTTGTCAAGGGGATTTTTGCCGAAAAATTGTAGCTGCTTTTGTTTGACATTTTTTGCAAAGTGTGGTATACTGGGATTCTGAGGGCATACCTGAAACGGTAGGCGGTTTGTTCGGAGTATTCCCTCCCATTTGTGTAAATTCAGCACATGGGAGGTGATTGCAGTGGATAGCTTTGTTACATTTCATGACTTGCTGGAAATCGGAACTTTTTTGATTTCATTAGCAACATTCATCATGGCGTTGTGCAAAAATTGCAAAAGCAGTAATCACAAGAAGAAAAAGAAATAACCGCCCCAAAGCTTCCAACTAAAGGCGGTTAATTCATGTAATTAAACGACAAATGGGAGCAGACCGTCTACTGGTATGCTCTCTTTCTATCTCTATTATACGCTATCATGCCCCGTTTGTCAAGGGGATTTTTTGATTTTTCCGCAGCCGCCCACGAAAAAATCCCCACAGCATTCCCATAAAATTTGACAAATTATGCAACATATGATATACTATTTGTATCATCCCACTCGAAAAAGGAGCGATTTCCTATGATTACCTGTAGCCATTGCGGTCAGATCGCAGCAGACGGTTCGGCGTTTTGCCCCAACTGCGGCGCAGCTCTTCCTGCACCGTATTTTCAGCAGCCCCAGCAGCCCGTTCAACAGCCTGTTTATCCGCAGCCGCAAATGCCGCCTTATCCGGGCTATCCCACACCCTGCGAACAGCCCGGCACCAATGGAAAAGCCGTTGCATCCCTGGTCATGGGAATCTGCTCCCTGTTGGTGTGGCTGCTGTTTCTGACAAATGATTTCGATGCGTTCAGCTTTCTCAGCATCCCCCTGGGGATCATCAGCATTGTCATGGGCGCTGTAGCAAAGAAAGAGATCCGGCGTACAACGCCCGGCGGCAGCACTGCCCTCGCCACAGCCGGCATCGTCTGTTCCATTATCTCGCTTGCGCTGGATGTGGTGTTTTTTGTACTGGGTCTGATCTTTGTTGTGATCCTTGGCATGGCTCTGGCAAGATTTTAAGCATCCTGTACACATCCCGATACGAAACAGGTCCTGTGACCTGTTTCCATAAACCAAACCAATTCATGGAGGTATTTTCTTATGTTGACTTGTGAGACCTGCGGCAAAGTTCTGCCGGAAGGCACTTCGTTCTGCCCGAACTGCGGTATGCCTGTGGAACATACAGACAGCGCTGCCCAGCCCGACGCACCCAACGCTCCGGCACCGGATACAGCTGCGCCGGAATCCAATCCCTATGCTATGCCCTCCGGCGGTTCTGCCCCGGCATCCGGCAGCATTCCGGAACAGAGTTATCCCGGAACTTATCCGCCCGGCGGCAATTCCGGCTATGGCGCACAGCCGAACCAGCCCCAGAGCCAGCCGCAGCCCCATCCCCAACAGCCCTACTATGGACAGCAGCCCCAGCAGAATTACGGGCAGCCGGGAAACGGCGGCTATATTCCGCCGCAGCAGCAGGGCTATCCGGGCGGTTACCCGAATTATCCCCAGAACTATCCGAACAACAGCTCCAACGGCAAGGCAATTGCCGGACTGGTGCTGGGCATTCTCTCCATCGTGATGGGATGCGTCTACGGCTCCGGTCTCCTCTTCGGTATCCTGGGTACCATTTTCTCCTGCATGGCACGGAAAGAGGACAGCAGTAACCCGCTGCAAAACAAGAAAAACAGCACTGCCACCAGCGGCCTCATCTGCTCGATCATAGGCATTGTTCTTTCTGTGATCGTCCTTCTCATCGTAATCATTGCCGTGGCAGTTTCCGTGGAAACAGGAGACTACATCACCCCCCGCTACTATGGCTCCGGTGATTACCAGGATGCCTGCCAGCTCTTCTTCGGACTGCTCCGCTAATGTACTATGACCTTCCTGCGCACGGACTTCGGTCTGTGCGCTTTTTTTGTCAGATAATGCCGGGAAACAGCACGTGTTTTCAAATTATTCCTTGACAGACATTCTGCAATATGATAGACTAAAAGCAGTACCAGAGCGCATTCACAATTCCTATGGGAACACGCTCTGAAATACAGACCGAAAGGAAACGATACCACCATGTTTCGAACCTATGACCTCAGCGGCATCTGGGACTTTTCCATGGCACAAATGGCAAAAGGCACATTTCCCACCGCTTTTGATGATACGATCGCACTCCCCGGCACAACATCTCTCGCCAAAAAAGGCGCACCCAATCCCAACCGGGAGGCAGGCTTTCTCACGGATGCCTACGCCTTTGAGGGACAGGCGTGGTTTCGCAAAGAGATCTGCATTGACCCGGAACTGTTCGACACCGATATGGGAATGCTCCCCATCAAGCTGACCCTGGAACGCACCCGGATGACCACCCTCTGGATCAACGGCAGGCTTGTGGGCAGCTGCAACAGTTTATGCACGCCCCACGTCTATGACATCACCGATTTTGTGACCAAGCCGCTGGTGGAGATTCTGGTGCTGGTGGAGAACACCGGCTATCCCACCAAAGGCGGACACCTCACCTCGCCGGACACCCAGTCCAACTGGAACGGCATCACCGGGCAGATGACCCTGGAAGTGTTCCCGGAGGTCTATGTAGATCATGTCCAGGCATACCCCGACCCGGAACACAAAAACGTCACCCTTACCATGCAGCTCCACGGGGCATCCACCGCAAGCTTTTCCGCCACTGGCAGCGTTGTGGAGGACAACGAAGAGGACACCATTCCGCTGTTCCAGGCGCAGCTGACGGCAGACGAAAACGGCATGGCATCCGTGACCATTCCCCTGGACGAGGCGTATTATGAATGGAGCGAATACCACCCGGCGCTGTACTATCTGTTCTACACCATCGACGAGGCAGACTGCGGCAGCGTCAGCTTTGGAATGCGGCGGTTCTGCGCCGAGGGCAGCCGTTTCACCATCAACGGACAGCCCACCATGCTCCGTGGCAAGCACGACGGACTGATCTTTCCCAGAACCGGCTATGCACCCACGGATGTAAACGAGTGGCTGCGTGTGCTGAGCATTGCCAAAAGCTACGGCATCAACCACTACCGTTTCCACACCTGCTGTCCGCCGGATGCAGCGTTCACTGCGGCAGATGTGCTGGGCATCTACATGGAACCGGAACTGCCGTTCTGGGGAACGATCGCCGCTCCCGGCGAAGAGGGCTACAACGAGGCGGAGCAGAACTACCTCATCGAACTGGGAGACAAGATGCTGGACACATTCGGCAACCATCCGTCCTTTGTCATGTTCTCCCTGGGCAACGAGCTTTGGGGCAGCCCGGAACGGCTGGGAAAGATCCTGCGGCACTACAAGGAAAGGGACAGCCGCCATCTGTACACCCAGGGCTGCAACAATTTCCAGCATTTTCCGCTGATGGTGCCGGAGGACGATTACTATGTGGGCGTGCGGCTCAGCAAGGAACGGCTGCTCCGTGGTTCATTCGGGATGTGCGACGCACCGTTGGGTCACGTCCAGACAGAGCGCCCCAGCACCATGCACCAGTATGACGACGTGATCTTTCCCAAGCAGACGGAGGGCGAGGGCGCATCCGACACGGAAGAGATCGAGATCCAGTACGGCACCGGCGTGAAAAAGGTGCAGGTGAGCAAGACTGCCGGCGGACTCATTCCCACCAAGCCGGTGGTCACCCACGAGATCGGACAGTACGAGGTCTATCCCGACTTCCGGGAGATCGACAAGTACACCGGACCGCTGAAAGCCCGGAACTTCGAGATTTTCCGGTTCCGGCTCGGTGCAAAGGGAATGCTGCGCCAGGCGGACAAGTTCTTCCGGTGCAGCGGCGCACTGGCGGCTGCCTGCTATAAGGAAGAGATCGAGGCGGCAATGCGCTCGCAGTATATCGCCGGATTCCAGCTGCTGGATCTCCAGGATTTCTCCGGTCAGGGAACGGCGCTGGTGGGAATGCTGGACGCATTCATGGACAGCAAGGGGCTGATCTCGCCGGAGGAATGGCGAATGTTCTGCTCGGACTGTGTGCTGCTGGCACAGTTCCCGTCCTATGTGCTGATTACCGGCGAAATGTTCGTGGCAAAGGTCTCCATGCGAACGGTTCTGCCCCAGTCCGGCACGGCAGAATGGATGCTGGTTCGGGAAAACGGCGACACCCTGGGCAAGGGGACATTCCCGGTACAGGCGGAATCCGGTCTGACGGAGATCGGCAGCATCTTCTGCCGGATGCCGGAGGAATTGCAGCGCCCCGAACGGGTGCATCTCATCCTGTCGCTGACGGACACAGATGTCTGCAACGCCTATGACCTGATGCTCTACCCAGCCATTGCCATGCCGGAGCTGGAGAGCCGGGCGGAGCTGTGCATCACGGAAAATCTGGACACGGCGCTGGCGGCACTGGCAGACGGAAAGAAAACGGTCTTTCTGCCGAGAGAAACTGCCGAGAGCATTCCGGGATTCTACTGCACGGACTTCTGGTGCTATCCCATGTTCCGGGACATCTGCAACTGGATGAAAAAGCCGGTGGCAGTGGGAACCATGGGGCTTTGCATTCAGGACGACCATCCGGCGCTGGCAGAGTTCCCCACCCAGGAATACAGCACGCCCCAGTGGTACGACATTGTGACGGCGGCGGACTGCACCATCCTGGACGACACGCCCAGCGAGTTCACGCCCATTGTGCAGATGATCGACAACTTTGAGCGCAACCATAAGCTGGGAATCGTCTGGGAGGCGAAAGTGGGCAGCGGCAGCCTGTTGGTCTGCACCAGCCGCCTGTCTGAGATCGCCACTCGTCCGGAAGTGCGCTGGCTGGCGAAGAGCCTGCTGGACTATGCGGCATCCGACCGCTTTGCCCCGGCGCAGAGTGTGACGGCGCAGCAACTGCAAAAGTGGTTCCGGAAAGGCGAATGACACCGACTGCCCTGCGGAAAAAATGAAAAATCCCCTTGACAAACGGGGCGTGATGACGTATAATAGAGATAGAAAGAGAGCATACCAGTAGACGGTCTGCTTCCATTAAACGAGTTGAAATAACCGCTTAAGTTTGCAGCTTGGGGCGGTTATTTCTTTTTGTATGCTAAGTATGCAAGAACTGCACGAAAAACATTACAAAGAATGCTTACGATAAAGGAAATTACATCCATCATCACGCATCACCTCCCATTCATTCAAGATGAATTATGGGAGCTGGAATCGACCGCCCTACCGTTTCAGGTATGCCCTCAGACCTCCAGTATACCACACTTTGCAAAAATTATCAAACAAAAGCAGCACCGGCTGTGGGAAATCTCCCTGCCGGTGCTGCTTTTTTATGTGTTTCTATTTTGTTGTGCAATCATATCTGCATCTGCATCAGGACTCTTCCAGTCCGGTGTTGATGCCGCTCTTTTCCAGTGCGGTCAGATCGTCGGAGACTGTCTCCTTTTCGCCGCTTTTCTTTTTCGGAAAGACCAGTTTCAGCAGGATCGGGGTAACGATGGTGGTGAATACGACCATGATAACCAGCGGTGTCATGAACTTTTCGCTCATCAGTCCCACAGATGCACCCTTGTTGGCAACGATCAGTGCGACCTCACCACGGGAGATCATACCAATACCGATCTGCAGGCTCTCCTTGTTGGTGTAACGCATGATCTTTGCGCCCAGACCGCAGCCGATCACCTTGGTGACAACCGCCAGCAGCATCAGCAGAAGCATGAATACTACCAGCTTTTTGGTCAGACCCTTCAGCGTCATGGCGAGACCGATGTTGGCGAAGAAGATGGGGGAGAGGAGCATATAAGACAGGGTGTTGAAACGATTTACCACGTACTCATTCTTTTTCAGTCCGGATACTGCCAGACCGGCAACGAATGCGCCGGTGATGTCTGCTACGCCAAAGCAAATCTCAGCCACGAAGGACAGCAGCAGGCAGAAAACAAAGGTCACGATGTTGTGGCGGCGCAGGTTTTCGTTGCTGGATTCACGCCATTTTTTGAAGAAGAAGTGATACAGCACAGCAGCGCCGATGGCAACGATGAAGAATGCCAGGATGTTGATGACTACGGCAAGGACGCCGTCGCCTGCCAGCAGAGAGCCGAAGGTCTTTTCTGCCTCGCCGTCGCCGGACTTCTTTCCGCCCAGGCTGATAACGACGGTGAGGGCGATGATGCCCAGGATATCGTCAATGACAGCTGCGCCCAGGATGGCGTTTCCGGCACGGGAATTCAGTGCGCCCAGCTCTTTCAGCGTCTCAACGGTGATGCTGACAGAAGTTGCAGTCAGCACAACGCCGATGAAGATGTTCTGCCAGAACAGCTTTGCCATCTCCGGATTCTGTTCCGTGTTGTAGAAGTCTGCCAGGAAAAAGCCGCCTACCAGCGGAACGATAACGCCCAGCAGAGCGATAACGAAGGAGGCAAGGCCTGCCTTTTTCAGTTCCTGGATGTCGGTCTCCAGACCGGCGCTGAACATGAGGACGATAACGCCCAGTTCCGCCAGGCTGACGATCAGGTCATTTCGCTGTACCACGTTCAGCACCATCGGGCCGAGAACGATACCGGCAGCCAGTGCGCCCACGACCTGGGGCAGGCTGATCCGCTTGGTCAGCAGTCCCAGCAGTTTCGTGGACAGCAGGATAATTGCGATTTGCAGTAAAAAAGAATAATCATTGTTGAACAAAAAATCTTTCAAACCCATAATGGTTGATATCTCCCTTTATAATTTGCTTTTTGTCAAGAAAACGCTTTGTCAAATTCGAACTGACGGCAAAGTCAATTTCCCGTCAGATTCTGCCGCAGCACCGCCGCATCCAGTCCGTTTACCGTCTTGTCGGCGCAGAGGTCTGCGTTGGCGGCGCCGGTCTTGGACAGGCTCTTGTTTCCAAGCAGGTACTGGATCAGCAGCACCAGGTCTGCGGAATTCACCTTGCTGTCGGCGTTGACGTCTCCCGGAAGTGTCTCCGGCTTTTGCGGCTCTGTGGTCACATCCGGCGTTTTGCCGTCCGGTTCTCTGCCGGAGATCAGCACACCGTTCTGATAGACGGGAATGCAGTCCGAGATCACATATTCTCCTGCATTTTTCAGCAGATCCGTGTTAGAATAGTCATTGAAGGCATCCCAGCCCGTCTGATAGTTGGGGTAGATCAGCGCCAGCATCAGCTCACACTGGTGCTGTCCCTCAGAGATGGGCATTGCCACTCTGCCGTCCGGATAGGTCACTTCCACATAATAGATGTTGTCCTTATAATGTTTCAGTTCCGATACCTGCGCCGGGGTGTAGTCGTCGTACATCTTCGCCTGGTCACGGTCGATGCGCATGACCACATCGCCGGGCTGGAATCCGCCGTCAATGACTTCGGACAGATCCATGTAGTACCGATAGGACAGATTGTCCTCGATCCGTGCCGGCCATGCGGAGTGGTTGGTGAGCTTAAAGCTCAGGGTGACGCCGCCGGAGGTCTCCGTCAGCTTGGTCTCCACATAGAATTCTCTGTCCCGGGTCTCCGGTTCGGGAAAGTCCGGGTCGGGCGTGCCGCCGTAGGCGTCGGTCATCTTGCAGAGCAGCGCCGTGAATCCGGCGTTGTAGTCGCAGGCAACCTCGTTGTTGATGTAGTTCTGCCGGTCGTCCTCATAGGAGCCGTCCTCGTTGGGACCGCCCACCAGTGCGCCGTATAGGATGTGCCGGTTGGTCTCCGGGGTGTCCAGGGCGTTTTTCCAGGAGGCGTGTGCCGTCCGGTGGTGGGGATTCTGCGGAGACTTGTCGCCGTATCCCACCACAAAGCTCTGCCCGTCGGGATTGTCGCCCAGACAGTAGTTGATCTGATCCTCATAGAAGTTCTGATACTTTGTGGTATTCGTCCCTTTCAGCACCGTGTCGCACGCCACGCTCGCCAGGAATCCGGCAGTGGTGGCATAGCGCAGACAGCCCCAGGTGGTGAGCCACTTTGCGCCGCCGTCCAGGGCCTTGACGGAATCTGTCCAGTAGTCCAGGTGTTTCTGTATCCGTCCGATGTAGAAACTGTCGTTGGTGTTGATGGCGTAGAGCAGCAGACCGCCCTGCATCACATCGTCCCAGCACATTCCCCAGGAGTATTTCAGCTCATCCGAACCCAGCTCTTTTCCCAGATTGGGGATATAAGAGGTCGCCTTGTCCAGATAGGACTGCTCGCCGGTGGCAATGTACAGCCAGTTTGCCGCATAGAACAGCTCGTCATAGAAGTGGGACGAACGGTAGAATCCGCTGGCATCGCTGTTGTTGTAGTCGTCGTCGCTCCGGGTCTCGTCCGCCAGCCGGAAGAGATTCTCGGCGTGTTTCAGATAGTCGCCGGTCTTGTCGCTCCTGCCCTTGAGGGCGCACGCCCCGGCAGCCAGCGCCGCCGCCATCTCGCCGCAGACCGCTGAGCTTGTGCCACGGAGAGCAGCCCTCGCCTTGGTGTAGTCAGCGCCGTTGTCCTTCATGCCGTATTCCAGCAACTCCACCGGACCCCACCAGGTGTGATCCATCTGCCCGTTGCCCACCTGGTATACGGCGGTGTCGCCCTCGTCACAGGCGGCGAGGTAGTCCAGCACAAAGGAGAGGTTGTTCACATAGGTCTCCATTTCGCCGGTCTTTTCCAGACCGTCCGGGTACTGATACAGTCCCCACGCCAGCATGGAGGCGGAGTATGCCATGGGCAGGTTGAACTTCACGTGGTCGCCGGCATCATACCAGCCGCCGGTGACTTCGTCCGTCATGGTGGAGTCGGCACGCCATTCCACCTCGTTCCAGTCCGGGAGCGGACCTGCCTGCTGGCACTCATAGAAGTACAGGGACTTCTGCATCGCCTCTGCATAGTTGGCGGAAAAATCCGCCGCAGACACGGTGAGCGCAGAGCAGGGCAGCGCACCCAGAACGAGACATCCGGCAGTGAGCGCCGCCGTCAGCCGCAAGTGTTTCCGCATTTGCATCATCTTCCTTTCTTGCAGGGCGCAGCAGAGTCGTGCTGTGTCCCCGCAGTTTCCGGTTCTTTTCCGCCGGAAATACCCCCAGCCGAAAAAAGCCGTTTTCCCTTTTATTATGGCACGTTTTCACGCCGATGTCAAGCGGTTTTCATGAAGTTATCACAAAAATTCACAGTGAAACAAACCGGTTTTTTCAGATTTCGGTGCATAGCCGTCATTTCCGGGGATTCTGTTGCAGAGCGGCAAAAATGTCCGTTGTCCGGATGCTGCCTTTTGTAGAGAATGCTTGTTTCAAACGGGGGATTTCTGTACGAAGTGACAAAAATTACGGAAAAACGGATTCTGTCTTGCAAAAAATTCCGGTTCATGCTATAATGAAATTGTATAGGCATATGCGGTAGTGATATTCCGGAAAATGGAATGGCGCATTCGCAGTCTATGGCATTGCGGCATACAAGGGCAGTTCCGCTCCGGCAGGGCGTTTTCCGCCGGCAGAACGGATCGCTTTCTTTCTGTGTGCGCATCAAATATAAGGTTTTAAGGTTTAGGAGGAATTCTGAAGTGGAAAAGAAGCTGAAAAAGGGAAAGAAAGTTACCGTCCTGGGCGCTGGTAATGTCGGTGCATCCATTGCATTTGCTCTGGCAATCAAGGGCCTCTGCTCTGAGCTGCTGCTCATCGACATCAACAAGCCCAAGGCAAAGGGTGAAGCAATGGATATCATGCAGGGCAACGCATTCTGTCCGTCCTGTGACATCCACGACGGCGATTATCCGGACGCAGCAGATTCCGATATGGTCATTATCACCGTTGGTATTGCCAGAAAGCCGGGTCAGACCCGTATCGATCTGTGCAAGACCAATGCAAAGATCATGGCATCTGTTATGCCGGAGATCGTAAAGTATGCACCGCACGCCTGCTACCTGGTAGTCAGCAACCCGGTTGACGTACTGACCTATGAGGCGATCCGTGTATCCGGTCTGGACCCGAAGCAGGTCATCGGTTCCGGTACTGTTCTGGACTCCTCTCGTCTGCGCACCTGCCTGGCAGATCACGCTGGTCTGAACATCAAGAACATCCACGCATATGTATTCGGCGAACACGGCGATTCTTCCATGATCCCGTGGTCTCTGTCCAGCATTGCCGGCATGAAGTTTGATGAATACTGCACAAGCGTAGAAGATCTGGGCGACAAGGATGCCATCGAGCAGGAAGTTCGTGACGGCGGCGCTGAGGTCATCAAGTGCAAGGGTGCAACATATTATGCAATCGCACTGTCTGTCAGCCAGATCACCGAGGCAATCCTGCGTGACACCAAGGCGGTTCTGACAGTTTCCACTCTCCAGGACGGCACACACTACGGCGTAAAGGACGTTTGCCTGAGCCTGCCGTGCGTACTGGGCGCAAACGGCGTAGAACGTGAGATCACACCGCCGATGACCGACGATGAGATCGCTCGTTTCCAGAAGAGCGGCGAGGCACTGCGCTCCGTCATCGACCAGATGGCACTCTAAGCGCAAGCCATCCCGTATCTCTGCACTATTATTATATCGTAGCAAGCCGGCGCACTGCCGCCGGGCAAACGACTGCCGTATTTGCCGCAGGTTCCCGGTGAGCCTGCGGAAAGAGCCGGAAAGGCTCTGACAAATGCTTCCGGCAGCACTGTCGGAAAACCGAACGATTGGTTGGAAAGGGACGAAAAAATTATGGATTATGCAGCTGAATCTCTGAAACTGCACTATGACTGGCAAGGCAAGATCGAGGTCACACTTCGTGCGCCGCTGGAAACCGCCGATGATCTTTCTCTGGCGTATACGCCCGGCGTTGCACAGCCCTGCCTGGAAATTCAGAAAGATGTTTCCAAGAGCTATGACCTGACCCGCCGGGGCAACCTGGTCGCTGTTATCACAGACGGCACGGCTGTTCTGGGTCTGGGCGATATCGGCCCGGAGGCCGGTATGCCCGTCATGGAGGGCAAGTGCGTGCTGTTCAAGGCCTTCGGCGATGTGGATGCCATCCCCCTGTGTGTGCGCAGCAAGGATGTGGACGAGATCGTCAACACCGTGGCTCTGCTCGCCGGCAGTTTCGGCGGCGTGAACCTGGAGGACATCTCCGCACCACGCTGCTTTGAAATCGAACGCCGCCTGAAGGAATGCTGCGACATTCCGATTTTCCACGATGACCAGCACGGCACAGCAGTCGTTACGCTGGCAGCGATGCTCAACGCATTGAAACTGGTGGGCAAGGATATCCACGATATCCGTGTGGTTACCAGCGGCGCAGGCGCTGCCGGTCTGGCAATCATCCGCCTGCTGATCGCTATGGGTCTGGATCCGCACCATGTGATCCTCTGCGACCGCCACGGTGCGATCTATGAGGGCAGAGACGATCTGAACCCCCAGAAGGAAGAAATGGCGAAGATCACCAACAGCGGTCACAAGGCTGGTACGCTGGCAGAGATGCTGGTGGATGCCGACGTATTCATCGGCGTATCCGCACCGCACTGCGTGACACCGGAAATGGTGAAGTCTATGGCGAAGGATCCGATCATCTTTGCCATGGCAAACCCCACGCCGGAGATCATGCCGGACGAGGCGCTGGCGGCTGGTGCAGCCGTTATGGGTACCGGACGCAGCGACTTCCCGAACCAGATCAACAACGTTCTGGCATTCCCGGGCATCTTCCGTGGCGCACTGGACGTTCGTGCAAGCGACATCAACGACGCTATGAAGATCGCTGCCGCAAAGGCAATCGCTGACTTCGTAACGCCCGAAAAGCTGTCTGCGGAATATATCATTCCCAGCCCGCTGGAAGAGGGTGTCAGCGCCGCTGTTGCAAAGGCAGTTGCACAGGCTGCCAAGGACACCGGCGTAGCCAGAGTGTAACTTCTGACAGCACAAAAAGAAAATCTTGGGACAGGGGATATTGTGGTCTCCTGTCCTTTTTTGTGGATAATGTCAAATCAAACTGACTGTACAAAAGAATATTAAGTGAATTTCCCGTTTGACAATTGGAAATTTGGGAATTTGTTTCAGATAGAAAAAAACACAAAAACCACTTGCAGATTTGTGTGAAATGTGCTAAAATAGACAATGGACTTTGAATCTGATTTCGAAGTCCCATACAGCGATGACGCATCTCGTCTCGCAAAGCAGGAAAGATTGTCTATGAAACGAAAATTACCCAAGTGGTCGGGCGTCGCAGCCCTGGTTCTGCTTGCCGGTGCGCTGGGCGTACTGGCGTGGCAGGGCAGCCGGCATCTTACCGCAGCGTCCGGGAACACACCGGCTCGTCTGGCAGCTGTCTCCGAAACAGTTACCGACATCGGCACGCTCCCGGCAGAGGAATCCCAGCCCTGTCCGCAGACGGCGGCTGTGACCCGGCAGACTGAAACGTCTGTGACATCTGACAGCTCGCCGCAAACTGCAGTGACGTTCCCTCTGGAACTGAACGCTGCCGGAGCGGCGGAACTGGAACAGCTGCCGGGGATCGGCGCAGTTCTGGCGCAGCGCATCGTGGCATACCGTACACAGATCGGCGGCTTTTCCAACCGGGAACAGCTGCTGGAGGTGGAGGGCATCGGTGCGGCAACGCTGGAAGGACTGAACGGCTGGATTTTCGTGGAAAACGAGACGGCGCTTTCGGCAGAGCCGGAACAGCCCTTGCCGGAGGAGACCCCACCGCCGCAGCCGGCGGAAGAATCGGCGTTGCCGGAGACTTCGGCAGAGACCACGCCGCTGATGCCGCTGCCCCTGGATCTCAACCGGGCGGGGGAAGAGGATCTGATGCAGCTGCCGGATATGCAGCCGGCGCTGGCAGCAGAAATTGTGGCATTCCGGGAACGGATCACCGCATTCTCTTCGGTGTATGAACTGCTTTATGTGGACGGCATGACGGAGGCCTATTTCACGGAAATTCGGGATTCTGTGCAAATTTACGGGGACATTGCCCCGGAATAACGCTTTTTTGAGCAAACTCCATACTTTAACCATTTTGTAACCTTTTTCGGAATGGTTCGAAATATTTGACATATTGCACAAAAAATCGGAGCAAAATTTGTATAGTACCACTGAAAAAAATGAAAGAATGGTTTAAGCCATTGACATTCGTTGCGAATTGTTGTATATTAGGCTTATCACAAGAATTGTTCTCTGGCACAGTTTTGTGCATTTTCACAGAGGACAGCATCGGTGTGCAGTGAAATGCAGATCTGCTGCACAAAAAAAGGTTATTGCACTGCTGTACCAAACCGGCACAACGTGTGATATATATATTTAAGGAGGAAATTTCCAATGAACAAGTTGAAAAGAACACTGGCTCTGATGGCTGCTCTGGCTATGACTGCAACTGCATTCGTAGGATGCACCGGCGGCAATGACAGCTCCAGCTCTTCTGAGTCTAAGGCAGAAAGCTCTGCTGAAGAAAGCAGCGAGGCTGAAGGCGAGGAGTCTTCTGAAGAAGCAGAAGAATCTTCTGTTGAGTCCGCAGCTGGCTACACCAACGTTGATGTTCCGGCTCTGGGCGAACCGGACGGCTCCCTGAAGGACGGCGGCGACAAGCTGACTATCCTGTGCTGGAACGATGATGACCTGAAGTACATGTACGACATCGTTGCTGATGCAACCGGCATGGACAAGAGCATGATCAACTACAAGAACGTTGGTTCTAGCGGTACTGAGGCTAACGAACAGTACGCACAGGTATTCCTGTCTGGCGACGACGTTGACCTGTACTTCTGCGACGCTGACTGGAACATGGCTTATCAGAACAACGATGAGTACTCTGCTCCGCTGTCTGCAGTAGGTATCTCTGAAGACATGTATGCAAATGCTTATGGCTACACTGTAAACATGGGCAAGGACAAGAACGGCGTCCTGAAGGGTGCTTCTTGGCAGGCTGCAGCAGGCGGCTACGCTTACCGTGCAGATCTGGCTGAAGAATATCTGGGCGTAACTTCTCCGGAAGATATGCAGGCACAGGTCGGCAGCTGGGATGACTTCTGGGCAACCGCAGCTACCGTTTATGAGAAGTCTGGCAAAACCACTGCTATGGCTGACTCTCTGGGCGGCGTATGGAGAGCTTACTCCAACGGTAACAGAACCAAGTCTTGGGTAAACGACGGCAAGCTGGATTCTTCTTCCGTAGGTGACTTCATCTCTATGGCTAAGGAGAACTTCGACAAGGGTTACATCTCTGGTGCAACTCAGTGGACTGATGACTGGCTCCCGCAGGGTCAGTCTGACGGTGCTCAGGCTAACAAGACCTTCGGCTTCTTCTTCCCGACTTGGGCAATCGCTAAGGGCGGTTCTCTGGAACAGGCTGAAGGCGGCGAAGGCGGCTCTACATACGGCAAGTATGCACTGTGCGAAGGCCCGACATCCTGGTTCTGGGGCGGCACATGGATCTGCGTATATCCGAAGACTGATAACGCTAAGGAAGCTGGTCAGTTCATCTACACTATGACTGCTGATGCTGATGCAATGCAGAAGTATGTAGACGCTCGTGGTGACTTCGTAAACAACAAGGGCGTAATGTCTGCTACAACTGAAGCTGGCACAAACAGCAACCCGCTGTTCGGTGGTCAGGATCAGTTCCAGATCCTGTTCAACTCTGCTGACAAGATCGACATGAGCATTGCTTCTGAGTATGATGCAAAGATCAACACAGACCTGCAGAACGCAGTTCAGGATTACTGCAACGGCGTAACCTCTTCTGAGGATGACTGCCTGAACGCATTCCTGGATGCAGTTGCTGCTGACGTAACTGACATCACTGTTGAATAAGCTTCGGCTCTCAACACTTTTTTGAATGATTGAACGTACTGCCTATAGGATAATTGCGTCCTATAGGCGTATGTTTATCTTTTCTCTTACTATTCTACTGAATTTTTGAAAGGGTGTGTGCAAATGGCTTCCGCTGCACAACGTCGAATCAAGTCGATTAGCTATGCGAAGTATGGCTATATGTTCATTGCCCCGTTCTTTCTCGTGTATTGTTTCTTCCAGGTATGGCCGCTGATCCAGACCTTTATCCTGAGTTTCCAGGGTAACGGCGCTGATGCCGGTAACTTTGTCGGATTCGACAACTATGGCATCATCCTGTTCGGTTCTGGCGAAGGCATGGGCCGCCGTGCTGCTGCAATGCAGGATCTGTTCCTGACATCGTTCAAGAACACCATCATCCTGTGGTTTGGTAACTTCATTCCGCAGATCCTGTTGTCCCTGCTGCTGGCAGTTTGGTTCACCGATTCGAAACTGCACATTCCGGGCGTGGGCTTCTTCAAAGTTGTTATGTACCTGCCGAACATCATTACTGCCGTTTCCGTTGCAGCTCTGTTCATGCGCTTTATCTCCAACAGCCAGCTGTCCGCAGTCAACACACTGCTGATGCTGAATGGCGGCGATCCGGTTAGCTTCGAAGCATCTGCTGCATGGAGCCGTGGTATCGTAATGTTCATCCAGACATGGCTGTGGTTTGGTAATACCATGATCATGATGATGTCTGGTATCATGGGTATCAACCCGTCTCTGTTTGAGGCTGCCGCAATCGACGGCGCATCCAGCGGACAGGTGCTGCGCAAGGTAACTCTGCCGCTGCTGCGTCCGATGGTTGTTTACACACTGATCACTTCCATGATCGGTGGTCTCCAGATGTTCGATATCCCGTATCTGTATCACACAGGTGCTGGTAAGATCAACGCAAATCTGCGTACCGTTGCGGTATTCGTTTATGAACAGTTCCGTGCCGGTGCAAAGGTTCACCAGCCTGACTACGGCATTGCTGGTGCTGCTTCCGTAATTCTGTTTATCATCACTGCGGCTCTGGGTATTCTCGTATTCCGTATGAACCGTGATGAGGATGAGCATCGGAAGAAGCTGGAGCGTAAGGCTCTGGTCAAGGAATATAAGAAACAGCAGAAACTGGCGAAGAATGGAGGTCTCGGCGCATAATGGAAAACGTTGGTGTTAAAGACAATTATATGTTGATTCAGAGACTGAAATCTGCCGGATGCTTCATTGTCTGCGTCCTGCTGGCATTGATCTGTCTGGTTCCGCTGTACATCATGGTCATGAACGCAACGCACGGCGACGCTGCTCTGCGTGCGCAGCCGCTGCAGTTCCTGCCGGGCAGTGACTTGATGAAGAACATCAAGAATATTGCCGGCGGTGAATTTCCGCAGTCCCCGAACTTCAACGTTTGGCTGGGCTACCGGAATTCTCTGATCATTGCAGGCGGTACTACCATCCTGACAGTATTCTTCTCTGCTTTGACTTCTTATGGTCTGACTGTTTACGATTTCAAGGTTCGTGACGGCGCATATACATTCATCCTGGCAGTTATGATGATCCCGATCCAGGTTACATCCACCGGTTTCGTAAAGTTCATGGTTGGTACTCTGGGTCTGGCAAACAGCTACATCCCGCTGATTATCCCGGCGATTGCAGCTCCTGCTGTTGTTTTCTACATGAGACAATATATGAAGTCTTCCTTCCCGCTGGACATTGTTGAGGCTGCCCGTATCGACGGAAGCGGCGAGTTCCGCACCTTCCTCACCATTGCGATCCCGATGTGCAAACCGGCAATCGCAGTACAGGCGATCTTCGCATTCGTACAGAACTGGAACAACTTCTATACACAGAATATGATCATTATTTCCAACGAAAAGCGTTTCACGATGCCGATCATGATCCAGAGTGTTCTGGGTCAGGATAAGCATCCGGATCTGGGCGCACAGTACGCTGCAGTTGCACTGTCTGTTATCCCGATCATCGTGATCTATCTGATCCTGTCCAGATTCATCGTTGCTGGTGTAGCACTGGGCGGCGTAAAGGAATAATCGCATTTCAACAGAATGTTTGTTCTTTTCAAAAGAGTCATTGCCTTCGGGCAGTGGCTCTTTTTCTATTTCCCGTGGATGTTTCCGGGCAAAAGAACAGCCCTCCGGTCGCTGCACCAGAGGGCTGTTTGGTGTTTTCATTTCAGTGTGTGCTTATTTCTGTTTCAGTTCCGCAGCACGGAGGGTGTTTTTCATCAGCATGGTGATGGTCATAGGACCAACGCCGCCGGGAACCGGTGTGATAAAGCTTGCCTTCGGCTCGACCTCGGCGAATTCCACGTCGCCGCAGAGCTTGCCGTTTTCGTCGTGGTTCATGCCCACGTCAATGACAACTGCGCCCTCTTTCACCATGTCGGCGGTGATGAAGTGCGCTCTGCCAACGGCGCTCACCAGAACGTCCGCAGCTGCGCAGACTTCCTTGAGGTTCTTGGTGTGGGAGTGGCAGATGGCGACGGTTGCGTTCCGGTGGAGGAGCAGCATCGCCATGGGCTTTCCCACGATATTGCTTCTGCCCACGACCACGCAGTTCTTGCCGTCCAGGTCAGTGCCGGTGCTGTCGATGAGTTCCATCACACCTGCCGGAGTGCAGGGGAGAAAGTCGTAGTCGCCGATCATAATTTTGCCCACGTTGATGGGGTGGAATGCGTCCACATCCTTCAGCGGCGAAATGCTGTAGATGACCTTCTGCTCGTCAATGTGTTCCGGCAGCGGCAGCTGCACCAGAATGCCGTGTACCTTGTTGTCCTTGTTCAGAACGCCGATCAGATCGAGGAGCTGTTCCTCGGTGGAATTTTCATTGAGCCGGTATTCAAATGCGTGAAAGCCCACTTCCTCGCAGGCTCTCTGCTTGTTGCGCACGTAGATCTGGGATGCCGGGTCGTTTCCCACCAGAATGACCGCCAGTCCCGGCTGGATGCCGCTGTTTTCCCGCAGCGCCTGCGCCTCTTCCTTGATTTTTTGGCGAATCTGGGCGGAAACTTCCTTGCCCGAAATCAACTTTGCCATATTGCGTTACTCCTTTTCGTTCTCATTCTCACAATTTTCTGTTGCAGTATCATCATTGTCCGCAGATGCGTCCGATGCGTCAGCCTCTGTGGTAGTATCTGTAGTATCGTCTGTGCTTTCCGTCTCGTTGGATTCGCTGTCCTCTGCGGTGTCTGCGCCGGTCTTGCCAGCCTCATATTCCGCCAGCATCCGCTTGGATTCCGCCGTGTCCTTGTACATATGATAGTCCACGCCCATGCGCTTGACCTTTGTACCGATGGCAATTTGCAGGATAACGGAAACCACTACGCAGCAGATTGCCAGAATCTGGGACACACGCACGTTGCCGATCACCAGGCTGTCTGTGCGGAGACCTTCCACCACGGCACGTTCTGCGCCGTACCAGCAGATATAGATGAGGAAGATCTGTCCGTCATAGCGGCGAATTTTCTTGGCGAAAAGCGCCAGCAGTACAAAGCCCAGCAGGCAAGATCGGAAGAGCGTCGTGTAGGGAAAGAGTGTAGATCTCGGTGGAAGGTGGGATGGTAATACTCCCACTGGCCTGTGACCGTATTGTACAGGCCCATCAGGCTGAAGGCCTCAGTGGCCGCGCCGAAGGCCTCCCGGTTGAAGAAGTTGCCCCAGCGTCCGATGCCCTGTCCCAGCAGGAATCCGATGCCGACAATATCCAGCAGGGGCAGAATCTTCACCTTGCGTATCTTTGCCACCAAAAGTCCTGCCAGTAAGCTGCCGATGATGCCGCCGTAAATGGCGAGTCCGCCTTCCCGGATGTTGAGGATGCTTTTCCAGTCGCCGGCGTAGTTGTTCCAGTTCAGCAGAACGTAATAGGCACGTGCGCCCACCACGCCGCCGATGATGCCGCCGATGATGCAGTCCATGACACGGTCGGGGTTCAGCCCGTACTTTTTCACCTGGGTGAAAGCGTAGACCATCGCCAGCACCAGCCCCAGGGTGATGAGGATGCCGTACCACTGGATGTCCAGACCGCCGATGGAAAAGGCGGTGCTGTCCAGGTGCAGGTCGATCCCCAGTTTCGGAAAGGTAATTTCGTTATGATCCAGTCTTCCGATTGTTTCTGTTGTCATATGTTTCCCGGGATCTCAAAGGAGATCCCTGCCTCCTTTGGGTTATTTTGCCGGTGCAATGATGGAGAGCGTCATGCGCTCCACATCCACTTCCTCCCGGAGGAAACAGTTGCAGTCCTCCAGGGTCATCTCAGACAGCACCTGCATGGTGTCGTAGAGACCGCAGCCAGCCATGTGGGATGCCACCAGCGCATTGGTCACTGCGGAGACGTTGTTCTGCTCCCGCACCAGATTGCCGTAGGTGGTCTTTTTGCACTCGGTGAACATGGTCTCATCCAGCCCGTTTTTCTGTGCATCCAGAATGGCAGCGGTGATCTTTTCCCGGACTGCCTTGGGGTCACGGGATTCGCCGCCGAAGATCATGGTGAAGAAACCGTCGCCGTTGAACACTTCGCTGGAAAAGCTTTCGTTCACCAGTCCGCTCTGGAGCATTTCCTGGTACAGGAGAGACGAGCTGCCGGACAGGGTCAGCATAGCGATGTGCGCCTGCATCTCTGCACGCAGATTGTCCATGCCGCTCCGGGGCTGGCACTTGATGCCCAGATTGAACAGCGGCTGTCCCACTGCGGCAGTCTCCACCGTCTCCGGACGAACGATGTCCAGGGTCTCTTCCGGGAAAACGGTCTCCAGTTTCTGGTCGTCGCAGGGTTTCAGCAGACGGTCTGCCACTTCCAGTACCTCATCCACAGTGCAGTTTCCGGCAACCGCCAGCACCATGTTGTGGAGATTGTAGAAGGTGCGGTAGCAGCGGTACAGCAGATCGTCTGTGATCTGGGCAATGCTCTCGATGGTGCCGGCGATGTCGATGCGTACCGGGTGTTTCTGGTACAGACCGCACAGCATATTGAAGAACACACGCCAGCCCGGATCGTCGTCGCACATCCGGATC